>ERZ791864.2-NODE-2-length-323338-cov-25.726026_pt1 | contig 323338 bp, 279 predicted proteins | sample MGYA00510282_ERZ791864 | MGnify/ENA primary metagenome ERZ791864 (study PRJEB30046, sample SAMN00792087) | human gut metagenome | study: EMG produced TPA metagenomics assembly of the A metagenome-wide association study of gut microbiota in type 2... | reverse complement strand
AGGGGCATTTATATCAGGGCGACTATGAGCCGTTGATATCGGAAAAAGATTGGAGGCATGCGCAACGTATTGTTCAGAAGATACGTTGCGGTCGGAGAAAGTATATCAGATAGTAGTTCAGCCGTCTCGGATCACTCTGATACGGCTGTTTTTATTTTTTATACAATCCGCGCAGAGCGGATATAGTGGCTATTTTTCTTCGACTGCCTTTGCCTTTTTCTGCTGTTTTTGCAGGTTGGTGAGATTATCGCCCCAGCCTATCACTGACTAGCCATACCATGTTGTACCCGATTTTCCTTTAATGGTATTTCTCTTCGCAGTGCCGAATCCGTGACAAATGCGGTCAACGAATTCTGAATCATCTGCCGCATTTTCAAAGCAAAATTTCAACGTGTGCAAAGTTCGTGTCATATTTCGTGTCATATATTTATCATTTTAAATGATATTTTATCATTTCTGCACATATTTTAACATTTTAGAGCATAAAGAAAACCGCCTATCTACGTGATTTAACGTAAATAAGCGGTTTTTCATATGGTGCGGGTGACAGGACTTGAACCTGCACGGTGTTGCCAATAGAACCTAAATCTATCGCGTCTGCCAATTCCGCCACACCCGCATACAAAACAACATTATTATTTTATCATAAACTCCCTACTTTGTCAAGACTTTTTGCTCAAAAAAATGCCCGATGCTCAAAACATCGGACTGGTTTTTTTTATAATCTCTTAATATTGTCAAGAATTATCAGCTTGTGTGTAAAACCCTCAAGCTTGTTTTTGATATCACCATTCTTTATAAAAAGGAGTGTTGGCAGTGCTGTAACGTCATATCTCTTCGCAAGATCTGGCTGAGAGGCGATATCACACTTAGCTATGATAGCGGTCTCTCCAAGCTCTTCTGCAGCTTCGTTAAGCCCTGCATCTGTTCTTTTACAGTGTACACAGGTAGGTGAGTAAAATTCTATAACAAGCGGTTTGTCTGCTGATATCAGCTCGTTGTAATTCTGGTTTGTCATTTCTGTAAGCATTTTTTTATTTCCTCCAATATATATTATATTATTCATATAGCTTTACTATGAATATAGTGATTATATCACTATTTACGCACTTTGTCAAGAGTATTATCCAACATTTCTGTATATCATATTTATCACATATGTTAGTTATGAATAAAATGTACAACAATAATAAAGTATTCCTATCATATATGTATGATTTCACAAAAATCATTCATAACTATTGACATTTACATAAAATCATGTATAATAAAAGCATACTAATCATATCAACTTGATATGAATTGAAAGTGAGGAGCTTAAATTGTCAAAGATCAATAAGCGAATGCAGCGATGTTGACACTGGAACTATCACAGCAATATATCTTAATTGGAGTTGTCAGCTATGTATATAGAATTAAAAAACATTAATAAAAGTTTTGGCGATTTTAAAGCTTCGGATAACGTAAGTTTTGGTATTGAAAAGGGAAAGCTTATCGGTCTGCTTGGACCGAGCGGCAGCGGTAAAACAACTATCCTGCGTATGCTTGCAGGTTTGGAAATACAGGATAACGGCGATATTATTATAGATGGTAAAAATGTCAACAAACTTCCATCAAATGAAAGAGGTATCGGATTTGTTTTTCAAAGCTATGCGCTCTTCCCTTTTATGACAGTTTACGATAATATAGCTTATGGCCTGAAGGTTCAGAAAAAAGATAAGAAGTTTATCAAACAACGTGTGGCTGAGCTTCTTGAACTTGTTGGCTTGCCTGACGTTGGCAAGCGTTATCCTGACCAGCTCAGCGGAGGTCAAAGGCAGCGTATCGCTCTTGCAAGAGCACTAGCACCTCAGCCTGAACTCCTTCTACTTGACGAACCTTTTGCAGCTATCGACGCAAAGGTAAGAAAAGAACTGAGAACATGGCTTCGTGATACTATTGATAAAATAGGCATAACAAGCATTTTCGTTACACACGATCAGGACGAAGCAATAGAGGTCGCAGACGAAATTGTTATCACAAACAAAGGCAGAGTTGAGCAGATAGGCAATCCGGTTGAGATATACCTTGAACCTAAAACTCCTTTTGTTGCTCAGTTTATCGGTCAGTCCGCAGTTATCGAGGACTACAGCAAGCTCAAAGGCTTTGAAACAGCAGAGGGCAAGACTTCAGCTATAATCAGACCTGAGTTTATCGAGATAAACAAATTTGAAGACAGCGAGTATCACCAGTTTGAAAGCTCAATGGAGGATGCCGTTGTGGAAGAAGTTTCATTCAGAGGAAACGCCTTTGAGGTTAAAGCTTCCATAGACGGTATCTCAGTAACAGGCAGATATCCGCTGAACGCTTCCCGTCTGAAAAAAGGTGATAAGGTAAAAGTACTTATCAAGAAGCTTTACACTATTGATGAAAACACGACAAATATTCTCGCAAACAAAGCTCTTGATGACTCAGAGCTATACTACATTTAATAAGGAGGACATTAAAGATGGAAAATAATAAAACAAAGTCCTCTGCTATACAGAAGATACTCAAATGTGGCATCATATCATGGGTAGCAATAATTGCCCTTTGGGGAATAGGATCTTTGAAATATGATGAATATTTTCTTCCAAGCCCAAAGGAAACGATCGACAGCATGAAGGAACTTATCAAAGACGGAACTCTTTGGAGTGACATTGTTGCAAGCGTCGGAAGAGTAATAAAAGGCTGGCTACTTTCAATAATTTTTGCAGTTCCTATGGGTCTTATTGTAGGAAATTTCAGACCTGTACGCTGGCTCGTTGAACCTATACTTAGCTTTTTCAGATTTGTGCCTGCTATTGCATTGACGACACTCTTTCTAATGTGGTTCGGAGTAGGCGAAGAATCAAAAGTAGCACTTATTTTCTACGCATCATTCTTCCCTATGTTCGTAAACACTATAGCGGGTGTGGCTTCAACTGATAAGCAGCTCGTGGAAGCAGCTTCCTGCATGGGGGCAAAAAAAGCAAGAGTTTTTTTCACAGTAGTTGTACCATCAGCGGTATCTAATATCTACACTGGAATAAGACTAGGACTTAGCTCAGCTATCATCTGTGTTGTGGCAGCTGAAATGCTGGTCGGCAGTGATGGCCTTGGTTATCTTATAAACAGCTCGAAGCTTTATTACAAAACAAGCTGGGCTTTTGCAGGAATTGTCACACTTGCTGTGATCGGCTTTGCTGCTGACAGGATCCTACAGTTTATTGGCAAGAAAAAACTTAAACACTTTGACGTAAAATAATTAATTTAACAGGAGAGATTTAAAAATGAACATAAAAAAGATAATCGCAATAATAGCATCGACAGCATTGACAGCAACTCTTCTTGCATCATGCGGTAGTTCATCAAGCGGAAAAACCGCAAAGAAGGTTACCAAAGACGGTAAAGAACTTAGCGTTTTGAGAGTTGCGAACATGACAGGTCAGCCAGATCAGTATGCCGACTATATCGGTATGGAGCAAGGAATATTTGAGAAATATGGTATATCTCTCGAAACATCAGAATACGCTGCCGGCATTAACACAGTTGACGCTATTGCAACAGGCACAGCAGATACAGGACTGCTTGCAGATTTTGCTGCTGTAAACAGAATTGGAAATACTCTCAATAACACTAATCTTGTGATTTTTTCAGATCTAAGTTCTAGCGTTTCATATAACGGCGGACTTTTTGTTGCACCAAAATACAAAGATGATCTTGATGCTTTAGATGAAAGTGAAGGATGGATAACTTCTATTGGAACAGTTTCAGAATACTTCAACTGGCAGGCTCAGACTTATTTAGGACTTGACCCGTCAAAGCAGAAAAACGTCAACACAGATTCCATATCAACTCAGATAGCAGTTGCACATAACGGTGAGGCATCAGCCGCTATCGTTACAGGCTCAGCTATAAAAAAATATGAAGCAGAGGGCTGGACTCAGGTCGCATCTGCAAAAGATATAGGGATAAACGTATCTGCTTATCTTATAACATCAAGCGACTTTGCAAAGAACAATACTGAAACTCTTACGAACTATCTTAAAGCACTTGATGAAAGCGTTAAATACATAAATGACAACTTAGATGAGTCGGCTGAAAAAATATCAAAGAAATATGGAATCGAACCAGATGATTTCAAAACAAACTGGGAACAGTACAATATTAAACTGGGACTTTCTGAGGAAGCTGCATCTCATCTTGATGAAATAAATAAGTGGGCGTATGAGAATGGTAAATATCCAAACAGTTACAACATAAGGGAATTTTATTATCCAGATGCAGCCAAAAAAGCATTTCCGGATAACGTTACGGCAGACCTGACAAAAGCAGACAAATAAATAAGGAGGAATCAGACATGGGTTATCCAAGCATTTATCCAACAGGAGTTACAATATACAACAAAGAAAAAGCCTACAGCGGCTATACGATCTTCCCGTCCGCTAAAGGTGCTTTGCTCATAGATATGAATGGCAATGAAGTAAAGCTTTGGGCTGGACTGGGAGGATTTCCCAATAAAATACTCCCAGGCGGGTATGTAATGGGCACAACAGGAGCAAGAGGAGGTAAATATGCATATCAGGATCAACTTGATCTTGTTCAGGTAGACTGGGACGGTCATATCGTATGGAAATTCGACAAAACTGAACTTGTTGCCGACCCGGGTAAAGAACCGGTCTATATGGCTAGACAGCACCATGATTTTCAGCGTGAGGGCAGCACTGTGGGTTACTATTATCCAAATGGTGAGCCAAAGACAGACGGTGGCAATACACTTATCCTTACTCACGAGAACCTTTACAACCACGATATTTCAGACAAAAGACTTATCGACGATAAGATCATCGAAGTGGATTGGAAAGGCAATATAATTTGGAGCTGGCGTGCAAGCGACCACTTTGATGAGCTTGGCTTTGACGAGGCCGCAAAGAACGCATTGTTCAGAAACCCTGGTCTTCACGGTGAGGCAGGTGGAGATTGGATGCACATAAACAACTTCTCTACCCTTGGCGAAAATAAGTGGTATGACGCAGGCGACAAACGCTTCCACCCAGACAATATCATATTTGACGCAAGAAACTCAAACATACTCGGAATTATCGAGAAATCAACAGGTAAGATAGTATGGCGTGTAGGTCCTAACTTCAACGAAAGCGAAGCCACAAAGAAGCTTGGCTGGATAATTGGTCAGCACCACCTGCACATGATACCAAAGGGACTTCCTGGAGAGGGCGACCTGTTGGTATTCGATAACGGTGGCGAGGGTGGCTACGGCACACCTAACCCTGCTTCCCTCACAGGCGTGAACAATGCACACAGAGATTACTCAAGAGTACTTCAATTCAATCCTGTTACACTTGAAATAACATGGCAGTACACTCCCCTTGAAGCAGGAAATCTGCTTTTTACTGACGCTTCTAAGTTCTATAGCTCATACATCAGCTCTGCACAGCGACTTCCGAACGGAAACACTCTTATTACGGAAGGTTCAGATGGACATCTTCTTGAGGTCACACCTGACCATGAAATAGTTTGGGAATTTGTAAACCCTTATTTCAAGAATTTTGCCGGCACATTCAAAAGCAACATGATCTACAGAGCTTATCGTGTACCATACGAGTGGATACCACAGCTTGAAAAGCCTGTTGAGACCTCTATCGAGCCTATCGACATTACAAAGTTCAGAGTACCGGGTGCTTCTATTGGCGAGGGTACAGGACTTGTTACAGCCGTTGACGGGATCGATCCAACAAAAGGAGTTCCTATCACAGGTTCAGGAAATGAAGAAGATGATGAAGAACGCATCGACTTCTGTGTTGCTTCTGTAAAGAAAAAAGATCTAGAATAAAATTAATGTACATAAGGCAGCTTCTGTAAAACGAGGCTGCTTTTTTAAGACCGCATAGAGTTTACAAGTCCTTGACAAAAGAAAAGATTAGTGCTATTATATTATGTGATATTGTTATTTATTTATCAATCATGTTTATTAGTAAAGGAAAGTGTAAATATATGTCTAAAGACGGTTCGATATCCGCATCAGTAATAAAACGACTGCCACGTTATTATAGATTTTTAGGTGAGCTTCAAAAAGAAGGACTTGAAAGAATATCTTCAAGGGAGCTTTCTGAGAGAATGAAGCTCACGGCTTCACAAATAAGACAAGACCTTAACTGCTTTGGCGGATTCGGTCAGCAGGGATATGGCTATCACGTTGACGAGCTTAGAATGGAAATAGGCAAGATACTCGGAGTAGACAAGCATTTCAAGACCATACTTATCGGTGCAGGAAACCTTGGTAAAGCTATCGCCACACACATTAACTTTGAAACAAGGGGTTGCAATCTCATAGGCATATTTGATATAAACCCTAAGCTCACTGGTGAAGTGGTAGGAAACATACCGATTCGTCACACTAATGAAATAGAAAGCTTTTGCGAAGCAAACTCCCCTGTTGTAGCTGTGCTTTGTATACCGAAGGCAAACACTCAGGCTATTGCAGACCAGCTTGTAAATCTTGGTCTGAAAGCGTTCTGGAATTTTTCACATTATGATCTTAGCATCGACTATGAAAACATAGTTGTGGAAAATGTCCATTTAGGTGACAGCCTGCTTACACTTACATATGCAACAAATATCATCACAAGCACTGATGCTAACAACAGCGAAGAGATCGAATAAAAAAAATCACACTAGAAAATTCTCTGGTGTGATTTTTTTTGTATAAAGTATTAGCGAACTGTTTTAACCGCGGCTGTTTCAACAACTGCAACAAGATGGTCGTTAACCTCTTTGCTCTGATAGTATTCAGCAAAAGACTCAGTTACTTGATCTGCCCATGACTCTGTAGATTGAGTTTTAACATCCTCGGTATTGATTTTTTCAGCACTTCCTGTTTCATCATCAAGAACGTAAAGCTTATCTGATGCGACCTCGGCAGCGACAGTTGCCACCTTTGTCAACACATCGTCATTTTTATCATATATAACAAAAATGTAACAATTCTTTTTGTTCACAGTCTTAGTGCCTGTATAGCCATAAAGCCTTTTTGTTTTTTCAGCCAAAGGATATATCTCCTTGCAAACATCTACGACCTGATTAAACGAATCAACAGCCTCATCTGGTATCTTTTCAAGAGTGCTTCTGTCAGGGAGTGAAGTAGTTTCGTCTGGCACTTCATCAGTAACCTCTGTCTGAGCTGTCGTTACGTCATTATTTGTAAGATTAACATTATTTTCTGTTTTATTATCGGCATTTTTTCCACAAGCCGGGAAAGCAAACATAGTGCAAACTATAGCAACAGCTATCATTAGCTTTTTCATATTGATCCTCCGAATAATCTCTGTAGACCTAAATCATTATGTCATATTTCAACAATTTCACATTATATCACATGAAAATTACTCTGTAAAGAGATTATAAAGAATTGTAACAAAATATCCCGATTATGACGAAACTCATAATCGGGATAAATCATTTTTTAGCTATTTGCACAATAAGAGGTTACAAATTTGTTACAACCTGACAAAAAGACTAATCGTAATCTACAACGTCGATCCACTTCATGAGCAGATCCTTCTCTTCCGGCTTGCCCTTAATGAGCTGTGCTGCTGCAACGATCGGTAACCAAGCCTGTACATACTGCTTAGATGTTCCGCTCTTTACGCAATACTTATCAAGATAAGCCTCAGCAAGATCAGGATTGTTAAGGCAGAACAGCAGGTATGTTCTTGCAACGTCAGCAGAAGCATTGCCTTGTCTAGCAGAACCCCAATTGATAACATAAGTACCTTCGTCATTGATGATAACGTTCTTTGGCTCAAAGTTACCATGGCAAAGCTTGATGTGCTTTGGCATTGAATCAAGTCTTGTGAGAAGCTCATACTTCTTTATTTCGTCGATCTGACCAAGAGTCTTGATCTGTCTTGCCATCTTATCTTTCAGCTTTGAAAGAAGTGGCATATACTGAGCGTGTATCTCGCACTGAATGTCGATAAACTGATTAAGATACGTGTCTTTCTTGTCTGGATTTTCGTCCATAAGCTGCTGAAGAGTTTTACCCTTTATAAAGTCCATTGTAATAGCCCATTTGCCGTCGATAACGGAAACCTCGTGAAGAACAGGCATCTTTATAAAGGAATTGCCAAGTGTTGTTTCAACTCTTGCGTGTGTAAGAGCTGCATACAGACACTTTTCCTTGTATTCAGGCTTCTTATAGATCCTGACTGCCATTCCATCAGATTCATAAACATCATAGATGTCGCTGGATGCTACAAAGTTATCAAGTTTCATAAGTCATATCTCCTTTTATTTTAAAATATGGTATTAAGTCTAGCTTCAGAGTATACATCGATTTTTCAACAGCCTTATTGTGTAAAATTACCTTTACATCTCCATGCTTTCTACGTATCTCTGTTATGTCTATATTATACTACAGATTTTCTAAATGTCAAGCACTTTTTCGTTATTTTCACAACTGTTTTATTTTTGTTTAGTTTTTATCTTATATTTATTAATCTTTTTTCAGGCGGCATATATGATAAATTTTTATCAATCTGGTTTTTATTGTGCAGTTTGACGGTCATGAATTGTTAATCTATCATAAAACAATGTTCAATATTTATGTATATTGCATAATAAAGCGACGTAAAATATCAAAAAAGCTGTAACTTTATAAGATTGACAAAAAAATAACAATCGTATATAATATAACTAAGATAAAACCCGAGCGGGGGTTATCAAGAGTAAAAACAATAATTAATTTATTGGAGGTTTATTTTATGGCAAAGAGTGAAGCTAAAACAGTCGGCATCGTCGATACAGAGGAAGCTCTGACTGCTAAGATCGCTGAAGTAAGAGCTGCGCAGGCAATCTTCGCTACCTACACACAGGAGCAGGTAGACAAGATCTTCAAGGCTGCCGCTATCGCTGCTAACAAGGCAAGAATCCCACTTGCAAAGATGGCTGTTGAGGAAACAGGCATGGGTATCGTTGAAGACAAGGTTATCAAGAACAACTATGCTGCTGAGCACATCTACAATAAGTACAAGAATGTTCAGACTTGTGGCGTTTTTGAGGAAAATAAGGCTTACGGCACAATGAGAATTTACGAGCCTATCGGTCTTATCGCTGCTGTTATCCCAACAACAAACCCAACTTCTACTGCTATATTCAAGACACTTATCTGTCTTAAGACAAGAAATGGTATCATAATCTCACCACACCCAAGAGCAAAGAAGTCAACTATCGCTGCTGCTAAGATCGTTTATGATGCAGCTGTTGCAGCAGGTGCTCCAAAGGGTATCATCGGTTGGATCGATGTTCCTTCTCTTGAACTCACAAACATGATCATGAGAGAGTCTGACACAATCCTCGCTACAGGCGGTCCTGGAATGGTAAAGGCTGCTTATTCATCTGGTACACCAGCTCTCGGTGTTGGTGCCGGTAACGCATCAGCTATCATCGATTCTTCTGCTGATATCGTAAACGCTGTAAACTCTATCATTCATTCTAAGACATTTGATAACGGTATGATCTGTGCTACAGAGCAGACAGTTATCGCTGATAAGACAGTTTACAACGATGTTAAGAAGGAATTCATCAAGAGAGGCTGCTACTTCCTTAATGATGAAGAGGCTGACAAGATAAGAAAGACAATGCTTATCAACGGAGCTCTTAACGCTAAGATCGTTGGTCAGCGTCCTGTAACTATTGCTAAAATGGCTGGCTTTGAAGTTCCAGAGGATACAAAGGTACTCATCGGCGAGGCTACAAGCACAGCTCCAGAAGAGGCTTTCGGTCACGAAAAGCTCACAACTATCCTTGGTATGTACAAGTCAAAGAATTTTGACGACGCTCTTGACATCGCAGAGGCACTTCTCGTAAACAACGGTGGTCTTGGTCATACTTCAGTTCTTTGGGTAGATAACATAAACGAGAGAGAAAAGCTCAATAAGTTCGCTGCAAGAATGAAGACTTGCCGTCTTATCGTAAACACACCTTCTTCACTCGGCGGTATCGGTGACCTCTACAACTTTGACTTTGCTCCTTCCCTCACACTCGGCTGCGGTTCATGGGGCGGCAACTCAGTTTCTGAGAACGTTGGCGTTAAGCACCTGCTGAACATTAAGACAGTCGTTGAGAGGAGAGAGAATATGCTTTGGTTCAGAGCACCTGAAAAGGTATACTTCAAGAAGGGTTGTCTCCCTGTTGCTCTTGACGAGTTGAAGACTGTTATGGGCAAGAAAAAGGCATTCATCGTAACAGACCAGTTCCTTTATAAGAATGGTTATACAAAGGCTATCACAGATAAACTCGATGAAATGGGTATTCTCCACGAAACATTCTTCGATGTTGCTCCAGACCCAACACTTGCTTGTGCACTTGAGGGTGTTGCTCAGTTGAGAGCTTTCGAGCCTGACACAATTATCGCTATCGGCGGTGGTTCTGCAATGGACGCTGGTAAGATCATGTGGGTTCTTTACGAGCATCCAGACGCTGACTTCTTCGATATGGCTATGAGATATATCGATATCCGTAAGAGAGTTTACACATTCCCTAAGATGGGTGAGAAGGCATACTTCATTGCTATCCCAACATCTTCTGGTACAGGTTCTGAGGTAACACCTTTCGCAGTTATCACTGATGAAAAGACAGGTACTAAGTATCCTCTGGCTGACTATCAGCTCATGCCTAACATGGCTATCGTTGATACAGATATGATGATGTCTGCTCCAAGAGGTCTGACTTCTGCATCAGGTATCGACGCTCTGACACACGCTCTTGAGGCTTATGCATCTGTAATGGCTACAGATTACACTGACGGTCTTGCACTGAGAGCTATGAAGCTTATCTTCAAGTATCTGCCAGGTGCATATGACAACGGTCAGACAGACGTTAAGGCTCGTGAGGAAATGGCTACAGCATCTACAATGGCTGGTATGGCATTCGCTAACGCATTCCTCGGTGTTTGCCACTCAATGGCTCATAAGCTCGGTGCTTATCATCACCTGCCACACGGCGTTGCTAACGCTCTCCTTATCACAATGGTAATGAGATACAACGCTGACCCAACACCTAGAAAGATGGGTACTTTCTCACAGTATCAGTATCCACATACTCTTGAGAGATACTGCGAGTGTGCACATTCACTTGGTATCGTTGGTAAGAACGATGAGGATACACTCAACAAGTTCATCGACGCTATTGAGGCTCTTAAGGAAAGAGTTGGTATCAAGAAGACTATCGCTGACTACGGCGTAGACGAGAAGTACTTCCTTGACACTCTCGACAACATGGTTGAGGACGCATTTGATGACCAGTGCACAGGTGCTAACCCAAGATATCCACTGATGAGCGAGCTAAAGGAAATGTACCTCAAGGCTTACTACGGCAAATAATATTTGCTGACAAAGCAATTTGCAGAGTGACTAATATTTGATTATTAGTTGATCTATAATAAACCTCCGACTGCTTGTTCCCTTTTGGGAGCAGGCAGTCATTTTTTTGTTAAGTTGCACTTAAAATAATGTAAGATATGTGTATTATATATTCAAATAACAGTTGAAAAAGAAAAAAATATATGGTATAATAGAATAAGTATAAATTATTTCAGTGCAATATCTGATATGATTCTTACATAACACTTGGCGACACTCCGCCATACAAAGAGGTTATAAATATGAACAACAAAAATTATGACGTTATTATCGCAGGCTGCGGTGCGGCAGGTCTATATGCAGCACTTAACCTTTCCCGTGATTTAAATGTACTTGTGCTTTCCAAAAGAGAGCTGACCTTGTGTAACTCTTCCCTTGCGCAGGGTGGAATTGCAGGCGTTTATGACAATCCAAAGGACTCACCTGAATATCACAAACATGATACATTTGTAGCAGGCGGCTTTGAAAATGATCCTGAGTCCACTCAGGTACTCGTCGACGAAGCCTGTATTGACATCGGAAAACTCATAGAGCTTGGCGCTGACTTTGATAAGTGTCCTGATGGATCTTATCACCGCACTCTCGAAGGTGGACACGGTATGAACAGGATTTTTCATCATGCCGATACCACAGGTCTGGAGATCGAAACAACTCTACTAAGAAATGTTCAACAGCTAGATAATGTTGAGATACTCGAAAATGCCGTTATGAGCAACGCAAAGAAAACCAAAACAGGTTTCTCCATTCTTGTGCTGACTAATGACAACGAATATACGACATATAATTGCAGATACGCCATTTTTGCAACTGGTGGAATAGGCAGAGTTTACGAATACACTACAAACTCCGCTATCGCAACAGGCGACGGCATAACTATTGCTCATGAGCTTGGAGCAGAGATAAAAAATCTCAGCTATATCCAGTTCCACCCAACAGGTTTTAACAACAAGCACACTCGTGAAACTTTCCTTATATCTGAATCTGTCAGAGGCGAGGGCGCTTATCTTAAAAACTGCAACGGCGAAAGATTTATGCAAAACTATGACGATCGTCTGGAGCTTGCGCCAAGAGATGTTGTATCTCATGCGATCATGGCTGAAGCCAAGAAAACAGGCTCTGACAAATTCTATCTTGATATCACTCACAAAGACCCTGAGTTTGTCAGAAACAGATTTCCTATGATAAATGAAAAGCTTCTCGAAGCAGGTTATGACATGACCAAGGATATGATACCTATTTTCCCTTGTCATCATTACCTTATGGGCGGCATAAATGTTGATACATATGCAAGAACTAACATTGACAGGCTTTATGCCTGCGGCGAATGTTCACATACAGGTGTTCACGGCAATAACAGACTTGCAAGCAATTCCCTACTTGAAGCTTTGGTATTTTCAAGACGTGCTGCGGCTGACATCAATGAGAAGATAAAATCTGACAGTGTTGACCTTGAAACATACGATTTCAAGATAGACAATGAAGCCCCGCACATTCCTCATGGCATAAGAACAGAGATAAGAGATATAATGCAGCGTGCATATTTCGTTATCCCTGATAAGGAGGCTTTGCCGCCTGATCTTGAAGAAGTAACAAAGCTAAAAAATTTTCTTTGTGACGGTAATTTCAAAATAGACAGAGATTATGTTGAAGCAAGGTCTCTTACAACTGTCGCTTATATCGTATTAAAGGACGCTATTGAAAAGCTCAAATCCAAAGAAAAAATGGAGGAAAACAAATGAGATTAATGCAGTTTCAGATCGACGATATCATTAAAACAGCTCTGCTGGAGGATATCAACTATATAGACGTTACAACGGATTATCTTGTTGACGAAAATTCAGTTTCAACAGCAAAGTATGTTTCAAAGGACGAAGGCGTACTTTGTGGAATTGATGTTGCAATGAGAGTTTTTCAGCTTCTTGACAGCAATGTTAAATGTGAGATATTTATCCATGACGGGGAAAAGGTCAAGAAAGGCGACATTATCGCAAAAATAACAGGCTCAACAAGAGCCTTGCTCAAAGGCGAAAGAACGGCACTGAATATCGTTCAGCATATGTCAGGCGTTGCAACTGCAACAAACAGATGCGTTGAGCTTGTAAAGGGTACAAAGGCGTCTGTTGCGGATACAAGAAAAACGCTCCCAGGTCTTAGAGTTTTGCAGAAATATGCAGTTACAGTAGGCGGTGGAAAAAATCACAGATACAATCTTTCAGATTGCGCAATGCTAAAAGACACTCACCTTGACGCATATGGCAGCATGACTGGTGCGGTAAACGCTCTTAGAGAAAAAATGGGGCATACTGTCAAGATAGAAGTTGAAGTCGGAAACCTTGAAGAACTCAAAGAAGCTCTTACACTTGGCGTTGAGATAATCATGCTTGACAATATGACAAATGAAGATATGGCAAAGGCTGTTGAAATGACAAATGGCAAAGCACTTTTAGAAGCTTCAGGAAACGTGACCTCTGAAACAATCCGTGCAATAGCTGAAACGGGCGTTGATATCATTTCTATCGGTGCTATCACACACTCAGTCAAGGCGTTTGACATTTCAATGAAAATGGAAAAGTAAGATAAAACAAAAGCCGACACCATATTAAGGTGTTGGCTTTTATGCTTAAATGGGGGAAAAATATGCGTTATTACAAAAGATCTTATGTGCATTACAGCAAATCAGCAATGAAAATAATAGCGTTAGTTTTCATTTTGGTTGGCGTGACATTTCTTGCAGTTGGAATAGGTTTTGCAATACACCAAACTCAGCTCAAAAACAGATGTACTCTTGAAGTCAATGCTATAATATCAGACATTCTCAGCAAAGATGAACGACATGAGAACGATGACGGACACGTATCATATAGCACAGTTTACACACCAGTGTATTCATATAACGTTGACGGACAGCTCTACACCACTCACAGCAATACATATTCCAGCAACATCAGATACAGAAGAGGACAAACGATCCAGATATTCTGTGACCCTGACGACCCTGAAACGTTTTATGCACCAAATGATACAACCAATACCATATTAACAGTTGTTTTCTGTGGATTAGGCGGGCTGTTTGCGATTATAGCAATAGTGCTTATCATAGTGCTTATACATATAAAGAAAAAGCAGAAATCCGGAAAAAATTTTGCAGAAAATGAATTATACGAAGAAAATAATTATCCATACAACGAATAATTCTGAGAGGAGGAATATTTATGGCAAGCATTATGGACGGTGAAAGACAATTTCACATCAGAACTATCCCTGATGAAGTTGGCAGGTATGTTATTATGCCGGGTGACCCTGGAAGAGTGCCGAAAATAGCGGCACTTCTTGATGACGCAAAGCAGGTGGCTCAAAACAGAGAATACAATGTTTATACAGGCTATCTTGACGGCGAGAAGGTAACTGTGTGCTCGACCGGTATCGGTGGACCATCTGCGGCAATTGCAGTGGAGGAACTGGTAAAGTGCGGCGCAGACACATTTATTCGTATCGGTACAAGCGGAGGAATGGATCTTTCCGTTAGCGGTGGCGACCTTGTTATAGCTTCGGCGGCTGTTCGTGGCGAAGGTACGTCAAAAGAATATCTCCCCGAGGGCTACCCTGCTGTAGCAGATTTCACTGTAACAACTGCCCTTGCAAAAGCTGCGGCTGAACTGTCAGAAGATAAGCTTGGCAAGCGTTATCATGTGGGCGTTGTCCACAGCAAGGACAGCTTTTATGGAGAAGTAGAGCCTGACTCAATGCCTGTGAGCGGCGATATAAATTATCGCTGGGACGCATATTTAAGGTGCGGCTGTATGACTTCCGAAATGGAATGTGCCGCAGTTTTCTCAGTAGGTATCACAAGACACGTCCGCTGTGGAGCTGTTATAACAGCTATATGGAACGTGGAGCGTTCAAAGGCAGACCTTGAAGACAATGTGAGCGACGACACCACAAGAGGTATCCACTGTGCGGTGAACGCTGTGAAAATACTGATAGAACAGGATAAAAAGTGATAAAAAAAGCCGCTGTGACGTTTATTGTCATAGCGGCTAAAATTATTTTATTCTTATTCCAAGGAGCATTGAAAGCTCCACAGCTTGATCGGCTGAAAAAACAGCGTTTCGGAGTTCTCTGAATGTATCAGAAACGCGCAGTCCACTTACAAGACAGGTAGAAAAATCAACGCCGCCGAGAGCCGTTCTGAAAAATGATGTGCCAAGGTATTTGCTGCCGCTGGTCTTGAATGCTTTGAGATTGCAGGAAACAAGCTCAGCCGAGGACATATCACTGTTTTTCACCTGGGTTTCAGACAGCTTGCACTTATCAAATATGGCATATCCGCAGTTTGAGGATTCAAAGGCTACACCTTGAATGGAGCAATCCTTGAACTCTGCGCCAACGAGCTTGCAGGAGCGGAACTCACATCTGCTGAGGTAGGATGAGTCCAGTGATGAATTTGACAGATCGCAGGATATGAACGTCACATCAACGAATGAGGAACGCTCAAAATCGCAATCTGTAAAGGTGCAGTTTTCAAACATACAGTTTATAAATGACAGGCAGGAAAGATCTTCGCTTTCAAGATATTCTCCGCTAAATTTACAGCCTGAAATATCGCTGTCAGTGCGTTTTGCAGTACGTTTGACTTCGTTAAGGTCGCACAATGGAAGGTCTTGCATCTTATTCACAGCTTTCCTCCCAATTGTCAGAAAAGTCAAAATCATCAGGAAACTGCTCTGCTATAACTGTCTTTGAAAACTGTGAAGCAGTTTCTATAAGATCTTTGCCTCTTCCCGTCCATGTGAGCAAGTCTGCATCTATATCAACGGCCTGAAATGCAGTTTCAAGGCTTATAGATCTGAGGTCGGCAGCAATGAACTGAGGCTTTGAAATAATTCTCCAGATAAATGGCTGAGCACAAATGAACCTTTCGATATATTCAAGGTCTATATTCTTTCTGTATTTTGAGATAAGCTGACCCCTTGTGACTTTTGGTGAATGAAATCTAAACCACATCACTGAGAACGGGTTAAAGCTCTGTACTGCAAATTCGCCTTTATATTTCTTCATCATATGGTCAACTCGGCTTTCAAGCTCTCCAAATGGCGCACCGCCTTTAAGCTCAATAAGAAGTGGCACTTTACCGTCAACAGTTTTCAGCACCTCTGACAGCAATGGTATCTTTTCATCACTGTTTTTAAGTTTAAAGGCAGAAAGCTGTTCATAGGTGTAATCAAACACCTTGCCCTCAATGCCGCACATTCTAATAAGGTCATTGTCATGGAAAACCACAATGCGGCAATCCTTTGTTAGACGTACATCAAGCTCGATAGAAAGACATTTTTCAACCGCAAGCCTGAATGCGGTAAGAGAATTTTCAGGAACAAGTTCTGAGTGAAGACCTCTGTGAGCAATATATTTGCCAAAATCCATATGGGATACCTCTTTTCATATTAAAGTCATTTATATTATACTCTCCCAGGCTTAGATTGTCAACTGTATCACGCCGGATAATATATATTTCATTCACAGAAAGTTTAAGAATTATCACACAGTATCATCACAATAATAAGATATAATTAAATTTATGTTATGCAGAGGATTTTCTCTCAAAGGAAAGGACAATTATTATGATAAAGAAATTAGCCGCTGTTACAGCAGCTCTCACAATAGCTATTTGCAGCTTTACTTCATGCAGCAAAAATAATGACAGCTCATCAACCGTATCTTCCACAGTGGATTCTTCTGTTTCAGCTGTTGACAGCACAACTGAAAAACAAACACCTGAGCCATCCCTTACAATTGACGGCAAGACCATTGATACTAAAAACTTTATCGTTTGCACCATTGACGGCAAGGATATTGATTTTGATACTTTCAGATACTACTATTATTATACTATAAGCAAGTACACTTCCACTTACGGAGCAACCCTTGACACTATCAAGTCAACTGACGGTGGTTTTAAGCTTCTTATGGAGGACGTTATCACTGCACTTAAGCAGGAACTTGTTGCACCTGAGCTTGCAGAAGAAAACGGAATTAAGCTTACAGACGATGACAACAAGACAATTGATGGGCAGATAGCTAATGCAAAAGCAAAATATGATTCTGATGAAGCTTATCTTAATGACCTTAAGTCAGCTTACCTCACAGAGGATCTTTACAGAAAAATGCTTGAAACAGCTACTATCTATACTAAAGTAAACGATACTCTTTTTAAGAATGACGGCAAATATGCAACAAAAAAAGAAGACTTTAGAAAAATAGTCAAGGATACAAGCGAGTATTGCCGTGAGATTCACGTTATGATCCCTTTCTATGCACAGGTAGATCTTGATGACAGTACCGCTGACAGTTATGACAGTATGTCACTTTCAGACAAAGCGAGCGCAAAGCAATCAGCTTATGCAAAGCTTGATGATGACGGTGTAAAGAAAGCTAAGGAAAAGGCTAAGAAGCTTGCAGAAGAAGTTCTGAAAAAAGCTCAGGACGGAGAAGACTTTGACAAGCTTATTGAGGAGTACGGCTGGGATCTCGGTCTTGAAGATCCTTCAACAGGATATTATTTCAATAAAGATACGACTGGATATCCTGAGGAGCTTGTAAAAGACGCTTTCAAACTAAAAGAAAACGGAATTTCCACTGAACTTACAGAGAACGACACATATGGATATTTCATAATCAAGCGTTTGCCGGTTGATATGGATTATGTAGAACAGAACATAGACGATATGATCTATTCATATGATACACCTGCTATCTCAAAGCTTTACAACGAAAGAATGGACAAAATGGAAGTCAAGTATTGCGACCAGTGGGACAAGATAACTGCGGACAGCATAACCTGATGGGTCATGGTATGATTAAAGAGCCTGAGCAGATCTCAGGCTCTTTTTATGCGTTTTTGTGATTGACGTGAGAGTGAATATCTGATATAATAAAAACTGAGGTGATCTTACGGACAGGCAGAAATTTCAAGAGGCTTGCGATAAAATCATAGGCAGAAGCCGTGAACGCAACGGTATCGGAACTCTAGGCGAGAAAACGCTTCATGCTGTTTTGAAAAACTATTTTGAGCCATATGGTGAAAATCAGGAGATACGCATTGGTGGATATGTGGCTGATATCGTAGGCGAGAACGGTGTTATCGAGATACAAACAAGACAGTTCAACAAACTGCTGAAAAAACTTGAAGCCTTTCTTGACTACTGCGACGTGACAGTGGTCTACCCTATCCCTGCGGTCAAATATGTCCGTTGGATAGATACTGAAACAGGAGAGTTGTCAGAAAAGCACAAATCGCCGAGAAAATACACTATCTATGAAGTCATGCCCGAACTGTACAAAATAAAATACACCCTTGATAACCCCAGATTTCATTTGTGCCTTTGTATGCTTGAAACCGAGGAGATAAGATTGCTTAACGGCTGGTCAAAGAACAAAAAGCGTGGATCTTCACGCCATGACAGGATACCAAAAGGTCTTATTGATGAAATACATATCGACTGCCCTGCCGACTTTGATATGTTCCTCCCGGAGGACCTGCCAAAGCAGTTCACTTCTAAAGACTTTGCCCTTAATGCAAAGATATCTCGTGAATATGCACAGGTAACGCTTAATATACTCACATATCTTGAAAGAGTGAAACGTGTGGGCAAACAGGGTGCTAATATACTTTATGAGAAAACTGAATGAGCAAGGCTCTTTACATACAGTGCGAAAGGAAGCTGTCAATGAAACTAAAACGAAAAATCAGCAGGATATTATCCATGACGCTGGCAATAATGCTGCTTGTGCCTGCGATGTGTGCAGACGCATTCAATTTTACACCTACATCAGGCTATGACGATGATGGAAAAGCGATACCGTTGGAACTTTACTCTGAAGCGGTCTATATGGTCAATCTTGACAGCGGTGAAGCTATCGTTGACATAAACGGTGAGGACGAGCGTGTGCCTGCTTCCCTAACAAAGATAATGACTGCTGTGGTGCTTCTGGACAAATTCAAAGGTGATGAACAAAAACTAAAAGATACATACTATTCAGCAGGCTCGGAAGCATTTGATGAACTATATGATACTGGTGCTTCAACAGCTGATATACAACCAGGCGAAGAAGTAAGCTGTTATGATCTCCTGGCGGCACTGCTTATCCCATCCTCATGTGAAGCAGCGAATATAATCGCTTTGAATGTGTCCGATTCCATAACAGAATTTACAGACCTCATGAATGAAAAAGCTGAAAAACTCGGCATGGAAAATACGCACTTTTCAAATGCACATGGTCTGTGGGCGCAACAGAATTATTCGTCCTGCAAGGATATGGCAACTCTTTGTGAATATGCCATAAGCAAATATCAGGTATTTCGTGATATTGTCTGTCTGCCAAGCTATCATATGGCATCCACCTCTTATCACTCAGATGGTACAGATATTTATAATACAAACCTTATGCTTGACTCAATGACCGATTATTACTACTCCTATGCTAAAGGCATAAAAACAGGCACCCTTGACTCCGCAGGAAGATGTTTAGCTTCATATGCGGAATATGAAGGCACAACATATCTTATTGTGACAATGGGCGCACCAATGGATAAGCTTGAAGAAGATGTGAAGAAGGGCGAGGAAGATCCTGATTCCATATATGGTGGAGATAATGTTTACTACAACCTCCTTGATCACATCAGTCTTTACAAATGGGCATTTTCAAGTCTTGTAGCAACGGATTTTGTGGACAAAAACAGCGAAGTCCGTGATGTAAAGGTAAGCTACGGTGACGGCATAGATTATGCAAATCTAAAACCTGCAAATGGTTTTACAAGGCTGTGGCCTGTAGATATATCAGTAAATGATGTGGAAAAGAAAATAACCGTTTATGACAACGTTGTTGCACCTGTTGAAGTTGGCGATGTGCTTGGTAAAATGGAACTTGTCTACAAAGGTGAGGTGCTTGCAACTATAGATCTCGTTTCCACAACTAAAGTAGAACGTTCCCAAGTCAAAGCGAAGGTTAAAATAGCTAAGTCATACTTTGAATCGTCTGTTTTCAAGGTCACATTAACAATACTTATTGCACTTATAGTAATATACTCTGTGATACATATTGCAAAAATACAGAAAAAATACATGAAATAAAATAAGCGGTCTGCTCACTATGAATTGTGAACAGGCCGCTCTTTTGCGTCTACTGATCTTTATTTTCGTTGTGATTGTCAACCGCTTCCGGTTCTTCCTCTCTGTTGACCTCATTTACCTCATCAGCACTTGGAATGACCATGGCGTCAAGCTGTTCAGGCGTAAGAGGAATACGCTTTTCATTTTTCTTATACAAATGCTCAACATCCTCCATATAATAGTCGGTATCTACAGGGAGCTTCTTCTTTCTTAACCGCTGAACAACGCTCTCTCGTGTAAAAGTATAAAGCAATGCAAAAGTCGGAACTGCAATGACCATACCTATGAACCCAAACAAATTTCCAAAGAAGAACAGTGATACCAGCACCCAAAAACCCGGAAGTCCAGTAGAATCACCAAGTATCTTAGGACCAAGGATATTGCCGTCAAACTGCTGTAGAATAACTATGAAAATGAGAAGTATAATGGCTTTTTTAGGATCAATAAAAAGCATAAGTGCAGTTGATGGTATCGCACCGATTATCGGTCCAAAAAATGGGATAATATTAGTTACACCCACAAGAACACTTATCATGATGTTGTAAGGCATATTCATGATAGTCAGACCTATAAAACAAAGAACTCCGATTATTGCCGAGTCAATGATCTTTCCGCTCAAAAAGCCTGCAAAAACTTTATTTGTTTCAGTGCAAACTCTCATGATCTTCTCACATGTAGACTTTTTTGTGTTTGCAATGATTATCTTCTTAGCCTGAGCAAGAAGCTTTTCCTTGCTGCAAAGCATATAGATAGAAACGATAAATCCAAATACAAAGTTTTTAAGAACATTAATAACGCCCCATGCACCCGAAAGAATATTTTCAAACATCGGCTGTACCTTCTCGATAACGGTTCCCAAATCAGTTGAAAAAGCTTTGAGTTTCTCCGTAGCCATTGTTTCGATATCAGGATAGTTTTTAAACAGCTTATTTATCCAACCCTGCACTTTAACAACGATATTAGATGCATTGTTAAAAATATCAATTATGGAATTTATAAGTTCTGGAACAACAACATAAGTAAGTCCAACAACTATCCCCAGAAAAACAAGTGACGCTACAGTTACTGAGCAGGCTCTGGTAAGCTTTTTCTTAGCCGGATTTTTTACCACTTTATTTCTGAACAGCTTTTCAAAATTCACCATTATAGGATTTATAAGAAATGCGATCACAAGACCAACTATAACAGGCGTAAGTGCAGAAACAAGTGTGGAAATAAGCTTTAAGATCGTATTAAATTTAAATACAGCCACTACCAAAAGCACATTTATAGCAATAACGATAACTGCATAAAATGCAATTGTGGTGTATTTCTTATTAGTTTGTACTTTCATATATTTTCCTTTCTCAATTACCTTAACTATTACTTTATTATACACTACATTATTTATAAATGCAAGGAATATTGAAAATTTAAAATTATTTATTTTGGTATAAATCCAAATTGCAAAAGAATATTTACATAATAGCAATAATATTTACATTTTCTGATATTGACATTTTAGAAACAGAGGAATATAATAAGACTAAAGTTAATACGATAAATCCTATGAGCAAAAGTAAGTAGTTTGATGCAAAAGGTCACAGAGAGTCAGCGGTAGGTGTGAGCTGATACATTTTCTTCAGATGAATGGATTTGTGAGGAGCGGTGTGAAAGTTTTTACGAGTATCACTCGCCGTGATTCCTGCGTTAAAGGACAGGATATTGATTTCTGCCAGTCAGAATGCGTATCTGTGAGCCGATAATTTATTATCGGGAAATTGGGTGGCACCACGGTTCTATCGTCCCATAACTAGATGTTATGTGTGATGACAGGACTTTTTTTATTGTCAATTTTACGACAAAAAAGCATTTAGGAGGAATATTTATGCTGTACCCTGCTATTGAACAAGTAAAGGAACTTTTTGAAAACTACAAGACTGTGCCTGTATTCTATGAGCTTCTCATGGATTCATGTACGCCAATACAACTTTTTAACTGTCTGCACGAGGCGTATGATGATTGTTTCATTCTTGAATCTGTAGATAATAAAGACCAGTGGGGCAGATATTCATATGTGGGCATTGATCCTAAATGTGAGTATATTCTTGACAATCACGTTGTTACTGTCAAGGAGAAAGGCAAGGCTGATGAAAGCATAAAAGTCGATGATCCTATCGCTTTCTTTTCTGAGATAATCAAAGGCCACAAGTCACCGAGATTTAATAATTATCCAAAGCTCACAGGTGGTCTAATAGGATTTTTCGCTTATGACATGATAAGATACTTTGAGAAAACACTGTGCAACCCACCTGAGGACGATCTTAAGCTTCCTGACGCTGACCTGCACCTTTTTGAAAAGATCGTTGCTTACGATCACCTTTCAAACAAGGCTGTAATAATCCTCAACATCAGTAAGAGCGATGATCTTGAAACTAAATACAAAGAATGTGAAAAGATATGCAACGAAGTAGTTGAAACTCTTAGAAATTACAAGCCTGTTATGAAAACTCCAAAGACAATGGATGACAACATCACAGTAAAATCCAACATCACAAAGGAACATTATCTCGCAAATGTTGAAAAGGCTAAGGAATACATCAAAGAGGGCGACATCTTCCAGATCGTTCCGTCACAGAGATTTGAGATAGACAATCCGCCGGACAGCTTTGACGTTTACAGAATGCTCCGCTCCACTAATCCGTCACCTTACCTTTACTACTTTAAGCACAATGATTATGCTGTTGCAGGCGCTTCACCTGAAATGCTTGTATCAGTAGAAAACAGAACAGTAGTAACAAGACCAATTGCAGGCACTATCAAGCGTGGAGCGACCTACGACGAAGATATCCGCAATGAACAACAGCTTCTCAACGATCCAAAGGAAAGAGCTGAACACACAATGCTCGTTGACCTTGGAAGAAACGACATAGGAAAGGTTTCTGAGTTCGGCTCCGTAACTGTTACAGACATGATGATAGTTGAAAGATATTCAAAGGTGATGCACCTTGTATCGAATGTAAAGGGTACACTGAGAGAAGATAAGAAACCTCTTGACGCACTTATGGCAGTTCTTCCTGCTGGCACTCTTTCAGGTGCACCGAAGGTAAGAGCAATGGAGATAATCGACGAGCTTGAAACAACAAAAAGAGGTCTTTATGGCGGAACAGTTGGTTATCTTGCATTTGACGGTTCACTGGATACCTGCATCGCTATCAGAACGGTGCTTTTCAAAAACAACAAGGCTTATATCCAAGCAGGAGGCGGAGTTGTCGCAGACTCAGTTCCTGAGAACGAATATCAGGAGTCATGCAACAAGGCAATGGCTGTTATAAATGCAATAAAAGAAGCAAGCAAATTATAATTTAAAAGGAGTTAATAACATGAGCAATAATATTATTCTTACAGGCGATAGACCAACCGGATCGCTTCATCTTGGTCATTATGTAGGTTCTCTCAGAAAAAGAGTTGAACTTCAAAACACAGGAAAATTTGATCAGTTCGTTATGATAGCCGATCTTCAGGCACTTACGGATAACGCTGACAATCCTGAGAAGATAAGACAAAACATTCTTGAGGTAATGCTTGACTATCTTGCTGTAGGACTTGAACCTGACAAAACAACCTTCTTCGTTCAGTCACATATCCCAGCACTTTATGAGCTTCCAATGTACTATTCAAACCTCGTTACAATGTCAAGACTTGAAAGAAACCCTACTATCAAGTCTGAGATAAAAATGAGAAACTTTGAAAGAAACCTTCCTGTTGGCTTTATGACATATCCTATCAGCCAGGCAGCAGACATCACAGCATTCAAGGCTAAGTATGTTCCTGTTGGCGAAGATCAGCTTCCAATGCTTGAACAGGCAAGAGAGATAGTAAACAGCTTCAACAGAATTTATAAGTGCGATATACTTGTTGAGCCTGAGGCTGTTCTCCCAGACAACGCAAGCTGCAACAGACTTGTTGGTACAGACGGCAACACAAAGATGAGCAAATCTCTTGGCAACTGCATTTACCTTAAAGACGATGAAAAGACGCTGAAAAACAAGATAATGTCAATGTACACTGACCCTACACACATCAATGTAAGCGACCCCGGTCACACAGAGGGCAATCCGGTATTTATCTATCTTGACGCATTCAGCAAGGACGAAGATTTTGCTAAATACTTCCCTGACTATAAGAACCTCGCAGAGATGAAAGAACATTATGAGCGTGGCGGTCTTGGCGATATGAAATGTAAGAAGTTCCTTAACAACGTTATGCAGGAATTTCTCGCACCTATCAGAGCAAGACGTGAGGAATATGAGAAAGACAAAGAGCAGCTCATAGAGATACTTAAAAAAGGCACACAACGTGCAATAGAGGTTTCAAACGAAACTGTTTCAGAAATAAGGAATGCTATCGGCATAAACTACTTCAACGACAAAACTTTCATTGATAAGTTTGTACTGTAAAGGAAGATTACTATGATTTTACTTATTGACAACTATGACAGCTTTACCTACAATCTTTATCAGGCTGTAGGTGTACTCACAAAAGACATTACAGTAGCAAGAAATGATGAGATAACCATAGAAGAGATCGAAAAAATGTCACCTGCGGCTATCATCATCTCCCCTGGTCCTGGTTATCCAAAAGACGCAGGAATTTCCGAAGAGGTCATAAAGACATTCAGTAGCAGGATCCCTATACTTGGCGTTTGTCTAGGACACCAGGCGATAGCCGAAGCATTCGGTGGAAAGATAGTTCACGCAAAGCAGCAGCTTCACGGCAAGCAGACAGATATCAATCTTAACACTGCAAACCCACTTTTCAGCGGTTTGAAAAGCACAATAAAAGCCGCAAGATATCACTCACTTGTTGTTGACAGCATTTCACTTCCTACTTGCCTGTCTGTTATTGCAACTGACGATAAAGCTCAGATAATGGCAATAAGACACAGAGAACACCCGACCTACGGCGTTCAGTTCCACCCTGAGTCAGTTCTCACTGGCGAAGTTGGAAACATGATAATCGAAAACTTCCTGAACGATATCGCTGGCATAAAGACCACAAAAACAAAGTCTGCAGCTCTTCCTGACAGCGAAAGAGTTGAGCTTAAAAAGTATCTCAAAATAGTATGTGATGGAAAGTCACTAACTGAGGACGAAGCTTATAAAGCAATGGATATCATCATGAGTGACAGAGCTTCTAATGCTCAGATCGCCTGCCTGCTCACAGCTCTGAGAATGAAAGGCGAGACTATTGACGAGATAACCGGCTTTGCAAAATTAATGAGAGAAAAAATGTCAAAGGTAAATGTCAAGGGTACTCTTGATATAGTTGGCACAGGCGGAGATCTTTCAAACAGCTTCAACATTTCCACAACCTCTTCATTTGTAATTGCGGCAGCAGGACAGAAAGTCGCAAAACACGGCAACAGAAGCGTTTCTTCAAAAAGCGGTGCAGCTGATGTTTTCGAGGCTCTTGGTGTTAAAATTCAGTCAACACATGAACAGGCTGAAAAATCACTTGATGAGATAGGTCTTTCATTCCTGTTTGCACAGTCATATCACTCAGCAATGAGATTTGTAGGACCTACAAGAGCGCAGATAGGTGTAAGAACTGTTTTCAACATTCTCGGACCTCTCGCAAATCCAGCAAAAGCAGACTTCATGATACTTGGAACATATGACCCTGATCTACTCGAACCAATGGCTAAGGTGCTTATGAATCTTGGCATAAAGAGAGCAATGCTCGTTTACGGCAATGACAGACTTGACGAAGTTTCTATATCAGCTCCTACAACTATCTGCGAGATAAACGGCGGAAAGCTTATCAAGTATGAGATAAAGCCTGAGGACTTCGGTCTTAAAAGAGGAAAGCTTGCTGACATCGTTGGCGAGGACAGAAAGGGCAACGCAGCTATCACAAGAGGTATACTCGAGGGAACTATCAAGGGTGCAAAGAGAGATATCGTTCTTCTCAACTCAGGTTGTGCACTTTATATCTGCGGCAAATGTGACAGCATCGAAGAGGGCGTAAAAACTGCAGCTGAAATGATAGACAGCGGAAAGGCTCTTAAAAAGCTTGAAGAACTTGTTGAACTTACTAACAGAGGATAAATAATGATACTTGACAATATCTGCGACAAAAGAAAAGAACAGCTTGAAAGAGATATATCAATAATTTCAAGACAAGATATCAAATACATGGCAGCCGAAAAGGAATACCAAACTGTTTCCTTTTCAAAATCTATCAAGCGTGACACCCTCTCTGTCATAAGCGAGGTAAAAAAAGCTTCTCCGTCAAAGGGACTCATCTGCCCTGACTTTGACCCTGTGAAAACCGCCTGCGAGTATGAGAAAAGCGGTGCGAACGCTATCTCCTGTCTCACTGAAGAGCATTATTTTCAAGGCTCCGGGGAATATCTCAAAGCTATAAGAGAGGCTGTAAAGCTGCCCATACTCCGCAAGGATTTTATCATCGACGAATATCAGCTTTACGAGGCAAGGGCTATAGGTGCTGATGCAGTGCTGCTTATCTCGGCTATACTCAGCGAGGGTCAAATGAAAGAATATTCTGACATTGCACACGAGCTTGGACTTGAATGTCTTGTAGAGGTGCACAACGAGGAAGAGTATAAAAAGACGCTTGGTTTTAAGCCTGATATGCTTGGCATAAACAACAGAAATCTTTACACTTTTGACGTTGACCTTGAAACCACAGGCAGGCTCAGCAATATAGTAGGCGACCATGCAGTGCTTGTTTCAGAGAGCGGGATAAAGACAAATGCCGATATGAAAAAGGTACGCAGTCTTGGTGCAGACGCTGTGCTTATAGGTGAAACGCTTATGAGAAGCGGCAATATTGGTACAACTCTCCATGAACTGAGAGAGGGCGTATAAATGACAAAAATCAAGATATGTGGTATGCGCCGTGTGGACGATATTCTTTATGTGAACACATACCATCCTGATTATGCAGGCTTTATACTGTCGGAGGGTTTTAAACGCACGGTAGACATTGACACATTCTATGATCTTGAACTTCTTCTTAATAAGGAAATCAAACGAGTGGGCGTTTTTGTAAATGAGCCTATAGAGAATATTCTGAAAAGCTTTGCACAGAAGCTTGATGTTATCCAGCTTCACGGTGAGGAAAATGCAGAGTATATTGATAAGCTCCGTGAAAACTGCGACTGTGAGATATGGAAAGCCGTTCGTGTGAAATATGCTGATGATATTGCAAAAGCTGACGCACTTCCCGTCCACAAACTGCTTATAGACAGCTTTTCAGCAGGCAGCTACGGCGGGACTGGCAAGCGTGTTGACCTTGATGTGTTCTCCAATGTGAGTATTTCAAAGCCTTTCTTACTTGCAGGTGGACTGAACGAGGATAACATCTGCTATGCTATGGAAAAGGTAAAACCTTATGGCGTTGACTTTTCAAGTTCAGTGGAAACCGATGGCTTCAAGGACGAAAACAAGATAAAAAGGATAGTTGAAACTATCAGAAATAATACTGAAAGAAGGATATAAATGAGTAAAATTGGACGATTTGGCGAATTTGGCGGACAATATATTCCTGAAACTGTCATGACTGCTGTTCACGAGCTTGAAAAAGCTTACGATAAATACAAGGACGATCCTGAGTTCAACAAAGAGCTTCAAGAGCTTTACCACAATTATGCAGGCAGACCGTCAATGCTTTATTATGCAGAAAAGATGACCAAAGATCTTGGCGGAGCTAAAATATACATCAAACGTGAGGATCTTAACCACACAGGCTCACACAAGATAAACAACGTTTTGGGTCAGATACTTCTGGCAAAGAAAATGGGCAAGAAGCGCATAATCGCCGAAACCGGTGCAGGTCAGCACGGTGTTGCTACCGCTACAGTTTGCGCTCTTATGGGTCTGGAATGTGAGGTCTACATGGGCGAGACCGATATGAAAAGACAGTCCCTTAACGTATACAGAATGAATCTTCTTGGTGCAAAGGTAACAGGCGTTGCAAGCGGTACTGCTACGCTGAAAGACGCTATCAATGAAGCTTTCAGAGATTGGGTATCAAATATCGACACAACTTTCTACTGCATAGGCTCTGTAATGGGACCTCACCCTTACCCTACAATGGTTAGAGATTTTCAGAAAGTTATCAGTGCCGAAATAAAATCTCAACTTATGGAAAAAGAGGGCAGGCTTCCTGATTGCGTTGTTGCCTGCGTAGGCGGCGGCTCAAATGCTATGGGTGCATTCTACAACTTTATTGAAGACAAATCAGTTAAGCTTGTTGGTGCAGAGGCAGCCGGCAGAGGTATTGACACACCAGACCATGCAGCTACAGTTGCAAAAGGCTCACTTGGTATATTCCACGGCATGAAATCGCTTTTCTTGCAGAACGAATACGGTCAGATCGACCCTGTTTACTCAATTTCCGCAGGTCTTGACTACCCAGGTATCGGACCTGAGCACGCATATCTTAACTCTATCGGCAGAGCGCAGTATGTTGACATAACCGATGAAGAAGCGGTTTGTGCTTTTGAGTACCTTTCAAGAACAGAGGGTATAATCCCTGCTATCGAGTCATCACACGCAGTTGCCGCTGCGCTTAAGATTGCTCCTACAATGGATAAGGACTCAATACTTGTCATCAACCTTTCAGGCAGAGGCGACAAGGACGTTTACTCAATAGCAAGATACAGGGAGGTAGACCTTAATGAAGAATAGGATAGATGCTTGTTTTGAAAAGCTTAAAGCAGAAAACAAAAAGGCACTTGTGACATTTATCACCGCAGGCGACCCTGATATGGATACAACAGAAAAGTGCGTTCTTGAAATGTACAAGAACGGCTCTGACATTATCGAGATAGGCGTGCCATTCTCAGACCCTATCGCAGAGGGTGCGACTATTCAGAAAGCGTCACTGCGTTCACTGAGCGGCGGAACGAATCTTGACAAGATATTTGACCTTGTGAGAAAACTCCGCACACAGACTGACAAGCCTATGCTTTTGATGATGTATATAAACACTATATTCAAGTACGGAACAGCGAAATTCTTTGAGCTTTGCAAAGAAACTCAGATAGACGGCGTTATCGTTCCAGATATGCCTTTTGAAGAACGTGAAGAGCTTCAGAGCGAAGCTGAGAAAAACGGTATCTACACTATCTTCCTCATAGCACCAACTTCACACGAGCGTGTAAAAATGATAGCTGAAAAATCTAAAGGCTTTTTGTATGTTGTATCTTCACTGGGCGTTACTGGTATGCGTTCTAAGATAACAACAGACTTTAACGAGCTTCTTGCGCCTATCAGAAATGAAAACCACTGTCCTTGCTGTATTGGTTTCGGAATTTCAAATTCTGAGCAGGCAAAGAAAATGTCCCAATATGCTGACGGCGTTATAATGGGAAGTGCTGTTGTTAAAATTGTTGAGGAACATGGCAAGGACGCTCCTGAATATGTGGGCAAGTTTATCAAATCCGTTCGTGAGGGAATGGACAGCTAAATATAACAAAGCAAGGCTCTGAGCAAAAACTCAGAGCCATATTTTTATGCAAAAACAAGACCCCGATAAAATCGAAGTCTTGTAAAGTATTCTTATGAATTTTTCTTATTGAATGCAACAACAGCATCATTGATAGTCTTAAGCTCAGCGTCAACAGTTGCAGAGTATGATTCTCTCAGCTCTGTCCATGAGAACTGTTTGCCGTTTTCATCAGCCTTATTTGTGTATTCATAAAGCTTTCTTGTTACGCAGTTGCCGTCTTCGTTTGCATTGTCGTCAGACATTGTGGAAGAAATTCCGTAGCCGTAGTCAAACACCTGATTGTACTCAGAAGATGAGCAGTCAACGATCACCTGATACATATCCTCTGTCCAGTTAGGGTTAGCGTTGAGGAATTTCTCCTTTCCGTTTTCCTTATATGTTTCGTCTGTATTAGCCATTCTGCAGCACTCATACCAACACTTTACAGCCTCTTTAGCTGTTGAGCCTCTTACCCACATATATGCCGTCATATCAGATGTCATGTACTTTTCATCAGTGTTAGGATCAGACGGAACAGGGACCACTCTCCAAGTGTCAGCGTCAGAAGGTCCGTTATTGCCTGTCATAGCCCATGTACCCATGCAGTAGAACAGCAGATTGCCGTCTTTAAGCGCCTGCTTAGCATTGCCAAGCCAGTTGCCGTTTACAAGGTTGTTCTTACCTACCTGATAAAGCAGATCTTCTGCTCTTTCGATATCAGGATCATTTATATTGTTTGTGAACTTCTCTCCGTCATAGTTTACCATTGTTTTACCGGTCTGCTGAATGACCTGTGTCTGGAACCAACCATTGATACCAAATCTCTCAACATCAGCAGGAGCATTTGAAACAAACTCCGACATCATGTCATACCAGTTATCCCAATTCCACTCACCATTCTGATATAGCTCATATGGATCATCAAGACCCTCAGCGTCAATAACGTCCTGATCATACATCATGAGTGTGCCGACTGTGAAGCTTATAGGAGCAACATAATGCTTGCCGCCCATAACGAACTTGTCAGACGTTGTTTTAACATCAGCCCACAGCGGATCGTCAAAGTTCACAATATCGTCAACAGGCTGATACATATCCTTAAGCACCTGTGCAGGGAAAGCCATCCACTCATACTTGAAAATATCAGGCACATTCTGCTGAGCCATGATAGCACTGGCGAGCTGGTCAAATTTTTCGCTGTCAGTTACTCTTGTGTACTCTACTTTACCACCCTTGTTGTTGAAAAGGGTCATCTCAACGGACTTATCCTCGCCCTTTTTCTCGTTAGGATTAAGGTCATATGTACCCATCCAACGGATAGTTTTCTGAGCGTCGTCAGGGATAGCCTCTATTTCCTGTGTGTCCTCAACCTTAACTTTCTTTACTGTTGATACCTTTGAACTGCTGTCGCCTGTGGAGCCGCAACCTGCAACTGCAAAAACAGATGTAAGCGCTACTGCCAATGCAAGAATCTTCTTGATCTTCATAAAATAATTGACCTCCAAATCAAATGATTTTCTGTCTTAATAACCAATGTTACACTACAATTATAAAGCTTAATGTCCTTTAAGTCAATTCTCATTTTATACAAAGACATTCAAGCCATTTGTATAATTTGAACATTTCAAAAGTAATAAATATTAAAATATTAAACCTTGAGAGGTACTTGAAAAAAAGAGAGAAATGTAGTATAATATGTTTTGCATAATAATCATCACAAAAACGGAGATAAATAAATGAAGAAAATAGAAATTTTCACTGACGGTGCTTGCTCTGGAAATCCTGGACCGGGTGGATATGGTGTTATACTAAGATATAAAGGCAATTCAAAAGAACTTTGGGGCGGTGATCCCTCTACAACCAATAACCGCATGGAGCTAACCGCTGTTATCACTGCCCTTTCAGCACTGAAAGAGCCATGTGAGGTAGAGCTTTACAGCGACTCGAAGTATATAATCGACGCTGTTACAAAAGGCTGGGCAAAAAAATGGCGTGCAAATAACTGGGTGAAATCGGACAAGAAAAAGGCTCTAAACAGTGATCTGTGGGAAAAGCTTCTTGATCTGCTGGAGGTGCATAAGGTCAATTTCAACTGGGTAAAAGGCCATGCAGGACATCCGGAAAACGAACGTTGTGACGAACTTGCAGTAATGGGCTCTAAACAGTATAAATAGAATTAAATAAATATTAATTTTTTATTAAGTTAGGGAAAACTATTGCATTTTGTAGTAATTTAGTATATAATAAAATAGAAATCTATATATGAAAGGTATGATTTAATTGGAAAAGAGATTTGTCTATGCAGATAACTCAGCTACGACTAGAGTATCTCAGAAAGCTCTTGACGCCGCTCTGCCTTATTTCACTGAGCTATACGGAAATCCGTCAAGTATATATTCTTTGGGAATGGAATGTGCAAAAGCCGTTCTTAAAGCAAGAGAACAGGTCGCAAACGCTCTTGGTGCGAAGGTCAACGAGATCTATTTCACTGCTGGTGGCTCTGAGTCTGACAACTGGGCTATAAGAGGCTGTGCACAGCTTGGAGAAAAAAAAGGCAAGAAGCATATCATCACAACTGCTTTTGAACATCATGCAGTTCTGCACACTTGTCAGTATCTCGAAAAACTTGGCTTTGAGGTAACATATCTTCCTGTAGGTGACAAGGGTCTTGTTACTGCACAACAGGTCGAGGACGCTATCCGTGATGATACCTGCCTTGTTACAATAATGACAGCTAACAATGAGATCGGTACTATACAGCCTATCGCTGAGATCGGCGAAGTTTGCCACAAGCATGGCGTATGGTTCCATACTGACGCTGTTCAGGCTGTAGGAAATATTGACATCAATGTTAAAGATATGAACATTGATATGCTCTCACTTTCAGGACATAAGCTCCACGCTCCAAAGGGCGTTGGCGCGCTTTATGTAAAAACAGGCATTAACCTTCCTAACCTTATCTACGGTGGAGCACAGGAGAGAAATAAGCGTGCAGGTACCGAGAACGTACCTTCTATCGTGGCTCTCGGCGTTGCTATCACTGATGCTGTAAAGGATATCCCTGCAAAGAACGAGCGTGTAAGAAAAATGAGAGATAGACTTATCGAGGGGCTTCTTAAGATTCCGGAGTCAAGGCTCAATGGTGACACAGAACACAGACTTGCAGGAAATGTAAACATATCTGTTCGTGGAGTAGAGGGCGAGAGCCTGCTTCTTTCACTTGATCTTCAAGGCGTTGCAGCTTCATCGGGTTCAGCCTGCACAAGCGGATCACTTGACCCGTCACACGTTCTGCTTTCACTTGGTCTGCCACACGAAGTAGCACATGGCTCACTCAGACTTTCTATCAATGACGAGAACACAGAGGAGGACGTTGATTATATTCTTGAGGTTCTTCCACCTATCGTAAAGCACTTGAGAAGTATGTCACCACTTTGGGAAAGAATTTGCAGAACTGAGAATATTCACGACTATACACTTGATTAGGAGGAATAAAAAATGATATACAGCGAAAAGGTAATGGATCATTTCGCGCATCCGAGAAATGTCGGCGAGATTGAAGATGCTGACGGTGTCGGCGAGGTAGGAAACGCTAAATGCGGAGATATAATGAAAATGTACATCAAGGTCAATGACGGCGTCATAACTGATGTTAAGTTCAAGACTTTTGGTTGCGGTGCGGCTGTTGCTACATCTTCTATCGCTACAGAAATGATAAAGGGTAAAAAGCTTGAAGACGCTTTGAAACTTACAAACAAGGCAGTTGTTGAAGCTCTTGACGGTCTTCCACCAGCAAAGCTTCACTGCTCTGTTCTTGCTGAGGAAGCAATGAAAGCCGCTGTTTCTGACTACTATAAAAGACAGGGTATCGATCCAACTCCGTTCGTAGGTAAGCAGTCTGCTCCTGATTGTGAGAACTGCAATGGCTGATAGAGTTCTTGTGGCAATGAGCGGCGGTGTTGACAGCTCTGTTTCGGTCAAGCTCCTTCTTGATGAGGGTTATGACGTGGCAGGGGCTACCATGCGGCTCTACAGCAATGAGGACATCGGTCTGGATAAAACAAGAACGTGCTGTTCTCTCAATGATGTAGAGGACGCACGTTTTGTTGCTTTTAAACTAGGCATTGATTTCCATGTATTTAATTTTTCTGATGATTTTAAGCACTATGTTATAGACAATTTTGTTGATACATATCTGGCAGGCGGTACGCCTAATCCGTGTATCGAATGCAACAAACATCTGAAATTCGCAAAATTCTATGAGCGTGCAAAGCTACTGGGCTTTGACCATATAGCTACAGGGCATTACGCTGCCAGAGAGTTTGACGAAAAGTCAGGCAGGTGGCTTCTGAAACGCTCACCTGACAGGTCAAAGGATCAAAGTTATGTGCTTTACAGTATGACGCAGAAACAGCTTGCTCACACCCTCTTCCCCGTTGGCGAGATGCACAAGGACAAGATCCGTGATATCGCAGAAGAAAACAAGCTTATAAATGCAAACAAGCCTGACTCTCAGGACATCTGTTTTATCCCTGACGGTGATTACGCAGGCTTTATCACAAAACGCTGCGGTGAACAGCAGTCGGGAGATATCGTTCTTTCTGACGGCACAAAGCTTGGTAAACACAAAGGTCTGATACACTATACTATTGGACAGCGAAAGGGCGTAGGCATTTCATATAGCGAACCGCTTTTCGTTGTTACAAAAGATATGGAGCATAACAGGCTTATTATGGGCAAGGCTGATGAAGTATACAGTGACAGCCTAGTGGCAGGAGATGTGAACTTTATTCCGTTTGACACCCTCACAGAGCCTATAACCTGCACTGCTCAGACACGTTATCATCAAAAGGACGCTGAATGTACAGTTTCACCAATGAATGATGGCAAGGTACTCGTGACTTTTAAAGAACCTCATAAAGCTATCTCAAAGGGACAGGCAGTGGTTTTCTATGACGGTGAATACGTTATCGGAGGCGGAACTATATTATAAAAAAAGCCCCACGGAATCCATTTCCGTGGGGCATCATGTTTTTAATTACCTGCTTTTTTATGAAGAGAACGAAATTCTGCAGGGGAAAGCATTTCATGCTTTTTGAACACCGCACAAAAATAACTGCAATCGTTATAACCTACCTCCGCAGCGATTTCATTGATGTTAAGCTTATCCTCCAATAAAAGCAGCTTTGCCTGCTGTATACGCTTTCTTGCTAGATACTCAAAAGGTCTTAGACTAAGACACTCCTTGAAAAGTCTGCAAAGATACTGCGGTGAAAGGTCAATAAGATCAGCAAGCTCCACAAGTGTAAGTTCTTTTCTGAAATTCTTATCAATATAATCAATTACAGGCTGCAGCTGATTGAGTTTTTGTCCGTCCTGACTACCATTTTGTAGGTTTACGACTCTGTGTAGCTCAATAAGAAACTGATATAGATATGCCGAACACTGGTGACCACAGTAGTAGTAATTAGTCTTCATAAGATAAAGTATCTTCTTAAATATGGCATCAACAGCATTGATATCATTTATGTGAAACACTTTAGCCTTCTCAAGCTTGATATGCTTGAGCATTTCAGTTGCTTCCCTGCCCTCAAAGGTTATCCAGTGGGTTTCCCATATATCACCAACAGGATAATACTCATGCGGCACAGAAGGCGGCAGATAAAATGCATCCCCCGGCTTTATATCATACTCATGACCATCAAATATAACGTGACCCTGACCACGAGTGCAGTATATTATCTGATGATTAGGATAGCCATCTTCTCTTACAAAATGAAATTCTCTATCTCTCGCACCGATTCCAAGCACATACAAGGGCAGGCTCGTTTCATCGCTGAGGACAGGGTAATAATAGTCAGTCATAATAAATCTCGCTTTCCAAACTGATTTCATATTCTTTTATTATATATTATCACAACACACTAAAAAAGTCAAGAAATTTCAAAAAAATATGTTGTACAATTGTCCTGAATGTGGTACAATATATTATATAATAAGGTTAATATACTCATATAGGAGATGATAAGATGTTAAAACAATTAACGGCTTTTTTCACGGCAGCCGTTATGGCATGTGCCACACCTCTTGCCTGTAACGCTGAAGTTATAAAGCATGAAGTAAATGTTCCGCCTAATATACTTGTGCTTGGGGATTCAATCGCCGCTGGCTATGGTCTGGAAGGCTACAGTGAAAACAGATATTCTTGTGCGTCTTATGCAAATCTTCTTCACGACCAGTATGACGCTGAACTTAAAGACGCTGGCGGCTGTAAGCTTGTGAACTCTGCTGTTGTGGGCGACACTTCACAACAGCTTCTTGACCGCATTAATTCAGGCGAATTTGACGCTGACCTTGCAGACAGCGACGCTGTTATTATATCAATAGGTGGCAACGACATTCTTGGTCTTTTCATAGATTTTTTGATGAACGATCTGGGCATTACTTCTAAAAGCACAATGTCTGATTTGATGGATAAAACCAAGGATATTATTGGCATTGCAATGGATATGAAGGATATGTCTGATGATATGGATAAGGCGCTGAAAAATTTTACGAGCACTCTAGATGATATAATTAACGCTGTTGAAGCTAAAAGTAAGGGTGAAATAATCGTTCAGACACTATATGACCCGCTTGATAATTTCACTGCGGCTGCTGTTTTCCAGAGTATATCGAAGGATAAAATTTCAAAACTTAACAACATTATCAAAGAACACTCCACTGACGAAAATGAAAATGAGAGATACATAGTGGCAGATGTTTTTAGTGAATTCAGCGGTCACGGAAAGGAACTGACCAACATAAATGACTTTGATATACACCCTAATAAAAAAGGTCACGCACTTATTGCTTCTTGTATAGACAAGGCGTTAAAGACAAAAACTTATACCTATGAGGAGGTCGTTCCTGATAGCAGTGAGAATGATGAAAAGGGCAAAAATGTCATACTTATGACAGCAACTGCGACAGGGGGACTAATTGTGATTATCGCTGCCACGACACTTATAAGACACAAAAAGAAAGGATAGATCAACATGAGAATTTATTTGGTAGACTTTGAAAATGTCAAATCCAAAGGACTTCAAGGCATAGACAATTTAACTGAAACTGATACCGTCATAATTTTTTACAGTGAAAATTCCGATACCATTAACTTTGAAATGCACCAGAAAGTTCTTACATCAAAGGCTGATATTGAATACTTCAAGGTAAACGTTGGTGGAAAAAATGCCCTGGATTTTCAGCTTTCAACACTTCTGGGTTATCTGGTAGCCAAGGATACTTATACGAATATTTTTGTTATCAGCAATGACAGAGGTTTTGACTTTCTTCATGATTTCTGGCATGGTAAGTATGTTGACAGCCCAAATGCTATGGTCTACAGAACTAGGACAATACAAACCGCTATTAATTTCGCTAATCATAAGGTTAATCCGACCGAAAACAATGAAGATGAAGAATCGACTAATCATATAGTCGAAAAAGCAGAGGAAATACAAGAAACAGCAGAAATTCAGACAGAGTCAGAGATAACTCTTGACGAAGCTGATGAGCCAAATCCTGAGTCTGCGGCTATAGATTATTCTGTTACACTAAACAAAAATATGAATGGTAATACAGAAGAAGTCGAAGAAGATCCGGAAGCCTGTGCACCTGATATTGTCGAAGTAAAAAGTGATCCTGTTGTTGAAACTATCGTCAAAGTGAAAAAGGATAGAAAAAAGTGTACCGCACAAAAAAACAACGATCTCCAAAGCATACTTGCAAACATTTGCAGCGAAGAGCAAATAGAAGAGATCAGCAAGCTTATAGCTGAGTCTAACACAAAAGAGGAGCTTCACAACTCTCTTGCAAAGGTATATAAAAAGCAGGCTACAGATTTTTACAAGCTTCTCAGGCCAAGATATCTGCGACTTAAAGGACTACAGGAATCCGAAAATACATGCACCGCTGATGAAGATAAACCGATGACGGCTCAGAAAACTGAAAAGGTTGTTTACCATGATGTACTATCCGTAAAACTTGATGAGCTACTCGACGGCAAATGCAACAAAGACGAACTGGCGCTTATAAGAGAAGCAGTCATTGACGCTACAACAAAACAGCAGTTTTATATCAGAATGGTAAAAGAGTTCAAAAAGGAAAAGGGCTGCGATATATATAACAAAATAAAGCCAGAGTATGTGTCTTTGCACAAGCTTGCATCTGAGATCATTAAATAAAGGAGTGTAAAATATGAAACTTATGATAGCGTCAGACATTCACGGGTCGGCTTACTGGTGCAAAAAAATGCTTGAAGCCTTTGAGCAAAATGGCGCGGAAAAACTAATTCTTTTGGGTGATATCCTCTATCACGGACCAAGAAATGACCTTCCAGAGGAATATGCACCAAAGCAGGTGATAGCCATGCTCAACCCGCTAAAAGACAAGCTTCTGTGCGTGCGTGGTAATTGTGACACAGAAGTCGATCAAATGGTGCTTGACTTCCCTGTTATGGCGGAATATGCTTATATATGCTGTGACGGACTGAGGATATTCGCCACACATGGTCACAAATTCAACTGCGACAATCTGCCACCGCTGTCTAAGGGCGATATTCTTCTTCACGGTCATACTCATGTGCCGGTTATTAAAGACTGCGGCGATTACACCTACATAAACCCCGGTTCTGTTTCCATACCGAAAGAAAATTCAGCACACAGCTATCTCATACTGGAAAACGGCAAGTTCTCGTTTGGCGAGCTTATATAAAGAAAAGGCAGCGTTGAGCTGCCTTTTTTGTGCCTATTTTATTGTAGTTTCAAGTCCGTTGACCTCTATCTCAGGGTCATCAAGATTTATTATAAGGCATTTTCTGCCATCAACTATCTGAGTTTTTACCTTGTCAACTGCGTCCTTGCCGATATTTACGGTTATGCTTGGAGCAGAAACTACGGTCCTTTTCTCCACAAGGTTTACCGCTGTGAGTGGCTTCCCGCCAGCCGCAGCGTCAAAAACTTTAGGAAGATTATCAAGCTTATCCTGACTAACTCCAGCTTCCCACAGAATGGACGAAAGTTTATGTTCGTCAATTGTCGGTATCTCAGTTTCATGAGCATTTTGGTCAACAAATGTGGAAATCTTGTCATTCACAGTAGTGATAAGGTCATAGTCAAGCTCATCACCCACAACACTTGTGAGAATATCCTTGAAAGTTTCCTTTTCGTTCTGACAGGTCATTGAGAACTCGCAGCCCAAAAGCTCTTCCACAACGGAAGTGTTCGGCTTTTGGGCGTTTTTCGTGTAGTAAAGCACGCCGTTGATATCTGGTGCACGGTCATTGAAAAGAGGGAACAGGAAACCGTCACTTGGCAGTTCAACAATTCTGTCGCATGACTCTTTCTTAGCGATAGAGTTGTCCTGTTCATCATACACAAGCCCGTCAATACGCAGATTTACAGGGCAAAGTGCTGTTACTATAAAATTGTAATCTGTGTCAGCTTCGTCCTCAAACTCGTCCATTTTGTTCTTTTTTAGCACAGAATATGTACAATGTGCCAAGAAAATGGTATATGTTGACACATATTCAACCTTTTCAACTATGGCGTTGAGAAAATCATCAACCTTTTCCTCATCAAGAAGCTTGCTTTGCAATGTTTCATACATGAAAGGCTGTGCGCCACCCTCAAGATATGCGTCCTTTGGAAACGAATATTCCAGCAGATTTTTGCCGATAGAGCCGCTGAGCACCTTTTTCAAGTTTATCATTATCAGCTCCGCCTCGTCCTGCGGAATAGTGTTGTAAAGCTGATTGGTCTTGCACTTTATGTTCTTTTCAGCGTCCACAAATGCCGTAACAACGTGGTTTACGGTAAAAAAACCGCAGTCATCGCTGAAATTCTTCTTAATTTCATTTATTTCCTTTTTGTTCATCTTGGCGTCCTCCCGAAAAAATGTATATTAATTATAGCACAAATGTACAGATTTTTCAAGAGCCACAGACAAAAAAATCCCACAGCCGAAACTGTGGGATAATTGTTATTAAACTGGGTGAACCTTATTTTCAGCGTCTGAGTGCTTACCGTCAACGCCGTACTTTCTATCACGTCTGTCCTGGAAGAACTTAGGTGCAACCTTAGGGAACATTGCATATGTGAGGATATCTTCCTCCTGCTCTGTCCACTCAGCAGCCTCTTTCTTCATTGTTTCAAACTCTGGCTGGAGAAGGTCAGCAGGACGGCAAGTGATAGGCTCTTCGTCGCCAAGAATCTTCTTCTGGAACTCAGGGTCGATAGCAACTGGTGTCTTACCGTACTCGCCCTTAACAAGTCCCTTGAACTCCTTAGTAACTGTCTTATATCTCTCGCCCATGATTACGTTGAACACAGCCTGTGTACCGACGATCTGTGATGTAGGTGTAACCAGTGGTGGGTAACCTGCGTCCTTACGAACCTTTGGAACTTCCTTAAGAACATCATCAAGCTGATCTGCCTTGCCAGCCTGCTTCAGCTGTGAAAGAAGGTTTGAAAGCATTCCGCCTGGTACCTGATAAAGAAGTGCGTTTGTATTTGTAGCGAGCATTGATGGGTCAAGCAGACCGTTGTCGATGTACTTCTTTCTGAGTTTCATGAAGTAATCTCTTATCACGTTGAGCTTAACAAGGTCAAGACCTGTGTCATACTCAGTGCCCTTGAATGTGGCAACGATAGACTCAGTTGGTGCATGAGATGTACCAAGAGCAAGTGGTGACATTGCAGTATCAACGCCGTCAACACCAGCCTCAACAGCCTTAAGAATACACATGGAAGCAAGACCTGATGTGTAGTGAGTATGCAACTGGATCGGGATCTTAACTGCTGACTTGAGGTCCTTAACAAGTGTTTCAGCCTCATATGGTGTCAGAAGAGCCGCCATATCCTTGATACAGATAGAATCTGCACCTGCATTCTCGATCTGCTTTGCATAGTTCATGTAATACTCATGAGTAAATACCTCGCCAAGTGTGTACGAGATAGCAACCTGAGCGTGACCATTTTCCTTCTTAGCAGCCTTGATAGCTGTTTCAAGGTTTCTGATATCGTTCAGTGCGTCAAAAATTCTGATGATATCAATACCATTTGCAATAGACTTCTGTACAAAATACTCAACAAGGTCATCAGCATAGTGACGGTAGCCAAGCATATTCTGACCTCTGAAAAGCATCTGGAGCTTTGTGTTAGGCATTTCTTTTCTAAGTATACGAAGTCTTTCCCATGGATCTTCATTTAAGAATCTGATACATGAGTCAAATGTAGCACCGCCCCAACACTCAGCAGAATAAAAACCGATCTTGTCGATTTCAGGGAGTATCTCACGCATATCGTCCATTGACATTCTTGTAGCGAGAAGTGACTGATGAGCGTCACGGAGGACAGTTTCAGTTATTTTAAGCTTTGCCATTTTCAATCGATCCTTTCGTTATTTTTCAGGAATGTTATTAGCCGATAACAGCAAGAACTGCACCAGTCTCAACAGCAGAGCCTTTAGTTGTATTGATGCTAAGCACCTTACCATCGCAAGGGGCGTTTACGTCATTTTCCATTTTCATAGCCTCGAGTACGCAAATAGCCTGACCAGACTTAACAGTATCACCTACAGCTACCTTGATGTCAAGGATAGTACCAGGCATTGGAGCTGTTACCTTTGTGCCATCTGCAACAGGTGCAGCGGCTGGAGCTGGAGCAGCAGGAGCGGCTGCAACAGGGGCAGCGGCTACAGGAGCAGCAGCGGTGCTTCCGCCAACTTCTTCAACTGCTACGTCATAAGCTTTTCCGTTTACTGTAATATTATATCTTTTCATCTTAAAAAACCACCAATCTTTTTAATTTGATATGTTTATCACAACTGAATATTGCTGTGTTTCTTAGGCAGTCTGGAAATTCTCTTTCCAGCCATTACCTCGATAGAATCCATAAGTGTCTGTCTGATCTCGTTCTTAGCGATTATGCCGTCAACACAGCCGTTCTTTGCAGCAACAGCGGAAGATGCATTTTCCTTAGCAAACTTATCAGCAAGAGCGTTTCTTGCAGCAGTAAGATCAGCAGCACCCTTCAGCTCATCATGCTGGAGGAATTCAACAGCAGTTACAGGAGCAAGTGCAGAGATAACAGCGGTATCAAGAGCAAATGACAGATCAGCATTTGAACCCTTGCCGGCAAGTGCAATAAATGCAGGACCATAAGCCTTACCTGTAACAACAGCAAGTTTAATAGTAGTAGCCTCAGCGTAAGCGTGGCAAAGCTTTGCCATATCCTTAACAGCGCCGTAAGCTTCAGTTTCATCATCAGCTTTGAAGCCCTCAGTATCAACAAAAGTTACAACAGGGATAGCGTAAGCGTCACAAGTTCTTACAAATCTTGCGATCTTTGAGCAATCAGCAGACGTAAGCTTGTCGCCTGTCTTGTTAGTAGCAACAACGCCGACTGTAGCACCGCCAAGTGTTGCAAGTGCTGTATAAGAAGCCTTGCCATACTCAGCATTAAGCTCAGTTACACTGTCGCCATCGCAAACAGCCTTTGCAATGCCATCAGCGTCATCTCCAACAGCCTCGGTTGGATCAGCAAATTCATACATTGGTACTGGTGAAAGGTTGTTCTGTGGAAGTTTTGTAAGTATATTTTTAGCAGCCTCAACAGCAGCCTTATCGTCCTCACAAACAACAGCAGCAGTGCCGTTTTCAGCAGCATTTTCAGCAGAGTTCTTTATGTTTGCATTTGGTGCAACATAAAGCTCAGCATCCTTTGCGATAACAGTGAAGTCAGCAGACTCAGCGAGCATTGCCGCACAGCCTGCACAAGTGCCAGCGACAACAGCTATCTGAGGAACAACACCTGAAAGGTTAGAAGTCCACATAAGCAGTTCGCCATAAGCATTGAGAGCCTTTGAACCATCGCTTACGTCAGCACCATAAGAATCGAATATTCCGACAACAGGAACTCCTGTCTTAGCAGCAAGGTCATAAACCTTTGCTATTTTCTTTGCCTGTGCCTCTGTCAAAGCACCGTCCTTAACAGTCACGTCCTGAGAAAAAGCATATACAGGATTACCCTCAACATAGCCAAAAGCAGTAATAACTCCAGCAAGGGAGTCACCCGCAGCAGCATAAGCGTCAAGCTCTGTAAATTTTCCTTCGTCAAACAAATATGTCAGCCTGTTTCTTGCAGCAGTAGGAGTCTGTGACGCAGCTTTAAGCTCTGCAAGAGTAGAAATTGAATCAGACATACAGTTTCCTCCATTCAAATAATTTTTGTGATAAAATAACGCAAAACTACTGGATTTTATCATATTTATACACTTAATATTATACTATTTTTCCGCCAAATTTACAAGAGTAAATTGACCTATTTCCGCATATTTTACGTTTAGTAGCATAATCAATCTTGATACACGCATATTATTAAGCATTTTGCACAATAGCAAAGGGTCTCCTGACATAAAGAGACCCTCTGTGAGTGTTATTTCTTGGTGATAGCATTCCTTAAAGCCCTTAACTCGTCAGGTTTAAGCTCTCTATACTCACCTGGTTTTAGCATACCAAGTTTAATCGGACCGATGGCAGTGCGCTTTAGTCTTGCGACTTCAAGTCCCACAGCTTCGCACATTTTTCTAATCTGACGGTTCCTGCCCTCATGGATAGTCATTTGAAGCACAACCCTGCCAGGCTGTTTGTCGAGCACAACAACTGAACACTCCTGCGTCATTTTGCCGTCTATTTCAACTCCTGAAGCAAGCTTTATGAGCTGTTCATCGTTTATGTCAGGTCTTACCGTAACACGATAAGTCTTAGCGATATGCCTTGAAGGGTGCATGATATCATTGGCAAAATTTCCGTCATTTGTGAAAAGCAACAGTCCCTCTGAGTTCTTGTCAAGTCTGCCAATAGGATAAACTCTTTCAGGCACTTTTGTTAGAAGCTCGGTTACGCACTTTCTATCAAGCTCATCGCTCATTGTGGTAACATATCCTCTTGGCTTGTGGAGCATGATATAATAAAGCTGTCTTTTCTTGGCAACATATATTTTTTCCCCATCAAGGGTGATTATATCCTTGCCTGCCAAAGCCTTGTCGCCAAGCTTGCAAGGTCTGCCATTGACCTTTACCCTTCCCTCTGAGATATACTCCTCTGCCTTTCTTCTTGAACAAACACCACTGTCAGACATTATTTTCTGTATACGAATCTTTTCCATATTTTCTCCTTATTTATGTACGGCTCACTTTGAGCCGTTATGCAAACAATTTTTTCAGCTTATCTAGATAATAGTGGAATATATCTGGATTTTCAGGCTCTGCAAGCATCACATCTTCCACCGCCGTGATGTCCGTTCGGGCTATTTCCACATCATTGTAGTAAAACAATGCCAGCCCTATTTTATCCCCACTTTTCACAGGCGCATAAACAAACCTTGGCAGATATATCTTTGTCTTGACTTTGTAAGCCCTGCCGTTCAAAAGCACAGCACTTGCCTGCCCTGCCTTACAATTCACGCTGTCGCTCACTCCGCCAACAACTGCAACATCAAAACTGCTTTTATCCAGCGGAAGCTTTTGTTTTGATACAAAATCAAAGCAATGATCATAGAGCTTTGAGTGATCATTCCAGTCATCAGGAGCATTCAAGGTAACGCATATAAGCTCTTTATTCTTTCTGTCACAGGCTGAAACAAGACATCTCCTCGCCTTGTCCGTAAACCCCGTTTTTACGCCCACAATACCCTCACAGCTTTTTAAAAGCTTGTTTGAGTTAATTAGCCAGCGGTCATACGGTGGGTTTCCATAGCACAACTCAACCTTTTCAAGGTGGCATATAGCCCTGAAATCTTCATTTTTCATTGCTTCCGCCGCAAGCTTTGCCATATCCGCTGCAGTGGAATAATGCTCATCTGTATCATCATCAAGCCCTGACGGCGTTACAAAATGAGTATCATTAAGCCCCAATTGTTCAGCCTTTTTGTTCATAAGCTGAACGAACTTGCCGATACTTCCTGCCACTCTTACCGCAGCAGCATTTGCAGCGTCATTTCCGCTTGGAAGAAGCATGCCACAGCATAGATCGCGCAGAGTGACTTTGTCACCATCTTGAAGACCCATGGACGAGCCTTCGACCTTTATAGCTTCGCTGTCTACCACGAACTGCTTGTCAAGATCTTCACCACTTTCAAGCACAAGAAGCACAGACATTATTTTGGTAGTGCTTGCCATCGGACGCCTTTCATAGGCGTTTTTCTCGAACAGCACATCTCCTGTTTCACCGTCTATAACTATAGCACTCTTCGCGGATATCTCACTGAGATCGTCAGCGCTGACATTCATACAGCAAAAACACATCATCATGACCGTACAAATAAATACCGTCACGCATTTCAAACAAACCACACCCTTAAAATCAATTTCAAGGATTAGTTTGCTCACTTGTGCTTTTAAAATTCAGTAAAATTATTCCTCGTCTTCGTCCTCGTCGTCAGACTTTTTGCCAAAAAAATCTGTTATCTTATCTATTACCTCAGGTACCATATTTATGATAGCGTTTTCCTTTGTCGCATTCATTGAAAGCTGTAAAAGCTTTGCTTCGCCCTTGTAAACAGCGATAAAAGCGATAGGCTGGATAGTTACTCCTCCGCCTGAGCCACCGCCGAACGTTTCCTTTGTGCTTTTTGTTGGCAAGTCGGAGCCACCCGACGCAAAGCCCACTGATATCTTTGAAACTGGGATTATAGTAGTACCATCTGCGGTAACGATTGGCTTGCCCACAACAGTTTCGCAGTCTGCCATTTCACGGACCTTGTCCATTGCAGTTTTAACAAGACCCTCGATCTTTGTACTTTCGCTCATTTTTCTCAACCTTTCGTATTTCAATTTGTTGCTTTAACTTCATTCTTCTTAGCCGCAAGCTCTTTACTGCGACGCTTGGCAGCACGCTTTTTCTTACGTCTGCCTGAAAGATATATTTTAAGAAAATTAACGCCCGTGCAAAACCCTATTGCTATCAAAGTGCTTGGTCTTACCCTGACTAAAGTATGAACGTCATATCCGAACTTTTTTTCATCAAAAATGCAGTTCACATCAGCTTTTTTAAGCTTTACTGTAAAAACACCCGCAAGTATTGCAATTGTATTGAAAAGCCCTGCCTGCACCTTGCCGTATAGCATAGCCGCTTCGTAAGCGTCCTCTTTTCCAACGTCAAGAACTATCCTTGTGTCTGTAAAGCGTATAGCTTTCAGAAGCTTTTTAAAATATTTCCAACCCATTGGAATATAAGGCTTCACCTTTTTATACTGCGCTTTCAGCTCATCGAGCTTGCTTTTTTTCTTACCTTTAGACTTAGAAACCGGCTTCTTTTCACCCTTATCCTTTTTATGAAAAAGCTTTCCGGCAAAGCCCTTTTTCTCCTGCTTCACAGTTATTTCCTCGGGTTTGTCCTCTGCACCAGCTTCAACTTTTGTATCAGTATCAATATCAGAGATATCTTCCTGCTTATCCTCTGCCACAGCCACGCTGACATTTTCATCTGCTTCATTCTTTGCTATATTCTCAGGCTTAGCTTCAACAATTTGCTCAGACGCTTCTTCTGTTTTATCAGGCGTATCATCAGTCTGTGGGACAGGTAAGCTTTCTTCTATATCGTCCTCAAACTCCTCAAAATCATCAAAACTGTCCTCAGGCAGTTCAGCTTTTTTTGATCTTTTCTGTTTTTTCTTCTTAGGCTTTCGTGGATAAATGTCAAAAAAAAGATACCGTACTTTAAGGTCAAAGCCTTTTTTATTCAAATCTATCTGTGCCGTAATGGAAAAATGCAGCAGGATAACAATAACCGCTATAATACCAAGCAGTATCCATAAAACAATTATCGTTATCATCTCCCCTCACGGTCATACTTTATTCTTCCGTATCATTCTCTTTTGTTATCTCATCAATGGTTATCTGCTCCTGCTTATCAGGGATAGGCGGCAGATCGTCTAGGCTTGACAACCTGAAACAACGAAGAAAATTGTCCGTCGTCTTGTATGCAATAGGTCTGCCAGGCAGGTCAAGTCTGCCAGCCTCAGCAAGCAAGCCCTTGTCCACCAGTGAATTAACAACACCTGACGAATCAACTCCCCTGACGTGTTCCACAAAGCCCTTTGTTACAGGCTGATTGTATGCGACTATTGTCAGCGCCTCCATTGCCGCAGGGCTAAGAACAGAGTTTTTCTTTATCTCCAAAGCCGCCTTTATGAATGTCGCAAGCTCTTCTTTTGTGGCAAGCTGATATGACCCATTAAGGCTCAGAAGCGTAATTCCGCTTTCAGCCTTGCTGTATTTATCCGCCAAAGAGCCAAGAGCTTCCTCAAGCTGATCTTTGACAATACCAACTGCCTCGCATAGCTTCTCGCTCTCCACAGGCTCTCCGCTTGCAAAAAGCACAGCCTCGACGGCTGCCTGTATATTTGAATGTTCCATAGATTATCCCTTTTCTTATTTTATCCGTAGCACCAGTAATTATTGTCTCCGTCATCGCCAACAGGTGAATATCCCCAATAATATCTTCTTTTTGCCCAGTAATTAGGCTTGAACACTGTGTCAGGGGTGATATTCTCAAGCTGTTCCAGGAGCTTAATTTCCTCCATAGCGGCTTCATCAGGCTGTTCAGGCTCAGACTTTGCCATAACAGGCTCGGTATATACATCAACACTGTCTATCTTTTCAGATATCTGCTCCATTTCTGCCATGACCTCCTCAGCTGACTTCACAGGAGCATACGCCGCAATGACTTCACCTGATATGCGCTCGGATCTTGCTGATGTATACCGCTTTGACTGAGAAGCTTCTTCACGCTCTGCGTCAACATCAGCAACTTCTTCTATCTCATCTGCAGGCTCATCGTCAAGTATATTTTCTATAGGCTCAGGCTCGGGGACAGCTTCTGTCGTTTCGCTTTCGATAACAACAGGCTTATCGAAGTCGGACTCGACTTTTTTGTTCTTTGAAGCCTTGTTGAAAAAAATCTTTGAGTTATCGTCATTGAGAAATATCCTGCCAGACTTTGTAAGCTCCAATATAGCAAGAAAAGTAGCGACTTTCTCGCTTTTCTCCGTCATGCCGTCATAAAGGTCGCCCATATCGCATTCACCATGCTTATAAAGTCTTTTAAGGACATGGATTATCTTCGATGTGACCGATACTATCTTATGTGAAACTATCGGCTCGAACATCTTCGCTTTCAGCGGAACGCTCTCACGGGCTTTCTTTGATATGCCCATATAAGCGTCGTAAAGGCACTGAGGGTCATGCTCACGGGTATAGGTCTTGTTTACAGGAAGTTTTATCGCCGTCCTTATAAAAACAAGGTCGCCAACGTAAACTTCACGGAGAGTCTGTGCCGCCTGTTTGCACAGAGAATACTCGATGATCCTGCCTTCAAGCTCTTTTTTAAGCTCTTTTGACTCCTCGTCATGAGGCAAAAGCGAACAGGTCTTTATGTATATAAGGCGTGCCGCCATTTCAAGAAAATCAGCGGCATCCTCATAATCCTCGTGGTCAAGATCATTGATATAGTCCATATACTGTTCAAGGAGCAAAGATATCTCAATATCGTAAATATTCAGTTTGTGCTTGCTGATAAGGTGAAGAAGCAAGTCAAGCGGTCCTTCAAACATATCCAGCTTGAACTGAGCAGCACTCATTTACGTTTTTCCTTTCATGAACAGTTTTATTTCAAAAATATCGCTTTTAGTATAGGGTCAACCCAGAACGTAAGCTTATCCATTATCCAGAACATACCATTTTGTAACCAACCTATAGGCGTATCAAGAACGCCTGTTACAACAAGTATCATAAATGCAATAGCGATATAGTTCTGATACTGTGCCATAAAACGATCTACCTTGCTGCTTGTAAAGTAAGAAAGTATCTTCTGACCGTCAAGCGGCGGGATAGGTATAAGGTTGAACACTGCAAGTCCCACGTTTATAGCTGTAAAGTAATACAATATAAGCGACACATAGTAAAGAGCTATAGAATAATGCACTATATAAAGCACATAGAAAAGCTTATAAAGAACTATTCCGATAAGTCCCATTATGATATTTGAGATAGGACCTGCGGCTGCCGTGAGTGCCATGCCCTTCCTGTAATTCTTAAACCTGATAGGGTTTACCTGAACAGGTTTGCCCCAGCCAAAACCTATGAAGAATATGCACAATGCACCAATAGGGTCAAGATGTGCAAGAGGGTTAAGGGAAAGTCTACCCTGATAACGTGGGGTATCATCCCCAAGCTTTGTTGCCGCCCATGCGTGAGCGTACTCATGGATAGGTATACACATGAAAATTACGATGAGCTTTGCACCGTAATCAAGAATTTTCTGCGGATCCATATTTTCATGACCTCCTGTCATTTCAAAACAAAATTACACAAATCACAAGTGTAATTATACACTATTTTCAATGAAATTTCAAGGCATTTTGTCTTTATTTTTAATCGAAAACTATAAATATATACGATTTTACGGAAATTTCAAAAAAAATCTCAAAAAGCCCTTGCAATTTCTTTTCAGTTATGCTATAATATTAAATATTGTGAATAATAGTATTGCATTTTTAAGGGTAAAGGAGGTGCAGCGTAATGGCAAAATGCGAGATCTGCGGTAAGGGCGTTACTTTTGGTATCAAGGTATCACACTCACACAGAAGAACAAACAGAACTTGGAAGCCAAATGTAAAGAGAGTTAAAGCTGTTGTAAACGGCACTCCTTGTCACATTTACGCTTGCTCAAGATGCCTGCGTTCAGGTAAGGTAGAAAGAGCTTAATGCTTGAATATTCCAAAAAATCGACTAGCTTCGCTAGTCTTTTTTTTATGCTTTTTAAGATACAAAAAAACCGGAGCCGAGTGTCATACTCTGCTCCGATTTTTATTATGCAGCGTGTCTGCCAAATGTTCTCTTATTCTTAGGCGGTGCAAAAACAGAATTAGCACCTGACGATGAATTGTCACCGTTCATATTGTTGTTGCTGAAACCGTGGTCGGTCTTATATATCATATCATAGTATATTATAGCATTGGAGATGTTAATTCGCTCCTCTGCATAATTTGAGTAGTTACTGATATAATCCTCGTCAACAACACCGTCGTTTATTCTTGCGTTACAAGAATCCTGACAGTATGCTTCATTCACAGTGGTCTTGAACAGACCCTGATTGTTGTCCATATACACTGGGTTAGGATCATCTTTATATACTTGATTGCATGACACCGCCGTTGCCACATTACTGTAATCCGTAAGATCAAAATATGTGTTTTTCTGGCTGTCATAGTAAACAGTATCTGTAACAAAGTTGCCGTTTGGGAAGATAACAACATTTTCCTCGTTATCAGCAACAGAGAAAATATCATGACCGAGTGCATAGACATTTGAGAAGCCAAACATATTTCCAAGTGTTGGCTGAACGTCATACATACCCATTATCTGCTTGACCTCTGTAGGCTCATATCCGCCGTCCTTTGACCAGATTATAAAAGGTACTTTTCTGTTGAGGTTATAGTAGAAATCATCAACAGGAACATAGCCCTCATCATCTTCTGTAAGCACAGAATCGGTGAAAGGATTATAGTTGAAATATCGGTCATACTCCTCTGCCTTTATCTTTGCGTCATGGTCACCATAAATAACAACTACAGTGTTATCAAGAAGTCCTGCATTGTCAAGGTCTGTCATGAACTGACCGATAGCCTGATCTGCATAGTGAACAGACTTAAAATAAGATCCAAGCTTTGTACCCTCAAGGAACGGTGCAGATTTTTCCTCATACATTCCGTCCTCTTCGTTGTACATCTTATACTTGAAATCTACCTCATAGTCGCTCACACGCTCAATGTCAGTAAACGGCGTATGGTTTGTGAGCATAAGGAACGCACCATACCACTTATCATGCTCCTTGTTTATCTTCTTGATCTTTGGCACTGCCTGTCTAAAGAACGATTTGTCTGACAGACCAAGACCAATAGTTTCATCAATGTTAAAATCTTTGTTATAGTTAAAGAAATCATCATAACCAAGGGAATGATGTAGATTAAGTCTGTTCCAGTAAGAGCCGTTGTTGCCGTGCATACTGAAAGTATAATAGCCCTTCTTCTTAAGCATTTTCTGGGTAGTTGTGTAATCTCTGTCCCAATAGTTGATAGCAACTGTACCGCTTGAAGCTGGCATAAGTGAAGAAGCAAAGGTAAACTCGCTATCTGAGCTTGTTCCCACGCTCTCTTGAGCGTAGAAATTTGAGAAATAAAGACCCTCTCTCGCAAGCTTGTTCATATTAGGTGTAAGCTCTTCTCCGTTTATATATGTATCCATACAAAATTGCTGAAAACTTTCAGCGTGGATAACTATAACGTTCTTACCCTTGAAAATATTTGTGTACTTGTTACTCTTTTCGGAAGTTTCTTCAGTCTTTGACTTATCATCATAAAACTTATTGAAAACCTCCTCGCTCTCCTCATAGCCAAACATCATATTTATTTTCGCATGAGTGCAGGAAATAACATCGCTAAACTGATATGTGTAAAGACCAAAAGTGCCAAGAACATATTCTCTGTTCCACTGCTTAGCAAGTCTTGAATAATCAGTGCCGGTAAGTGTTGAACAGAAAATTCCTGCAAGACCTATAGAAACACAAAATGTTCCAAGAGCATATCCACGGCGCTTTCTCTTTTCCTTGACCTCGGTGATATAATCTCTTGTACGTCTTTTAAGAAGTATGTACACAACTATGATCGCAGGGATATCCCACAGGAAAATAAGATCCTTTGGTTCCATGATGTTCTCAGTAACAGCGTCCATTACTCCGCCGAGCTGTGAAGCCGTTGAAATAAGCGACACTGAGATAAACGACTTATAATTTGTATAATATATCGAATTTGCCGTACAAAGAATAGAAAAGATTATGGTGAGTATAAGCAGATATACAAACTGCTTTCTCGGTTTTTTGAACACATATGATATGAGAGCAAGCAACAGTATAACTGCCATATCAGCCATGAGCGGTTTTATCTGGCTGTAATTAAACTTAACAGTAAATGCTCTAAGAAGAAATCCATTCAGAACAGATGCAAATACAAATGTTAGAAACAAGATGTTATCTTTCAGATATCCGCCTATTCCGCTGCGGATCTTTGTTATGACCTTATTCATTTATATCTCCTTTTCAATTTACTTTATTCAGTCGCAAAGAATATTGTATAATTTTTTCTGATAAAAGTCAAGCACATTAAAACCTTTTCAGTGAAATACACAAAACTTTCCTCAAACTAGCCAACTAATTTAAAGGCAATATTCCTTGAACAAAGTATATTTTACTCCCATTGAACCTTAATGTCAACAAATTAAGCTGAAATTTCAGCTATTTTTCACTTTTGTAATAATCGCGTAAAACAATTTACATTTTATGTATGCTAAAATAATTTAACTGTACAATAATCTCAATGTGCTTTTGTTTATATGGAATAAATATATTAAAATCGACAAAGTTTTTTGTCAAAAATCAAAAATAATTGAAAATAGTATAGAAATACATTATAATATGAATGTCTGAGCATAACAATGATCACGGAGGAAAACAATGATAAAACTTATTGCAACTGACATGGACGGCACTTTGCTTGACGATAACAAGCAGCTTCCCAAAAATTTTGACAACATAGTAAAACGACTGTTTAATAAAAATATCAGATTTGTTATTTCAAGTGGCAGAAGCTACTGCACGCTAAAGAAACAGTTTTCTGAATATCTTGACGACATGACATTTATTTGCGACAATGGTGCATATGTTGTTGATAAAGGAAAACTTCTTTCGGTTTCAGTGTTGCCAAAGGGTACCGTTAAAGAAGCAGTTAGATTTTGCGAGAAATTAGGACTTACAGTTCTTCTTTGCGGAAAAAATGGCACATGGCATAACTCAAGAAATGATAGCCAGCACCAAGAAATAGCTTCATACTATGTAAATCAAGTAAAGATGGAGGATCTCACCCTTGTTGACGATGATGTTTTCAAGATAGCCGTTTTTGAAGAAAGCGGCATTGAAAATGACGGCTACTGCAAGCTTGAAGAACGCTTCGGCGAAAATTTCAACGTGCAGCTTTCAGGTAAATACTGGACGGATATAATGAATAAGGGCGTAACAAAAGGCACTGCACTGCAAACCATAGAAAACCGCATTGGCGTACGATATGAAGAAACCATGGCTTTCGGCGATTATCTTAACGATGTTGATATGCTCAACAATTCTTACTACAGCTTTGCAATGTCAAATGCACACGAGTCTATTAAAAAGGTAGCAAATTTCATGACAGGCTCAAACAATGACAACAGCGTTATGAAAGAAATTGAAAAACACTGCCTTGCATAAATAAAACATAAACAAAGCGATCTGACCAAAAATCAGACCGCTTTTTCTTATAATCTCATTTTAAAATCATCATAGCCGAACTCTTTTATAAGCTCCAATTCGCCGTCAAGCTTTTGAAGATATATTGACGGCAAAGGCATTCCGTTGAAAGTGTTGTTTTTACACATGGAATATATAGCCATATCGCAGAAAACAAGCCTGTCACCCTCTTTAAGCGGCTTATCAAAGGAATAATCCCCGATTATATCTCCTGCAAGACAGGTCGGACCGCCAAGGCGATATGTGTAAGCCTTTTCGTCTGCCTGCCCTGAACCGATGATATTCGGTCGGTAAGGCATTTCCAGAACGTCAGGCATATGACAGGCTGCTGATGCGTCAAGGATAGCAAGATCCATGCCATTTTTAGCCGTGTCTATCACCTCTGAAACAAGATATCCTGCATTAAGTGCCACAGCCTCGCCCGGTTCGAGATAGACCTGAACACCATATTTGTCATGTAGATAATTCACACACTCGATAAGAGTATCTAGGTCATAGTCATCACGGGTTATGTGATGTCCACCACCAAGATTTATCCATTTCATATTGTAAAGATACTTGCCGAACTTCTCCTCAATATGTGGTATCGTTCTTTTTAGCACATCAGAGCCTTGCTCACACATAGTATGAAAATGCAGACCATCTATGCCATCGATAAGACTGTCATCAAAATTATCTAAAGTTGTTCCGAGCCTTGAATTTTTGAAGCATGGATTGTAGATATCCGTTTCGATCTCCGAATACTCAGGATTGCACCTTATTCCACAGGATATCTTCCTGTCGCTTTTTTCAACAATGCCCTTGAATTTCTGCCACTGTTTTGGTGAGTTGAACACGATATGGTCGCATATCTGAACAAGCTCATTCATGTCCTTTTCTGTGTATGCAGGAGAATAAACATGAACTTCTCCGTCAAACTCTTCCCTGCCAAGCTTTGCCTCATAAAGACCGCTGGCGGTAGTGCCTTTCAAGTGCTGTGATATCATAGGATATGTGCTATACATGGAAAAAGCTTTCTGTGCCAAAAGTATTTTACAACCCGTTTTCTCCATGACATTATCCAAGATAGTCAGATTTTTTAGAAGCTTTGCTTCGTCAACAACATAACAAGGGGTTTTCACCTTAGAAATATCAAACATTCTTTTCCTCCACGGCTCATCTATATGAACCATCGTTGATAAAGTTTACTGTAATATTTTTGTTTTTCATTCTTGCGTCCATAAAAACACTAAGAACACCCTTGGCAAATTCAAGACTCTCCTCAGGAATATCGTCAAAGTCATGTATCATTACTTCCAATGGCTCTTCGACTTCACAGAGCTTCTCATAAAGCTTGTCGCCATTAGCTATAGAATCCATATCATGAGCAAGCGCCTTGCTGACATATGGGTAAAACATATCAGCATTTACCATTTTAACATCGTCTATCATCAATATCATTTACTCGTCCCCCATAAATTTTACTGCTGTTCCGTATGCAATGACCTCAGCCGCGCCTGCCGCAATAGCAGATGAAGCATATCTTATATTAACTACTGCATCAGCACCCATTTGTTCAGCTTCAACCACCATTCTCTTCGTGGCAAGAGCTCTTGCATCATTCATCATCTCATTATAGGCTGTAAGCTCTCCGCCAACAAGATTTTTAAAGCTCTGCATGATATCCTTTCCAACATTTTTGGTCTGGATAGTTGAGCCTTTGACAAGCCCAAGCATTTCAAGCTTTTTGCCGGAAATATAATCAGTATTTACTAAGATCATCATCTTCGCCCTTCTTTATTTCTTTTATACGCTGAATAAGCACCGTTATCGCAACGCCTGACAGCAAGGCAGGAACTACCAGAGCAATTATCTTTGCAAGCATAGGAACACCATTCATATATGCAAAAATAACGCCAATAGCTATATAATAAATAGATATCAAAGCAACTATCACAACTGGTGCTATCATTTTTTTTGTTTTGGTTTTCACTTTTCGTCACCTTTAATCAAAAACCATTTTCTTTTTGCCGTTTTTGTTTCGTGGATACTCTCTTATCCTGATGATATTGGCTGTATTCACGATACTTTCGTTTCTGTCATCACCCTGAGTAACTCTTACCCAGCCATCGCCTATCTCTTCAAGTGTGCAGTCTATAACTGATGAAAGAGAGCCTCCCTGCGAAACTGTATAAACAAGCACCTCTTGTCCGAGGTATCTTGCAAATGCTTCTTCGATCATCATTTTTTGTTATCCTATTAGTCAACAAGAACAGGATCAAAGTTCTCTGTCCAAGGCAGACCCCACTTGTTAAGTGCGTCCATGAATGGATCCGGATCAAACTCCTCTATATTGTGTACGCCCGGCTTTTTCCACTTGCCTGTGAGTATCATCATTGCGCCTATCATTGCAGGCACGCCTGTTGTGTAGGAGATAGCCTGTGAACCGACTTCCTTATAGCACTCCTGATGATCGCATACGTTGTAAACGTAATATGTCTTGTCCTTGCCGTCCTTTTTGCCCTGGAAGATACAACCGATATTTGTCTTACCCTTTGTTCTTGGACCGAGTGAAGCTGGATCAGGAAGAACTGCTTTAAGAAACTGTAGCGGTACTATCTTCTTGCCCTCAAAGTCAATAGGCTCGATAGATGTCATGCCCACGTCCTCAAGGCATTTAAGGTGTGTGAGATAGCTTTGACCAAATGTCATGAAGAAACGAATCCTCTTGATACCCTTGATGTTGAGAGCCAGTGATTCAAGCTCTTCGTGGTGGAGAAGATACATATCCTTTTCGCCCACCTGATCGAAGTTATAAACTCTCTTTATCTCCATTGGCTCAGTTTCTACCCACTTGCCGTCCTGAATATAAGAACCCTTTGCGGAAACTTCTCTTATATTTATCTCAGGATTGAAGTTCGTTGCGAATGGATAGCCATGATCGCCTCCATTGCAGTCGAGGATATCTATATAGTTTATTTCATCAAAGTAATGCTTCTGAGCATATGCACAGAAAACGCCTGTTACACCTGGGTCAAAGCCAGATCCGAGAAGCGCTGTGATACCAGCCTTTTCAAATCTCTCTCTATAAGCCCACTGCCACTTGTATTCAAACTTTGCAGTGTCCTCTGGCTCATAGTTTGCTGTGTCAACATAATCTACTTTACACTCAAGACAAGCATCCATGATATGGAGATCCTGATAAGGCAGAGCCACGTTGATACAAATATCAGGCTTATATTCTTTCATAAGAGCCACAAGCTCAGGCACGTTGTCTGCGTTCACCTGTGCAGTTGTGATATTTGTCTTTGTCTTATCCTGAAGCTCCTCCTTGAATTTATCGCACTTTGACTTTGTTCTGCTGGCGATACAGATATCAGTAAACACCTCGCTGTTCTGACAGCACTTGTGTATAACTACACCTGCAACTCCGCCTGCACCGATTATCAATGCTCTTGACATATTAGATCATTCCTTTCTAAATTTATTATCAACAGCAATCCCAATTATAGATAACATCATCAAAATCGAGATTTTTAAGCTTTTGTCTGTTTATGAAAAATCCGCAGATACCTGCATCTCCCCACATTATCTTCTCATCGCCATTGCCGAATTCGCTGTCAAGCTGCAAAAGCAAAAAGTCATACTTGGTATCTTCCTTACGAGGGTCCCACTGCGTAAAAGCAGGATAGCCGCCTATCTTATGACCATAAGCGTTCTGATAGTTCTGCTCATAAGCCTCTATCTCGTCAGCAGGAGCGATATCCATGTCCATAAGAGAATTTATTTTCTTTTTCGGTTGAGCAGCATTATAGTACTCACAAAACATCTTCTCAAACCTAACGTCAGATTCGCTCATAACGTCAGCACTTGAAGTGAATTTCAAGCCAAACTCGCCATTTACCGGCATACTGTACTCTCCGTCAAATCCGTTTTCCTTGAACTTGGCTTTGACTTCTCCCTCAGTAACGGTCTTGTCAATATCCTTGTGATAAACTATTCTGAACGTGTCTTGACAAGCAATACCATCTAATGACATTCCGTAAACATCATCATTTAATATCCAAAACTGCAATAATCCGCTTTTTGGAAACTCCTCAATATCAGTCACCTGCGAACAAACTATCTGAGCCAGCAGCCTTAACTGTCTGCCTTTTTTGTCCTCTGGGATAGTGCCGTCATGTGGAACATAGCCCATTCCGCCAACCTTGCTCTCAAAAATAGAGGGTCTATTATCCACAAGTTCTAGCCTCACGCAAGGTGTTAACGTCTTTTTCTCAACAGCTTTAAGTGCCTGCTCGGCAACTTTAAGTTCTGTTTCGTGGTCTAAAGTTTCCTCCACTGATTCATTTTGCACATTGGCGTCAGTATTCTTTTTCTTAAAAATATCAAATAACCCCATATTTTCCCCTTTTATTTATAAAAATACAAAAGTATCTCTCTCAGCAGCTTGCAGGCAAGTGCCGTTGAACGTCCTGTCTGATCGTACACAGGTGAAAGCTCATTCACATCAAAGCCCACGATATTGAGCTTTGCAACTTCCTCCACTGCGAACATAAGCTCCTTAAAAGTAACTCCGCCTGCCTCTGGAGTACCTGTGCCGGGAAACTCTGAAGGATCAAGCACATCAAGGTCAAGTGTAAAGTAAACAGGCTTTCCCTGAAGTTTTTTTACTATGCTGTCAAGTCTGAAGAAGCCGAACTTCTCCATAAAAGTATGCTCTTTCGCAAACCTGAACTCGTCCCTGTCACCGCTTCTGATGCCAAATTGATATATCTTTCCGTCGCCCACAATATCCCAACATCTGTGGAGCACGCAGGCATGAGATTCTTTCACGCCAAGGTAATCGTCCCTCAGATCGGCATGAGCGTCAAAGTGAACGATATGCAGATCTGGATATTTCTCTGCCACAGCTCTAACTGCACCGAGAGTGACAAGGTGTTCGCCACCTATCATGCAAGGCACTTTGCCGTCGTCAAGTATTTCTGATGTACGGCTTTGGATATCCCTCAGTGCGCCCTCAGGATTGCCAAATGGCAGTTCAAGGTCGCCGCTGTCGAACACATTCACATCAAGGAGGTCCTTATCTTGATATGGTGAATAAGTCTCAATGCCGAAGCTCTCATTGCGCATTGCAGAGCTTGCAAATCTTGTACCCGGTCTGAACGAAGTCGTGCTGTCATATGGTGCGCCGAAAAGGACTATCTTTGAATCATCATATTCACAGTCACAGCCTATAAAGGTATGAACATTCTTTTCCATACTTTTCTCCTTTAGTCACAGTCCTCAAGTACATCAAGGACGTAATTCGGCAGTGCGAAACAGCCCTTGTGAAGCTCTGTGTTATAATATCTTGTCTTTATGCCGAACTTTTTCCACTCATCAGCCTTAAGGTCATATATAGGGTGAAGATTTTTCGAGGCAAAGCCGAAAAGCCAATGACCCGACGGATAGGTAGGTATATGCGTCTGATAGACCATTGAAACTGGGAACGCACTGCCTATTCTTCTGTGTGTGCGCTTTACCATATCCACATAGGAATCATAATAAGTGCTTTCATGTTGGTTTATAAGTATTCCGCAGTCGGTGAGAGCCTTTGAGCAGTTGCCGTAAAATTCTTTTGTAAAAAGTCCCTCTCCAGGTCCAAACGGGTCGGTTGAATCAACTATAATAAGGTCATATTCATTTTCCTTGCGGCGAACGAATTTCAGACCGTCCTCAATATAGAGGGTAAGTCTAGGGTCGTCAAATGCACAGGCTGTCTGTGGAAGATACTCCTTGCACACATTTACTACCTGCTCATCTATCTCCACCATATCTATCTTTTCAATAGTGTTATATCTGCAAAGCTCACGGATAGTTCCACCGTCGCCTGCACCAATAACAAGCACCTTTTTTATCTTAGGATTGACCGCCATAGGCACTGCCGTTACCATTTCATGATAAATGAACTCGTCCTTTTCGGTAAGCATTATAAAGCCGTCAAGCACCAATACCCTGCCGAACTCATATGTGTCAAAAACGTCTATTTCCTGATAGTAGCTTTTTTTAGAATAAAGCTGTTTTTTTACACGAATGGTGAAATTAACATCGTCCGTATGTTTCTCAGTAAACCAAAGATCCATAAAATGTATCTCCTCTCTATGAATTTACCACTACGTTTATGTTGTTTATCTCAAGATCCTCCGTACCTGTAAGGAAACAGCCCTTTTCTTTACAGTATGCGATATAATTAAGTATGTCGGAAGTTATCTTCTCACCAGGGGCAAGGATAGGTATTCCCGGCGGATAGCACATAACAAACTCTCCGCATATCATACCGTTGCTTTCTTCTATAGGCACTGATTTTTTTTCGCTGTAGAAAGCTTGCTGCGGTGGTATCTCAACGATAGGATTGATATATTCGTGGTCAAACATTCCTGACGGGTCTTTTGAATAAAGCCTTTTAATTTCGGAAAGTGCGGATATAAAACGCTCTATCTCAAGCTCTCTATCTCCTGCGGAAACTATAGCAAGTATATTTCCGATATCACCGAACTCTATCTGAATGTCATAATCGTCACGGAGAATGTCATAGACCTCAACACCTGCCAATCCCATGGCCCTTGTGTGAACGGAAAGCTTTGTGCTGTCAAATGCGAAGATATCATCGCCGTTTTCAAGCTCCCGACCAAAAGCATAATAGCCGCCTATCTTGTTTATCTCTTCCCTTGCATAATCGGCATAGTCAACTGCCTTTTTAAAAAGCTCCTTGCCGTTGAGCGCAAGATTTTTTCTTGCAAGGTCAAGGGATACCATAAGCAGATAAGAACCGCTTGTGGTCTGGGTTAAGTTAATTATCTGTCTTACATAACCCTCTGAAACAGTGTCTGCGCAAAGAAGGAGCGATGACTGAGTCAGGCTTCCGCCTGTTTTGTGTATTGAAACTGCCGCCATATCTGCTCCTGCCGCCATTGCAGAGCAAGGCAGACCCTCACCAAAATAAAGGTGAGTGCCATGTGCTTCGTCCGCAAGCACCAACATACCATGCTCATGGGCAAGCTTGACGATGCTTTTTATATCAGAGCAAATTCCGTAATAAGTCGGGTTATTCACCAAAACAGCCTTTGCATCAGGATTTTCCTTGATAGCTTTTTCAACGTCCTTAACGGACATTCCAAGAGGAATTCCAAGCTGTTTATTTGTGCCTGGGTTTACATAAACAGGTATAGCACCGCACACAACAAGTGCATTGATAGCACTTCTGTGAACGTTTCTCGGCATTATTATCTTATCTCCTGCCTTACAGCTTGTAAATATCATCGTCTGTACTGCAGCAGTAGTACCATTTACGATAAAGAAAGCGTGCTTTGCACCAAAAGCCTCAGCGGCAAGCATTTCAGCATCCTTTATCACAGAAACAGGGTGACAAAGGTTGTCAAGTGGCTTCATGGAGTTTACATCGCACTTCAGACAATCCACGCCCAAAAAGTCACGAAGCTCTTTATTCATTCTTCCGCCCTTGTGACCAGGTACGTCAAGACGCACCACTCTGTTCCTCATATGTTTTTTTAAAGCCTCATACACAGGTGCGTTATTCTGTGTTAAGTTCAAATCTATCACTACCTTATCAGTATATGTTCATGCCGCTGTATATCTCGATCATCTCACGGCGCAGACTATCTGTTATGTCAAGCCTTTGCTTCGGCGTAAGCTCATATACGTCCTGCTTGAAAAGATAATTCTGCAAATCGATATCCTTAATGAGAAGCTTGGTATGGAAAATGTTCGACTGGTAAACATTGACATCTATTGCGTCATATTTAGTCAGCGTATTTTTATCTATATAATCCTGAATCGAAGTTATCTTGTGATCGATAAAAAACTTCTTTCCCAAAACATCTCGCGTAAAGCCTCTTACTCGGTAGTCAATAGTGATAATATCAGAGTCAAAGCTGCTGATAAGATAATTCAGTGCGTTTAGCGGAGAAATAGTTCCGCAAGTAGAAACATCTATATCCACTCGGAATGTGGAAATGGAGTTGTCTGGGTGATATTCAGGAAATGTGTGAACAGTTACATGGCTTTTGTCAAGGTGAGCGTGTATCATTTCAGGCACATCGCCGCCTATTTTTCCTTGATTGCACGAAGGGTCGATACTGTCCTCATCGAGGGCTTTTTCAGCAATAAGCACGTTCACAGACGCACCCTGCGGCTCATAATCCTGTTTTGATATATTAAGTATCCTTGCGCCTATCATCTCAGTAACATCGCAAAGAATTTTCGTAAGTCTTTCTGAGTTATACTGCTCGTCAATATAAGCAATATATTCCTTTTGTTCTCTTTCAGTTTTGGCATAACATACATCATATATGTTAAAGCTAAGGGTCTTGGTTAGATTATTAAAACCATACAAAGAAAGCTTCTGCTCCAACCCTAACATCACCCGTCCTTTCGGATAAAATAATCAGCCTATCAAGACTAAAATTATAGACTTGTTTTCATTATACCACATCTCGATCAAAAAGTACATAGTTTTACGCACTTTTTTCATATTTTTTTATTAAGCATGGCATAAGTGTGGCAATAAAATAAAAAAGGTTGAAATCAAGAAGAAAATAGTGTATAATAAATTCTGATAATTGTTACAGGAGAAATATACAATGTTATTGAATGTTGAACATCTTTACAAATATTTCAATGGGCAGGCACTGCTCAAGGATATAAATTTCACAGTTGAAGACAGAGAAGCCGTTGGACTTATCGGCGTGAACGGCTGCGGAAAGTCTACCCTGCTTAATATCATTACAGGCAGTGAGGGCTACGACAAGACCCCCGAAGGACTAGGCTCTGTGAATATCGCAGGCAAGGCTTCCATTGGCTTTTTAAGGCAGAACAGCGGACTTAATTCTGAACTTACCATAGGTGAGGAAATGAAGAACGCTTTCGCTCCCCTCCTTGAAACACTGGATAAAATGAAAGTCCTTGAAAAGAAAATGGCAGATGGCGGAGATATTGACTGTATAAGCCACGAATATGCCGAGCTTTCTTCATACTTTGAGGCTCGGGACGGATATAGGATAGATGTAAAAATAAAGCAGGTTCTTAACGGTATGGGCTTTGGCTCAACACCTACAGACAGAGTAATCTCTACCCTTTCAGGCGGTGAAAAAACACGACTTGCACTGGCTAAGCTTCTTCTTGAAGAGCCTAATCTGCTTATACTTGACGAGCCTACCAACCACCTTGATTTTGAAACGCTCATGTGGTTAGAGGACTATCTCAAAGGCTACAAGGGTGCAATAATCATAGTTTCCCACGACAGATATTTTCTAAACAAGGTCTGTACGAGAATATGTGAAATAGAACAAGGCAGGCTCACATCATATCGAGGGGACTATTCCTCCTATCTTGTGCAAAAGAAAATGAACTCAGAGCGTCAGCTCAAAGAATATGAGGCACAGCAAAAAGAGATAGCAAAGCTTGAGGACTATGTGGCGAAAAATCTCGTCAGGGCGTCAACCTCAAAAATGGCGAAGTCAAGACAGCATATGCTTGACCGTATCGAGCGTATCGACAAACCGCTTATGTACACAAAACCTCCGAAGATAAAGCTTGAATATGATATTGAGCCAACAAAGGATATCGTGCGAGTTGTTGACTGTCCGCTGGTCGTTGGCGAGGGTGCTGACAAAAAGGAGCTTATAAAGTCACTTACCATGAACGTTCGTCGTGGAGAGCACGTTGCTATAATCGGTGCGAACGGTATCGGAAAAACTTCCATACTGAAACTTATCCAAGGCATTATTCCACACGAGGGTGGGAATATAAGCTGGGGCGGAAACGTGAAGATATCCTATTTTGAACAGGAACACGCTATACTTGATCCTCGTAAGACAGTGCTTGAAGAAATAATGGATCGCTATCCAAGATTATCAGAACAACAGGCAAGAAGCGTACTAGGTGCAGTTCTGCTTACTGGCGAGAATGTGTTCAAGCCTATTTCTGTTCTCAGCGGTGGCGAAAGGGCGAAGCTTTGCTTTGCCATAATGGCTCTCAATCGTGGAAATGTACTTGTGCTTGACGAGCCTACAAACCACCTTGACCTAAGCACAAAAGAAGTGCTGGAGGACGCTTTGGCAGAGTTTGGTGGAACGATAATCCTTGTATCTCATGACAGATATCTGCTCAACAAGGTGGCAAGCAGGATAATCGAGGTCAAGCATGATGAGGTGAACTCATACGAGGGCAACTTTGACGCATACAGCGAAGCGGTGAACGCTGCCCGTCAGCTCAAGATGCAGAGCGAAGCAGAGATAAAGCGTGCTGAAGAGGAAAAAGCGTACAAAGAAAACAAAGCAAAACAATATCGCAGTAAGGAACAGCGTGCCGCTGACGCTCAAAAACGCAACCGCATAAGAGAACTTGAAAAGGAGATCGAAGACACAGAAGTTCTGATATTTGAACTTGAAAATGCCATATCTGACCCTGAGATAGCTTCCGACTACAGCAAAATGAGCGAGAAATGCAAAGAGCTTGAAGAAGCCAAAACATCCCTTGACCAGAAAATGGACGAATGGGCAGAACTTTCAGATCAGCTTTCATAAACAAATTTTCACAGAAATCACCCCTTATGAGTATAATGATACAGCACAGACTGACATTATACATAAGGGGTGTTTGTTTTGGAGATAAAAAGGCTGTCAGAGTATGAAATAAAAGTTATTCTTAACGAAAAAGATATGCGAATAATGAATATATCCTTTGAAGATTTTGAGAAAAGCAACAAAAGAAGCAAAGATTTTTTATCTGAACTCATGTTTATACTCAAGGAGACAGGACTTATAAAAATATCCGAAGGAAATATTGAAGTTGATGTTGCTTTGACAAGTGAAGAAACAATAAACATATATTTTATACTACCTAAAAACGACAATCATCACACCACTGAACTTGCCATAATCAGCTACGATCCAAACGAGCTAATATCAAAAGCTACTGAAATACACAAAAAATACTCCGAAAAGATTATAAAAAGCAGTCTGTATCAGCTTCCTAGTGGTTATGCTCTAATCTTCACCATAGGATATGCACGCTCAACAGTTGCGAAAAAAGCTTTACTGAAAAACTGTGCTACTGACAACGTGATTATAAACAAAATAAAGGAGTACAGCCCATTATTGAGCAGTACTCCTTTTGAAAAACTAAACTATTTCTCTTAGAAGCTTAACAGCCTCTGGCATATCCTTTGCCTTAAAAGCGTATGTTCCCGTTACTAAAGTGTCTGCACCCGACTCTTTAAGCAAACCAGCAGTTTCGAGATTTACGCCACCGTCAACTTGAAGTCTAATATCCCTTTCCGTCTGGTCAATTAGATATCTCACTTCGCTTATTTTTTCAAGAGTGTCAGGAATAAATTTTTGACCGCCAAAACCCGGGTTTACTGTCATAACGAGTACCATATCAACAGATTTGAGAAACGGCTTGATCGCACTTACAGGTGTTGCAGGCTTAATGGAGATTCCTGCCTTGATCCCCCTCGAATGTATTTTGTCAATAACAGCTTGCGGATCATCAGCCGCCTCATAATGAAAAGTTATAAGGTCAGCTCCAAGATCTGCGTAGTTATCAATATATCTGATAGGATCGCAAATCATAAGATGCACGTCTACTGGAACAGTTATGCTTTTGCCCACACTTTTCAAAAGCGGTTCGCCAAAACTTATATTTCTCACAAACATTCCGTCCATGACATCATAATGAATCCAATCAACGCCAGCGTCCTCAGCACGCTTTATCTCAAAAGCAAGGTTTGAAAAGTCGCAGGCAAGCAGCGACGCAGAAACGATAATATCCAATTGAAAGCCTCCGTTAATTCAATATTTTCCCACTTAATATTGTCCTATAATTTCAATTTCTATTATACAACACCGCTGAACCGTTGTCAAGCTTGTTCGTCAAGAGTTAATGTATAAGCAGGAATAAATTCATCAAGAAAAACATTTGCTTCTGGAATATTCATTGCGACAATAGCTTCAAGTGTAGATTTTTCAGCTGAAGCAAAATCAGTATTTCCCATTTGTCTTTCTTCAAGGCACTTTATAAGTGCAGAAAGCTTATCAGCCGCTTTAACAATAGTCCATGCTTCTTCTTCCTGTGGAGTTTTACAGAAAAGCGGCTCAAAGTCCTCTTTCAGATCATCAGGAAGATAAGACACCAGAGTATTTTTGGCTTTCTGCTCGATCTCATCATATGCGCCCTTTATCTCATGGCTGTAATATTTTATAGGCGTAGGCAAGTCACCTGTGATTATCTCGGTGACATCATGATACATAGCAAGCAGCGCACATCTCTCAGGAGAAACATTACCGCCAAATCGCTTATTTCTGATAAGTGCAAGCACATGTGCGATAAAAGCAACTTCAAGGGAATGCTCGCTAATATTCTCATTGATCGTGTTTCGCATAAGTGCCCAACGATTTATATATTTCATACGGGATATCACTGCGAAAAATTTACTTTCTGACATATCAACACTCCTAAACTATACACAAAAATCGGGACGATGCTTTTCATCGTCCCGAAAAATTTTTGATCTTATCTTACAATTGTAAGAAGAACACCAGCAGCAACGGCTGAACCGATAACGCCGGCAACATTAGGACCCATAGCGTGCATCAACAGATAGTTTGTAGGAACTTCCTGCTGACCGACCTTCTGAGAGATACGAGCTGCCATTGGAACGGCAGATACACCTGCTGAACCGATAAGAGGATTGATCTTGTGACCCGAAAGAACATACATAAGCTTACCAAGAAGTACGCCGCAGGCTGTACCAATTGAGAATGCCACAACGCCAAGTGCCATAACTTCTGCAAACTGAATGTTCATGATCTTATCTGCCTGTGTTGTTGCACCAACTGTTATGCCAAGGAAGATAGTGATGATGTTCATAAGCTCATTCTGAGCAGTCTTAACAAGTCTGTCGCAGACGCCACTCTCTTTAAGAAGGTTACCAAACATGAGCATACCAACCAGTGGAGCTGCTGAAGGAACCATGAGAGAGATAACAATAGTTACAAGGATAGGGAAAATAAGCTTTTCTACCTTTGAAACAGGTCTGAGCTGACCCATTACTACTGAACGCTCTTTCTTTGTTGTAAGAGCCTTCATGATAGGCGGCTGGATAATAGGAACAAGAGCCATATATGTATAGGCTGCAAGTGCAATAGTACCAACGCCGATATTACTGTTTGAGGTAAGAAGTCTTGAAGATACATAGATAGATGTAGGACCGTCTGCACCGCCGATGATAGCGATAGAACCACACTCAGCAGCACTCATTCCGAAGAGAGCTGCACCGATGAATGTGAAGAAGATACCGCCCTGTGCAGCAGCACCCATAAGAAAGCTCTTAGGGCTTGCGATCAGCGGACCAAAGTCTGTCATAGCACCGATTCCAAGGAATATGAGCGGTGGATAGATCTGAAGCTTAACGCCCATGTAAAGAATATCCAACAGACCACCCTTTTGAAGTATCTGACCATAATCTATATAGTGGTCATTGCCTGCGACCGTTTTATAGTTCCAGAAATCCGGGTGATACATCTCAGCGTATGGAAGGTTTGTAAGCAGCATACCGAATGAGATAGGCAAAAGCAGAAGCGGCTCAAAGCCCTTTGCAATAGCCAGATACATAAATACGAATGAAATAAGTATCATTATGATATTTTTCCAGCCGCCGTCTACGAGGAAGCCCGCAAAACCCGACTGTGACGCCAAAGACGCCATGGTATCAAGAAATGAATTAATTATTGACATCTATTATCACGTTCCTTTCACGTCAACTGCACTAAAATGGCCTTGTATTGTCTATTATGCCTGCGGTAGACCATGCAGGTCTTTGAGGCTTGGCAGTTTTAACGCTCTTAAGAACGAGCTTCTTGCCCTCTGCACTGCTCATAGCCGAAATTGCAGCCATGATAACAGCAACTGTTTCTTCTTCAATGCCGTCTTCTACAACAGGAGCAGCAGCCTTTATTGGCTCTGGCTTAGCAACAGCCTTTGCAGCTTCAGCAGCTTTTTTTGCCTCTTCAGCCTTTCTTGCAGCTCTGCTGTTGATAACGTCAAATATCTTGCCGTATATCGACACAAGCAGAATAAGCAGAACAAGTCCGATAAATACCACAACTATACCCGTGATAACGACAGAGGCAACAGTTCCAGCACCCAGATCTTTTTGATCAGGACTGATCGTACTCTTTGCCGCAACCATCTGAGCTGCAGTGTTAAGAAAATTGATCATAAAAATTCTCCTTACTGTAAGTATAATAAAACTTAATATTATTATACACCAAAGCCACACAAATAGCAAGACTTTTTCCCACATTTTTTTCACAAAATTATCTCCAAGTCAACACCTATTTTTGTTATGATTTCTGATAAAAGTGCATAAATACGCAAAAAAACTTATGTATTGGGCACACTTGCAAATATCATGTTAAGATGTTATAATATCTTTACATAATAATGTTACGGAGATGATTTTTTTGTCTGACAAATTTTTGAATTGGCTTGAGGAATTTACCCCACATCTTATAGCGGCGGTTGTTATTTTTCTTTTAGGAATACTTCTTGACAAGCTTGTTTTGAAGGTCATGCACAAAGGTTTGAGCATGCGTCGAACAGATGTGACTATACATAAATTTCTCACATCTGTGGTACACACTGTATTGCTTATTATAATAATAGTAATGGCACTTTCTGCACTTCAAGTACCTATGTCCTCAATAGTCGCAACTATCGGTGCAGCAGGTCTTGCTATCGGTCTTGCTCTTCAAAACAGTCTTTCAAACGTCGCAGGCGGCTTTATCATACTTTTTTCAAAGCCTTTTAAATGCGGTGATTATGTAAAAATAGGCGACTCAGAGGGAACTGTTGACGCTATCTCTATACTTTACACCACCCTAAAGACCCTTGAGAATAAGATGATATTTATACCAAACGGAGTTGTTTCACAATCGACTATTACGAATATAACTGCTGACGACAAACGTCGCCTTGAACTGAAATTCTCTATCAGCTACAATGACGACCACAACAAGGCAATGGCTATTCTTAGAGAAATGCTCAATGATGAGCCAAGGGTAATAAACGAGCCTGACAAGCCGCTTGTAGCTATCTGCGAACATGGTGCGAGTGCAATTATTCTCATCATGCGTGTATGGATACCGACCGATGCTTACTGGGAGATACGATACAAATTTCTCAAAGAGGCAAAGGAACGCTTTGACGCAAACGGCATTTCCATACCATTCGACCAACTTGACGTACATATATCAAAATAACAAAAGTCCGCAGACGAGCGTCTGCGGACTTTTTACCTCATATCTTCCCTGTTCTTATATAAAAATCTGTTCACATCAATACTGTCTGCAATTGGCAGCTTGGTTTTGTCACAGTATGTTTTTTCAAGACTTTCAAGCTTCTCTGCTATTCTAAGCTGACCGTCAAGCGCACTTTTTATGCACTCCGCAAAAGGACTTCCGCATAGATCACTGTAGGTCTGACAAAACTCCTTTGAATATGCCTTGACAAAAAATCTTGCTTCTTTTATTATATTTCCGTCAGTTACCATTGTTATCCTCCAGACTTGTGAGCAACCCTGAACGCTGATTTTTCAAAGCCGCTGTAAGCTTTTGCATATCTTCCTTTAGCTGCGGCTCTTTTATCTCACTCACATAATGCTCAAACCTGTCTATCATGCAGTTTTCAGACACGATAAGTCTTTTTATCGCCGCAAACTGTTCCTCAGTTATCATAAAGACCGCCTCCCGATATTATTATACCGAAGGCGGCCTATTTTATTCTTTATGCTTTTCATCAAGAAGCGTTGTGGCTATTGCAGCACAAAACACCTTTTTAGCACCCATCTCTTTTAACAGCCTGCTACAGACATTGAGAGTTGCACCTGTTGTGTAAACATCGTCAAATAGCAGTATATTTTTGCCTTTTATGTCTGCATGGTCAGGCAGTGAGAAATATATCTCCTCTGCGTGTGTTTTACGCTCGGCGGCTGTGAGAGTGTGCTGTTCTGCGGTATCCCTTGTCCGTCCAAGCAGACGATGATCTTCTCTTATCCCAAGCTCCATAGCCGTAAAGTGTGCAAGCTTTTGTGCCTGATCATATCCCCTTTTACGGCGTTTTGATCTGTGCATTGGCACTGATGTGATGATATCCGCTTGATCTGCAACGCCATTTTCTCTGAGCACATTACCCAGAAGCTTCGCAGAATATTCCGCAAAATTAAGCTGTCTGTCGTCTTTAAGCTGATGTATTGCTTTCACGCAGATATCCTCATATCTCATAAGAGTATAAATGCTATCAAAATGTAGTGAATCATGATCCAGGCACTTATCCTTGCCGCATTTTTCGCACAATATTTCTTTATGAAAAGGCAGCTTACATTCACAATTTTTGCACAAAAGCTCGTCCCATTTTATAAAACTTCCACATATAGGACAACGATTAGGATAAACAAAATCAAGCAGAAATTTATATATCAAGCGTCTGCTGACCACTGTCGTCACCCTCCACAAGCTCCATTAGCATATTTTTAAGCGCAGTATACCTCAAAGTGCGTTTATTATTATCTATCATAAAATCAACACGCTTTTTCGAGCCAACTATTATAAGCATTCTTTTGGCTCTTGTCACAGCCGTATAAAGCAGATTTCTGTAATAAAGCTTGTCAAATCCACCGAATACAGTGAGAATGACAACATCAAACTCAGAACCTTGGCTTTTATGCACTGTTATGGCATAGGCAAGCTCCAGATTATCCAGCATTTGCTTGTCATAGACAGCTATTCTGCCCTCAAAATCTATAGTCACAGTTTTAAGTATCTTGTTGACTGCAATTATTATGCCTATATCGCCGTTAAAAATGCCTGCGCCACTTTCGGTCTTGTCCTCGGTTATATACTTTTTCCAAAGAATTTCATAATCATTCTTGGTCTGCATGACCTTGTCACCTTTTCTGAAAGTATAAACAGGGGTCTTGACCTCTGATTTTCCTGCGGCAGGAGGATTAAGCTCCTGCTGTAGACGCTTGTTTAGCTCCACAGTACCCGCAGGACCTTTACGTGTAGGCGAAAGCACCTGAATGTCGTCTATGGGCGAGTAATCGTAGGCTTTTGGCAGCCTTGTTTTGCAAAGCTCCACCACAAGATCCTGAAGTTCTCCATATTCAAGCCGTTGCATAAAAAAGAAATCCTTGTCCTTGCTGGCTAGGTCGATATGCTCGCCGTTTACTATCTTATGGGCGTTCATAACAATCTCAGACTCCTGTGCCTGTCTGAAGATCTCTTTTAGTGTTACAACAGACATTACTCCGCTGTCAATAATATCCTTTAACACATTTCCTGCACCTACTGACGGAAGCTGATCGCTGTCCCCCACCAGAACGAGCTTACAGGTAACGCTTATAGCTCTCAAAACGGCTTCAAAAAGGCAGGAATCCACCATGGACATCTCGTCGATTATCAAAGCGTCACAATCGAGAAGATTGTTTTCATCATGTATAAACGCAAGTGTGTCACCGCTTGTATGCTTCACTTCAAGAAGCCTGTGGATAGTTTTTGCGTCATATCCCGTAAGGTCAGAAAGCCTTTTGGCGGCTCTGCCTGTTGGTGCACATATCATAACGTTAAGCCCTTGCTGCTGATAAAGAGAAATTATAGCGTTGAGCGTTGTGGTCTTTCCTGTACCTGGTCCTCCCGTCAGCACAAGAAAACCCTTTGACAGTGCAAGATTTATGGCTTCACGCTGAATTTTTTCATATTGTATACCATTATTCTCCTCTTCGAGATCAATTACTTCGGAAAAGTCTATCTTATTGTCATAAGATATTTGTCGCATTATGGCAAGTCGTCTTGCTATGTAGTCCTCAGCTTTGTAAAAATCTGTAAGCATAACAAAACGTCTGCCATGCTTATCGTAATAGTAGAGGTTTTCCTCCTCAGTTTCATCCTCGATTACTTTTTTTATAAGCTTATCATCAACATCAAGATAACTTACCGCTGTTTTCACAAGACTGTCTAAAGGCAGGCAGGTATGACCTTGGTCAGCGTTTTGTCTTAGGATATATGTAATGCCTGCCTTTATCCTGCACTCGCTGTCAGCAGGGATATCAGACTTTGCCGCAACTGCGTCCGCACGGGAAAATGACAGATCGACGCCCTGAATACAAAGCACATAAGGGTTTGATTTTATGATCTGCTCGGCAGTGTTGCCCCAACGCTTCCACGCCTTTATGCCATAAGAAGTTTCTATCTCGAATTTGTTAAGATATGACATAAGAGACCTTGCGGCAAAAGTGGTTTTGAACTCCTGAGATATTTTTTCCGCTTTTTTCACTGTTATCCCGTCTATCTCCGTGAGCCTGTCGGGAGTATTTTCTATTATGTCAAGGGTATCGTCCCCGAACTTGTTCACAAGCTTTTTTGCAAGTACAGGCCCTACGCCTGATATAGCACCGCTTGCAAGATAACGCTGAATCGCTGCAGAGGTAGTAGGCAAAGAACGCTCAAAGATATGCACCTTGAACTGCTCGCCGAACTTCTGATGTGAAGTGAACTCCCCTGTTACAACGAGATCTTCGCCCTCCTCAACGTCACCCATTTCGCCAACAACTGTGATAAGGTCATTGTCACAGTTAAGCATAAGCACACAGAAGCCTGTGTCCTCACTTTTAAATATTATGCTGTCAACCTCACCCTTGAGGGTCTTTAAATCTTCCATATTATTCTCCGAATGATCTATTTTTCATGGCATTTCAGCTCTCTGCGCTTGATAAAATCTGCAAGTTCAGTTATATCAACACAGTGAACGATGCTATAATCCTGTTCCAAACGCTTTGAAACATAATTTATCTCGCTTTTGTCAAGCTGAACGAGGATTATTTCTCTTCCATAATATTCAGGCTGAAAAAACTCCTCCCAATAACAGCTTTTTACCATATGTTCAAGCTCATGTGTATTCTTTTTGCATGGGATAAGCAAATATCCTCCACGCTTGCCAACATTTCGCACCTTATACCATTTCACCCAAAACCAAATAACGACCGCCAGCACAAGAGCCAGAAGAAGTATAAGATTCAACACAAGATCACCTCCACATATTATTAGTACATTTTATGCGTAAAGCAGATTTTGTGTCATATGATTCATTTTACACCTTTTTGACGAAAAAAGCAAGATTTTTATGCAAAACAAAAAAGCTGCCCCGAAGGACAGCTTGAATTATTTACTTTATCTCAACTGAAGCAGCCCAATCCTTGAACTTATCTTCATACTTTGACTTATTTTTCTGCTCGCAGAGAAAATCAAAAATGTAGTAGCCACCGTTGCCCTCTGTTATAGAACTCATGCCGTAATAGTGTTTATCTCCTATGCTCTGGGTATAATAAATATATTTTGAATCCCTGCCTGTTATTTTTAAAGTAGTTGTGCCGTTTTCAAGAAAAAAATCAAAGATATCAGAAGCAGATTCACCCTTACCATAGCCGTAAAGTGCCAAATCAGAATATGAGAGCTTGACAGCGTTTATGCCCACCTCGTTGTTGGAGAAGTTATCAAGGGCATACAGATTTGTACTGCTGGATTTCTCAATATCCGCAGGAGCGGTCATTGTATATCCCGTACCCTGCAATGTTTTTGTAGCTGTGTTTTTGTAAAAATATCTCACGCCGAAAGCCACCAAGAACGCAAGGATAAACACAAGAACTGTCATCAAAGGCTTTGGTATACCCTTTTTAGCAGATGTAACAGGCGCTATCTTATAAGGCTCATATGCACTGCCGTATGGAGTTTGAGCATTGCCATTCTGCGGAGGCGGATAACTCTGCTGAGCGTAGCCGTTCTGTGGCTGACCATAAGATTGCTGACCCTGAGCATAATTCTGCTGAGCCGCTGCGTTCACAGGCTGTGCTCCTGTTGTGTTGCGCTTGCCAAAGCCAACATTCTCACCAAGGTTTGATGTGTCGATAGAATCCATATAACCGCTTGTTTCAGACTTCACAGCCGACCCACAATTAGGACAAAAAGCGTCAGTATCACTGATCTTTGCCGAACAAATAGGACATTTCATATTCTTTTCTCCCTCATATAATTTATATTCTTATTCTAACATATGCTGTTTATTATGTCAATAATTTAACAAATCGGTTTTATAAATTTTGTATTAATTGATATGGATAGTGCTTGCCCACTTTTCAAATTTCGGGTCATAGAAATCCTTTTCATCAGCCTTACAGCCAAAAACAAACCAATAATATTTATGACCTGACTTTTTGCATATAGCATAGTTATAAACATCGTCGCCCGTTTTTGCACGATAGGTCATTTTAAGCTTGTTACCACTAGCATACACTTCTTTATAGCTGCTTCCAAACTGACTTTTCAAATTGCCCTTCATGTAGGTGACAAACAGTTTCTCAGTAAGAATATCCGTTGTTTCGCCAGCAAGTGAAGAGTAATCAAGGATCATATACTGAAAATCGCTATTAACATCGGCGTACTTTCCGTTGGCTTTTACAGTTCCATCACTGCTCTGTGCCGCATAATCTATTGTGGTTGCCTTTTCAAGTGACCTTGGCAGTTCAACGCTAAAGTTCTCCTCTCTAATGGTATGAGTTGAAACATTGTGATAGTACCAATATCCAAAACCGATAGCTGCGCCCACAAACAATGCCAGCAAAAGGATAAGCACCTTTTTGCCTATAGACATATTCTTTCTCACTGCCCTCACATTGCTGTTAAGACCATTGTCAAAGCCATTATTAAAGCTATTATTGAAACTATTGCCATACCTCGGCTGTGCCGAATTTACCCCTGTCATTTCAATAACTCTTGTGCCACAATTCTGACAGCAAATGCTGTTAGGCAGAATATCGCACCCGCATACTGTACATCTCATAAAGATACCCCCTATAAAAATTTATTACTTTTATATTAACATACTTCTTCTTTTTTGTCAACAAATTTGTCAACAAAAAAAGCGGACAGCACATAGCCGCCCGCTCTTAAAAACTTATTACTTAGCGTTCTTCTTAGCTTCGATATCAGCAAGAGCGTCTTTTCTTGAAAGATTGATCCTGCCCTGATCGTCGATTTCCATTACCTTAACAACGATCTCGTCGCCAACAGAAACAACGTCCTCGACCTTTTCTACTCTTGATTTGTCAAGCTTAGAAATGTGTACCAAACCGTCCTTACCAGGAGCTATCTCAACGAAAGCACCGAAGTTCATGATCTTTACTACCTTACCTCTGTAGATAGCACCTATCTCAGGGTCATTAGCGATAGTATTGATGATATTGATTGCCTGTTCAGCCTTTTCCTTGTCGATACCTGAAACGAATACGCTGCCGTCCTCAGATATGTCTATCTTAACATCGCACTCAGCAGAGATCTTCTGAATTACCTTTCCGCCTGAACCGATAACTTCTCTGATCTTATCAACCGGCACCTTTGTTGCCAGCATCTTAGGTGCCCACTTGCTTACCTCAGCACGAGGAGCAGGGATAGCCTTGAGCATTATCTCATCAAGAATATACATTCTTGCTTTTCTTGTCTTTTCAAAAGCACTTGCGATTATCTCAGGTGTCAGACCGTCGACCTTGATATCCACCTGAATAGCTGTGATGCCGTTCTTTGTACCGCCTACCTTAAAGTCCATATCGCCGTAGAAGTCCTCAAGGCCCTGAATGTCTACCATAGTCATCCAGCTGCCGTCCTCCTTAGTGATAAGACCGCATGAAATACCTGCAACAGGCTCTTTGATAGGAACGCCTGCGTCCATAAGTGCAAGTGTAGAACCACAGATAGAACCCTGTGATGTAGAACCGTTTGAAGAAAGCACCTCAGATACGCATCTGATAGCATATGGGAACTCTTCAACAGAAGGGATAACCGGAACGAGTGCTCTCTCAGCAAGTGCGCCGTGACCTATCTCTCTTCTTCCAGGACCTCTTGAAGGTCTTGTTTCACCAACAGAATATGAAGGGAAATTGTACTGGTGCATATATCTCTTGGAAGTTTCCTCGTCGATACCGTCAAGCTTCTGAGCGTCTGAAACAGGGCCAAGTGTTGCGATAGTCATTACCTGTGTCTGACCTCTTGTGAAGATACCTGAACCGTGTACTCTTGGGAGAACGCCAACTTCTGCGGCAAGTGGTCTTATCTCATCTATACCTCTGCCGTCAACACGCTTGCCCTCATAGAGCCAGTTTCTAACTATCTTCTTCTGGAGCTTATACATAACTTCGTCAAGAACAGCAGTGTTATCTTCGCACTGCTCATCGAACTTCTCATGAACAGCGTCGATTATTGGTTGGAGTCTTGCGTCTCTTACATTCTTATCATCTGTATCAAGAGCGACCTTTACCTGCTCGCCTACCATTGCTTCAACAGCGTCGAACAGATCATGGTCAACTTCCATTGACTCGAACTCGAACTTAGGCTTACCGATCTGAGCCTTGATATCGTTAATGAATGCTACCATTTTCTTGATCTCTTCATGACCTGTCATGATAGCCTTGAGCATAAGGTCATCAGGAATCTGGTCTGCACCTGCTTCGATCATAACGATCTTTTCAGCTGAACCTGCAACAGTCAGGTTAAGTCTGTTCTTAGCTCTCTGCTCAAGAGTTGGGTTGAGCACCAGCTCGCCGTCAACGTAACCTACATTGATAGAAGCAACAGGTCCGTTCCAAGGGATATCAGAGATAGAAAGTGCAATAGATGTAGCTATCATACCTGTGATCTCAGGTGAGTTGTCAGGGTCAACAGAAAGAACTGTCATAACAACTGAAACGTCATTTCTCATATCCTTTGGGAAAAGAGGTCTGATAGGTCTGTCTACACATCTTGAAGCAAGGATAGCCTTGTCAGAAGCCTTGCCTTCTCTCTTTGTGAAAGAACCTGGTATTCTGCCTACTGCATACATTTTCTCCTCAAAGTCAACTGAAAGTGGGAAAAAGTCAACACCCTCTCTTGGCTTTGCGGAAGCTGTAACGTTAGCCATTACAACCGTTTCACCGTATCTTACCCAGCAAGAGCCGTTAGCAAGTCCGCAGGTCTTACCTGTTTCAACTACTACAGGTCTGCCTGCATATGTCGTTTCAAAAGTTTTGAAATTCTCAAACATTGTCTTTCCTCCATTTTAGAAATTTAGTTTTTTCTGTATGGTGAAAGCATTAGCAATAAACAGGACATACGAGCTTCATACATTCTGTTTAATGCTAAGTTACCTTTCACCTACAGTTCAAATAAACACCAAAAGGCAGTGGCAATAAATGCCTCTGCCTTGATGTCAGTTACATGATTACTTACGGATACCCAGCTTTTCGATAGTAGCTCTATATCTTTCGATATCCTTCTTCTTGAGGTAGTTGAGAAGATTTCTTCTCTTACCGATCATCTTGAACAGACCACTTCTTGAGTGGTTGTCCTTCTTGTGTGTCTTAAGATGTTCTGTAAGGTCGCTGATTCTCTTTGTAAGGATAGCGATCTGTACCTCAGGTGAACCTGTGTCTGTTTCGTGAGTTCTGTTAGCTTCGATAACAGCTGTCTTTTCGTCTTTTCTAAGCATTTTTTTGTACCTCTTTCGTTAAAATATTTCCGATGTAAAAGAATATGGCAGGTAACTTTCCCACTTACGGGCGTGACCCATATTCTGTTGCATGGATATGTTGCAGTAAGCAACTCATATATTATACATTATTTTTGACAGATTGTAAATAGCCTTAACAGAAATTTTACAACTATTCTATGCCGTGATGAGCCTTGCCTGCTGTGAGTGTGTTTCTCATAAGCATTGCAATGGTCATAGGGCCAACTCCGCCCGGAACAGGTGTGATAAATGAAGCCTTATCCTTGCAGTCCTCAAAATCAACGTCACCGCAAAGCTTGCCGTTTTCATCACGATCCATACCAACGTCGATAACTACTGCGCCCTCCTTGATATAATCAGCGGTTATCATCTTTGGTCTGCCAACAGCCGCAACCAGTATATCTGCTCTCTGGCAAACTTCTTTAAGATCTTTTGTCTTTGAGTGGCAGATAGTAACAGTGCCGTTATTATGCAAAAGCAACATAGCCTGTGGCTTACCAACGATATTGCTTCTGCCAACCACTACGCACTCCTTGCCTGCAATGTCAGTACCTGTTGACTTGATAAGCTCCATAACGCCGGCAGGTGTGCATGGCAGAAAACTGTAATCGCCTATCATTATCTTGCCCACATTTACAGGGTGGAAAGCGTCAACGTCCTTGTCAGGTCTGATGTTATTTATTATCACCTTATCGTCAAGGTGCTTTGGCAGTGGGAGCTGAACGAGTATTCCGTCCACTCTGTCGTCATCATTGAGCTTTTTGACAAGGTCGAGAAGCTCTTCTTCTGTTGTCTCAGCAGGTAGAGCATACTTGAATGAATTAAAGCCCACAGTTTCGCAAGCCTTTTCCTTGTTTCTTACATAGACCTGTGAAGCAGGGTCATCACCTACGATGACCACTGCAAGACCTATCTCTATGCCCTGCTCTTTAAGCTTCTCTGTTTCAAGTCTTATTTCTTCCTTGACCTTGGCTGATACTGCCTTGCCGTCAATTATCTGTCCCATTTATTCTTCCTCCGTATCCTTTTCATCTGTATCTTTTACTTCGCTGTCCTCGTCGTTATCGTCACCAAGGATAGACTTATACTCTGTCTCGGCTTTGGTGTGTGACTCCTTGTCCTTTTCCTCGGCTTCTTTAAGCTTGTCTTTTTGAGCCTGCTTGCCGAATTTTTCGTCATATTCTTTTTGCAGCTCGATAAAGCTTTCGCCCTTATCCTTAGCCTCTTTTATCTTATGTTTAAGCTCTTTCTTTTCCTGCTGCATATCATTATAGCTGTTATACTGCTCAAGCTGTGCCTTTGAAAGCTCAGTGTCAACGAACAGTTTATAGTCGCTGTTTCTCTTTGTGATACCTCTGAACACGATTATAAGTACAAGTGAAGCAAGAACACAAGTGCCTGCAACAAGCTGTGATACTCTTATGTTTCCAAGATAGAGCGAATCTGTTCTCAGACCCTCGATGAAAAATCTGCCCAGACCGTACAAGCCTGTGTACATAAGGAATACTTCGCCGTCAAACTTGCGGTGTTTAAGATAGAAATGCAGGATTATAAATCCGATAAGACACCAAATAGATTCATAAAGGAAGCATGGGTGGATAGGGTCAAGAGCCGACACCTTGCCGCCAAGCTCGTCATAATGATTTGAGATATATTCCATTGTGGTGTTGCTTATCATGCCCCAAGGAAGCTTTGTATTTGCACCGAAGGCCTCCTGATTGAAGAAGTTGCCCCAGCGTCCGATACACTGACCAATAAGAAAGCATGGTGCGACCACGTCAAGAAGTGCAGTAAGCTTCAGCTTTCTTATTTTTGCGATTATTCCACCTACAAGTATCGCACCGATAAGTCCGCCGTAGATAGCAAGACCTCCGTCACGAATATCGAAAAACTCTGAGAATTTCATGCCCTCTGTATTAAAGATGATATAATAAAATCTTGCGCCAAAGATAGCTCCAATAAGTCCGCCGATAACGGCATCTGTCGCTCTGTCAGGGTCGATGCCTACGGTCTTCATTCTTCTGAAGCCGTATATCATCGCAAGAAGAATACCGATGGTTATTAAAAAACCATACCAATATATCTTGAAATTCGTGCCCGGCACTGTAAAAAGCACCCTGTCGATATCAATACCCTCTTTGAAGATATTGTCACCCTTTCCGAAATTGGGGAAATAAACTCTGTTTGGAAACTCTCTGAGTTTTTCCCTTATTGCGTCATTTGCCGAAGAGTCGGCAAGAAACTGCAATGCTGTCATAAATTTATCATTCCTTTCACTGAGTCTGTGGCTCAAAATACCTACTTATTATCCACCACGGAGATAGACGACTTTTCAGGGTCGAACATTTCCCTTACGGCGTTTTCGCAATCCTCCACAGTCATTTCTGCAAGAACCTGTGCTTCATAGAAAGCGTCAGAGTTTTCAAAATAGCTTTCTGCAAGATAATCTGCTGCTCTTTCAGGATTATTCATTCCTCTTACTATTTCGCCGTACATAGAACGCTTTATCATATCAAACTGCTCTTTATCAAAGCCCTCTGTCTTTACACGTTCTATCTCCGCTAGATAACGGCGATAAAGCTCTTCGGGGTCATGGGATTCGCCTGAAATTATTGGCGAGAACACGCCACCGCTTGTGAAAACTTCCACGCCGAACTGCGAATTTATCAGTCCGTCGTCAAAAAGCTGCTTATAAAGTGGCGAAGACGAGCCTATAAGCAAATGAAGCGCAACTGACGCTGTTCCAGCCTTTTTGAAAAGTTCTCTGCCCTCATAAGGCTTGCACTTGAAGCCGATATTGAAAAGTGGCAGACCCACAGGAAAGCTCTGAAATATCTTTTTCTGCGCTACATTCTCAGGCTCATCAGGAAGCTTTGTTTCAAGCTCCATATCTTCGCATGGCTTCAACATTCTGTCGCATATTTCCATGACCTTATCCTCGTCAACGTTTCCCGCAATGGCAAGGACCATGTTGTGAAGATTATAGAAAGTGTAGTAACACTTATAAAGAAGATCAGGGGTTATCTCAGCAATAGTATCAACAGTTCCTGCAATATCTATCTTTATAGGGTGGTTTACATACAGAGCTTTCAGCAGATTATAAAAGCACTGTCTTTCAGGAGAATCTGCACACATTTTTATCTCCTGACCGATTATTCCCTGCTCCTTAGCTACAGACTGCTCCGTAAAATATGGCTTCTGAACGAAGTCAAGAAGTATTTCAAGAGAATCCTCCCAGTTTTCCGAGCAACTGAACGTATATGCCGTTTCATCAAAAGACGTGAAAGCATTTGCGTTGGCACCAGTTTTTGCATATAAGTCAAAAACATCTGTATCCTCGTTTTCAAAAAGCTTATGCTCAAGAAAATGGGCTATGCCCTCAGGCACAGTGATGAAATCTTTGCTGTCCTTGGTCTTGAAACAGTTGTAAATTGAGCCGTACTTTGTGGCAAATATGGCTTCTGTAGTTGTGAAGCCCTCCATTTTCCACACAAGCACGTCAAGTCCTGACGGGTGATGAAAAACGCTGTAGCTCTCGCCCAGTCGCTCGCTCTTTACGATCTCCTTATTCATCACAGTCCTCCTCTTCCTCGCCCCTGATCACGAAAACAGTATCAGGCTTAAAGGTCTTTGCACAGCTTATTATGTCCTCACGGGTAAGCTTTGCTATCCGCTCGTTTATCTCCTCAGGGGTGAAAGCTGTGTTTCGTGTGTTCTGTGCAGCATACCAGCCCATGATATCATATATGCTGTCATAGTTCGACTTGAAGCCGCCGCAAAGAGATTTCTTTGTGTTTTCAAGCTCCTCATCTGTAAAATCGCCATTACATATGGCTTCGAGCTGTTCTTCGATAGCTTTTTTTGCCTTTTGGATATTACAGCTTTCAACGCCACTATCGATAAAAAGAGTTCCCTTTCTGTCGGCATAAGCGGAGGAACAATAATAGCAAAGGCTGAGCTTTTCTCTCACATTTGCAAAAAGCTTTGAAAAAGGTGTTGCTCCGAGAAGCATACAGAAAAGCTTTGCGGTGTAGATATCCTCATAATCAGACTTGAATGCCATGACCATTTTGCTTTGGCTTACCTGCATTTTAAGTTCTCTATAAACAGGCTCTGCCTTTGCAGGTGAATTGTGTCTGTAGTCTATCTTCTCCACAGGTGAAACTCTTATAAGAGCAGCCATTTCATCTCTTATAAGCTTTTCCGCAGCAGCCGTGTTTCCACCGCCTGATATGGTTATCTCTATCTTTGCACTTTCAAGAAGCTTTTTGTGTCGTCTTAACAAATCCTCCTGAGTTATGTTCTCCGCAAGTTCCACAGTGCCTATTGCGGACACAGCAGCAGGCTCGCCCTCAAAGATAAGCTTTTTAGCCTGCAAAAGTGCATAGCCACGCTTGTCATTGACAGTGGCAACAATAGCGTCGATAAGCTCCTGCTTTCTCAAAGTAAAATACTTCTCACAGAACTTTCCGTCAACAAGGTGCGGTCTTATCAGACAATTGAGAAGCTGTCTTACCACCTGAACGGATATTACTTCGCCGTCTATAGTATAATCGTCGCCGATAAAGCTTGCAGACAGTCCCACAGACTGATAATCGCCTATGGTACCACAGTTGGTGCCGATACTTGAGCCGTAAAGCCCTGTGAGTGTAGAAGTAAGCTTTGTTCGTGAAGGTATCTCCGCATTCGATGTCACAAGCACTGTTTGAAGCATTGCATTTACGCAGGCTGTTTTTTCGTTCAGCGGTGATATAAATGCTATCTTCACGCAGTTCGACTTGAATTTCTTGTCATATATTCTTGTAAGAGATATCCCCCTGCCGAGTTCTTCCCTGCTATAAGATACAGCCATTTGATTACTCCTTCAAGCGTTTTCACGCTAAAATTTTTTCGTGATAACACGATAATAATATAGTATATCACATTCCTGTGCAGATTTCCATACTTTTCACAAGAATTTCATAAATACCCTTATTCTATTACCGTATAAATGAAATTTTCCCAGTGAAGCATTGTTCCCTCGTCTGTTTCGTCAGGCAAAAGCGCTCTTGCCATAAGAAGATCTTCGCCTGTGTCCACATTGAGAAGATGTGCATAATCGCCGTCAATTTTTGTTACCTTATATGTTCTTGGCTCCATTTTTATTCTCCTTTTCTGTCCATAAATACCACGTTTTCAGCACCCAGTCTGTTTTCAAGTTCGACAAGCAGTTCAGAACACATTTTCACAGCATGAACAGACTTTATGCCTGTCATTTTGCGTATATCGCTGAAAAATACCGCAAACTTTGAACCAGTCTGTGCTTTGTATTTCTCGGCTATAGTTCTAACAGCCTTTATGCCCTCTGCATCTCTTGAAACAAGCCTTACGCAAATATCCCTTTGAAGCTGTAATGAGCAAAATCTATCGACAGGCTCGAGCATATCCGCAAGTATCTTAGGTTCTTCTTCCTCTTTGCATGATATCTTGCCTTTGACGTGTAGAAGCGCTCTGTCTTTTATAAGGCCTCCCATAGTTTGAAAAACTGACGGGAAAACCACTATCTCTAATGTTCCGAACTTGTCTTCAAGCTCCACAAAACACATCATATCCCCTTTTTTGGTCTTTAGCATTTTTCTGCCCCTGACCATTCCTGCATAGTCTACTTCCGCCCCATCAGTGAAACGTTTATCAGCCATTCCGCCCTCGTCTGTACAGGCTTTTATGAGCTGTGCAGAGGTGACGCACCTTGTAGCTGAGATCACACACTCAAAGCGGTCTATAGGGTGGGCTGATATATACATACCAAGAGCTTCATGCTCATATTCAAGAAGCTGCTGTTCGTCAAACTCGCCGCAGCGTTCTATCTTCTTTTCCATTGGCAAAGTCGCACCCATGCCAAACAAATCAAGTTGACCCTCGATCACACTTCCGTCTGACCGAGTTACGCTTTTCATTATGTCCTCGCAAGCATTGAGATGTTCACGTCTGGTGTATCCAAAACCGTCAAAAGCTCCGCTCTTTATAAGTGCTTCCACTGTTCTCAGGTGGATATCTCTGCCCGAAACTCGTGTACAAAAGTCTTGAAGCGAATGAAACGCTCCACCTGATTTACGCTCAGAAACTATCCTGTCGATAGCCCCCTCGCCAAGTGACTTCACCGCAAGAAGCGCAAAGCGTATTCCCTCAGGCTCTGCCACAAAACCGCTTTCGCTTTTATTTATATCCAGCGGCAAAATTTCAACGCCGCTTTTGCCAACATCTGCGATATATCCGTAAAGCTTATCAGTGCTGTCAAGAAGCGTGATAGTCATAAGTGCCGCCATATATTCTTTATAGAAATGACATTTTAAATACGCTGTCTGATATGCGATAGTTGCATAAGCCGCCGCATGGGATTTGTTAAAGGCATAGCTTGCAAAAGAGGTCATTTCGTCAAATATCTCATTGGCAACATTAGCGGGCACACCGTTTGCCACTGCACCACAGCACTGCCCTTTCTCACCGTAGATAAACGCTTTTCGCTCGTTTTCCAAAACAGCCGCTTTCTTTTTAGCCATTGCTCGCCTTACGATATCCGCTCTGCCGTATGAATATCCTGCAAGAGTGCGGAATATCTGCATTACCTGCTCCTGATAAACTATACAGCCGTATGTCACTTCAAGTATGCCTTTGAGCAATGGGTGCTTATACACTATCCTGTCAGGTTCATGGCGGTTTCGGATATATGTTGGGATCGAGTCCATAGGTCCCGGGCGGTAAAGAGAGATAACAGCGATAAGGTCCTCTAATCTTTCAGGGCGAAGCTTCATGACAGTCGCAGTCATTCCTGCACTTTCAAACTGGAAAACGCCCTCCGTTTTGCCCTGTGACAGCATTTCATATACCTTTTTGTCATCAAGAGGTATCTTCTCCAAGTCAAAATCAGGGTGAGTTTCTATCACCTGCTTTCGGCAGTGGTCTATAATGGTAAGGTTGCGGAGTCCGAGAAAATCAATTTTAAGAAGTCCCAATCGTTCAAGCACTGTCATTGTATACTGTGTGGAAACTTGTCCGTCACGAGAATAGAGAGGAACGTAAAAGTCAACCGGCTCTTTTGTGATAACAACGCCTGCTGCGTGGGTAGATACATTTCGTGGCATACCCTCGACGCTCATGGCAATATCAAGAAGTTGTCGTATCTTCATATCAGTCTTATAAAGGGAACTAAGCTCAGGTATATTCTCAATGGAATATTTCAGCGGCTGTCCTCTTGGTATCTTCTTTGCAAGCATATCTCCTGTCTGATAAGGCAGACCCATTGCTCTTGCCACATCTCTCACTGCCTGCTTTGCCGCAAGCGTACCAAAGGTCGCAATCTGCGCCACATGGTCAGAGCCGTATTTCTCCACAACGTAATCAATAACACGCTGTCTGCCCTCCATGCAGAAATCTATATCAAAGTCAGGCATGGAAACTCTTTCTGGATTGAGAAAACGCTCAAAAAGCAGATCATATTTCAGCGGGTCTATACCCGTTATGCCTATGCAATAAGCGCAAAGGCTTCCTGCACCTGAACCACGTCCGCAGCCAACAGGTATACCGTGGGTCTTTGCATAGTGAACAAAATCCCATACTATAAGATAATAGTCAGTATATCCCATTCTCGTTATGACGTCAAGCTCATAGTCAACACGTTTCAAAGCCTCTTTTGTAGGATTTTCATAACGTTTATAAAGCCCTTTCATGCACATATCACGAAGGAACTTTTCGTTATCTGAAACACCGTCTATATGGAAATACGGAAGCTTTGTTTTGCCAAACTCAAAGCTTACATTACATCTGTCAGCTATCTTTACTGTATTCTCCAGCGACTCAGGCTGAGAGGGAAAAAGCGCTGCCATTTCTTCTGCTGACTTTACATAAAACTCGTTTGTCGGAAATTCAAGCCTGCTTGGGTCGTCTAGTGTCGTGCCTGTTGAGATACACATTAGCACACGTTGCGCATTAGCGTCTGAACGTCTGAGATAGTGTGCGTCATTAGTGCAGACCATCGGTATTCCTGTTTCTCGTGAAAGCTTTATAAGCATAGGCAATATTCTCTGCTGGTCTGCAAACTTATGATTTTGAAGCTCTATAAAGTAATTATCCCTGCCAAATATAGCACGATATTTAAGAGCAGTCTGCTTCGCACCCTCATAATCGCCATTAGTAAGCTTTCTGGGTATCTCACCCGCAAGACAAGCTGACAAGCAGATAAGCCCATTATGATACTTTTCAAGCAATTCAACATCCACTCTCGGCTTGCTGTAAAAGCCCTCTGTATATGCCGCCGACACAAGCTTTATAAGATTTTGATAACCCTCGTTGTTTTCGCACAGAAGCACAAGGTGGTAAGGCGAACTGTCTATCTTCGCTAGCTTGTCAAATCGTGTTCTTGGTGCAACATACACCTCACAGCCTATTATAGGCTTTATGCCCTGAGCAAGACATTCGTTGTAAAACTCCACTGCCGCAAACATATTTCCATGATCAGTGACCGCAACTGCTTTCTGTCCAAGCTCCTTTACACGCAAAACAAGCTCCTTGATACGGCAGGCGCCGTCAAGGAGCGAATATTCACTATGAAGATGAAGATGTACAAACTCAGGCATTTTTACTCCTCTTTCAGTGCAAGACCTTTTTCAACTCTTATCCTGTCAGCTATCTCTGCTATCTTCTGCAATCTGTGGTTTGCCCCGGAACGTGAGATAGGGGGATCTATGGCTGCACCAAGATCTTTAAGGTTGAAGTCAGGATTATTATATCTAAGCTCAGCTATCTCCTGCAAATTATCAGGAAGAGAATAAAGCCCCACCGTTTCGTCTATAAGTTCGATATCGCTTATCTGCTTTTCCGCTGCTTTCAGCGACTTCTCTATATTGGCATTATCGCAGTTCACCGCTCGGTTTATCTTGTTGCGCATATCTTTCATCATTTTTACGTTCATAAGTTCAAGCGAACACATAAGCGCACCCATAAGAGTAAGCATATCTATGATATTCTCAGACTCTTTTATGTAAACTATCTGTGCGTTCTTACGTTCAACGTGCTTTGGAGTGATATCGTAATTATCTATAAGCAGCATACCAAAATCATTGCAAAGCTCTATCGTTGGCATAACGAACTCCATATGATATTTTTTCTCAGGATTGTTCACCGAACCGCAGGCAAGAAATATACCAGCCACGAGCTGCGGATAAAACTTTTCTTTAGGCAGGTCAGCTTCTTCCAAACGCCTGCTCTTATCCATTCTGAAATAGTCAAGAAGCGTGAGCCTGTCCTCACGCTCAGGAATATCCAAAGCATAAAGCACAACGCCGTTTCGCTTTTTCTGCTCTGTGACTAACACTGCGTTTTCATTACCGGTTATCCTGCCGGTGTTCAACACGAAAAAGTCTGCTACCGCTTTGTTTTCAGTGAGAAAAGATATCTCATCATCTGACAGGCAGTTACAGTACGTGAGCATACCCATCATGCACACGTCAGCCTTTGGCTTTGAATTTATCTTGCTGATTATTTCTTCTTTTGCTCTGTATGAAAAGGATACGTCCTCCAACTTTCAAACCGCCTTACTGATTATTTATATCTCTGTGTGTTATTCTTATCCTGTGACCTTGCTTTCTCAGATGCTCCGCAACTGCTTCTGCAAAGGTAACGCTCCTATGCTTTCCGCCCGTACAACCGAACGCTATAACAAGCTGTGACTTGCCCTCTTTTTCGTAAAGAGGTATGAGATAGTCGATAAGATCTGTTAGCTTGCCTAGAAGCACTTTGGCTTCGTCAAAGCTCAAAACATAATCATAAACGTCCTTGTCAAGACCTGTTTTGTTCTTAAGCTCAGGTACATAAAACGGATTAGGCAGACACCTTACATCAAATACAAGGTCGCCCTCGCTCATTGCACCGAACTTGAACCCGAACGACTGAACGTCAATATGCATAAACTCGTTGTTTCCAAGAAATATGGAATAAAGCCTTTCCTTAAATTGAGCTGTTGAGCTTCTTGACGTGTCTATATAAAAATCAGCCTGTGCTTTTATAGGTCTTAATATCTCACGCTCAGTTTCAATAGCTTTTCTTATGTTTCCATATGACACTTCGTCAAGAGGGTGCTTTCTTCTTGTTTCCTTGTATCTTCTCACGATAACGTCATCTGAGCTGTCAAGGAAAAGTATTTTAAGACTCACGCCTTCACCCTGAAGCTGCTTTACTGTGTCTTGAAGCTTCAGAAAAAGGTCGCCGCCTCTTATATCAACAACAAACGCTACCTTGTCTATTTTTCCGTCAGACTGACTGCATATGTTTGCAAACTTTGGGATAAGCTCAGGCGGCATATTATCAACGCAGTAATATCCTATATCTTCAAGCACATTCACAGCACTTGATTTTCCCGATCCTGACATACCAGTAATTATCACAAACTGCATAACGTTCATTCCTTTCTTACAAAGCTGAAAAAATCATCACTTATTGATCCCTATTTAAATTATTCCTTGTAAGGTATTATCTTTACCTCACATTCAAGAAGATAGCCTGTCTGCTCTTTGACAATGTGCTGAACGTGTCTTATCACCGACATAATATCTTCAGTTGTTGCACCACCCTTGTTCACCACAAAACCGCAGTGCTTTTCAGACACCTGTGCTCCTCCCACTGTGTATCCCCTCAGACCACAGTCCTGAATGAGCTTTCCTGCAAACTGTCCCTCAGGTCTTTTAAAGGTCGAGCCTGCGCTTGGATATTCAAGTGGCTGTTTTGAACGGCGTCTGCCCATAAGCTCCACCATTTTGTCCTGAATATCGTCATACGCTCCTGCCTCAAGTCTGAACACTCCTGAGGTTATGACTTCGCCGTTTTTCTGATAACAGCTGCTGCGATAGCTGAGAGCCATTTTATTTGCCTCTGTAGTATGTACAGTACCGTCTGCCCTCACGGAGTTCGCAGAGGTTATAACGTTTTTGATCTCACCGTCATAAGCTCCTGCGTTCATGTATATAGCACCGCCCACAGTTCCCGGTATGCCATAGGCAAACTCAAGTCCTGTGAGGTTATGCTCAAGAGCGAATCTGCACAGCTTTATAAGGCTGCACCCAGCCTCGGCGTATATGGTGTTTTCGTTCATCATTTTTATCTCGTCCACTGACTGACCCATGAGGAACACCACGCCCTCATAGCCTCTGTCATCAAAGAGAAGATTTGAGCCATTTCCAACAACAATATATCTTACGTTCCATTCGTGTGCGGCTCTAACAAGTTTTGCAAGGCTTTCCTCTGAGCTTATATCCACCATTGCAGTGCACGCTCCGCCGGTGCGGAATGTGGTATGCTTTGAAAGCGGCTCGTTGTAGACAACATTACATTCAAGCTCTGAGGCAAGATCAAGCAGCTTTTGTGTATTCATATATATCTGTAAAACGCCCTTGTGAGGGCTTCTCCTTTCATCGTTTTAAATATCGAGGTTTGGTCTTTTCGCAAGAACATATTCCCTTATCTTTTCCCAATCACTGTTCATGATAAGCTTCTCAGGAAAATCAAGTTCCTCCGCTATCATTGCCACTTTCGGTGTTTGACCGATAAGCTGACAGAAATGACAATCAGAGTCAAAGACCACAGGCACTTCATACTTTTTGCAAAGTTTCATAAGCTCCACTACGTTTCTTCTGGGCGACCTTTTGCACGCAAATGAGCTTTCGTTTATCTCCACAAGCTTGCCGTACTCCTTGAACGCCTTTACGCCCTTTTCATAATCGAACATAAAAGGTGCGGTGGTGCAGTGACCTATGACATCCACCTGAGGGTTCTGTGCGACTTTCAGCCAGCTTTTAGTGTGGTTCTCAGGTGTCGAGGGAGTATAGCAGGCACTGTGCATAGACGCCACCACCCATTCAAGTCCTGAAAGCAGCTTTTCGCTTGTATCAAGCTCGCCGTCATCGCTCACAACGTTAGCCTCTATACCTCTGAGGATGGTTATCCCGTTTATCTTTCTCGGCAGTATGCCAAGGTTCACAAAGTGCCAGATATGTGGCGAATCAGGCATTTTCATGGCATGGTCTGTCATTGCTATGCCTTTCATTCCGTATTTTTCAGCCCACTGGCAGTTCTCTGTTATGGTGGAGTAAGCATGAGTTGAAGCTATAGTGTGCGTGTGCATATCTCCCTGTAAGTGCATTATGATCTATCTCCCATTTAAAAAAGTATATGCGTGTTTTTAGAAATTATCCCAGTTCTTGACCTTGTCTTTCTTGTCCATTTGCAGACCAAGATTCTGCAAAAGTTCAGCGGCAGCGTTATAACCCATTTTCTTCTGACGGTTGTTCATAGCCGCAACTTCAAGGATAACAGCAAGGTTTCTGCCCGGCTTTATAGGAATGGTAAGGCTTGGTATTTTTATACCGAGAATAGTTGTATACTCGTTGTCTACGCCCATTCTGTCGTATATCTTTGTGCTGTCCCAAGGCTCAAGCTCTACGATAAGGTCTATCTTCTCGCTTACCTTTACAGCACCCATACCGAACAGACGTCTTGTGTTGATGATACCGATACCTCTCAGTTCGAGGAAGTGACGGATATTATCAGGCGATGAGCCTACTAGCGTTCTGTTTGATGTCTTTCTGATCTCAACGGCATCGTCAGCCACAAGTCTATGACCTCTCTTTACAAGCTCGATAGCTGTTTCGCTCTTACCAACGCCGCTCTCACCCACGATAAGGATACCCTCGCCGTATACTTCGATAAGAACGCCGTGGCGTGTTATTCTCGGAGCAAGTTCAACGTTCAAATAGCCGATAAGTGCGGCGATAAATGCTGTTGTGCTGTCCTGAGTTCTTGCGATAGGCACGCCGTATTTCTTGGCTATCTCAACCATTTCAGGATAAAGCTCATGACCTCTTGCCACGATAAAAAGCGGTATCTTTGTAGCAAAAAGAGCGTCTATCCTCTCATATCTTGTTTTCTCGTCAAGTGAAGCAAGATAAGCAAACTCCATATTTCCGCATATCTGAACACGCTCTGCATTGAAATACTCATAAAATCCCATAAGCTGAAGTCCAGGTCTGTTACAATCATTCTCAGTAACAACAAGGCTGCTGATGTTCTCAGGAGCATAGATTATCTCCATATTAAGCTGTTTGATTATCTCCTCGACAGTAACGCTGAATATCTCTGCCATTGAATATCATTCCTTTCCAGTCAAATTTTATATTCTAAGTAAACCTTTGTTATACATCTCCTGTGCGGCAAGCATAACGCCTGCTTTGCCTGTTGGGTATGTGATACCGCCCTGAAGCCATGCGGCAAACGGCGGTCTTATAGGTGCGTCTGCTGAAAGCTCTATGGACGCACCCATTGTGAATGCTCCTGCCGCCATTATAACCTTGCTGTCATAACCCGGCATATCCCATGCCTCCGGAGTAACATAGCTGTCAACCGGTGAGCCTTTCTGTATTCCCTGACAGAAAGCCACGAGGTTTTCCTCGTTTTCAAGAAGTATAGATGCAATTATATCAGTTCTTGTTTCTCCGCTCTCAGGAAGGGTCTTGTAGCCAAGTTTTTCAAAGAAACGGCAGGCGAAAACAGAAGTTTTCAGTGCTGATGCGACCACCTGCGGTGCTAAGAAAAAGCCAAGGAGCATTTCTCTGTTCTGATTAAGTGAACAACCAACTTCCTTGCCCATGCCAACGCAGGTGAGCCTGTCGGCACACTTTTCCACAAGGTCTGCTCTGCCGCAGATATATCCGCCTGTAGAAGCAATTCCACCGCCCGGATTTTTTATAAGCGAGCCTATGATGATATCTGCACCAACGCTCAGAGGTTCTTTTCTTTCAACGAACTCGCCGTAGCAGTTATCCACCATGACGATTATATCAGGATTAGCTTGCTTTGCTGTTTCTGCTATCTTTCCGATTATCTCCACTGTCAGTGACGGTCTGAGAGAATAGCCTCTTGAACGCTGGATATACGCTATCTTTGCACCAACGGCTTTCTTTGCTATCTCGTCATAATCAGGGTACATCTCGTCCACCAAGTCTACCTGCTCATACTTTACACCAAAATCAATAAGTGAGCCGTTGCCCTTTTCACCTCTGATACCGATTATCTCCTCAAGAGTATCATACGGCTTTCCAGTGCAGGCAAGCATTGTGTCTCCGCTTCTAAGCACTCCGAAAAGCGCTGTTGACAGTGCATGAGTGCCGTTCACAAAAGTGTGTCTTACCAAAGCATCCTCACCGCCAAGTGCCTGAGCGAACACCTTGTCTATAGTATCTCTGCCCATGTCGCCGTATCCGTAACCTGTTGTGCCTTTAAGACAGCCCTCGCTCACACGATTGTCGATAAAAGCTTTCAGCACTTTCTGTCCGTTATACTCGGCGTTGCTGTCTATTTTTTCAAACATCTCCCTGCACTCATTCTCTGCCTCGGAGGCAAGAGATAAAAGCTTTGGGTCTATATCAAATATACATTCATTCATTTTCAATTCTCTCCAATACAAGATCTATTCCGCAGGCTTTAAAGCCTATCTCCTCATAATAGCTCACTCTATGGGGTCTTGCAAACAATCTCACCTGAAAACCGTCCTGTGTGAGCTTTTCACCTATCCAATACAAAAGCTGTCTTGCATGGAATTTTCCACGCTCCTCGGGTATTGTTCCAACGTGTCCCACAAGTGCCACTCCATCTATGATATACTGTATAGTGGCAGTGGTGTAGTTTCCAAGCAGGAATGACTGTGAAAGTCCTCTTCTTACTCTGTGGGAAGTATCCGTAAGCCACAGCTCATAGGAATTTTTTATTGCAGGGAAACACGGTGCGAGTATCCTGAAAACATCATCGAGTTTTGGAAGCTCGTTCACGTCAAGGGGAGGGATATCGTTCTTTGCAACAAAGCTGAACTCCGTCCGTTTGTCACCCTTATACTCCGTCTTAGTAAGTTCTGCAAGCTTACCTGAATACTCCGCCTCGAACTCCACTGCGGCAGGCTTATTCATAAGGATAAACCCTGCAAGCTCGCCCAATACCTTGTCGTCAAATCTCTTATCCTTGAAAGTCGATATCATCATAGAGGCGTTGAATACTGATATGATACCAAGCTTTTCTCCGCTTTCCTCAACGGCATAGAAATGCAGAAAATCATACTCTGTGCCGTATGCCGCAAAGTGCGACTTTATACGCCTTGTATAATTGTTAGGTTTAAGACCGCTCAGCAGTTCTGAGCTGATCTCTTTGGTTTCATAGATCATTTGTTATAAGTCCTATCCAAGATCAATTTTGTAAGAACATAAGCGTTCTCAAAGTCCGCCTTATTTATCACGCAGCTTGGAGAATGAAGATATCTGCAAGGGAGTGACACTGCGGCTGTCTTTACGCCGCCACGGGAAACGTGTATCGCACCTGCGTCATTTCCTCCTGCCACCATTGTTTTGGTCTGGCATGGTATGCCGTTCTCCTCCGCCGCATAAAATGCAAGCTCAAAAAGCTCACGGTCATACATTGTGTGTCTGTCCATATATGAAACAACAGGACCTTTTCCAAGCTCACATACCCTTTTCTCTCCAGAAGCCGATGGAATATCCGCAGCAGTTGTGGATTCAAGCACCACTGCATAATCAGGCGCAACAGTAAACGCCGCACAGGTCGAGCCTCGCAGACCTATCTCTTCCTGCACCACGAAGGTGAAATATGTGTCATACTCCACGCCCTCTTCTATCATTCTGAGCATTATTGCACAACCTGCTCTGTCGTCTATAGCCTTGCACTTCACGAAGCCCTCGCCGAACTCTACAAAATCGGAAACAAATCTCACACTGTCCCCAAGGCGCACAAGCTTTAAGGCTTCCTCACGGCTGTCAACACCTATATCTATGGTAAGCTTATCAAAAGGCACAGACTTTTTTCTCTCCTCGGCTGTGAGATTATGGATAGCCTTTCCGCCCACAACGCCAAGGACGTTATTCCTGCCGATTTTGACACGTCTGCCAAAAACAACTCTTGGGTCAACACCGCCAACTGATGACACTTTCAGCGTGCCGTCAGAATTCACATAGGTGACTATCATGCCAACCTCGTCCATATGAGCAGACACCATTATCTTGTTTTTAGGCGTCTTTTTGCCCTTACAGAAAGCTATGACATTGCCAAGGTTATCCACCTTTATTTCAGCTTTATCGCCTATTTTATCTATTATATATTCTCTTACCGCTCCCTCGTCGCCTGAAATGCCGTCAAGGAGGCAGAGGTCTTTCAGTTTATCCAACATAAATATCTACACTCTTTTCAGATATTCTGCAATAAGCAGAGCCGTATTATCAATATCGTTTATATCAACTATCTCCACAGGCGTGTGCATATGCTTTTCCGGAATGGATATGGTAACGGCTTTTGTTCCGCTTCCGCTCACGCCGATAGCGTCAGCATTTGTGCCTGTTTTTCCACTCATGACTTCAAGCTGATATGGTATGCCCTTTTCTTCTGCAAGGCTAATAAAGCTATCTGACATCTCTCGTGAAAGGGACGGAGCAATGCCTATCATCGCTCCCTTGCCCATTATGCCGCATTCTTCCTCGCTCTCATAATGGGTCTTTGCAAAGGAAACGTCCACCACTATCGCATAGTCTGCACTGATGTCATATACGGCTGTTTTTGCACCACGCTCGCCAACTTCTTCCTGAGTTGAAAAGCACACTGCGATATTATAAGCTGTCTGATGACCATTGAGAAGCTCCAAAGTCTTTAGGATAGCCGCACAGCCTGACCTGTCGTCAATTGCTTTAGATGTTACACGGCTTCCTGCGAGCCTTTCAGCTTTGTTTTCTATAAGCACTCTGTCACCGAGAGAAACATACTTTGCTGCATTTTCACGGCTCGTAAAACCTATATCTATGAAAACGCTGTCAAGGTCAGGTGCGACAGAGCTGTCTTTTTCAAGGTGAGGCGGAGTTGAAGTCACGATGCCCGTGAGCTTTTCTTTGCCGTAAACTGTCACCTGCTGAGCCAAAAGAAGCCTTGTATCAAGGCCACCGCAGCCTGATATTTTCAAAAAGCCGTCCTCTGTGATGTATGTGACTATCATGCCTATCTCGTCTATATGGGCGTCAAGGAGCATAACAGGCTTGCCGTCCTCCCAGCTTCCAACCTTGCAGATAACACTGCCAAGAGCGTTATCCAAGGTGACTTCGCCATACTTTTCAAGGAGCTTTGCCGCAGCCTCAGCCGCTGAGCCTTCCGCTCCCGATACACCTGCCGCAGAGCAAAGCTGTGACAGTATCTCAAATGTATCCATAATACATATCCCTGCTTTTTATAAAATTAGAGTTCGTTCACAAGTCGCTTGAAATGTCTGCCTCTTGCCTCAAAGTTAGGATAGAGGTCAAAGCTTGCGCAGGCAGGTGAAAGTGTGACAACATCGCCCTTTTCAGCCATTTTCTGTGCTGTAAGGACTGCCTCTTCAAGGGTCTTTACTCTTACTATCTTAAGACCGCTTTCAGGATAGAGCGGGCTTTCTGTAACAGCCTTTTCTATCTTGTCTGCTGTTGCGCCAAGAAGAATGAGTATTTTCACGTTCTTGTTCACAGGCTCGGCAAGAGGCTCAAAAGGTATCTTCTTGTCATAGCCGCCTGCGATAACAATAAGCTTCTGATTGAATGAATTAAGTCCTGCGATAACTCTTGTAGGGCTTGTTGCGATAGAATCGTTATACCACTTAACACCGTCTATCTCTCTTACAAATTCAATTCTATGCTCAACGCCGCCGAAGTTCTTTGCTACCTGAACTATGCTCTGGATAGATACCTCGCCCCAAACTGCGGCGATAGCTGTGAGATAGTTCGCAACGTTGTGGATACCAGGTATCCTTATATCGTCCTTGTGCACTATCTCTGTAGTTCTGCCCTTTTCCGTGTAGCAAAGCATACCGTCGTCATTAAGATATGCGCCTGTCTGAACAGGGTGCTTTAGAGAGAATGTGACAAGCTTTCCTCTTACGAGGTCTGCAAGCTTTATTGTTTCCTCGTTATCTTCGTTGAGTACAGTTCTTGAGTATCCGTTCTGATGAGCGATAAGGTTAGCCTTTGCACTGATATACTCCTCCATTGTTCCGTGAACGTTCAGGTGGTTTGGAGTGATGTTTGTGATTGCGGCAACGTTTGGCGACTGTCTCATTGAGATAAGCTGGAAGCTTGAAAGCTCAACTACTGCAACATCGCTGTCTGACATTGTTTCAACTATAGGCAGAAGAGCCTTGCCGATATTTCCGCCGATATGGACACGCTTGCCCTCGGCTTTGAGCATTTCGCTGATAAGGGTAGTAGTAGTAGTCTTTCCGTCTGAACCTGTTACGCCGTATATCTTGCATGGGCAGAGGTCAAAGAAAGTTTCCATTTCAGATGTAATGGCAACGCCTGCTTTTCTTGCCTTTGTGATAGTTTCATCATTATAGTACATACCGGGTGTTCTGAAAACTATATCGCAATTAAAGATGATATCAAGATAATGCTCGCCCAATGAGAACTCACAGCCCTTTGCGGAAAGCTCCTCATAAATAAGCTCGTCAAATTCGTCCTCTGTCTTTTTGTCGCAGACAACGCATCTTATGCCCTTTGAGAGAAAAAGCTTTATAAGCTCAAGATGACTTACGCCCGTGCCTATGAACGCTACTCTCTTATCCTTTATTTCCATGAAATATCTTTGTGCTTTTGTCATATCATTAACTCCTTCAATAATTCTGTCAGTTGTGTGCAATATACTGCACACATACCTATTCTATTTTATTATATATCATTTTATCCAAAAACGCAAGGACTTTTTTATATATGCAAAAAAAGTTTATCAATCATTCGGTTAGGAAACGTTTACTTGATTTTTGTGTCTAAATGTGCCGCAGTAACAGTGTGTTTTTTGTGAAAAGTGAGAAAAATTTATTATTTGCGAAAAAACTATTGTAAAATCGGGATTTATAAAGTATAATATATGTATATTGGTATGTTTCGTACTGACCTGAGGTCAGACAACAATTAGTATTGGAGGATATGATAATAATGGGTAATGCTGACAATGTATTGTTCGACAATGACTCAAGAGTTGCACCGCTTGGTCTTATTGCTATGGCAGGCGCTTCCGAGCTTGGCAAGAAGGTAGACGGTTATCTTACAAAATGGGCTAATGAAAACGAATTTGTTAAGGATACTTTCCTTGTTGAGGCTGTTTGTCCTAGATTTTCTTCCGGTGACGGCAAGGGCCTTATCAAGTCATCTATCAGAGGCGACGATCTTTTCATTCTCTGCGACGTAGGAAACTATAGCTGCACATACAACTATTTCGGCAGGGAAAACAGTATGTCGCCTGACGATCATTATCAGGATCTTAAAAGAATAATTCAGGCTGCAGGCGGTAAGGCTCACAGAATAAACATCATCATGCCTTCCCTTTACGGCGGCAGACAGCACAGAAGAAACTACAGAGAATCTCTTGACTGTGCAGTTGCTCTTCAGGAGCTTCAGGCTATGGGCGTTTCAAATATCCTTACTTTTGACGCTCACGACCCAAGAGTACAGAATGCTGTTCCGCTCATGGGTCTTGACAACATAATCCCTTCCTATCAGGTTCTCAAGGCAATGTTTAAAAACCTTTCAGATTTCAGACCTGACAAGGATCACTTCATGATAATCTCCCCTGACGAGGGCGCTATCAACAGAAATATGTACTATGCTTCCGTTCTGGGCGTAAACCTTGGTATGTTCTATAAGAGAAGAGATTATTCAACTATCATCGACGGTAGAAACCCTATCGTTGCTCACGAGTATATGGGTAATGACGTTGCCGGCAAGGACGTTTTCATTGCCGACGATATCATCTCATCAGGCGAGTCTATGCTGGATATCGCTGTAGAGCTTAAAAAGCGTAAAGCTAACAAGATCTACTGCTATGCTACTTATCCAATTTTCACAAATGGTCTTGAAGCATTCAACAAGGCTTATGCTGACGGCATCATCGACGGCGTATTCGGCACAAACCTCACATACAGAACTCCTGAGCTGCTTTCAAGCCCATGGTTCTACGAGGTAGACTGCTCTAAGTATATCGCTTACTTCATTGCATCACTCAATCATGACAAGTCAATTTCACAGGTCATCGACCCACACACAAAGATCGAAGCTCTGCTGAAAAAATACGGCATAAAGTAAATTCAATACACAACGATAAAGTTCGGGGCGGACGGCTGTCCCGAACTTTTTTTATATAAGGAGAAGATAAAATGATATTTGCAGGGATAGTTGCAGGAGGCTGCGGTTCTAGGGTAAAAAGTGCGGTTATACCAAAGCAGTTTATAGAGATAGGCGGAGTGCCTGTTATCGTCAGAACAGTGAGAGCGTTTCTTGCGGTAGACAGCATAGACATGGTTTATGTGGGCATAAAACCTGACTGGCACGAATACACTAACGAGCTTTTTGAACGCTTCGGGATAGACAAAGAGCGTATAAGAGTCATAGACGGCGGAGCTGACAGAAACGGCACTGTAATGAACATAGCTGAGGCAATAGTCGCTGAACATGGTGAGAATGAGGGGGACATAATACTCACACATGACGCTGTAAGACCATTTGTGACGGAGAAGATAATAAAGGACAATATCGAGGCGATGAGGGAACATTCAGCCTGCGGAACTTATATGCCTGCGGTTGATACAATAATAAGATCTGACGGCGAAAAGGTCAGGGAAACGCTTAACAGAAGCGAGCTTTATCAGGCGCAAACTCCGCAAACTTTCAGACTTGGGGATCTGAGGAGGAATTATTATTCGCTTAGCGAGGAGCAAAATAAAAAGCTGACGGATACTTGTTCTGTGTTTACAGCTTGCAATGAGGATATATACCTTGTTGTCGGGGACGCATTGAATTTCAAGATAACCACAGATAGCGATCTGAGAATGGCGAATGCACTGGCAGAGTTAAGTGAGAAATGAGAAATAAATCAAGGCGGTGTCAGAGAACGATCTCTGCACCGCTTTTTTTCTACCCTACCATGCTTTGTGCGGTTTTCGGCATAAATAAGATCAAGCCCAAAACGAATATTCTCACAAAGCTTGTCAATAATAACAAACGAAAAGTTTCACAAAGCTTATCTGTTGTTCAAAAAGACAATAGCCACGCCTGCAGGCAATACATCTTTTGTGCATACCTATGAAATGTGTTAGATATGCCTAACTAAGATTGACATACGGCTTCGCACGTGGTAAAATAAATATGGTTAGTAGTTACTAACCTAGTGAGAATAGATCATGCAGACTTCTCTTTGATGACAAGAGCGAAATGTCGTCAGCCCGAATGGTGGTGCGTTCGGGTAGTCTGCATAATATTAAAAAGGAGCTTATATTATGAACTATCTTGAGATCGTAAAAGTAATCGGACGTGAAATTCTGGATTCCAGAGGAAACCCAACTGTTGAAGCTGAGGTATATCTCGCAGACGGAACAGTGGGCAGAGGCACTGCACCAAGCGGTGCGTCAACAGGCGAGTTTGAGGCCCTTGAGCTTCGTGACGGCGATAAGGGCAGATATGGCGGAAAGGGCGTAACAAAAGCAGTTGAGAACATCAACACTGCTATCAATGACGCAGTCTGCGGACTTGACGCTTCTGACATCTATGCCGTTGATAAGGCTATGATAAAGGCTGACGGCACTAAGGACAAGTCAAAGCTTGGTGCTAACGCTATCCTCGCTGTTTCTATCGCTGCAGCAAGGGCGGCTTCTATCTCTCTGGATATCCCTCTCTACAGATTTCTCGGCGGCATTTCAGGAAACAGACTTCCTGTTCCTATGATGAACATTCTTAACGGCGGCGCTCATGCTGCAAACACTGTTGACGTTCAGGAGTTTATGATAATGCCAGTTGGCGCTCCAAGCTTTAAGGAAGCTCTCCGCTGGTGCGCTGAGGTTTTCCACGCTCTGGCTTCACTGCTAAAATCAAAGGGACTTGCTACTTCTGTAGGCGACGAGGGTGGCTTCGCTCCTGACCTTGCAAGCGACGAGGAAGCTATCCAGTATATACTCGAAGCTGTTAAGAATGCAGGTTATGAGCCGGGTAAGGATTTCATGATAGCAATGGACGCTGCTTCAAGCGAGTGGAAAGGCTCAAAGAAGGGCGAGTACGTTCTTCCAAAGGCCGGCACAAAGTTCACTTCTGCTGAGCTTATCGAACACTGGAAGAAACTCGTTGAAAAGTACCCTATCATCTCTATCGAGGACGCTCTCGACGAAGAAGATTGGGAGGGCTGGCAGCTTCTCACTAAGGAGCTTGGCGGCAAGGTGCAGCTCGTTGGCGACGATCTGTTCGTAACAAATACAGAAAGACTTGCAAAGGGCATCAGCCTTGGCTGCGGCAACTCTATCCTTATCAAGCTCAATCAGATAGGCTCAGTTTCTGAAACACTTGAGGCTATCAAAATGGCTCATAAGGCAGGCTACACTGCGATTTCTTCACACCGTTCAGGTGAAACAGCAGACACAACTATCGCTGACCTTGCAGTTGCTCTTAACACCTGCCAGATAAAAACAGGCGCACCAAGCAGAAGTGAGCGTGTTGCAAAGTACAATCAGCTTCTCAGAATTGAGGAAGAACTTGGCGAAAGCGCAGTTTATCCACAAATGGGTGCGTTTAACGTAATCAGATAGTTTTTTGTCATATAAGGATCAAGCTACAAGCTTGAAAAAAAGCAGTCCACAGGGGCTGCTTTTTTTGTTGGATAAATGCGTTGTAGTGGCGTCCTGATGTCGCTCGCTCATCACCACTTGTTTATCCATTTATCATCACATATAACAGACATAAAAAAATCACGCCCTAACAAAGTAAGGCGTGATCTTGACTAAGGATATTTCCCTAGTGGTGAGCTATCGGGGATTCGAACCCCGGACCCTTTGATTAAAAGTCAAATGCTCTGCCAACTGAGCTAATAACTCATATCGTCCTGCAACGACTTAATTATTATACCAATTTTCCGCCCATTTGTCAAGGGGTTTTCGAGAATTTTTTCACTTTTTCCAAACTGCACATATTTATTCCCCATTTGGCATACTTTTATGCGTTTTCTAACAAAAAAACGCCCCTGAAAATCAAGGGCGTTTTATCTGCAAAACTTTAAGATTAGTTTATCTTGTTGCCGCAGTTAGGGCAGAACTGATTTCCAGCCGGAACTTTGCCTCCGCAAGTAGGGCAGAACTTTTCACCCTGTGGTGCGGCCTGAGCCTGTGGCTGTGCATATGTCTGCTGAGCGTTCTGCTGTGGAACAGAGCCTGCATACTTCTTGAAGAGTGCATAAATGCCGCAAATAACAAGAAGAACAAATGCTATCCAGAACAGTACATACATGAATGTGTAGAAACCGCCTGCGAGCTTGCTCATACCTGAAAGATAGCTTCCTGCTGCATATGTAACTGCAAGACCCAGAACAACACCTGCACCAGTAGTTACCGGCTTGAGGTACTTGTCAGCAATTTTGAAAAAATCGTTCATTAGTGAATGCCTCCTAATTTAATAATATATATTTATTATACAATCGTTATGTCATAAAGTCAATAGATTCGAGTAAAATTTTTCACTTGTTTACGTTTCTATTTGTTTGCTGTAATGACAGAAATAAGCATAAAATCGCTGTTTTCTTTACCCTCTGTGTCAATAACTATCTCAACAGTGTGTTCTCCCTTTACTCCGCTGTATATCTCCTCAAGACAGCAAAGGTCTCCCCAATCCTCGTCAAAGTTTGCGTCAAGAAGAACTTTGTTCTGCCTGTCACCGTCTATGACAGCATATGCAACAGGTGCAGGCTTGTTGATAGTCTTTCTGTATTGCAGCATTATAATACTTCCACTCACGTTGAATTTAATACAACTTCCCTGCTTGTGAGCTATCCAACCACCCTTGAATGGATCGCTCCACTGCTCTGCCGCATGAGTATCAGGCTCAAAGCCCTCCATAACAGGCGAACAGCTATAGTTCTGAAATCGCTGTGCGTCCTCATATCTGCTTGCTGTAAATGGCTCAGGAAGTGAAGGCTTCTTCTCTGCGCCGAGCTTCTTATAGTATGAATATTCTGTATCAAGCAGATTGCAGATAAGATCAGCTATCATCTTGTGACCTAGGTCTGTAGGGTGGAGCATATCCGCTGTGTAGTCTGCAAGACAAACGTTTCCAAGCTGTATCTCAGGGAAAATGTAGTTTCTTACGCTGACGATAGGCAGGTCATAGTGCAGACCGATAGCGTTATGTATACCCTGTGCATTTGTGCCTGTATTGTAAAAAAGATTGTTTATAAGCACAACCGCCTTGACGCTCTCAGCTTTCAGCAGACGTCTTACAAGGCTCTCGTATGTTTCCATAAATAGGGGCGAACTGCTGTCGTTTACCGAAAACTCAACGAAAACAAGGTCTGGCTGTTTGTCAAGGACGTGTTCCTGCACTCTTGCCACCCCAAACTGCGAGGTAGTTGCACCAATACCAGCATTGAAGTAGCTTATCTCAGCGTCAGGAAAATTCGTCTGCCACCATTTTGCACTGCGGTCAACATATCTTAACTCAGTTTTTGTAGCATTACAGCCCATTGTTATCGATCCACCCAAATAAACAATGCTAAGCTTTTTTTCATTCTCTATCTTTTTGAATACCTGCGGAAGATAACCCATACTGCCGATATTCATGATAGATACGTTTTTGTCTGTCATATCCATTTCTCCTTTTATTTCTATAATGGTTTATTATAATATTATAGCATTTTTCAAAACAAAAGTAAATCATAACGGGCAAAAATATTTTGCTTTAAGCTACAAAAAGCGGTAATGTTTTTTGTTAAAATCGTGCAATGTAGATGTTGACGAAAAGTAATGATATGTTGTATAATAAAGAATAAATATACAATATGAAGAAAGAAGTGTTCATAATGCACGATTTTAAGGCACTCTGCCGTCAGGCACACACATTAGTAATATTCAAGAGCTTACATGAAGTCCCTGTCTTTGAAAAGCTTCTTGACACACTTGCTGTATGCGAATCTGACAGCGACATGGCTATAGAAAAATACTCAGATTTTGTGGCTGAGCTTTTTGCATATTCGGATAATCTTACAGAATATATGCTCAAGCTGGTTCTTGAAAATGAAAACCTTTTTATGCTCAAAAAGGGCGAGGGCAAGGAGACGGGTGCGCTTTTGGAGGAATGTCTTGCAAACGAGCTTGCCGTTATCGAGGAGCTTTCACAGATACCATGCGATGAGATAATCTCAAAGATAGACTATGACGGATTTCTGCCGAGATATGCTACACAAAAGCTTGACTTCTCGCAGATATATGCCGACCGTATACACGCTATCGGACAGTACGGCTATGGCATTTACTCACAGTATCATGTATTTGTCATAAAAGACGGCAAGATAGTTCCAGTGGAATATCCTGACGATATAAAGCTTTCCGACCTGCACAATTACGAACGTGAGCGTCAGGAGGTCATCAACAACACTCTTGCGCTTTTGAAAGGCAAGCCTGCCAACAACGTTCTGCTTTATGGTGACTGCGGTACAGGCAAGTCCTCAACTGTCAAGGCCATAGCAAACGAATATGCCTGCAAGGGTCTCAGACTTATCGAGCTTAAAAAGAAACAGCTCCATGAGATACCAGCCATTGTAGAAACGGTAAGCAAAAATCCATTGAAGTTCATTATCTTCATAGACGACCTTTCGTTCACAGAGGACGATGATGATTTTGCGGCACTGAAAGCTATCCTCGAGGGCAGCGTTTCATCAACTGCGGACAATCTTTGCATTTATGCTACCTCAAACAGAAGACATCTTGTACACGAAACGTTCTCCTCACGAGAGGGTGACGAGATACACTTCAAAGACACCATGCAGGAGCTTCTTTCACTGTCAGACCGTTTCGGACTTACTGTCACATATCAGAAGCCTGACAAGAAGATTTACCTTGACGTAGTTGAGAAGCTTGCAAAGCAATACGAGCTTAAAACTCCTATTGATGAGGTGCTTCAAAAGGCTGAGGCTTATGCGCTTTCGAGAGCAGGACGTTCACCGAGAGTTGCAAAGCAGTTCGTGGAATACATGAAGGGCATGGAAGACTAATAAATATATTATGACGATATTCAGGAGGTATTATCATGACAAAGCAGCCACAGTGGCTTGACAACGCAGTTTTCTACGAGATCTATCCGCAATCGTTCAATGACACAAACTCAGACGGTATCGGTGACATCAAGGGTATTACAGAAAAACTTGACTATATCTGCGAGCTGGGGTGTAACGCTATTTGGATAAACCCATGCTTCAAATCACCTTTTGGCGACGCAGGCTATGACGTTGAGGACTATTATACCGTCGCTCCACGTTATGACACTAACGATGTTATTAAAGGCTCGGCCGCTGTATTTGTTGAAGAATAAAATAACATAAAAGAGGTCAAGGACACATTTCACATTCCTTGACCTCTTTTGTTATGCCGTCTAAAGTTTATCCGCCGTTGTCAGAGCATACTCCGAAACTCCGTTGGAGTTTTTCCAAAGTGCATTTTAAACCGCTTCATAAAACCATATTCATTAGTATAACCGCACCTCTCAGCCACTTCCCTTACGCTGAGATTTGTTGTTGCAAGAAGCTGACTGGCTCTTTCCATTCGTGCGCTTATAACGTCTGTCATGACGCTCACTCCAAACATTTTCTTATACATATGCTGAAAACTTGACCTGCTTATACCCATATCCCATGCCATGCTGCCTACGTCTGCGATGTCCTCAGGCATTGCGTATATGTATGCTCTGAGCTGCATAAAGCGGCTGTTCCTGTCAGTAATAATACAGGACTTCTTGTCTGTACACTTTAGCTGTCTTGCAAGCTTTAACAAAAAGATCTCCATATAGCACCGTGTTACTTCCTCATGCCCCTCTTTCATGAGCTGATACTCATATGCTACCGAACGCATTATCTGACTAAGCTCATCGATATTTCCAAGGTATACCAGTGTATCTTTTGGAACATCAAGCCTTTCAAATTTTTCCTTATCGCCCTGCTCATAATTGAAATACAGCCAATCATCGGTATAAAACTCTTCTGCGGCATGGTATTTCACAGGAGTATCCGGTGAAAGCAGGATAAAAGAATTTTTCTCTGCCCTATGCTCGATACCACTTATAACGAACACCGACGGTTCTTTTATGAGCAATATAAGAGGACAGCCCACCCCTTGAGGACAATCCATAATAAAATCTTTTCTATGGCGATAATTATAGCCGACCGCACCCACAAGCATTCTGATTCCTCCCTGCTTTTATCAACTTCATTTTACCACACCGCTACATTCTTGTCAACGAAAAAAGAGCAGACGCTTTGTTCTGCTCTTCTTTCACATAATTCTATAATAGTATTACAATTATCCCCAATAGGTTCTCCAAACATTGAAGTAACCCCAAGGAATTTTAAATGAGTAAGCTATCTTGCTGCTGTTTGTCTTGTAGCTTCTGTTGCACCAGAAGTAAACATTATAGTCATTAGCAATACCATTAAGGTGAGTTTTGCCGTATACTGCGCCAAAAACTGCCCGCTTCACTCTTCTGGAAACGTTTGAATAATTTGCTCCGTCCCTTGAGAGCTGTGCAGATGACATAAATCCGCCGCTCTTATAAATGATATCCTGAACATTCTTATATCTTGCATAGTAGGATCTCCACATTGCATTCTTTGTGTACTTTGCGGCAACATACTGGTTTGCAACACAATCTGCAACATAAACGATAGGCTTATCCCACTCTGAACCTGACATCTTGCCGACCTCATGATAAACTATACGGCACATTGCTTCCCAGCCTGCCTTGTTGAAGTCCATTCTTGCTGTCTTTATTGTCTGTGTCTTTGAGTAAGCAGAAGCGGCAGAGCCATTTACTGCCTTAACTCTGAACTGATATGAAGTCGTTCTCTGAAGACCTGTAACAGTGCAGTTCGTGGTCTTGACTGTCTTGTATTTCTTCCAGCTCTTATATTTGCCGCCCTTGATGTACAGCTCGTAGCCTGAAGCACCGCTCACCTTGCTCCAATGCACCTTGATAGTGTTTGTCTGCTTGTTATACGGATGAGTGAAGTCACTTCCATAGTTGATCTGAGCGGTCATCTTAGGAGTCGAAAGCTTTGCCGCAGCAGCGTCGGCACTAAAGCCCTCTGTCATTACCAAAAATGTCATAAGTGCTGCAATGAACATAACTATCACTTTCAGTGACTTATTCTTTGCTGAAATAAAACTTGCTGAATGATCCATTAATAATACGGCGTTACAACGCATACACGCTGTATTGCCAATTCACACCCTTTCTTTTAATTAGCGGCGGTCATGTCTGTGCCGCTATTTAATTTTATTACGGTCGATTAAAATTATGTATCAATCTGTAACGATAACGGTTAAGAAAGTTACAAAGTGATTACAAATTACTACACTATTGTAACACGCATAATTGCATTTGTCAAGCTTTTTTATAGTTTTTTTGATTTTTGTTTATAATTTGAAGCAAAGAATATAAAAATTGTACTAATATTTCAGCACATTGAATATTAATTTACTGTATCAGCAAGAGTTCACGCACAATTATCACAAGGAAAATATGTGCAGAATATGAACAAAATCAATGGATCAACCACAGAGATCCTGCTGTTTTAAAAAAATCTGTGGGGAAAGAGGCAAAATAATGAAAAAATATTTACCTGAGGGCAAGATCTTCAACAGCCCTGAAAACCGATATTATCTTCAAAGCGAACGAACAATGGCTGAGGCAATGGCTCAGGGATTGATACTGGAGGGTCATGCTGTGCTTTGTGACAGCGAACACAACATAATAGTAGAGCTTCCCTTTGGCAAAGGAATAATCCCAAGATCAGAGGGAGCAATCGGAATACAAGAAGGCAAAACAAAAGACATAGCGTTGCTTTCCAGGGTAAACAAAACGGTATGCTTCAAGGTGACTGATATTGTTCACGAAAAGGGCGAGGTCATATGCAGGCTGTCAAGGCGTCTTGCACAAGAAGAGTGCATTGAACGATATATAAGTACACTCACATCAGGGGACGTTATACCGGCAAAGGTAACACACCTTGAGCCTTTCGGGTGCTTTGTTGACATAGGCTGTGGTCTTCCGTCACTTATACCAATAGACGCCATATCCGTCTCACGCATCACCCACCCCAACGACAGATTTTTCAACGGTCAGGACATATATGCTGTGGTAAAAAGCTGTGAGGAGGACAGGATATGCCTTTCTCACAAAGAACTTTTAGGCACATGGGAAGAAAATGCAGCATTGTTCTCAACAGGAGAAACCGTAGGCGGAATAGTACGCTCCATTGAACCATACGGTATTTTTATAGAGCTTGCTCCGAACCTTGCAGGGCTTGCAGAGCCAAGAGAAAATGTGCGTGTGGGGCAGGCAGCAAGTGTTTACATAAAGGCTCTTATCCCCGAAAAAATGAAAGTCAAGCTCATTATCGTAGACGTATTTGAAAACAGCGTTTTTCCCTCAAAGATAAACTATTTCATCACCAGCGGCAGGCTCACAAAATGGGTCTATTCCACCAATGAATGTTACAAAAATATATGCTCTGAATTTGTGTGATAAACGTACATATTTTTGTACTTGTAATCTTATTTGTACTATAATTTGTACTTGTTTTCACAGCAAAACAAGAGATAAAAAAAGGCATTGGCTTCCAATTGAAGCCAGTGCCTTTTTACTTGTTAGAATCATTAAGAGGAATACCCTTTTTTCAACAGGTCAACTATTCTCATAATATTTCTCCCTATATTTTACATCAGAGAGTTTCAAGAAGCTCTGCGATCTTTTCTTTTTGAGCAAGCCCGTCAGAAAAAGCAGTCGCACCGCCAGCGGCTGTGCCAAGTTTAAGAGCATATTCATAATCGCCATGCAATATACCGGCGGTAAAGCCTGCCACCATTGAATCGCCTGCACCAACGGAATTTTTCACCTTACCATTACATACTCCACAGCGATGTATTTCACCGTTTTCGTCAATAAGCATTGCACCGTCCCCTGCCATTGAGATAAGCACGTTCACAGCGCCCATTTCTTTAAGCTTACGTGCGTATTTTTCTATCTCCTCATCATTAGTGAGTGTCACTCCGAACATCTCGCCAAGCTCGTGGTTGTTAGGCTTGATAAGGAAAGGTTTATATTTAAGCACATTAAGAAGCAGGTCTTTTGTTGCGTCCACTACTGTTCTGATATTCTTGTGTGCGAGCCTTTCGAGTATCTTCTCATAAATATTTGACGGCAGTGAGGCAGGTATGCTTCCTGCAAGGATAAGCGTATCTCCGTCCTGAAGCTTATCAAGCTTTGCAAAAAGCTTATTCACATCCTCATCATCTATATCAGGACCCTGACCATTCAGTTCTGTTTCCTCAGCAGATTTTATTTTCACATTTATACGGGAATTACCGTTTTTGAGATGAACAAAATCTGTATCAATTCCCATTTCCGCCAGTCCGTTCTCGATAGCTTCACCTGTGAAGCCTGCAGTGAAGCCAAGTGCCTTTGACTGAATGTCCAGCTCTCTAAGAACTATAGACACATTTATACCCTTGCCACCGAAATACATCTCTTCCCTATCTGAGCGGTTGGTAGACCCAAGCTTCATTTCCCCTGTATGAACAACATAGTCGATAGCAGGATTGAATGTTACAGTATATACCATTTTACATTGCCTCCTTGATATTTGCTTTTGTAAGATATTTTTTGTCTTGAAGCTTGTGGGTGATCGTCACTTACCTTCCGCAAATTTATCGTCGTCGCTTCTTAAAATGCAGAGTGCAACAACAAGACCTGTCAAAGCGACAAACACCGCCTTAGTTTCAAGCAATTCTGTGACAAATGCACCCACTGCCGCTCCACTTATAAAGCAAAGGATTATGCCATAATACTGCATTGCATTACTAAGCTTCTGCTTATCCTTAGTTTTCAAATACTGAAACAGATTATCCGTTCCGCTTCTAAGATTGCCAGTACACATCGTGGTAGCGAAAGGCTTTCCGTCCATTTTCCTAAAGCCCTCCACCTGCATTGCACAGGTAAAAGAAACCAGGATATTCGCCAATGTGTTAAGCGTACCGGCGGGGATAAATCCCACGATAGTCAGCACCACAAGCTCCACACCGATTATGATCCTATGCCAATGTATCCTCGGGTGTTCATTGAATTTCAGCTTCACAGCTTCCACTATCAGCACGCCAAGCATAAAGGACAGTATAGGCATGAGATAAAGAAAGACCTTCAGCCAGCTTCCCTCTTTGATATTGATAGCCAACAACACCATGTTGCCTGTCTGAGCATTTGCAAAAACGTGGTCACGGCTGATGTAGGTATAAGCGTCAAGATAGCCACCCACTATTGCGAGCATTACTCCAACACCGTAAAACTCAGCTATATGTCTGCCGTTCTTCATTGTGCAGTCCCCAGTGGCTCAAGTTCGTTAAGATCATATGGCGTTTTCTGATAAATGCAGTAGTTGAGCCAGTTTGAATAAAGCAGATTAGCTGAACAGCTCCAATTGAAAATAGGCTTGTTTTGCGGATCATCGTCAGGGAAATAGCTATATGGTATCTGTATAGGCAACCCCTTTTCCTTATCTCTGAAATACTCTTTTGCAAGGGTCTCACGATCATATTCCCAGTGGCCGAACAGGAAAAACTGTCTTTGCGTCTTATCTGAAACAAGATGCACACCCGCCTCGTTTGACACTGCCACCACTATAAGATCGTCCACCTTTTCGATATCTGCACGACGCACCTCGGTATGACGTGAGTGCGGACAATGGAAAACATCTCCAAAACCTTTAAGAATAATGCTTTCGGGATAGTCGATATGGTGCTTGAAATTGCCAAACATCTTCTCTTTCAAAGGATATTTGGGAACGCCGTAATGATAATAAAGTCCGGCCTGAGCGCCCCAACATATGTGGATAGTTGAGAAAACATTGGTCTTTGACCATTCAAAAACTCTGCAAAGCTCGTCCCAGTAATCAACGTCTTCATACTCCATTTGCTCAACAGGCGCACCGGTGATTATAAGACCGTCATAACGATTATCACACACCTCGTCAAAGTTCTTGTAAAAAGCGAGCATATGCTCGATAGATGTGTTCTTTGACATATGGCTGCTCATCTGAATAAGGTCGATGTCAACATGAAGAGGGGTGTTGCTCAAAAGACGCAGAAGCTGCGTTTCTGTCGCAATTTTGTCAGGCATGAGATTGACAATAGCGATCTTCAAGGCACGAATGTCCTGATGAGCGGCTCTGTCATCGGGAATAACGAATATATTCTCCTTTTCCAACGTTTGGAACGCAGGAAGGTCATTTGGTATTTTAATTGGCAAAGTATATCCCACCTTTTAATTATACTCTAAAAGATTATTATAACACGATCTCTGTTAAAAATCAACCAAAAGAGAGATTTATTCATATATTATTGAGAAAAAAGAGAGCGACCTAAGCCGCTCCCTTTGTGTATCAACAGTATTCAGATACGTACAATTATTCGTAAAGTGGATATTTCTTGCAGATAGCGTTTACCTTTTCTCTGATCTCATCAGCCTTATTGTCAAAGTCTGTTGCTGTGAGATACATACACTCTGCAATAACGTCCATGTCCTCCTCAACAAGTCCCCTTGTGGTAACTGCCGCTGTACCAACTCTTACACCGCTGGTTACAAATGGCTTCTCAGGGTCGTTAGGGATAGCATTTTTGTTTACAGTGATGTAAACCTCGTCAAGTTTCTTCTCAAATTCTTTGCCTGTGATGTGGAATGGTCTGAGGTCAACAAGCATAAGGTGATTGTCTGTGCCGCCTGATACGAGATTGAATCCTCTGTCAAGAAGTCCCTTTGCAAGAGCCTGTGCATTCTTTACGATCTGCTCACCGTATGCCTTGAACTCAGGCTTGAGAGCCTCGCCAAAGCAAACTGCCTTTGCAGCGATAACGTGCATAAGAGGGCCGCCCTGTGTGCCCGGGAAAATAGCAGAATTTATCTTCTTAGCTATATACTCGTTGTTTGTGAGTATAAGTCCTCCTCTTGGTCCTCTCAGAGTTTTATGTGTTGTTGTTGTAACAATGTCAGCATATGGTACTGGCGACTGATGACAGCCTGCGGCAACAAGTCCTGCAATATGCGCCATATCTACCATAAGATATGCGCCGACAGCCTTTGCTATCTCAGAAAGCTTTGCGAAATCGATAGCTCTTGGATAAGCGCTTGCACCGGCAACAATAAGTCTAGGTCTGCACTTGTTAGCCTGCTTATAAAGAGCCTCGTAGTCGATATAACCCTCGTCATTTACGCCGTAAGGAACGAAGTTGAAATACTTACCTGAAAGGTTTACAGGTGAGCCGTGTGTAAGGTGTCCGCCAGCGTCAAGGCTCATACCCATAACAGTGTCGCCCGGTTTAAGAAGAGCAAAATAAACAGCAGTGTTAGCCTGAGCGCCGGAATGTGGCTGAACGTTAGCATACTTAGCACCGAAAAGCTTGCAGGCTCTTTCAACAGCTATATCCTCAACAACGTCAACGCACTGACAGCCGCCATAATATCTCTTGCCAGAATATCCCTCAGCATACTTATTAGTAAGCACAGAACCCATTGCAGCCATAACGGCAGGTGAAACGATATTTTCGCTTGCGATAAGCTCAAGATTTCTTCTCTGTCTTGCCAGCTCGGCTTCCATTGCTTCGCCGACTTCTTTATCGACATTTTCAACAAAGCCGATAGTATCCATTATTTTCATCGAAATTACTCCCATCATAAAATTTTACGGACATTCCGTTCTCTTTTATTATAGCGTATTTTTCTTTTGATGTCAACGAAAATTTTTTATAGTGAGGAATGAGGAGTGAGGAGTGAGGAGTGATGAGTGAGGAATTAAGGTATCGCCTAAGGCGATTTATTTTTGTAGAATACGATCTACAGCCACAAGAACGCTTCACTCTTCACTGATTTTTCATTTCTCACTTCTTTATCTTATCCCAATAGGCTTTCGCCATTTGCTCCGTCTTATTCTCACCATACTGATAATAAGTCCTCCCCACAAGCTTATCAGGCAGATACTGCTGTTTTACCCAATGATTTGGATAATCGTGAGGATAAAGATAGTGCTGTCCTTTGATAACAGCACCCTCGCCGTCAAAATGCTTATTCTGCAAGTGCCGTGGATAATCTCCAAAATCACCATTTCTAACATCTGCTAAAGCTGCGTCTATTGCTGATTCAGCAGAATTTGATTTTGGAGCAGTGGCAAGAAGAACCACAGCTTCCGCCAATGGTATCCTTGCTTCAGGCAGTCCCAACTGCAATGCCGAATCGACGCAGGATTTCGTCACTACCGCCGCCATTGGATACGCAAGTCCTATATCCTCGCTTGCGATAACAAGCAGCCGTCTGCACAGAGAAATGATATCCCCAGCTTCTATAAGCCGTGCGGCATAATGAAGTGCGGCGTTCTCGTCAGAACCTCTTATGGACTTCTGCAAAGCCGACAAAATATCATAATGCTCGTCCCCTGCACGGTCATAACGCATATTGCTGCGCTGAGTAAGAAGTTTCACATTATCAAGGTTCACGGTGAGCTTTTCACCGTCATTATCTGCCGAAAGTATGCAAAGCTCCACTGTATTTATTGACTTTCTCACATCACCGCCACAGCCCCTTGCGATATGCTCCAACACACCATTTTCAAGACGGAGTTTCAGCCCCAGCTCATCAGCCATAAGCTGAAAAGCACGCTTTATTGCAGGCAAGATCTCCTCCGAAGTCAGCGGCTTGAACTCAAACACAGTTGAACGGCTGATTATGGCATTGTACACATAAAAATACGGATTTTCAGTGGTAGAAGCGATAAGAGTTATCTTGCCGTTTTCAATGTATTCAAGAAGAGATTGCTGTTGTTTTTTGTTAAGATACTGTATCTCGTCAAGGTAAAGCAAGATACCATTAATTCCGCTGAGCGTTTCAGTTTCAGCAACTATCTGCTTGATATCAGCAATAGAAGCACTTGTGCCGTTAAGCTTATGCATAGTCATATTAGCATTATTTGCTATCATTCTTGCGACCGTGGTCTTGCCAACACCTGACGGACCATAAAAAATCATATTCGGTATTTTACCGCTTTCGATAATACGCCTGAGAGGTTTATTTTCGCCTAACAGGTGGGTCTGTCCCACAATATCATCAAGGGTCTTGGGTCTAATTCGTTCAGCCAAAGGCACACTCATTTTATGATCTCCTTAAAAAGCAATTAGTCTAAAATGTTCTGAATATCCTCTAAATGAAGCTGATAAGCCATGCTGTTTATCTTTTTAAGCAGGTAGGTTTTTGCAACAAGAACAGCTTCCTGATATTTGGTGTTTTCCATACCAAGGCAAATGCGATAAATAATGAATTGATTAGAGGAGATTTTCATGATCATGTGATTATTGCCCTCGAAAGTACCACGGCAAATGGAGTTGGAGTTGACGAAGTTCCAAAGGTCGGAGTAAGTGAGAGCAGTGACTTCATCAGTAATAAACTGTTGGATAAGTTCATTCATATGGATACCCCCTATAGTGTATTTTCTTTAGTATAGCACATATTTCCGCATAATTCAAGGGAAAATGCGGTCAAAGTGGGGAGTGTCGCCCATTAGCTTCATGACCTCGTATCGTAAACAACAAAATGTAGACATCCCGATATCGAAGTGTCGAATTTTTTTGATTGTGACAAATTTATGCAAGCGACCGAAACGAGCGAACAATGCTCGTCCCTACCACAAATTGTGCGTTTTCTCGAAGTTTGTGCAATAAATTACAAGATGTAACGTCCAAAAAGCGGGCTGTCGAGGGCGCCAGCCCCTACATGGTTTGTTAAACAAATAAATAATGTGCGGATAACGCAGATATGCAACAAAAAAAGAGGCGGAATACTCCACCTCTCATTTATCTGTACAAAGATTTGTACTATTTTTTCTTTCTGGCCGAGCTTACCGCACGAGTTATCTCAGGCTCTGCTTCGCCACGAACACATTCAGCCGTTATCTTTATTCCAACTATCTCATCATCAGACGGTGCTTCAAACATGAGCTTTGTGAGTATCTTCTCAACTATCGCTCTAAGTCCTCTTGCTCCTGTCTTTTCTTCAATAGTCCTCTTGGCTATCTCTCGCTTTGCGTCCTCTGTGATCTCAAAATCGATGTTGTCAAGCTTGAAAAGCTTCGTGTACTGCTTGATAAGCGAGTTCTTTGGCTCTGTCAATATCCTGCAAAGTGCGTCCTCGTCAAGCTCGTCAAGTACAGTGATAACAGGAAGTCTGCCCACAAGCTCCGGTACGATACCGAACTTAACAAGATCGTGCGGTACTACCCTCTTCATCACATTGTTATCGTCCTCCTTGCTCTTGACCTTTCCGCCAAAACCAAGTGATGATGACTCTGTACGCTTCTTGATAACACTGTCAAGTCCCTCAAAAGCTCCGCCACAGATAAACAAAATATTCTTCGTATCTATCTGTATGAACTCCTGATGTGGGTGCTTTCTGCCACCCTGTGGAGGCACATTGGACACACAGCCCTCTACTATCTTTAGAAGTGCCTGCTGTACGCCCTCACCGCTTACATCTCTTGTGATAGAAACGTTCTCCGATTTTCTTGATATCTTATCTATCTCGTCGATATAAATAATACCGTTCTGAGCCGCTTCAACATTATAATCTGCCGCCTGAATAAGCCTTGTAAGCACGTTTTCAACATCGTCGCCTACATAGCCTGCCTCTGTGAGCGTAGTAGCGTCAGCAATAGCAAAAGGCACGTTCAGAAGCCTTGCCAAAGTCTGTGCAAGCAAAGTCTTTCCTGTTCCTGTTGGTCCAAGAAGCAAAACGTTGCTTTTCTGTATCTCTACGTCATCATCGTCATTAAGTGACAAAATTCTCTTGTAATGATTGTATACCGCAACAGAAAGCGCTATCTTTGCTTCCTCCTGCCCGATAACATACTCGTCAAGAACTGCCTTTATCTCCGCAGGCTTCTTAAGGGTTATGCCGCTGTCAGCTGAATTTTTACCCTTGCCGCGCTGCTTCGTTGCAGGAAGTCCCTCCTGCTCAGCCAGAACATTATAGCAATAAAGTACACACTCGTCACAAATGTGGCTCGTGCCTGCTGAAAAAAGTGTTCTAACCTTGTCCTCAGGCTTGCCGCAGAACGAGCATTTTCTTATTGTATCATTAGCCATTTATTTCACCGAACCTATCTGTTAGTTATTACCTTGTCGATAAGACCGTATTCAAGAGCCTCCTGAGCTGTCATATAATTGTCACGCTCAGTGTCGATGTTGATCTGCTCGATAGGCTTGCCTGTGTTCTGGGCAAGTATCCTGTTGAGCTTCTCTCTGGTCTTTACCATGTGGTCAGAATGTATCTTGATATCTGTACACTGACCGGAAATTCCGCCGCCTGCGATAAGAGGCTGATGAATGAGTATCTCACTGTTTGGCAGAGCAAATCTCTTGCCTTTTGTGCCGCTTGAAAGCAGGAATGAACCCATTGAAGCAGCCATACCCATACATATAGTTGACACGTCACACTTGATATACTGGATAGTATCATAGATAGCCATGCCGGCAGTGATTACTCCTCCAGGGCTGTTTATATAAAGGTCGATATCCTTTTCAGGATCCTGTCCCTCAAGATAAAGCAACTGTGCCACTACTACGCTTGCCACTGCGTCGTCTATCTGGTCGCAGAGCATGATTATTCTGTCATTGAGCAGGCGGGAATAAATGTCATAGCTTCTCTCGCCTCTGCTTGTCTGTTCCACTACATAAGGTACCAATGCCATAAAATTGCCTCCTTAATCTATTTTCGCCCGCATAAGGTCATGCGGGCGAAAGCATAAATTATCTTACTTTATAACTGCTGCGTCCTTGATAAGGTCAACAGCCTTGCCAACTGCAATATCCTTCTTAAGGTCGTCATCATGGATAAACTGCTTGATCTGGTCAACGTCAAGCTTGTAAGCCTCAGCAAGCTTATCGAACTCAGCCTTGAGCTCGTCCTCAGTTACCTCGATATTCTCAAGCTTTGCGATCTTTTCAAGTGCAAGTCTGAGCTTGACCTGCTTCTCAGCCTGCTCAGCATATGCCTTCTTTACAGTGTCGATAGTCTGACCTGTATACTGCATATAGAGATCAAGTGAAATGCCCTGTGGTGCAAGTCTCTGCTCCAGCTCGCTGATCATCTCGTTTACTCTGTTGTCAAACATGACCTGTGGGATCTCTGCTGTCATGTTCTCGATGACCTTATCGAATATCTTAGCCTCTACCTCAGAATCAGCGTGCTTCTCGTTAGCTTCCTCAAGCTTCTTCTTAACGTCAGCCTTGTATTCGTCAACTGTATCGAACTCTGTTGAATCCTTTACCATATCATCGTCCAGCTCAGGCATAACCTTCTTTGATATGCTCTTGAGCTTGATCTTGAATACAGCAGGTGCGCCTGCAAGTTCCTTTACCTGATACTCCTCAGGGAATGTTACGTTGATGTCGAACTCCTCACCGGCATTGTGACCAACGATCTGATCCTCAAAGCCAGGAATGAACTGACCGCTTCCAAGTGACAGTGTGAAATCTTCTGCCTTACCACCCTCGAAAGCAACATCGTCCTTGAAGCCCTCGAAGTCGATAACAACGTCGTCGCCGTTCTCAGCAGCTCTGTCGTCAACTGTTTCAACAGTAACGTTCTTCTCTCTGAGAGCGTCAAGCTGCTTGTTGATATCCTCATCAGTTACAGGATTGACAACTTTTTCAACTTCTATACCCTTATAGTCCTTAACTTCGACCTCAGGCTTTGTAATGCAAGTTGCCTTGAGCTTTACACCGTTCTCCTTGCTGATCTCAGTTACCTCTACCTCCGGGCGAGTAACAAGTTCCAGACCGGACTCTTCAACTGCGCCGTTTACAACAGGAGCGTACAGAAGATTTACAGCGTCCTCAAAAAATACCTGCTCGCCGTATTCCTTTTCGATAAGCTTTCTTGGAGCCTTGCCCTTACGGAAGCCAGGCATAGCGATATTCTTTCTTGCTTTAAGATAAGCTTTCTCTATTGCAGCCTCAAAATCCTCAGCAGAGATCTCGATCTCAAGCTCGTACTTATTGGTTTCAACATTGTTTGTAGCTTTTAAACTCATTTATTATTCCTCCATTATATAAATGTATCTTATACATTATAGCACAAATATATTGTCATTTCCAGCATTTTTTTATAAATTGTCACTTTGCACAATTTTCGTTATGTCCAATGGGTCAAAATGCAAGAAATCACTAGCTATAAGCCGATATTCCACTCCGTCACGAGTGCCGTTTATTGCATAAGCGTGGGCTCTTCCGTGAAGGTGTCCGTAGAAACACTTTTTTATGCCGTATTTATGAAGCACTTCAAGCATATCATAATTGCAGCTATTGCCGAAAAGCGGCGGATAATGCAAAAACACCACAGGCTCTAAGCCTGCCTTTTGTGCAGACTCGATAGAGAGTGCAAGTCTGCCTGCTTCCCTTGCCAGAACCTTCTGATCTGCAGGCTCGCCGTTATCGCTTATCCAACCTCTTGTTCCGCATATGCCGAAGCCCTCATAACTGTAATGATTGTTATGCAGGATATTTATGGTATCAAAACCGTTTTCTGCGAAAAATTTATCCATTTTGTTCTTGGTGTTCCACCAATAATCATGATTGCCCTTGGATATTATTTTTCTGCCGTTGAGCTTATTTAGAAACTCGAAGTCTTTTTTCGACTGCTCAAAATTCATTCCCCACGAGATATCACCCGGTATCACCACGGTGTCCTCAGGACGAACTTTGTTCTGCCAGTTTGTTTCAAGCTTTGTCACATAGTCAGACCAGCCGCCGAATATATCCATTGGTTTATCTGTACCCAGCGACAAATGCAAGTCGGCAATGGCAAATAGGCTCACGGTTTTTCCTCCATTCCAGAAACTTCATGTATTATCCCGACCACTCATGCACATACTACTTTTGCAGCAAAAAGCTGCGGAAGGAGCGATGTACAAATGGAGAAGGATAGAATTTACGGTATCCACTGCAACGTAGACAAATGCGTTTACAACAGCAACAACTGCGAATGTACCGCAGGCAAGATCAACGTAGGCTGTACCTGCACCGACCCTAACTGCTGTGACGAAACAGAGTGCAAGACCTTCAAGGCAAGAGGCTGATTTCCCTCGCCATGGTCAGTGGACATACGCTGTGCGCTGACCTCCGCCCGACAATAGTCGGACGGGTACATATCAAATACCCAGAGCTGAGTAGATGTAGTCCTTCATATCAGCCTTGTCGATCACCTTTGTGAATCTTACTTCCTTATCCTTAAGTGCAGCAAGTGAGGCAGGAACAGGTATCTTTGAAACCTCGGCAAGCTCGTCAACAAGACCGAACTCGTCAGCGTTTGTATCCTTACCGATAGCTGCAAGAACTGAGCCTGAGAACTTATATGGGCTTGCTGTTGAAGCGATAACAGTCTTTGTCTTGTCGCCTGTAGCAGCCGCATAGTCCTTATATACCTTTACTGCAACGGCTGTGTGAGTGTCGCAAGTGTATGAATACTCGTCATAGATCTCCTTGATGCAAGCCTTTGTCTGCTCATCGTCGCAGCAGCCTGCATAGAACTCGTCAGCGATAGCCTTCTTCACTTCGTCTGTTACCTCATATCTGCCAGTCTTAGAAAGGCTGCCGAACCACTCTCTTATCTGAGCGTCATCAGAGCCGCTAAGGTGATAGAGAAGTCTTTCAAGGTTAGAGGAAATAAGGATATCCATAGAAGGTGAGATAGTTGTATGGAACGGACGATTTCTGTCATAAATACCTGTCTTTATAAAGTCTGTGAGGACGTTATTTGCGTTTGAAGCGCAGATAAGCTTATTAACAGGAACGCCCATATGCTTTGCATAGTAGCCTGCAAGGATATTACCGAAGTTGCCTGTTGGAACAACGATGTTTATCTTGTCGCCAAGCTCGATCTCACCGTCAGCAACAAGCTGAGCGTATGTAGATACATAGTAGATTATCTGTGGTGCAAGTCTGCCCCAGTTGATAGAGTTTGCAGAGGAGAACATCATGCCGTTCTCAGCAAGCTTGTCGGCAGTTTCCTTGCTTGTGAAGATAGTCTTAACGCCTGTCTGAGCGTCGTCAAAGTTGCCCTTGATAGCGCAAACGCCAACGTTGCCGCCCTCCTGAGTTGTCATCTGCTTTTTCTGCATAGCTGAAACGCCGTCCTCAGGATAGAACACGAGTATCTCTGTACCCTCAACGTCCTTGAAGCCCTCGAGAGCAGCCTTGCCAGTGTCGCCTGATGTAGCAACGAGGATAACTACCTTCTTGTCAACGCCAAGCTTCTTGATAGAAGTTGTGAGCAGATATGGAAGTATCTGGAGAGCCATATCCTTAAATGCACAAGTTGGACCATGCCACAGTTCAAGCATATAAGTGCCGTCAAAAAGGTGAGCAAGCTCTGCAATATTGTCTGTGTCGAAATTCTTTGTGTTGTAAGCACCCTCTACACAGTAGCGTATCTCAGCCTCTGTGAAATCTGTGAGGTACTTTGAGAAAACGAAAAATGCTCTCTCAGCGTAGCTTTTTTCGCCAAGAGCCTTGATATCATCAAGTGTTATGGCAGGTATCTCAGACGGAACGAAAAGACCGCCGTCCTCAGAAATGCCCTGTGCTATCGCCTGTGCAGACGAAACCTTTACTTCGCTGTTTCTTGTACTTTTGTAAAACATAAACAACAACCCTTCTTGTTTTAGATGTCCGACAGGTGTCGGCTATTTACAGACCATTTGTTCAGATAACGTCTAACATTCCACGTCACGGGCGAACAGTGTTCGCCCCTACAGACACAGTTCGTTCGGCATATCCGACCCATGGTCTTTATTTCATACTTGCATCAAAAGCGTTCACATAATATCTCAGCTTTTTGACTCTGCCGTTCTCCAGCTCCACCGCCGCAACATCGAACCGACAGCACACAGGCTCTAAAATCCCCTTACAAAAAGCCTGTGCTGTCTGAACGATACGCTGCTGCTTGACCGGATCGACAGCCTCTTCAGCGGAGGTAAGAGAGCCATGCTCCCTAGTTTTGACCTCAACAAAAGCTATGATATCCGCTTTCTCTGCGATTATATCTATTTCACCGCCTCTGACGGTAAAATTCCTCTTTATTATCTCATACCCGTGTCTTGCAAGAAAGCCGCAAACTGCGTCCTCCCCGATATTGCCAGCCTTTCGGCGCTGGGTATGGTCAATGCCCATTTTTCTTTGCATAATACTTTTTGAGAAAACTCATTCTATGTATCCCGCATGGTCCATACTGGTCTATCATCTGATAGTGGAGCTTTGTGCCATAGCCCTTATGCTTCTCAAACCGATACTCAGGATATTGTTCAGCCATTTGCTCCATATACCTGTCCCTTGCGACCTTTGCAAGAATTGAAGCCGCCGCCACTGCCTGACTTTTGGCATCTCCTTTTACCACCGCTATGGCTGGACATTCAAGCCCCTCAGGGGTCTTATTGCCGTCTATAAGGCAAACATCAGGCTTTGTATCCATATCCTCCACCGCTCTTTTCATTGCAAGCATTGCGGCGTTAAGTATATTTATATCCTCTATCTCTTCCACTGTTGCGGTCTGTATAGAAAAGTCAACTGCTTTTTCCATTATCTCATCAAAAAGCTCCTCACGCTTTTTCGCTGTAAGCTTTTTGCTGTCGTTTATCCCCTCTATAACTGTGTCCTTATCAAATATCACAGCCGCTGCAAACACATCTCCTGCAAGAGGACCTCTGCCAGCTTCATCGCAGCCGCACACCACGTTATGATCTTTTCTTATCTCGTTGTCAAACTCACTGAGCGTCATATCAATACCCCTTTGGCTTTTCAAGAGTAAGTCTGCCGAGAGTACCGTTTCTGAACTCGTCCATAACTGTAATGGCTGCCCTTTCGGTATTTATCTCTCCGCCCGACACTAAAAAGCCACGCTTTCTGCCTATTCTTTCAAGAAGCTCAAAGCCTACCACACAGCCTATCGTATCCTCGTCAGCAGGCTCTATATCATCTGTTCTGATGCCATAACGTTTCTCGATAAGCTCAGGATAATTCTCTTTCAAAAACTCTAGCAGACGACAGGCAAGATATTCCATATCCATGATATCGTCCTTGACCGCACCTGTGAAAGCAAGCCTTTCGCCAACAAGCTTATCCTCAAACTTAGGCCACAGCACACCGGGCATATCCAAAAGCTCAAAGCCCTCATCAAGCTTCACCCACTGTTTGCCTCTTGTAACACCTGGTCTGTCCTCGACCTTTGCAAGCCTTGACCCTGCAAGTCTGTTTATAAATGACGACTTGCCGACGTTTGGTATACCGACTATCATTATTCTTACAGGTCTGCCGGACATACCCTTGGCATTCCATTTCTCAATATCGTCCTTTAAAAGCTCTTTGAGCTTTCCATAAAACTTGCTTACGTTTTTGCCGCTCCTACAATCTGTAGCAAGTGCTGTGATTCCCTGTTTTGCATAATAGTCCAGCCACATTGCCGTTACCTCAGGGTCGGCTGAATCAGCCTTGTTGAGAAGCACAAGCCTTGGCTTTGAACCTACGATACGCTTCATTTCAGGGTTTCTGCTTGAAAACGGGATACGAGCGTCAGTTATTTCCACCACTGCGTCCACAAGCTTTAGATTTGACGCCATTATGCGGCGCGTTTTTGCCATATGTCCAGGAAACCACTGAACGTGAGATACTTCGCTCATATCTTCCTCCTTACTCTAACTCAATCTACCTTACCAACGCCCTCATCATTGCCTGCCGCAAATCGGAACAAAACTCTGCCGACTATCTCGTCATAAGGCACATATCCTATTACACGGCTGTCTGTGGAATGATTCCGGTTGTCGCCCATTACAAAGCAACAGCCCTCAGGCACTTCATATTCATAAACTTCACTTTCTTTATTATAGTATCTTTCATCAAAATACTCGTCGTCAAAGCTGCCGTCGCACTTAATATAGCTCTCATCAAGCACCGCTCCGTTGACTTTGACTACAGCCGACTTGTTGTCTATCTCGACCTTTTGCCCTTCTACGGCAATGATACGTTTGATTATCCTATTGTCAAGAACAGACGAGTTGACCACAACTATATCCCCCTGCTTTGGCGTATAAAGCAGTTTTGATATAACAAGAGAATCATTTTCAAAAAGAGTGTCCTGCATTGACTGTCCTTGTACATTCACTGTTCTAAACACAAAAGTAAAAACAAGCACGACCACGAACATTGCCATGGCTATGATCTCAAGAAAGTCGAACAGATTATCAACAGCTCTTTTGCCCTGCCTTTTCAACTTACCTTACCAAAGCTGTCAAATGGATAAAGCCTTAAAACTGCCTTACCAAGCACGTCAGACGGGTCGATAAAGCCTATCCTTCTGCTGTCTGTGGAATTATTTCTGTTATCGCCCATGACGAACAGCTTGCCCTCAGGCACGTCATACTCAAAAACATTTTCTTCCACTTCATATTTCTCATCAAAGAGATTAGTGTTATACATAGCTTCCCTGATATTGTCATTTGAAATGACCTTACCGTTTACTGTAACGGTGTTGTTATTATAATCAACGACAACCTTATCACCGCCTGTGCCGATAACACGCTTGATGATAGTTTTGCCGAGCTTTTCGCTGTTGATAACAACGATATCGCCCTTTTGGGGTGTATAATTTATGTGAGTGATTATAAGTCTGTCCTGATCCTGCAAAGTCTCACGCATAGAAGGACCCTGAACAAGAACTATCCTGAAGAAGAAAGTAAATATCAGGATCACCATAAACATAGCGAACACGAAAGATTCAGCCCATTCAAAGACCTCGTCCATAACATTCACGGGCTGTTTTTCCTTTAGGTCGTCAGGGGCGGCTTTTTTAGCCTTGTCAATATCCTCCTGAGAAACGTCGCCGAATTTTTTATTATCGTCCATAAAAGCCTCGATCCTTTATCCAAAGGCGGCAAAAGCCGTCAAATACTCATATAGATTTATTATATCAAATTTCAAAACAAATTACAAGGGGGTAAGGAAAATTTCTTTGAGATAGGGGGAGCGGAGGGTTTAAGTGAGGAATGAGGAATGAGCATAGCTGAACAGAGTTGTGCACAAGCACCGAGCGTAGCGATTTTGCGGCATGACAAACTCTCCCGAATAATCTGTAGGGGCGAACAGTGTTCGCCCCTACACATACATCGTGCAGATATGGCAAGTACAGCAAAACACCCCCTACAGGAACTTTGACAGATCAACATTCATGGCAAAGTCGTCATACCACGACAGATCGCAGCCTTGTTTGTTCTTGGGCTTTGCCGCAGTCTTTCTCTTTGAATCATTGTCAAGCCAGCCTGAGATTATGCGGTATGGGTCTGTGCAGTGCCTGCCCTTGGTAAACAGCCATTGAGATAATTTAGATATATAGCTCTCTAAAGACAGACCGACACCTGCTTTCAAGCTCGTTATACTGCTCTGATGTGAGCAGTATATTTTTGTGTGTGCCGAAAGACCTGACGACAGACTCCGCTGTCCCTGCGTCTTTCTTTTTCTCTTTATCTATAGCTTTATCTTTATCTATGTCTATATCTGTATCTTTGTCTATATCTATATCTGTATCTTTGTCTTTATCTATGTCTATATCTTTATCAGCTTTTTTTGCTTTTTCTGAAAACCTTTTGGTTTGTGAAAAAGCTTTTGGTTTTTCTGCGGTATCATTTATACCCTGAGGTTTTTCTTCTGCAGTATCTGCTGATGCAGCTGTCTGCTCAGCTTTTTCATCAGTATTCCCTGACTCATCAGACTTTTTAGGTCTGCCGCCCTTTTTACCGCACTCGCTCCTTTGAGCACACGTCTCTTCCCATGCAATGCCGTCACGCTCAATAGCAGCCCTCATCATAAGAAACGCTATCTTTGCTCCCCCTGACAGCTTTGGTGTTTCTCCCCTCTTTGCATAAGCAAACAGCGCCATGACAAGCTCGCCTATCTCTTCGCTGCTGTCAAGCGCTTGAAAAATGTCCTCCCAGTCTTTGTAAAGCATGAACGCTTTGTTGTCTGTGTGAAAATTCTTTGCCATTTTTATCGTCCTTTCTCTGTGAAGCAGAGGAAATTATCCCCCTCTACTTATCCAGAAAAAAGGGCGTTTTGTTGCATAAAAAATGCAACAATTGCAGAAATGTTGCCAAATTAAAATATAAATCATTTGTTTGCACAAATCGAATACCGACATTTTGTGCAATGTGACGGTGAAATGTCATGTGATTTTGCGGCAAGACAAACTATCCCAAATAATCTGTAGGGGCGAACAGCCCATGCTCAGAACTTGTACAAATTCAGAACTGTAGGGGACGACGCCCTACATGGTTTGTGAAAATATAACGAATGTACGAATATCATAAAATTGTCGGGCGATATATGCGGGCGAACGCTGTTCGCCCCTACCGTATATCGTGCGAACAACTCAGTCGTGGATATAAAAAAAAGAGCCGACCAAAGCCGACTCGTTTTTATAGAAAGAATTATCTGATAGCTTCCTTGACCTTAGCTGCCTTACCAACTCTGTCACGGAGATAATAGAGCTTAGCACGGCGAACCTTACCGCTACGTACAACCTCTACCTTTTCAACTACAGGTGAATGAACAGGGAAAACTCTCTCGATTCCACAGCCGTGAGCTACTCTACGAACTGTGAATGTCTCGTGGATTCCACCGTGCTTCTTAGCGATAACTGTGCCCTCGAATACCTGGATTCTGGACTTGTCACCCTCTGTAATTCTTACGTGTACCTTTACTGTATCACCAACATTGATAACAGGTGCCTCGGATTTAAGGCTTGAATTAGAAATCTGCTTTAAAGCGTCCACTTTAAATTCCTCCTTAATATTTTCAGACATTCATTCGCTTTATGGCAGCTATCGCTGCAAAGCCAGAGGACTGCCCGCTTTAATGTCGTGCCTTTCGTTCAAAGGCGTGGCATTAACTCTCGTCGGAAGAACCGACGGTAATTCAAATGCTTTAATATTATACCACATCTCAAAACCTTTTGCAAGGATATTTATATAAAATTTTCGCCATTTGCCATGAGTATTTTTGTACGTTCTGTATAAATTTCCGATATTTCTATACCATAACGCTCACAGAACGTGTCTATGACTACGTTCACATTAAGATTGAAGGAGCTTCCGCAGGGCAGCTTTAATGTTACCTCAAAGCTGTCCTCTAGCTCTTTGCTGTCAAGCACTGTGATATGTGGCTTTATATCCACAAGATTGATAGTCTTTTTCTTGGTTCGCTTTTCTATCTCTATCTTGTCAAGTGCTATGAACTTGCCGAAAAGCTCCGCCACTTCATGTACGCTCTTATCTGTTTTCAGCCTTGCCACATACTCCGCCGCTGTAATATCGGTATGCTTATGCTCAGGCTTTGAAACGCTCACTATCTCAAGCCCCACAGGCGTTTGTGCGTTCATTCGCTCCAAAACCTCGTTGTATGGGATATCCTCAGTGAGAGCAAAGTCCATTATCTCTACCCTGCTGTCAGTGCCAAGGGGCAATGCAAGCGGGAACATTATATACACATGGGGATTGAAACCCTGAGTGTGCCATATTGGCAGGTGCGCCCTTTTGAACACTCGCTGAAAGGCTCTCATAAGGTCAAGATGAGAAATGTATTTCGCCCTGCCTGTTTTTGAAAATACCGCTCTGTATTCAAATCTCTCCAAACGGAGATTTACATTCTTCGGCTCAGCGTTTGCCACAGTAAACACCTCCGTATTCGCATTTTATGCCACAGCCTGAACAGCCCTCTTTGCAGTTTCGTGTAGTCACTGCCTGATGTGCTTTCTTGTTCTCACGAACGAAAAACTCATGGCTCACAAGATAATCAAGATGCGACCACGGCGCTATCTCGTCATAAGAACGTCTGCGGTGAGCATAGAAGCTTGTATCAAGCCCGCACTCCTCAAATGCTTCCTGCCACTTGTCAGCCTTGAAATGCTCGTCCCAGCCGTCAAGATAGCAACCCTTTTTCCATGCGGTGTATATCGCCTTGCCAAGACGTCTGTCACCCCTTGCAAGAACCGCTTCCAATATAGATGTATAGGATTGGTGAGTGCTAAGGCGTATCTTGCGGCTTGTAAGACTTTTGAAAAGGTGTTCCTGTTTTTCTTTTATCTCCTCGGGAGTTGCCTGTGGCTCGAACTCGAAAGGTGTGAAAGGCTTTGGTACGAATGTTGCAGTAGAAACTGATATCTGCACGCTCTTGCCACGCTTTTCTTTTGGTGTTTCGTAATAAAGGTCAAGGACTTTCTGCGCAAGCTTTGCGATACCCTCAACGTCCTCCAGCGTTTCCTCTGGCAGACCAAGCATGAAATAAAGCTTTACAGTGCTGTAACCGCCCTCAAAGGCAGTGCGACAGGTACGCATTATCTCCTCTTCGGTTATGTTTTTGTTTATGACGTCACGCAGACGCTGAGTGCCTGCCTCAGGAGCAAAGGTCAGACCGCTTTTTCTTACGGATTTTATTTTCTCCAAAAGCTCTTCACTGAAATTGTCTATTCGCAGCGAAGGCAGTGAAAGGTTTATCTGCTCGCCGTCGGTGTATTCCACAAGATTTTCCAAAAGCTTGTTTATCTCTGTATAGTCGCTTGTTGACAGTGACGAAAGAGAAACTTCCTCATAGCCTGTCTGCTCACAAAGGGACTTAGTTTCGTTCTTTATGGTGTCGATGCTTTTCTCTCTGAACGGGCGGTAGATAAAGCCTGCCTGACAGAATCGACAGCCTCTTATGCACCCTCTCAGTACCTCAACCACCGCTCTGTCATGGACTATCTGAGTAAACGGCACAACAAAGCCCTCTGGGTAATATACCTTATCAAAATCCTTTATAACACGCTTTTTGACCCTAGCAGGTGCCTCAGGGACGTTTGGCGTGATAGACTTCACAGTACCGTCCTCATTGTAATCAACGTCATAGAAAGACGGAACATAAACGCCCTCCAGCTTTGCGGCTTCTCTTAGAAACTCCTGCTTAGTAGGCTTTAATGGCTTCATTCTCTCATAAAGCTCAAGAAGTTCAACGTTGACTTCCTCACCCTCGCCAAGAATGAACAGGTCGAAAAAGTCAGCCATAGGCTCAGGGTTGCAGGCACACGGACCGCCTGCGATAACAAGTGGCGTAAGCTCAGTTCTGTCCTTTGCAAGCACCGGCACACCTGCAAGGTCGAGCATTTCAAGCACATTATTATAAGAAAGCTCATACATGAGCGTAAAGCCGATGAAGTCGAAATCCTTTATAGGGTCAAGGCTCTCCAGTGCGTAAAGTGGGATATCGTTCTCACGCATAAGTTTGTTATAGTCCTCCTCAGGCATAAAGACACGCTCGCACCACCAATTTTCACGGGCGTTTTTCAGACCGTAGAGTATCTTCATGCCCAGGTGTGACATACCCACCTCGTAGGTATCAGGAAAACAGAAAGCGAACCGCACGTCCACCTTATCCTTATCCTTCACCACGCTGCCCACCTCGCCGCCGATATACCTTGACGGACGCTGCACTTTAAGCAGCAGCTTTTCTATTTTCTTTTTTAATTCTTCCAACGTTTTATCCTCCGATATTGAATGTCTGTACTATCTCACCGCTCCAAGTAAAGCGAAAGCAATACACAAAGTGAGGTGAAACGGGCGAACACTGTTCGCCCCTACAGATACATAAGCATTTCATATCATTATACCAAATATTTATTACAAAAGCAATAAGCAAAGTGTTAATATATGACTTCGGAGAGGACGATAAAGCAGAACGTTGTGGCAAAAGAAACGCTCACAGTGCCGTGGAGTATCATATAAACCATTGCCACCGCTGAGAGTAGTATAAACACCGCTCTGAAAAACTCGCAGACCTTGCCATTGGCAATCAAGGCGAGTACCCTGCCACCGTCAAAATAGCGAAATGGCAGTAGGTTCAGCACACCAAGCAGAAAATTCACCTGACAGAAAAAGCCACCACCACTTGTTAGATATGACAGCAGGCAGAGCATAAAGTTCACGGCAGGCCCTGCGAAAAGCACAGCAAGCTCGTGGTATTTCGACAGCTGTTTATTATCAGGAGTAATGCGGATACCGCCTCCATAAACAACAATTTCTTGCGGTGAGCTTCCGAAAGCGGTCATGAGTACGAGATGACCCAGTTCGTGAAATGCACAGCACATAAGGGTCACGAGCAGTTCATCAGCCTGCGTATTACTGCATATGGAAAACACCGCCGCCACAAAGAAAAAGCTGAACGACACGCCGTAGGTGGTATTTTTTATCTTTATTTTAAACAAGTTCATCACCGAGATATGTATATTCGGTTTTAGGACAAATAATGTTTCAAGTGAAGAATGAGGAATGAGGAGTGAGGAATGAAGGTATCGCCTGCGGCGATTTATTTTTTTGACGCAAAATCGCTACGCTCTTTGCGGAGATACATCTATATAAAGGGATAGAAAAAGCGGTGTGAGTTTTTTTCCCGACACCGCCTTGAATTTATTTGTTTGGTAGTTTCATTTCTGCACCCCTCTGCACCACATAGCAGAATAAACTCGGTGCATACATTTACCTCGTACTGAAGAGCCGCAAGGGTCAGCTATGCCAATTCCTCACTCCTCACTCCTCACTTGTTACAGCTACAGCATCTTCCTCAAATACTGTCCCGTATAAGACCTGTCGCAAGCCGCAATTTCCTCAGGCGTGCCTGTGCAGACGATAGTTCCGCCGCCGTCACCGCCCTCAGGGCCTAAGTCTATGATATGGTCTGCGGTCTTTATTACATCAAGATTATGCTCGATAACAAGCACTGTATTTCCCCCGTCTGCAAGCTTCTGCAATACCTCTATAAGCTTATGCACATCAGCAGTATGAAGTCCTGTAGTCGGCTCGTCTAGGATATATATTGTTCTGCCTGTGGCTCTTTTTGAAAGCTCTGTGGCAAGCTTAACTCTCTGCGCTTCACCGCCTGAAAGGGTTGTAGCCGCCTGCCCTATCTTCACATAGCCAAGACCAACTTCATACAGTGTTTCAAGCTTACGGCTTATTTTAGGGATAGCGCTGAAAAACTCAACGCCCTCTTCCACTGTCATTTCAAGCACGTCATAGATGTTCTTGCCCTTATATCTGACTTCCAGCGTTTCACGGTTATATCTCATACCGCCGCAGACTTCGCACGGTACATACACGTCAGGCAAAAAGTGCATTTCTATTTTGATTATTCCGTCGCCCTCACAGGCTTCACATCTTCCGCCTTTGACGTTGAATGAGAAACGTCCTGCGCCGTAACCCTTCATTTTTGCGTCAGCGGTCTGAGCAAAAAGTTCTCTGATGTCGGTGAACACTCCCGTATAGGTGGCAGGATTAGACCTTGGCGTTCTGCCTATTGGCGACTGGTCGATATCTATCACCTTATCAAGATGCTCTATCCCCTGCATTTCCTTGAATGCTCCAGAGCGTATTTTCGCACGGTTTAATCTGCCCGCAAGCTCCTTATAGATTATCTCGTTCACAAGTGATGATTTGCCTGAGCCTGACACACCTGTTACGCAGGTAAAAGTGCCGAGAGGTATCTCAACATCTATGTTTTTCAGATTGTTCTGTGTCGCACCGATAACTTTCAGGAACTTGCCGTTTCCCTTTCTACGTGTTTCAGGGACAGGTATTTTCTTTGCACCGCTGAGATACTGTCCTGTGATAGAACGCTTGCACTTCATTATATCGTCAACAGTTCCTGCGCAGACTATCTCGCCGCCGTGAATGCCTGCTCCCGGTCCAACGTCAACCACGAAATCTGCCGCACGCATGGTGTCCTCGTCATGTTCCACCACTATGAGAGTGTTGCCAAGGTCACGAAGCCTTTTCAGTGTGGCGATAAGCTTGTCATTGTCACGCTGGTGCAGTCCTATAGACGGCTCGTCAAGGATATACAGCACGCCCACAAGTGATGAGCCTATCTGCGTTGCAAGCCTTATACGCTGGCTCTCACCGCCTGAGAGAGTACCTGCGGAACGTGACAGAGTGAGATATTCAAGTCCAACGCTTTTGAGAAAGCCAAGGCGTGACCTTATCTCTTTTATTATCTGCTCACCGATAAGCTTGTCACGGTCGCTTATCTCAAGGTTTTCAAAAAACTCCAGTGCCTTTGCAACCGACTTGTGACAAAGCTCTGCGATATTTATTCCGCCAACTGTAACGCTCAGGCTTTCTTTTTTAAGCCTTTCACCATGGCAGGCAGGACACTTTTCATCGCTCATATAAGCTTCTATATCAGCCTTTGCCCAATCGCTGTTGGATTCCTTGTAACGTCTTTCAAGGTTTGGTATAACGCCCTCAAATTCAGCCTGATAGTCAGCCTTATAGAATTTATTGCCACGCTTCAGATGAAGCTTCTGACCCTGCGTGCCGTAAAGGAAAATGTCTAAAGCGTCCTTGTCGAGATTTTTCACAGGCTCGTCAAGGGATATGCCGTAGGTTTCAGAGATCGCATTGAAATACATCATTGCGATAGAGCCTTCTTCAAGGCTGTTCCAACCGCTTGCCTTTATCGCACCCTGCCTTATGGAAAGGTCTTTGTTAGGGATAATAAGCTCAGGGTCTATCTTCTTGAACACACCAAGACCTGTACACTTTTCGCAAGCACCGAACGGATTGTTGAATGAGAACATTCTCGGAGTAAGCTCGTCGATGGAAACGCCATGCTCAGGGCAGGCGTAATTCTGAGAGAAAAGCATTTCCTCTCCGCCGATAACGTCAACGCCCACAAGTCCGCCTGTAAGCGAAGAAACAGTTTCGATACTGTCGGTAAGACGGGACTTTATGCCCTCTTTGATAACAAGTCGGTCAACGACTATCTCGATAGTGTGCTTTTTATTTTTCTCTATCTTTATCTCTTCCGAAAGGTCATAGGTTATACCGTCTATACGCACTCTCACATAGCCCGACTTTCTGGCACGTTCAAGCTCTTTTGTATGCTCGCCCTTGCGTCCTCTGACGATAGGAGCTAAAAGCTGTATCTTAGTGCCCTCTTCAAGTTCCATTATCTTATCCACGATCTGATCAACAGTCTGCTGACGTATCTCTCTTCCGCAGACAGGACAGTGTGGCACGCCTATACGGGCATAGAGAAGTCTGAGATAGTCGTATATCTCGGTGACTGTTCCAACAGTTGAACGTGGGTTTTTTGAGGTGGTCTTTTGGTCTATGGATATAGCAGGGGAAAGCCCCTCTATGCTGTCAACATCAGGCTTATCCATTTGACCCAAAAACATTCTCGCATAAGATGACAGCGACTCAACATAACGTCTTTGTCCGTCGGCATATATTGTATCGAATGCAAGAGAAGATTTTCCCGAACCCGAAAGACCCGTCATAACAACAAGCTTATCTCTCGGTATGGTAACATCAACATTTTTGAGATTATGCTCTCTTGCACCTTTTATAACTATCTCGTTAATTGGCATTATTAACTTTACTCTCCTTTTGGTATTGAAAAATCACATATTGGTATGCAGGCGGGCGAACGGTGTTCGCCACTACACACGTTTTGTGGATATATATCCGTTCTATGTTTCGCAAGGCTTTTTATTTCTTCTCACCCTTTAACTCCGCAATTTTATCACGCAGGAATGCGGCGTGCTCAAATTCAAGCAGCTTTGCCGCCTCTTTCATTTCCTTTGTGAGCTTTTCTATGAGCTTTGCAGTTTCCTGCTTTGAAAGCTTTGTTTTCTGCCTTGCTTCGTATTCCACCTCTTCCTTGGTGGATATCTCTATTACATCTCTTATATCCTTGACGATAGTTTTCGGAACTATGCCGTGCTCTTCGTTGAACTTCATCTGTATCGCACGACGGCGCTCCGTTTCGGTGATAGCCTTTTCCATTGAGCGTGTCACAGTGTCGGCATACATTCTTACCTTGCCCTCGGCATTTCGTGCGGCTCTGCCTATGGTCTGTATAAGTGCGCTTTCAGAACGCAGGAAACCCTCTTTATCGGCGTCAAGTATCGCCACAAGAGTTACCTCAGGCAAGTCAAGACCCTCACGCAAAAGGTTGATGCCCACAAGCACATCGAACTCGCCCAGACGCAGGTCACGGATTATCTCCATACGCTCGATAGTGTCGATATCGTGGTGCATATATCTCACCTTTACGTCAAAGCTCTTGAGATAATTTGTGAGATCCTCAGCCATTTTCTTTGTGAGCGTTGTGACCAGCACACGCTGGTTTTTAGCTGTACGCATATTTATCTCGCTGAGCAAGTCCTCTATCTGACCCTCAGTCGGCTTTACGATTATCTCAGGGTCAAGCAGTCCTGTCGGTCTTATGACCTGCTCCACTATCTGCTGCGACCTTTCCTGCTCGATAGGTCCAGGGGTAGCGGACACGAAAACCGCCTGATTGATATGAGAATAGAACTCATCAAAGGTCAGCGGTCTGTTGTCCATTGCTGAGGGCAGACGGAAGCCATAGTCAACCAGTGTCTGCTTTCTTGCCCTGTCGCCTGCATACATACCTCTTACCTGCGGCAGAGAAACGTGCGACTCGTCCACGAAAAGCACAAAATCATCAGGCAGGAAGTCAAGCAGAGTAAACGGCGTAGAGCCTGCGGGACGTCTTGCAAGCACTCGGGAATAGTTCTCGATACCGCTGCAAAAGCCTATCTCCTCCAACATCTCAATATCATAGTTAGTGCGCTGTGCGATACGCTGAGCTTCGATAAGCATATCGTTGTCTTTGAAATATTTGATACGCTCGTCAAGCTCCTGCTTTATCTCCTCAATAGCGTCGTGCATTTTATCACGGCTGACGATATAATGAGAAGCAGGGAATATCGCCGCATGGGCAAGTGAGCAAAGCACCTCGCCGGTCACTACGTTTATTTCAGTGATACGGTCTATCTCATCGCCGAAAAACTCCACTCTTATTGCAGTGTCTGTAGAATTTGCAGGAAATATCTCCACCACATCTCCCCTGACACGAAACTTGTTTCTCACAAAATTTATATCGTTACGCTCATACTGGATACCCACAAGGTCAGCGATAAGTCTGTCACGGGATTTCTCCATACCACGACGTATAGACACCACCATGGACTTATACTCCTCAGGGTCACCAAGGGAGTAGATACAAGAAACGCTGGCAACGATAATAACGTCACGGCGTTCAGCGATAGCGGAGGTAGCGGAATGTCTGAGCTTGTCTATCTCGTCATTCACGGAGCTGTCCTTTTCGATATAGACGTCCTTGCTAGGCACATAGGCTTCAGGCTGATAATAGTCATAGTAGGACACGAAATATTCCACGGCATTGTTCGGAAAAAACTCCTTGAACTCAGAGCAAAGCTGAGCGGCAAGTATCTTATTATGGGCAAGCACAAGCGTCGGACGGTTTATCCTTGCGATAACGTTTGCCATAGTAAAGGTCTTGCCGGAACCGGTAACGCCCATAAGGGTCTGTTCTCTCATACCGCTTTCGATACCCTTTACTAAAGCGTCCACAGCCTCAGGCTGGTCGCCCGATAGCTTATAATCTGAAACAAGCTGAAACTTATCCATAAATGCCTCCTCAATCGAACAGTTGTTTTACTTATTATATTACATTTATTTTTAATTGTAAAGGCTTTTTTATCAATATTTTTTGAATTTGCGTATATGTACGATTTTTCGGACTGGTATTGTTACTCAACCTGCGGTATCAGCTCAATGTATGTGTAGTTCGCCCGTCGAAGTAATAAGCCCACGGCAACAACAAGGTTCGGCAGCAAAAAATTCTCCCCGACAATTCTGAATTTACAGCAAATCCTGAGCACGGGCGAACACTGTTCGCCCCTACAGATTATTCGGGAGAGTTTGTCATGCCGCAAAATCGCTGCGCTCGGTGCTTGTACACATCTCTGTTCAGCTTTTCCCACTCCTCACTCCTCATTCCTCATTCCTCATTCCTCACTCCACACTCCTCACTCCTCACTCCTCATTCCTCACTCCTCATTCCTCACTTAATACCGCTCCCCCCTTGCATTCTCCCACACTTTAGGTTATAATATCACTATAGTAATAATTTCAGGAGGACGTAACATGAATAGATCATATGACGAATACAACTACACCCTCTCAAAGCGTGAACTGGAAGAGCTTAAATTCTTATTCATCTCTGATGATGTGGACTACAACGACACTGACAGCAACGGGCTTACTTTCCTGCTCACTGCTATCGAAAGTGCTGACTTTGTTGAACAGGATGGCGTTCTCAAGCCTGACAAGCGAAGTGTTGATTTCATCAAATGGCTCATCGCTCAAGGCTCAGATGTGAACTTCCCTGCTGACAAAAAGCCTTTACAATATGCTATCAAATGTGAAGAGGAGATATCTCGCCGTAAAGGCAAAGCCTGCGATATGTCAGAAATTCTTCTGCTTCTCCGTGAAAGCGGTGCTGACAGCACGGGTCTTGACGAGCTTATTGACGGGGGATTCTCCGCTCGTGTGAAGCTCTGAGGTACGGCATGAGAGAATTTACCATAAATCAGAATGACGCAGGTCAGCGAGTTGACAAGTTTCTCACAAAGGCTGTGCCGAAGCTGCCTAAAAATCTGCTGTACAAATATCTGCGCCTAAAGCGTATCAAGGTCAACGGCAAACGCTGTGAGATATCCACACGGCTTGCTTGCGGTGACGTTATGCAGCTTTACATCAATGACGAATTTTTCGAGGGCGAAGTTGCTGACAGACCTGCTTTTCTCAGTGCGCCAACGTCTTTGAATATTATTTACGAGGACGAGAATATTATCCTTTGCGACAAAAAGTGCGGACTTGTGGTACATGAGGACGAAAGCGGCTCGACAGACACACTTATAAACAGGATACAGCACTATCTTTATGAAAAGGGCGAATATCGTCCTGAGGAGGAGCTGTCTTTTGCTCCTGCCCTTTGCAACAGGATCGACCGCAACACGGGCGGTATCGTAATATGTGCGAAAAATGCTGAAAGTTTGCGTGTGCTTAATCAGAAAGTTAAAGACAGAGAACTTGAAAAGCTTTATCTTTGTGTGACAGTGGGCATACCAAAGGAAAAGTCAGCACGGCTCACGGCTTATCATCAGAAGGATGAAACCACAAAAACCGTAAAGGTATCCGACAGGAAATTTGCAGGCAGCCGCACCATGATAACCTCTTATCGTGTGCTTGCGGAAAACAAGACTGATGACCTTGCTCTTCTTGAAGTTGACCTTATCACAGGCAGAACGCATCAGATAAGGGCGCACCTTGCTCACATTGGCTATCCACTTCTCGGTGACGGCAAATACGGAATAAATAAAGTCAACCGTGCATACAATGTGAAAACGCAGGCACTTTATTCGTACAAGCTCACCTTTAAATTCACCACTGAAGCAGGCATACTTGAATATCTAAACGGCAAGAGCTTTCAGGTTAAAGACGTATGGTTTTGCGACAAATTCTTCGGATATAAGCTCTGATATTTCGTTAAATCGCACTATTTCGACACTGTGGATTTGTCATATACGACAAAATAATATAATTTTCGTGCAAATTTTGTGTAAATTGTTCAAAAGTGCTTGCAAATGTATATAAAATATGTTATAATTATTTAGTCAAATTTAACGGCTGTACTATATATACAGAAAATGACAGATATATTTTATAGATTTGGAGGAACAAAGGTATGACAGGAGATCTGCATTGTCACACAACGCTGTCTGACGGCTCGCTTGGTATAGAAGAGGTCATTGTTCAGGCAAAGAGAATGGGACTTGACTTTCTTGCGATAACAGACCATGACACTCTTTCATCATCAAACAGAGCGCAAATACTTGGCGAACGTTATGGGGTCAAGGTCATTCCTGCGGTAGAGCTTTCCGCATGGGACAAGAAGCGCAATTCAAAAGTACACATTCTTTGCTATGCACCGCAGAAACCTGACAGGCTGGAAGGTCTTTGCCTGAAGTCATGCCAGATAAGAAAAGACTGTGCAAAGGAAATGATAGAAAAGGTAATGGCAAGATATCCTATTCCTGCCGATGCTGTACTGCACTACACGAAAAGCTCAAAGAGCATTTTTAAACAGCATATCATGAGAGCGTTGGTAAATTACGGATATGCAACAGAGCTTTACGGCTCTGTGAACGACAAGCTTTTTGCATATCCAAACGGCGAATGTCTTGTGACCCGTGAATATCCTGATGTGAACTTTGTGCTTGACCTTATCCACTCCGCAAAGGGCATTGCTGTTATGGCACACCCTGTTATGTTCAACAACACCGAGCTGCTCCTTGAACTTATCGAGGCAGGAAAGCTTGACGGAATTGAAGCATATCATTACTCTGCTACTCCAACTCAACAGCAGAAGCTTGTGGATATCGCAAAGGAACATGACCTGATAGTGACTGGCGGCTCTGACTTCCATGGTCTGTATAATGAGACTATGACGCATATCGGAAGCATGACCACTGATAAGGAAAATCTTGATAAGCTGTTCAAGCTCATTCATATAAATTCACAAAAAGCTAACAAAGCGGCTGTGAAAACAGAGAAATAATATGGTATAATAAAGGGACATTATCATGCGGTAATGTTCCTTTAATGCGTAACAAAGCCTAGTTTGGCTGAAATAGAGAGGACTGTATAAAATGAACGTAATGGAAGAATCACTACAGAAACACAGAGAATGGAAAGGCAAGATAGAGGTCTGCTCGAGAGCAAAGGTAAACAATGCCAAAGACCTTACTCTCGCATATACTCCGGGCGTTGCTCAGCCTTGCCTTGAGATACAGAAAGATCCCGACCTTTCATATGAGCTTACAAGACGTGCAAACCTTGTGGCTGTTATCACAGACGGCTCTGCTGTGCTTGGTCTTGGCAATATTGGCGGTCTGGCAGGTATGCCTGTTATGGAGGGCAAGTGTGCGCTTTTCAAGGAATTCGCAGACGTTGATGCTTTTCCGCTTTGCATAAAGTCCAATGACGTTGACGAAATAGTAAACACCATCGCCATGATATCAGACAGCTTCGGCGGAATAAATCTTGAAGATATTGCCGCTCCAAGGTGCTTTGAGATAGAGGCTAAGCTCAAAGAGAAAGTTGATATCCCTGTTTTCCATGACGATCAGCACGGAACTGCTATCGTTGTCGGTGCGGCACTTATGAACGCCTGCAAGGTAGCAAACAAGAAGATAGAGGATATCACGCTTGTTATAAACGGCGCAGGTGCGGCCGGCTGTGCTATAGGAAAGCTTTTGCTTTCTCTTGGTATCGGCAATCTTATCATGGTAGACCGTGAGGGCATAATCTGCGAGGGCGACAATTATCTTAACGAGGCTCACGCTGAAATGGCTAAGGTCACAAACAAGAACAAGCTTCACGGCTCTCTTGCCGATGCACTCAAAGGTGCAGACGCTTTCGTAGGTGTTTCCAAGCCAAAACTTGTGACCGCTGAAATGGTCAGATCCATGAACGACAAGCCTATACTTTTCGCAATGGCTAACCCGACTCCTGAGATAATGCCTGACGAAGCAAAGGCGGCAGGTGCGTTTATCGTTGGCACAGGACGTTCAGACTTCCCTAACCAGATAAACAACGTTATCGCATTCCCTGGAATTTTCAAGGGCGCACTTGCAGTAAGGGCTTCTGACATCAACGAGAAAATGAAAATGGCTGCCGCAAAGGCTATCGCAGGCTGTGTGCCTGAGGACAAGCTCAATGCGGAATTTATACTGCCGAACTCTTTTGACAGGTCAGTACCGGTCGCTGTGGCTGAAGCTGTGGCAAAGGCTGCAAGAGAAACAAGCGTAGCAAGAATTTAGGAGGTTTTTTCAAATGGCAACTATAAGCTACACTCCAAAGGGAGTATGTTCAAGAAAAATAGATATCGAAGTAGAGGACGGTATCGTAAAGAAAGTGCATTTCACAGGCGGCTGTAACGGCAACACACAGGGTGTTTCAAAGCTTGTTGAGGGCATGAAAGTTCAAGACGTTATTGACAGACTTGAGGGTATCGACTGCAACGGACGCGGCACATCATGTCCTGCTCAGCTTGCGGAAGCTTTGAAGTCTGCACTCTAAGCTTTCGTACTGAACATTACACGGATATAATAACGGGCGAACACTGTTCGCCCCTACAAAAGAAAACGGACTGCATTTTGCTTGCAGTCCGTTTTTTTGTACATATTCTAATTTTCTGTCGCTGTGCTTTGAGTGAAACTCATTGAAACAAATCCAGTACCAGTCACCGTAATATCGGTATGATTACCGTCAGACCACTGCTCTGCACTGTTAATGCCGTTCGTTCTATAGAACTGAATGTCATATTGATTTTTTTCAGCAGAATTGACTTTCAAAGTGGCAGTGGCTATGCCAGAACTGTCCTTTGAAATAGTCAGAACATAAGTATTCTTAAACCATGGGCTGATATCAACATAGTTCGTATTCCAAGTCAGGGTGACAGTACCCTCGCCACTGCCTGACAGGCGGTAGTTGAATCCGTCAAGATCTTTAGGCGAGGTAGCATTGTCAATGAATGTGCCTGTCCATGTTGCTGATGTGTTATCATTTATATAGATAACGCCAAGCTTTGCGGAGAGCGTTTTCAACTCTGCCTGATCTGTAGGTGCGGCTGTCACTTTCATGTATATATCAGACTTTGTGAGCTGCGACTTATCAAAGGTCAGCACAAATTCATGCTTGTTGAAATCATCTGATTTAAGCACAAGTGAAGAAAATACAATTTTTGAATTACCTTCAAAAGTCTTATTTTCACCGCCAAATTCAACCGAGTATTTAGCCGCTTCTTCTCCGGTAACGGCATTTCCGTCGCTGTCCACAAGCTCAACTGTAATGGTGTATGTGATATCCTTATCATTGTGCTTTATCATTGTTTGCGGATAGTTGCATACATTGACTGTCACACAAGGCGAGTTTTCCATACTGCTAAAAGTTATCGTCCTTGGAAGATCATTTTCATCTGTTGTAAGATAATTTGATGAAAACAGCATGCCTGCTCCCTTTTGTGTGGACACAACTCGCTTTACACTTGAAACGCTGGTATAAGCCGCCAAAACGCCAACAGTGCTGAGTGCGGCTGCCGCAAAAGCTATCCATATTGCAAGCCACGATCTTTTAAGCTTTTTTATAAATTGGTCTTTCATAGCAGCCGCCCTCCTTTCTGTCTGGTGATATATTACTTTCTTTGAACTGTAAGGTAGACCATATCAGTTTCTTTATTATTTTGGACATTTTCATTCCATTTTACTCTTATTATAAAATAATCGCAAAACGGGTCTTTATTGTCAATTACCGTCAGTGCGTCCGACTGCCAATAAAGTGCTTCGGAATTTTTCTGAACATTGCCATAACTGTCATAAGACTTTTCATGAAGCGTGCTGTCAGCAATGATCTCCGAGCCTTGCTGATTGAGATAATGTCCCGAGATCTTATTGCCGTCTATATTGTAATAAAACGTTTTATTCTCTTCATCAGAAACATAAACTACAGTATCATTATTTTTATCAGCTTCCGGCACATCTTTCGCACGGTATATCTCATACTCAAAAGGGATATTCGTTGTATGTGCAAGCTGTATTTGATATTGTTGCACGTCTGCCCCGCCTATGCCGAAAACAAAGTCTTTATAATTGCCGTCCTCAACGTCAATATCTGCCATTTCAAGATTTGCCACAGATTCTTTGTTTCCTGCGGTGATATAAAGCTGAGTAGGGGCATTTATTTTTGTTGTAAGAGCAATAGAACGTTTGTGAGTAAACCACGCATAAACAGGCAGTGCCACAAGCAGTACCACCGAGAGAGATACTGCTATGACTAGCTGGAGCTTCTTCTTTTTTTCTAATTTTCTGAATTTTCCAAAAATGCTTTTTGTCATAATTTTCTCCTGAAAATGCCTACTTATTATGAATTTATAAAGCCTGTTTCTATTTTTGCGTTGGTGTAAACAACATAGTCGCTTGAGGTAGTTCCATTTACTTTCTCGTTCTTTTCATCAAGCAGCACCGCTGTAAGCTCAACTCTGTAGTTCGCATAGGTAAGTCCCTGCTCCTCAAAAGCCTTGCCTGTTTTTACTGTAAATTTCGTAACGGCTGTGTTTTGTTCTTCGCCATTATAATCAGTGGTAAAAACGCACTCCTTGCCATTCAGACCGCTGCTTGATGTGGCGTTTTCCAAAGTAAAGCTGCTGAGGTATTTGCTAATATCGTTTGTCTGCTTATAATCGCCACTATTGTCCTTAACATACAACCTCATTGTATACTGTATTTTTTTGCCGCTGTCCTTCGTTGATCGACTCAAAGCAGACAGATCATAGATAGCATTTGCTGTTATTGCCATTTCTCCTGTAGTCATATCCTTGGCATTGATACCAAGCTGTGAAAATGGTGAATCCTTCGACTCAAGGACCGTTGACTCTGCAACGTTATAGTTTAGCTGTGCCACTGTCATCGCTTTTCTATAGTAGCGTCTGGCAGGCATAACTCCACTTGCAGAGATAGAGCTGTTCTCAATATTGTTCTGACTATATGCAACGTAAGACGCCGCATTTACTCCTATACCGGTTTTTGTATCCCCGTCCTTACGCTCAGGGAACTGATCTATGATCCCTGCAGTACCGTAAGTTAAGCTAATATCAGCCTTGACAGTTATAGAGCCATTTGTGTCACTATTGATATAATTGTAGACCGAATCGGGATACATCAGCATATAGCTGTCTTTAGCTTCTGAAAGCGTTTCCGTCTTGCTTATTTTTGCGTTTGATAACTCTGTGTCTGAACTGTTTAAAATGCTGTAATCAACATTCACCGAAGTTCCTGCAATGATCTTTGCATTAGCTACCGCATCGTTTTCATCAAAGCTCTTCATAGAGAATTTAAACGCCTGATACATATTGAAATCGTCACTCTTATAGCCATTAAATGTATCTCTAAGACTCTTATCAATGCTTATTTTTGACGTCATTGTCGCACGGACAAAATTATTTGACGCTGTTATCTCCTCTGGGTCATGAGCCGTCACACTTACTAGCTGTGTAAAAAAGTTTGCAATAACATATGCGCCAGTGTCATTATTTGTCACTTGGACAAGGTTTGTAGGAATATTACCATTGAGCTTTCTTGGCTTATTACCGCTATAATAATTCACAAAGTTCTTGATGACTTTTTTTGAACCTTCATTTTTCGGAATGATGATAGTGAGATAATAGTTCTCGCTTATTATCATTTCGTCATTATCATTTTTTTGTGTATCACTATTCGCTGAAACAGTTATCTTATAAGTGCCTGTTTCAGCCTCCCCAGCAGGTCTATAATACTTGCCGTCGCTTGTTTTCACGGTAGCTGCAGCTTCTTCATTCACTTCAACGAGAGTTCCGTCAGATGATTCTGCGGCTGTTACCGACGCATATCTTAACAGTACATCATTCATTGTAACCGGTTTAAAGCCACTTATATTTGTCAAGTCAAGCTCACCGGTTGTTTTATTAAACTTAGCATCACTTGCGGTAGAATGATAAGTCTTGTCATTGTTATTTGCATCAACAAGAGTTAGCTTTGTATCATCGGTAAGCACGCCACTGTCAGCGGCATTATCACCAATAAGATAAAGCTTTTTATCAAAGCTCCAAAGCAGGCTGTCACCGTTATTGAGCATTTTTTCCCATTCGTTAGCGGATTTGTAATAGGAATACTTAAAATAAGTAGTAACAGGTGCATCAAAGCTCTCAAAAGCAAGCTTTGTTTTATCCGTATAGTGAGAATGGTTATAATCCGTGCCTGAGATAACGTAAGACTGGAAGCTGAAATCAAGCACCTTTCTTACAAAAACAGGAATATGAAGTCTAAGAGCAGTTTTGCCACTTCCCGTTGGGTCGGTATAATCGAGAGTAATGACAGTAAATCTGTTTGTGCCGTCATTGTCATACTGACCGTCTGTGACCTTGAAATATCCTGTCTTGCTGTTAAACGTAAGAGTGCTTTTGTCTGATTTTTTCAAAACATCGTTATCATACACATAAGTCGCCGTGCTGACATTCATAAGGTCTGTTGTTTCCAGCTTATTTGAACTGCTGTCTAAAACATCATAATTTGTCAGAACTGATATATACTTTGCGAGCATTTGTGTGATATTCAACGATGAGTTATCATCAATAAGCAGAACAGGAAGATCGTTCAGCTCCTGAACATCAAGCTCGGAAGCTTGCTTGAATGTTGTAAGCTTTGAATTACCCAGATCCTCTGCATATGTCTTTATGGTACTGTTTATGCCATAGGATTTTTTGGTTGTGCCATTCGTATAAGAAGCAGCGTCACTGATGATAGTCTGCATATTTCCGCCAACAAGATCGCCTGTGAAAATTTTATCACCGGCGGTTTTGCTTGGATTTATGTTGACATAAGGTGAATAGCTATCAACGTGCGTGCCGCTTCCCTCGCCGATATTTTGGGTATTATCCTGATCGCCGTTATAGTCAGCATGAACAGCGGTAAAGCCAGCAGGTATCTGTGAAGCATAATACTGTATATCAGGTAAACAATTCGTGTTATTTACCGATACTCCGATAAATTCAGATGATAGATTTTTATATTTGTTCCAACCTATCAGGTTAGAAACAGACACACTGTTGTTGCCTTTTATATAGCTTAATTTGTTTATGAGAATATCATAAGCATAAGTGTTGCCGCCGTCATTATGACCGATCACACCGCCTGCGCCTGCACCATTGGACTTATCTTCTGCTGAAAGCGTAACATTATTGACTTCACAATCAGTTATCTTCAGATCACCGTTAGCTTTTATACCAACATAACCTCCGATACCTGCATCACCATTTTTAGCAGTTGGTATACCTATAACTGCATTTTTTACAGCAGACTTTGATATGTTCACAGCCGCATTCTGTTTGCCGACCATTCCGCCTGAGCTTGCATAACCATAGACGCCGCAAGCTGATGTGTCAGACGTTCCGCCATAATAACAGTTCTCATTGATAGACAACTGGTTTTTGTTTATTCCAACGAATCCACCGGCATTACTTCCATAAACATCGACGCTGACACTTGTGTTTTCTATTGTGCATACTTCGTTAGACAATCCTATAAGACCGCCCTCGTTCATTGTCTGGGTTGCAAGGGGTTTATTGTCTTTTTTTGAACCGATAAAGCTGTCTGTATTATAAGGTGTAAGCCGGACATTGCTTATTGTCGTTTTGATATTTGCAGAGCCTGCGATTCCACCCACGCCAAACCAAGTACCTGTGCCTTTATCAAGATTAGCAAATTCAACTTTATTAATAGTAATCTTGGAATCCTTAACATTAAATTCGCTGCCCTTCTGAGAATTTCCCACAAGACCGCCTGTTTCAAATCCGCCATAAACATAAATGCCGCTGTTTTCAGACTTAACGCCACTTATATTGATATTATTTGTTGACTTTCCTATAAGTCCTCCCACAGTATATGCGCCAGATACCTCAAGATCATTCAAGGTTATTCCGCTAAACTTGCATTGACCCTGTACTCCGCCAACAATACCACCTGTAGAAAGGTCTTCATTAACATACGATTTTCCGTCGTTGTTATACGTCTTAACGCTGATCTTGCCGGAAAGATTAAGACTATCTACAGTTAGAGCATACGTTGAACAGTTTATCAGCCCAACTCCTTTCACTTTGTCGAATGCGGTACGATATTTATAGTTATCCACATCTTGAAACTCAACAGTGTTAGCGCTACCGCCCTTGTTATCCGTTATTTTCACAGCATAGGCTTTTATATCTGTATCGAGCTTTATAGTCTTATCATTTCCCTGGATAGCTGTCAAAGATAAAGTATAATCACATTTAATGTCGCCAAGGTTACTATCCTTTGCATCAAACAACTGATTTATTCCACGAAAACCTGTGTCGGTGAGGTCATAGGTTCCATTTCCTGTGAGTTTAACAGTAAAGTTCTTATTTAATTCGTGTGCCCACTTTGCTTCATAAAGACCTTTTTCACTTGGCTTTGTATATTTTTTTAGCATTACAGAATTTTTCTTTTCATATTCCTTGCTTGTAGCCTTTTCAAGTCTTTGATAATCTGAGATCGCAGTTTTGTAATCTGTATCATCAGAAGTCAATGCAGCTGAGCCAACTTTTGAATAGTCTGCATTTCGAGTAAAAGTATAGTGACCGTAGCCGCAAGTGTTTTTATATTTATCTGTATATCCCATACCGGACTGTGATATTACAGACAGCATAAACAATGCCTGTGCATTAGGCACTTCAATAGTATTTGTCGTGCCGGCAATAACATTTAATTTCTCAGCATCATTAAGCTCGCTCTTAAACTGCGTGATGAGATAATTTTTCCTGCCATTGTTAAGGTTGGTTGACTTACCGAACGTTTTTCCCTCTTCAATAGCAAAGCCGTTTACAACTCTGCCTATATATGGATTGATAAAGAGGTTGGTAGCTGCGTTTTCGTCCACTGCCTCAGTATTGCTGATCGTAAGCGCACTATCTTTTGCAACGTTGCCCATATTTCTGAAAATAACGCCGCCGTAAACTATGGCACCAACATATCCGCCTGCAGTAATGAGATGTTGTTTGCTGTTATCGTTATTTGCAAATGTTATCTTAGGATTTGTTACCTTGACATTATCAATGATATTATCTCCACCGAACACAACGCCCATAACACCGCCATAATACTCCGTCTTTCCGGTACTATAGTTTAATTTATTATTATTGTTTTTTGAAAGCGTTACTTCATTGGTATATACTATATTGATATCTTTTACAACACTTCCGCTGCTGAACCTGATGAGAGGGCTTGCAGATTTATTGGTTATAGTTGGATATGTTCCGTCGGATTTCTTCTGTCCAACGATAACGCCCCTGAAAACGTAACTGTTTGATGTTCCGCCAAGACCTGCAAAAGAACTGCCGAGAACTATATCATCATCTATCTTGTAATAAGCTTCGCAAAGATATTTGATCATGTTATCTTTTGAAACTGAAACTTTTTTCGTTCCGCTTACAAAATTGCCTGCACCATCATAAGTATAGGTTTCATGCTTGGTGCCTTTGCAAAAAGCACTATTAGCATTAACAGTCGATTTATCGGCAGAAGCGTTTGCATTATAGTTTACTTCCCAGCCATTTGTAGGTGCGGCTGTACTGATAACTCGTGCGACCTCGGCAAGAGTAGAAGCGTCAAGGATATATGGATCAGAGTATGTTCCGCAGCCCTTTATAAGATATGGTCGCTCAAGGTTTACGTCTATCTCATCATAGTTTTGAGTGGTATCATACGATTTAGCAACATATGGCTTGTAACTAGCAAAGCTATATTCCTCTGTTGCGTTATTTTGGTCAGGAGAAGTATACCTGTCATCCCTACTCCAATCACCATGATATTTATTCTGCCTGCTCTTTCCGTCACTGTCAACATTCTTAATGGTGTCAGACACTTCTTTTCCGTAGGTTACATTATGCTTAATATTGCCAGCTGAGTCTGTACCCCAATCTTTTTCCCATTCATAGTTGTATATTGCAGAAGAGCCTGCTCCGTCAGAATGCTGAAAACTTTCAAGCAAAGTAGCATTTTTGAAAATTGAATTTTTATTACTTGCGTCAAGCTTGATATTTGAGAAAGTCAGAGATATATTTTGACCCTTTTCGCTTCCTACATTGCCTATAAGGCTTGTTGCGGCATAATTCTGACCGCCTTTGTTATATTGTTCAGCGGTCGTACTGTGTTTTTTCTGTGACACATTCTGTATAGTGATCTCTGTCATGTTGCCTATCTTATTTATAAGCAAAGGAGCATAGTCGCTTATATTTTCACCGTCATTCACATACAGATCGTCAAGTACGATACTGCCGGTAATTTTGACAGATTTCTTTGTAGTATTGGTGTCGTCAGCAACCGAACCGCAAACCAATGCACCTGAACCATTATTAACTTTACCGATATTTCCCTTAAAGGTCAGTTTACCACTTATGGTAACAGCTCCATTTTCATTTCTGAAAAGTCCGCACTGCATCATGTAATGTTGATTATGTACATTATTTAAGCTTGTTCCATCCATGCCGTCAGTAGTGCGGGCATAATTGTCACTATTACCGCTTGATACACTTTCAGACTGATTAAAGCCATTATTTTCAAAAGTAATAGTTGAATTTGATTTTATATTACAACCATTTGTATCAACTGGATAAAATGAATATCCTGTCAAATCTATTTCTGCATCTGTTGGAAAATCTATATTTTTGCTATTAATATATGCTTTTATATTATTTGCCGCAAAAAGCTTTGCGCTCCACTCAACAGCCTTAGCTCCACCTGTGGTGGCTTTACCGTTTTTATATACATCAAGGTTATAATAATATCTTGCCCAAGAATTATTTTTCCACACAGCACCATTATTTGTTGTTTGATTTTGATATGTATTGCAGTTCTTTCCGTCCATATAAAGCAAACGCTCTCCGTCCGCTGTAACAGCAGGAATTGAAATTATGGCTTGACGATTAGACATAAAACTAGCTGAAGAAGAATAATAAATACTACAACGAGCTATCTCATCAAAATACGAATAGCTTGGGCTTATATTTATCTTAGTATCTTGTGAGATCTTATATCCATCAGGTTCAGTAAGTTCAAAATAAGTTGCATCTCGTGAGCTTCTGTAATTATTGACATTTTCACCTTTAAAATAATCAAAGCCATAAGAGTCATAATCTCTACCAAAAAGAGTTGAGGCAAGCATGCCGAAATTTATACATTTTGTTGCTTTCACTGTCACACCGTCAAAGCTAACCTCTTTTATGCTCCAATAACCTGTTGTGGAAAGTACAAGACCGCCCAGTTCTGTGCCATTGTTCACTGTTAAGCTTGAATTGTTTACATTCAAACTACTCAGATCAATTTCTACTCTATACCAGTTATGCCCTAAAAATCCACCGCTATTTGATTTACCACTAGAATTTATTGTTAAAGCATTAATATTAACATTGGTGATAGATATCTTATTAGGTACAACAGAAGCTGAATTATCCTTAGCACCGACCTCTGCAATAAGTCCGCCAACTCTAGAGTTACTTCCTGTGTGTTTGTCAGTTATATTTCCGCCAACAGTGACATTATCAAACTTAATACCAGTTGTAAGCTTTGATGTAACAGCTCCTACCATTCCGATAACTCCGCCAAGACAAGTGCAGTCTTTCGTTGTTGTGCTATTATCGTATGTAAGATTTGCTGTTACAGCAGAATTAGTGAATGAAACTTCGCTTGTGGCTTCAGCAACATATCCAACCATACCTCCGACAAAATTAGTATACGCACCACTTGGAGATGCGGTCACATCAGCGGTCACATTGGAGATAGTCAAAGCTCCGCTGTTGTATGCAGATACAGAACCAATATAACAAGCATCACCGCCAGAAACATTGTCACCAACAATATTTAAGTTTGAAACAAGCTTTAAATTGCTTATTTTTGCACCGCTTGTATTTGCAAAAAGTCCATTATGAGTATGGAAAACTATCTTATCATTTTCTGTTCCCACTGTCATGGTAAGTTTATGACTATTGCCAGTAAGCGTGCCTGTGAATGTATCCTCACCATTATCACGCATAAAGCCTGTTAGACCTGTGTCGCTTATATCAACATCTGCACTAAGGCTGATATTTGCCGCAAGCATATCTGCCCTGCTAGCACCGCTATACTTAACAAAATCATTGATATCATGCTGCATTATCAAAGCCGCACGGGCAAAATCTGCCCTATTACCTATGGTTATATTATTATTGGGAAATCCATTTATTGTAACAGTATGCCCTGATCCATCAAAAGACAGAACACCGTCAGCACTCTCAAACAGATCGGAATTGTTAAGGCGAAGCACTCCGCCCCAATCCATATCGTCTATGACTTTTGAAGATGTCCTTGTAAATGACCAGCCGCTTAAGCTATAGATCAAAGCATTGCCTCTATTCCCTACTATCTGACATCTGTTTTTGTTAGAGTCTTTAGGATAAAAGCCTGAAAGGTTTGTTTCACCGCCAAGCCTTACAACGCCGTTTTTATTAAATTTACCAACAATACCGCCTACGCTCTGGTTTGCAGAAACATCAGCTGACGTAACTGTGACTTTGCCACCAACATCTATAAAAGCCTGATCTGCATAGCCCACAAGTCCGCCATAATTATTTTGTGATGATGTGGGATTATTAATACTTATAGTGGTATTCCTGACGCTTACATAAGCCTTGCTGTTATCACCTATCTTACCAATAAGCCCGCCAAAATCAAGGGCATTGCATGAACCGGTCACATCTACAGTAACATCACTGATTTCAAGTTCAGAGCTAAGAGCATTGGCAGAATATCTTCCGACAATACCGCCATAAAAGCCTGCCCTGACAGTGCCATTGAAGTTTGAAGTAATAGTATCATTAGCGGTGCCTGTGATACTAATTTTTGCACTATCTGTGCTGTTTGTCAGCACTCCGAAAACAGAACCAACAGCCGCACTGTCAGCGGTATCTCCTGATGAACAAGCAAGTGCCATTTTCATGCCGCTGAATTTTGAAATGTCAAATGTCTTTTCGTTGGCTTTACTGTATGTATAAGAGCCGAAAAGACCGCCCGCAGTTACAGAGCCTGTAACGCTTCCGGTCATGGTAAGGGTGACACCTTCGCCAACATTTATTTCTGCATTCTCTGCACTACCCACAAGTCCGCCTGCGTTATTTGCGGATACAATTACGTCTGTCAAGGTATCGCACTTGTCAATACTCAGTGCTGCACCAACACCCACTTTTCCGACAAATGTACCTGCGTTCGATTTACCTGAAATGTCAAGCAAACCGCTTGTCAGACTTACAGCAAGGCTTGCATTCTCGTCCATAGTGCCGCAGGCAAGACCGGCATTATCACCGCCTGATACTTCCGCCTTGACATTATTACTTAGAGCGATGTCCAGATCGACCTTTGCTCCATTTTTCATATTGCCTATAACAGACGTAAAGGATTTATAAATCGTAGCACCTGAATCATCTACAGGATCAGCTTTTATTTTCCACTTATTAGCTGAAGCCACATCACCGTGTATAACATTCTCAGCAAGCAAAGCTGAATTTTTTTCTTCCGGTCTAGCAAAAATAATAGTATCTAAATTTGCACTGTCACTAAGATATTCAAACAGAGCAAAATTAATAGGAAGATTAATAGCTGAACCCTCATTTGCTTTGACTGTTCCCATGAAAGGATATTCTTCATTGCCAAGTCCTTTTTCTATTCCTGTAAAATCAGAAGCCTTAAACTGAGATTGGTTGTTTGAAAACAATACAGTGATATTCTGATAAACATAAGGATCTGCATTAAGAAGCTTTTTAAAATCGTCTGCATTCTGTATAGTATAAACGCCGCTTTTGATATCATTAGAAATGTCAGTATATGTATCTTCCGCCATAGCTGAGATCGCATTGGTGACAGTTGATACCATTTTAGACACAACACCTGAAATGTCTGCAAGAGGCATACTTGTAACAAGCAACACGGCAGCGGGAACTAAAGAAATAACATTCTTGCGATACTTGCTGTAAAGCTTGTGGCATATTCTATTAATTTTCTGATTTCTATTAGCTTTCACTTTCAACTGCCTCCGTGCAAAGTCAATATTCTTATTTATACGTTTAGTTCAACAAGGATATATTGCACCTTTGTACCTATCTTTTCGTCAGCGTCATTATACATTGAGCTTAGTGATGATAACTGTGCTGTGCTGTATTTATCACCATTAAGTATATTCTCAATAACCTTTTTATTTTGTTCTTTATCGGCATCACCTGACAAGAACAAGCTTATATTACCATTTATATATTTTGCAAAATTCAAACGCTCTTCACTGTTATCACCAAACAGCACGTTTTTCTCTGTCAGATTTTCATCTGTGCTTTTCATTAGTATCTGACCAAGCGTGTTCGGCCACACCCAATATACGTTCACTTCCTGTGGAACGTCTACTTTACAATCTTTAAACGTCCTTGTGAATGTTTCATCACTAAGAAAATCGGAATATGTGTGATTGTTCTCATCATATTTCTCAAAAAACATGATGTGTCCATTCAAAAAGCTTGTAACATTTTCATCAGTTACCTTTTCATATGAAACGCTGTCGCCGTTTTTATTCTCTGCATATCCCGTTATCCCCAACTTAAACTGTATCTCCATTTCCCCCGACTGCTTCGGAATAACATAAAAAGTAAGCTTTCCGTGACTGCCTGGGTTAATACCATTCGTCATACCGCTTTCTTCATCAAGAAGCCAGTAGATCTTGTTGTTCTCGTCAGAAGTGATGTTGCTCCCATCAGACACCTTAGAGTAGTCATTGCTGTCAAGTATCTCAGCTTTAAGCACATTGGCACTGCCTGCTGTTTTCAGTTCAAATGGCGAATCAACACTTTTCATGCCGAAAGAGTCAAGGTCAAGTGCTTTGTCAAGGGTAAACCAAGCCAAGCTGACCGCAATAAGTATAAATGCCAGCACTGCAACCGGTATTATTTTTATAATAAGCAGTTTGCGTTTCTTCTTTTCTTCCTCGCTGTCTGCTTTCTCTATCACTTTACGCTCAGCCACTTTGGCGACCTCCATTATTTCATCGAGTCAAGCTCTTTCTGCAATTCTATCATGTGATTTCTGCAAGCGGTTATCTCGCCTGTGTATTTGTTAAACCACTCAACGTCCATTTCGTTAGGCTCTTCCTGCAAAAGAATTGCCTGAACCAGTGCTGATTGCGAACGTGATCTTTTACGCTCTATCTCCTCGATAGTAAGTCTGCATTTCTTTATTTCTCTTTTAAGCTGCCCTTTACTGCTCACATTATTGTCCTCCTTGCATTAATTTCCCATTTTATCAACCGAATCAACTATCTCGTTGACTTCCCTATAGCCTTTGTCAAGATTTTCGGTGATATGGTCAAGTGCTTTTTTTACTTCCTCAAGCTTGCCCTGCATTTGTTCGGGATACTTCACAAAGCAATAATGAAGCTCATTTATAGCCTTCTGCTCATCAGTGTAATCGTCGATAAGAAACACCAGCGACCTTGCCGCACCCATGTCCGAAAGTATCATGTTATATCTGGTTGGAAGATCTTTGCCGCTTTCAAGATAAGTGTCTATCTCCTCAGAGGCGGCAGACAGATTTTCCATATACTTAGCAATGTAAGTCTTTCTGACTTCCTCGGACTTGTCCATATAAAGCCCGATAAAAACGAACAGCCCTGCAAGTGCCGCAATACAAATAACGATAGCCGTTATCATTTTAGCCTTCATTATCTTTTCCTGATTCAAAGCTGTTCGCCTCCTTTTTCTCGTTTTCCTGCATTTTCAGCCGCTGAACTTCTTTTTCAACAGCCTCACGCATAAGCTTTTCTTTTTCTTCCTCAGCCGCTTTCAAGGCTTCCTCACGGTTTGAATATATTTTTATCTCAGCGATAGTTTTTACCTCATACACCGCCATGAAAACGGTTGGGATTATCACAAACAGTATAAGGAGCTTTTTGGTTGATGCAAATGACCCAAGCCACTTGAAAAATCTGAGCTTTCCATAGTATTTTCCAATAATGCTGTCTTTTTGCACCGTCACACTGTCCTCTGTTTTGTTAGCATCGCCTTTAGTAACAAAAGTGCCGTCGCTCAAAACCTCAGATATCCTGTGAGTATTTATCTCGCCTTTGATACTATCATCTTGAGAGTAGAACGAAATGATATCCCCTGCCTTTAAGCTGTCAGTATCCGTCCTTTTGATGTAAATATAGTCGCCCTCATGTATAGACGGCTCCATACTTCCGCTCACGACTTTCAGTACGCTGTAACCAAAAATGCTTGCTGTTTTGCCGATACAGCCGCAGACCATTATGTACACCGTAACACTCAGCAGTGCCGCAAACACGGCAGAGCCAAGTATTGTCAAAGCTATTTTTACTATCCTCAACGCCTTGCCGATGATAACGACTCTCCCTCCGTGTTATTGTTTGCTATATTTCTCTTTCAAATGCCTTGCCATTCTGCCAACTGCTGAAACGTGATACTCCTTGTAAAGCCTCTTCATCTCAATGTCGATAGCTTTCTGCTCCTCAGCGGTGCGCTGTGGCGGAATATATGGTCTTGGCGGTCTGTTCTTTCGCTCAAGACGTTTTCTCTTTTTAAACTGCCTGTTTTTTATACGCCTCTTTACATCATATTTCAGATATGGAGCATATTTTTCATAAATGATCTCGATTTCACGCTCTGCACGTTTTCTCTCTGTCTCAGCCAGTTCTTTTTCCTTCTTGGCTTTGAGCATTCTGATATAGTCTGGATTATCTGTCACAACAGGTATGATACCAAATGCGTGAGCCAGAACATATGTTATGCCACGTTTTGCCATGTAATATGGATTTTTGGAATATACTTTAAATATCTCATTGATATTTTTATTCTCAAAGCTTTCACGTTCAGCTTTAAGACGCTCAGCACGTTCACGCTCACGGCGTTCCTGCTCACGCTGCTGTTGTGCTTCTTTCGCCTTTTTTGCAGCGATCTCAGGGGACTCATACTCTGACACAAAGCTTGCAGACACAGCTTCTTCATTCGTGCTGATCTGCTGATCCATAGCAGATCCCAGGCTGCTGCGGACGAGCTTTTTCTCCTCTCGGATCCTGGCTCTTTCCTCACGGACACGCTGCTCCTCTTCACGGCGCTGACGCTCTTCCATTTGCCTTTTGCGTCTTGCGATCTGCTTGATCTCTTCCTCTTTTTCACGGCGTTCACGTTCCTCACGCTCCGCCTTTTCTCGTGCAGCCTGCTCTGCCTGCTGTTTTTGGATAAGCTCCAATCGTCTGCGTTCTTCTTCCTCATGCTCCAGCCTTATGCGCTCTTCTTCCTCACGCCTCTGACGCTCCAGTTCCTCCTGCTCGGCACGCTTTCTTTCAGCTTCGGCAGCCGCAAGCTCCTCAGCCCTCTTACGGTCTTCTTCGTCTTTGAGAAACTGCTTTTCTATCTCAACTATACGGTCAAGCTCTGCCGTAAGGTTTCCTGCCTCTTCGGCAGTCATACCCATATCTGTCTTGCTTGCACTACTTTGTTCACCCTCGCCAACTATGACATCATATTTATCAGACGTCTGCTTATCAAAACGCCTGACAACCTTTGGTGCGAGGGTCTTGCTCTGTATGGTTTTAAGCTTCTCCGGCTTGTCAGCTCCATGGGTATAAGAGCGGAAAAGCATATAGTTCATTGCGGTCAGACCATATATATCCTCGATATAAGAATCATCAGGTCTTTGTGCAGTATCGGAAACGTTGACCTCGTAGCCTGCCTTATCGTAGCTTTCGATAAACTGCCAAAGGGTAAGACACGCCATAAGGTCCACATTTTTGGTGATAGCGTTTGTTCTCATAACAGGCGGTCTGATAAAAGCGTTGCCAAGAGTGGTACAAAGCACTGAGCCTTTATAGCCCTCGATAGCCTTTTTTACCTTTTCAAGCCTTGTCCAAACGTTAGTATCCTTGCTGCCGCCGCCTTCAAGACTGTCAACAGTTTCTATCTTAAAACTAATGTTGACCTTTCTGCCGTCGCCGCTGTCAGCCACGGTATCGTAATTAAAAGAATAAGCCTCCTGCGCCTCTGCGGTCTGGACAAGCTTATTGTATCTTATATTTATAAAAATGTATAGCCTGTCGATAAGGGTATTTACAAATCTATTTTCATATGTATCGAGAGTTTCCTCTTTATGAATGTTCAGTATCTTTGACGGAGTTATCTTTCCGGTCTTTTTGTCGATATCCTGAATAAGATCGGTGTGCTGTCCCAGATGTTTTATGGACTCTACCGTTATCTTCCTTGACATAGCGATAGGCACGATCTCTTCCACTTCTTTAATGGTGTTTCTGGGATTTCTTATTACCGTATCAAGATGTGGCAGAGCTTTTTCTATCTCTGTGAGCCAGGACGAATCTATATTCTTCTCGATTATCTTACGATTAAAAGATACAGTTTTTTCGCCCGAAAGAAGCAAGGCACGGGCTGCCGCAAAGCTGTTATTGCCGTCAAACGTCTTTACAGCTTTGTCAAAAGCTGCACGCTGTTCGTTGTATTCGCTCATGCCCGTCCCTCCTCTCAAAGTTTATGAGTACAAATTTTAGTACAGCTTTTGCAATCTTTCAAGATATGCTATAGACTCTTTCATGGTGTTTCTGCCAAAAAGCTTCTGCATATAGGTGCAAAGCTCTTTCAGCTCGTCCCTGAGCATTGCCAAGTTAAGCGACTCAAATTTTCTGAATATCTTTGTGGCAAACACATAGTCAATGCCGTCAAGCTCCTCGCCGCCGCAGGCAACATATACAGGAACAAACAAGTTCATCTGTTTAAGTATACGGTTACCGAAAGCCACTCTCAGCTTTTCAATTACCCACAGGTCAAGCTGCTGTATCTTTTTCAAGCTGTCCTGAGAAACGGGATACATTTGAAAAGCTTCCTTGAAGAGTGTATCAAGATGTTCAAAGCTTAAATTCATAGGCGGCGTATCAGGTGCGTCAAAGGCAACTCCCTTTGCGTCAAGATTGATAGGCTGTGCACGGTCGTATACCTTATCTGAGATAGTGAACGTGGAATCGTCGTTGTTGGCAGTACCGATATACCAAATGTTCTGCGGAATACGCAGTTTGCCCTTATCAAGGCGAACAGGGTCGGTACTCCACACATTAGGAACAAGATCAAGCTCCCACTCGGCAGGATCAGGCATTTCAAGAATCGAGAGCATTTCCGCAAAGTAATATTCTACTCTCGCAATGTTCATCTCGTCGAGGAGTATGAAGTTTACATCGTTATTGTATTCAGAAGAATAAATTCTTTTGAGAACTTCTGTTTCATTAAAGTTCTTCGTGAACTCGTTGAAGTAGCCGAAAAGCTCAGTTCTGTCACGCCATGACGGCTGAACAGAAGCGATAGTGGTATCTTTCTGCAAGAACTTACCGAATGAATATGGCAAAGATGTTTTACCTGTACCAGAGATACCTTGCAGGATAATGAGCTTTGTTGACGCCATGCCTGCAATGAAAAGCCGGATAGTTTTTATGTCATAATAAAGGTGCATTCTTGAGCAGGCAAAGTTTCTGTATGCTTCGCAGATACCGCTAAGGGTGATGTCATTATTGTAAGCAGGCGGCTCGTATGTCTTGTAGAAATTGTCCACCTCGATAAGCTTTGAAAAACGGCAGTCTGCTGTCTGAACAACGCCGTCCACAGTGGTTTGAACTTCGCCCTGTGCAGGCAGCTGCTCACCCTCTGCAAGCTTTGTTTCACCCTCTGCAAGAGCTGTGTTGTCATATACGCCGAGCTGTGCCACCTTCATTGCCATGATCTCATCTTTTTCCTTGGTCATTTTGACCACCTGACGCTGCAGGTCAGATATTTCTTCGATAAGATCCTCATTGCTGACGATAGAGTGTCTGAATCTTATGTACTTTCTCACAGCAAGCACTATCATAAAAATAATAAGCACAAAGATAGCCACAACAACGATAATTGCAAGCACAGAAAGTATCCAGCCCAGCGCACCAAAGTCTGCCGAGTAGGTCTTGAATATCCTTATGTAGTTTTTTATATTGAAGATCTGTTTTATGCCGTTCCACAGACCCTTGAAGATCTGCCCAAAGCCTGCAAGCATTGACGACATGAAAACAAAAAACCATTTCAGAAATCCATTCATAATGTATCACCCAAGCAGCAGTTATTCGTCATTTTTCTCCTGCTGTGCATTTTCCTCTTCCTTTTTCTTCTGCTGTGCAAGGTATTCCTCAACTGCACGTCTTTTTATTTCTTCCTCATCGCTCTCTGTGATAGCAGGACGCTTTATCTCGATTATGGTTGCGATAAGCTTATAAAGCTCAAAGAGGAAAAACAGTGCTATCGGCAGAAGTATGCAAATGAAAAATCCCGTTTTTGTTCTGAGAAAATCCATTACCTTGCCGAAACCGCCTATTTTTGCACCTTTCCACTGACCGATTATATCACCTGCATAAACAGTGTATGTATCATCTATGTTATTAGCATCGCCTCGTGTGATAAAGCCTACAGAGCCGTTATCATTGAGCACCTCTGCGATACGGTGGGTATTCTTCACCTTTTTGCCCTCTATAAGAGTCCAGAAAGTGATAACATCGCCCTTTTTCAGAGAATTGATATCGTCTATTTCCTTTGAGATAATAAGGTCGCATTTTTTGAAAGTTGGCTTCATTGAGTCAGATTCAACTGTGAGCGGGATATATCCCAGCAGACTTGCCGTACCATTATTCTTATCAGACGAGAACACGAGAATTGTTATAAGCAGTGCAAAGATAAGCACCACCCATGCGATAACATTAAAAACGATCTTCAAAGCTTTTTTCATAATTCAAAACCTCGGAAACCCGAGGCTTCCTCCCTTCTAATTCTTTAAGTTGTTTCAACGATCTTGAAATTCATACCAAGCTTCATTGTGCCACCGATTATTTTGTCAACACAATCAGGGTCATTTCCCTCAAGCCATATAACCACTGTATACTTGTCTTTCTCACCGGGACCAAGCTTTTCACGTCGGTCCTTCATGACCTCAGTAGAGGAGGCGAACTCCTTGTCACAATCGCTTTCCTTACCGCTGCCGTCAGACTTTGTTTTACCATAAACAGTTTTCTCGCCATTCACGAAAAGCTCCACTCTGATAGCTTCATCAACACCGTTCGTTACGTTCTCGATAGTCATTTCGCTGTCATAGCTAAGTGTGTCTTTACCGGAATTTATGAGATAGAAAGTATAAGCTATATACCCCTCGCCATTATGGCTGCCGTTTATCTTGTCGATATTATCAGGGAGATCTTCGCCGCTGATATTTGTCATATCGTAGAGGATACCCGCATTGAGCCTTGAATTGCTCGTGGTATAGTCAGGAGTTTCCGAAAGAGTAAGCCCCTGATCTATCATATCATACTTGCTTATCTTAACTGTAAAGCTACCATACTTGTCGTAAAAATAAGACACCGCATAAGCCGCCGCCACGATAGCGATAAGTATAATGGCAAGTATTTTAAGCAATCTCATCAATACCACATAGCGTTTAGCTTCCTTGGCGGTCCTGCGAAGTGCAAGGGTATCGACTACTCTTGTATTTTTATCTATATTTTTACCGTCCAAAACCGTATCACCCGTTTATTACTCATTTCTATTGCGAACGTATCTTTCCGCAATATATTTTCCTGCATTTTCTCCCGAATAGTAAAGGCACTGCATACCACTGAGCTGTTTCACCTGCTTATCATCAGTAATGCCGTCAGCTATGACCTCAGCATTAAGGTCAAAAACGAAATTCAGCAGAGAGTTCACGCAGGTATCATACCTGTCGCTTTTACCGAGAACCTGAGCCACTGAGCCGTCAAGCATGATATTATCTACCTTGAACTCGGCTGTTTTCAGCATCTTAAAACCCTCAGTGCCGAAGCCTGTGAGCAGAAAATGAAAGCCCTGTCTTCTCATAAGAGCCACATTATCTGCCGCTGTGCTGTCAGCTTCATCAAGCACATCAGGCGACAGCTCGAAGCAGACACGCTCATACTTCACGCCAAACTTATCGCAATAATCTGCCACAACTCTCGGAGCTTCCGTCTGCCTTAAAAATCTTGCAGGCATGAACACGCTTGCCCAATCAACGTCAACTTCCCTTTCATGAAACTTGCCCAAAGCCTGCAAAAGCTGAACGAAAGCAAGCTTGAAAATGCTAACACATCGGTCGGAAAGCTGAGCCACAGGGAGATAATCCGCAGGCATGAGCGTACCCATAGCAGGAGAATTGAGCCTTGTTTGCGACTGCAAAAAAGTGACCCTGCCACTGTCGGTATTTTTTATAGGTCTATAGAAAAGCTCCACGGCACGAACGCCGTCAACTGTAGAATTTTCGCCCAAAGCAAAGCCACTTCCTTTCTGCTCCAATGTATTATTATAGCATATTTTCGACAAAAAACAAAGAAAAATCGGGAGATTTCCCCAAATATGGAAAATTATTTTTTATACCCATTTACCAAAAAACGCCGAATTTCTTCGGCGTCTTTTTTGTTTTATTGTTTATTGATTAGTTGCCTGCGTTATCCTTTGCCTGGAAATCGAGCTGAATTGTCCAATCCTGATTTGCAGTTGCATCATTACAGAATTTGCTTTCGCCCTCAATCCATACTCTTACAACAAAGCCCTCAACTGAATACTCGTTGTTTCCTGCACCAGCAAGTTCAAATACAGTAGTAAGATTGTCCAAGCTATCTCTGCTAGTTGGAACGGCTTTTTGTGCTGTACCCTTGGTAAAAGTAATGGTATCAAGTTTAGCACCATAATTAGCACCCTCTGTTGTCTTTATACCCTTATTATCCGTGTAGTTGTCCCAATTAAGACCAAATACACTCGCTTTATCGCCAAGAAGAGTGTACTTTGTATCTGCATAGCCAGCAACTGCACTAGCTTTTGTAACAGATAAAGTATTTGTAACTGTTGTACTATCATTTGCCTCAGTTGCAGTTTTCAACGGCAAAACAGCAACTCTAACTGCTTTTTGCAAATCATTTTCAGTATTATTCTCACTATCCTTATTCTTAATTGTAACACGACACTGAACGTCCTGTTTAGTCTGTTTTGTTGACCTTATCCACATTGGAACGTCAACATAATATCCGTCAGCACCAGAAGCTTCATCTGTTGCAAGAGCTGTATTTGCGGTTGTAGTTCTCGCTGTCAAAGTTGCTTCATCAGTTGCGGCTTTAACCTTAGTATCAGCCATAACAGCTCTACCACCAGCGTATATACCACTATCCTCAGCGTAGAACAAGCTATTACCGTCAACTGTTGAAGCTGGCTTCAATTTTCCAACTTTTTCATAATACTGACCAATATCAACTGTGCTTACCCAAGAAATGTTGTCAGCTGTAGGAGTCAAATCAGATGAACTCAAAACACCATTATCAACCTGTCCGAGTGAAATTTCAAGTGAGCCACCTGCTGTAGCGGCAAGGTTAAGTCCTGTAACTTCAGCAGTCTTGCTGAGCGTAAACCAAGCGTAAGTAGCAGTAGAAAGCATTACAGCGGAAGTTGTGAGCATTGCAACTGCAGGTATAAGTTTCTTCTTAGCAGAAGTATTCTTCTTTTCATTAGTTTTCATATCTCTTCGTCCTTTTCATAATAATTTGTCGGTTTATACTGTCCGATACAGAGGGCGCTCGTTATAGCCGATTTGCGGTAACATGACCGCCAAGCACCTTTTGTTTATGTCAATCTTATACTAAATTCGACCCACTTTGTCAATAAGCTACCAGCTTAGTATACATTATATTTATCTTAATACTTATTAATATGACAGACATATTTTGCTATTTTCCGACATGATCATACTATGTAATAACAGCAGAAAGCACGGAATAACATCATTTGTTATTCCGTGCTTTTTAAACCGATTATTCAATAATTTTTTTGTTAAACTTCAAACGTTTTTGTACATATTAAGTTTATAAATGTACATAAAAGCTACCATGCGTGAAATTTACAAAATATTTATATTCATTCTGCGCTGTCGAGCATTTTAACAGCCTTCATCATGATAGCACATTCAAGACGCTTCTTCTGTATCTGACATGACAGCTTGTGCGCATTGTGAATATCACCTGCGTAAATGTAGTTGTTTGCATTGCAACCGCCACTGCAATAGAACTTTGCCCAGCACTTTTTGCACTCCGGCTTGTTGTAAACGTGTGCGTGAGCAAACATATCTTTCATTTCCTCGTTAAATGTGCCGTCGTAGAGATTGCCCATTTTGAACTCGGTGATACCAACGAACTGATGACATGGGTAAATATCGCCGTCAGGAGTAACAGAAACATACTCGTTTCCGCTTCCACAGCCCCTAAGTCTCTTTATCGCACAAGGACCCTGATCGAGGTCTATCATAAAATGGAAGAAGTTTATGAACTTGCCCTCGTCCCTTATCTTCTGTATCTTCTCAGAAAGTATCTCATACTCCTTGAAGATCCTCGGCAAGTCAGCTTCTGTTATAGCATAAGGCTCGCTAGGGTCAGCCATAACAGGCTCAACGGATATCTGGTCGAATCCAAGGTCATAAAGGTGCATTACATCATTTGAGAAGTCAAGATTATACTTTGTGTAAGTGCCTCTTACATACCAATCCTTGTTCTTAGGACGTTTCTCAACAAGCTTCTTAAAGTTAGGGATAATCCTGTCGTAGCTTCCTGAGCCGTCAACACGCACTCTCATTCTGTCATTGACTTCTTTTCTTCCGTCGATAGACAGCACCACGTTGTACATTTCCTTGTTGATGAAGTCTATCATCTCGTCAGTGAGGTGTACACCGTTTGTGGTAACAGTAAATCTGAACTTTTTATTGTGAGGCTCCTCCTGTGAACGTGCATACTCAACAAGCTTTTCTACCGTACCGAAATTTAGTGACGGCTCACCGCCGAAGAAGTCCACCTCAAGAAACTTTCTGTCACCTGAACGCTCTATAAGAAAATCTATAGCACGCTTGCCTGTTTCATAGTCCATGAGCATTCTGCCCTGACCGAAATCGCCTGTTGAAGCAAAGCAATATTTACATCTAAGGTTACAGTCATGAGCGATATGCAGACACATCGCCTTGATAGGTGAAGCAACAGCAGACAGGGCATACTTCTCGTAATCGTCCTCGCTGAACAATATCTTGTCATTATAAAGAGAAACTATCTCCTCATAGCAATCCTCGATATCCTTGCTGTCATACATCTTTGACAGCTTTCTTACAACGTCCTCAGGACATTTCTCCTCAAAAGGCGGCTCAACATTGTCTAACAAATCATATGTCAGATCGTCTATAATATGTACTCCGCCACTGTTCACGTCAAGCAGTGCATTAAAGCCGCCAAGCTTAAACTTGTGTATCATTTAAAAATCACCTTTCGCATTTATATTCATATACAAATTTATACAAAAATAAAGGGACATAAAAATGTCCCTTTAGCAAGGCGTGTGTACGCTCACACGCCTCAGAAAGATCGGAATATTAAGCCTCTCTCTCGCACTTCTGGTTAGCAACTGTGCAGGAGGTCTTGCAAGCTGACTGACATGATGCCTGACACTTGCCGCAGCCACCCTTAGCAGCAGTCTTCTTGAGATTAGCCTTATTGATCGTCTTGATATGTTTCATAGGATTTTACCTCCAATAATTGATTTACACTAATTATACCACATATCCCACTATGTTTTATGAACGAATAGTTAATGCAGTATAAATATTTATCCTTATCAAAAACGGCTGCTTTTAGAATTTACCCCTACAACTCCGCCTACGCCTGCACACACAAGGGTAAGCACAAGCTTTGCAGGCACGGAAAAGCTTTCGGCAGCTTTTGAAAACAGTGCACTGAGAATGACAATGATAAGAAAAATGAACACTCCGCACAGCACACCTGACAGCAAACCGTTTCTACGTTGCCTTTTTCCGCAGACATATCCCCCTGCATACGCTCCGATACCAAGTGCCGCTGTTGACATCACCGACAGCATAAGATCGGTGGCATCTATCTTAGTGATAACATACGCAAAAGCAAGCACAGCAACAAATATCGCACCGCACCCCACGCAGGCAGACAACGCCGTTGATGACAGCACAGACAGCTTTCTGCCCCCAAAAAACCTGTTATTTTTCATATCCGCACCCCCGCATACAAAATTCCCTAGGAAAATTATATTCACAGCCACGGACAATAAGAACACAAAAAGGGACGGATAAAACTACCCGTCCCTCAAAAGCAATATTTACTTTACGTCACCGTCATGAATTGTTTCGTTCTTAGCGATAGCCCACTTTTTAACACGGATCTTGCTTCTGTCTCCGCCTGTTTCGATAACAACAGTGTCGTCCTTGATAGAGAACACGATACCAACGATTCCGCCGTTTGTAACGACCTCGTCACCTATCTCAAGGTTATCTCTCATCTCAGCGTCTTTCTTATCCTGCTTTTTCTGCGGACGGATAATAAAGAAATAGAAGAACACGATTATGAGTACCAGTGGGATAAAAGTCATGGCAAGTGATGCAGGTGAACTCTGCTCAGCAGCCAAAACTGAAATAATTGCTGACAAATTCATCAAAAGACCTCCAAATCTAATAATACTATATTAGTATATCAGATATTTGCACAAACTTCAAGCCTTTTAACAAATAATTTTCATTTACAAGAAATTATTTCTTGTTCTTGATATACTCGTCGATAGCAGCGGCAGCCTTTTTGCCTGCACCCATAGCGAGGATAACAGTAGCAGCGCCTGTAACAGCGTCACCGCCTGCGTAAACGCCTTCCTTAGTTGTTGACTCGTTCTCGTCAACGATAAGGCAGCCGTGATCGTTTGTTTCAAGACCAGGAGTTGTACTTCTGATAAGTGGGTTAGGTGATGTACCGATGGACATGATAGCTGTATCAACGTCAAGAATGAAGTTTGAACCCTCGATAGGGATAGGACGTCTTCTGCCGCTTGCGTCAGGCTCGCCCAGCTCCATTTTGATGCACTCCATACCGTTTACATGACCGTTCTCGTCGCCAACTATCTTAACTGGGTTGTTAAGAACGAGGAACTCGATGCCCTCTTCCTGAGCGTGATGAACTTCTTCCTTTCTTGCAGGAAGTTCGTCCATTGAACGTCTGTATACGATATAAACGTGCTCAGCACCAAGACGCATTGCAGAACGTGCAGCGTCCATAGCAACGTTACCGCCGCCGACAACAGCTACGTTCTTTGACTTCATGATAGGGGTATCATAATCGTCCTTGTATGCCTTCATAAGGTTGATCCTTGTGAGGTACTCGTTAGCTGAGTAAACGCCTACAAGACCTTCGCCTTCGATTCCCATAAATCTAGGCAGACCTGCACCGGAACCTACGAATACAGCCTCATAGCCCATGCCCATAAGCTCGTCGATAGAAAGAACTCTGCCGATAACCATGTTTGTCATGATATGTACGCCCATGTTTGTCAGATTGTCTATCTCGTGCTGAACGATAGCCTTTGGAAGTCTGAACTCAGGGATACCATACATAAGAACGCCACCTGCTGTATGGAATGCCTCATAGATAGTTACGTCATAACCAAGCTTAGCAAGGTCGCCTGCAACTGTAAGGCTTGAAGGGCCGCCGCCGACAACAGCTACCTTGTGACCATTTGGTTCAGCCTTTTCTACGGCAACTGCCTTGTCCATCATATAGTCTGCACAGAATCTCTCAAGTCTGCCTATACCAACAGGCTCACCCTTGATACCTCTTACACACTTGCCCTCACACTGATGCTCCTGTGGACATACACGTCCGCAAACAGCCGGCAGAGCGTTTGTTGTTTTGATGATAGCATAAGCTTCTTCAAACTTGCCCTCTGCTACCTTTGCGATAAACTCAGGGATCCTAACGCTTACAGGACATCCTGTCATACAAGGCTTGTGCTTACAGTTAAGACATCTCTGAGCTTCTTCTATAGCCTGCTCAGGGGTGTAACCCAAAGTAACTTCCTTGAAGTTTCTAGCTCTTACCTTTGGCTCCTGCTCTGCGATAGGAGTCTTTGTCAAACTCATATTAGCCATTATCTTACACCTCCAGTAAGTCTGCACAAGTGAGCCTTTTCCTGCTCCTTATAAGTTGAGTTTCTTCTCATAAGCTCGTCGAAATCTACCTTCTGACCGTCAAAGTCAGGACCGTCAACGCAAGCATACTTGATCTTGCCGTCAACAGTTACACGACATCCGCCGCACATTCCTGTGCCGTCGATCATGATAGGGTTGAGTGAAACGAGAGTCTTGATATCATAAGGCTTTGTTACCTTGCAAACGAACTTCATCATTGGAACTGGTCCGATAGCGATAACCTCGTCAAACTTAGCACCACCGTCAATAAGCTCCTGAAGCTTGTTTGTAACAAATCCGTGATAGCCGTATGAACCGTCGTCTGTACAGATATGAAGATGTGAAGAAGCCTTGCCCATTTCGTCCTCGAGGATAACGATATCCTTGCTTCTGAAGCCTGCGATAAGATCAACTTCAACGCCCATGCTGTGGAGTTTCTTAGCCTGTGGGTAAGCGATAGCACAACCAACGCCTCCGCCTACTACTGCAACTCTCTTGATACCCTCGTCATACTCTGTGGCAACGCCGAGAGGACCAACAACGTCATGGATATAGTCGCCCTCATTAAGTCTTGCAAGCTCAGTTGTAGATGCACCTACTACCTGGAAAATAATTGTGATCGTGCCCTTTTCTCTGTCATAGTCAGCGATAGTGAGCGGAACACGCTCGCCCTTCTCATCAACTCTGTAGATGATGAACTGACCAGCCTCAGCCTTAGCGGCAATGTAAGGTGCGTCGATCTCCATAAGAACAACAGCGTCATTGAGCTGCTTTCTTGTTACGATTTTGTACACTAAAATCCCTCCCTGAATAATTAGCAAAATAATATTGTTTTAGGCAAATAATACAAAAACATTTTCTATTATCGCCTTACAGCATATAACATTATACTATATTTAAAAAGAAATTTCAATAGTTTTTTGTTTACTTCCATAAATTTTATAATAATATATCACAATTTGTTTACATTTAACATACCATAATTTATATATCGCATATCATTTTACAGATGTATCAAGTTTATCAAAAGCAATTTCGATAAACTCCTGCTCCTGAACACCTCTATCACTGTCACCAAACAAGCTTGCATAGCCGTATACCGCCGCTCCTGCGTAGTTATAACTAACTACAGCGTCATTTATCTGCCTGCCGATAATGCCGATATTTTCAGAAAATTCACTCTCGCTGTCTATCTTATAAGCCCCCAGCCCTGCCACCAGCGTAACATCAGTTGTGCAGATATCAGCCCACTGCTGTAGGGTATCCTCATAAGGCTTGACAGAATTTTCATAACCGAAATATATCTGCGGACAAATGTAGTCTATATACCCCTCCTCGCTGCACCACTTTTTCACGTCAGCGTACATATACTCATAGTTATTTTCCATATTTCCCTGAGGCGAAACTCCCACCAGAATATCCTTATCCACTGCTTTTACCGCACTGTATATCTCCTCCACCATAAGGGAGATATTGTTCAGCCGCCATTGAGAAAGGTCGTCAAACTCCGTCTGGGCAGAAAAGCACTGAGCGTCAAAATCCTCAGCCGTTGTGGGATAAAAATAATCGTCGAAATGCAAGCCGTCAATATCATAATTTTCTGCAAGCTCCGCTGCACCTTCTGCTATAAGCTGCCTTACCTCATCATAAGCAGGATCGAGCCACAAATGGCTGTCGCCCTCGACCTGCTCCAAACAGCCGTTGTCCTCATCATACCATTTTTTCAGAAGAAAGCTATCGTCATAATTCTGGAAACATTCCTCATTTTCACACCTGAGAGGATTTATCCATGCGTGAAAAGACAGCCCCTTATCATGTGCGGTCTGTATCATTATATCAAGTGGGTCGAAATCACTCTTCTCACCTGCCATGCCTGTTATATATCTTGATGCAGGATAAAGTTCCGAATCATATATAGCGTCCCCGAAAGGTCTGACGTGGACATACAGGGTGTTGCAACCGATACTCAAAGCATTTTCACACGCCTGAGAAAAGTTCTCACGAAACTCCTCGGCACTTTTCCCGGTGAGCATATCAGCAAGGTCAATATAGGATATCCATATAGCTTTCTGCACAGTATAATTAAGCTTGTGGGACGTTTCCGCATCAGTGTAGTTTTTCTCTCCGCACACAGGTATCACCGAGGCTTTTTCCATAGTCACAAGCCTGTCCCTCTGGGAATTTACCTCACCTCCGCAGGAGCAAAGGGTCAAAAAACAAATAAGTAAAGTAAGAATTTTTTTCAAGAATATCAGTCCTCCGAATCAGTATCATTGAATTATACTATTCTTATTGGACAAATATTCAGCTTATATTCAAATACTGTAGGGGACGGCGCCCCCGACGTCCCGTTTTCGTCTTATCGCCAAGCAAAAAACATAAAAATGGCATGGTGATATGCGGACGACCTCAGGTCGCCCCTACAAAAAAAGAACGGACAGACCTGCCCGTTCTTTGATAAACATATTTTCAGACTATGGAAGAAGTCTGTTGATATCTCTTGGGAACAGTGATGTTTCCCTAATGTTGTTCTTGTTAAGAAGCTTCATGAGAAGTCTTTCAAGACCGATACCAAGTCCGCCGTGAGGTGGCAGACCATACTTGTGAGCCTCAAGATAGTTCTTGAAGTCAGCAGGGTCAAGTCCCTGAGCCTTCATCTTCTCTACCTGCTCGTTATAATCGTGTATTCTCTGACCGCCCGAAGTAATTTCAAGTCCTCTGAACAAAAGGTCGAACTTGTATGCTTCTCTTGGGTCTTCTCTGGAGTTCATTGCATAGAACGGAGGCTTCGATGATGGGAAGTGTGTAACAAAGATAAAGTCTGAATCGTACTTTTCCTTGGCATACTTGCCGAGATTTACCTCGTCCTCCGGGTCAAGATCGAACTTCTTGCCGCTTCCCTCGCCGCCTCTCAGCAGTTCGATAGCGTCAGCGAACTTGATAGACGGAACTTCCTTTATCTCAGGAACGTCAGCGTCAAGTATCTTCAACTCGTTCTGATAGTTTTCCTTGATATACTCGAAAATGGACTTGAGCATTGCGATCTCCATTTTCATAACGTCATACATACTGTCGATATAGCCCATTTCAAAGTCAAGACCGATATACTCGTTGATATGACGTGAAGTAGCGTGCTTTTCAGCTCTGTATACAGGTGCTATCTCATAAACTCTGTCAAAGAATGCCACAGCCATTTGCTTATAGAACTGCGGTGACTGGTTAAGGAACGCAGACTTGCCGAAATAGTCAAGGCGGAAGATGTTAGCGCCGCCCTCTGCACCCTGAGCAACTATCTTTGGCGAGTGTATCTCAGTGAAGTTGTTTGCCTGCATGAACTTGTGCATACCCTGAACAAGACCCTCCTGGAGCTTGAATATAGCCCTCTCATAAGGGTTTCTCAGTGAAGCCGCACGGTTGTCAAGATTTACTTCTATTGTGCAGTTAAGTCTGCCCTGTGATATTTTTAAAGGAAGCTCAGCGGCATTTGTGGAGATAAGCTTGATAGAATCAAGTTCTATTTCAAGACCATTGAAATCCTTAGGGTTTTCCTTAACGATACCCTTTACGTTTACAAAGAAGCCCTCTCTCAGACCCTCGATAGAATCCTTGCAGTTGTCGGCAGAGTAAACTGTCTGTATAACATCTCTTGAGGTTCTTACAACGATAAATGCAATGCTTCCCATGTTCTTTATTCTATGAACACAGCCTGAGAACTCAACTTCCTTGCCCATATTAGCCTTAGCGTCAGCAAGCATAAACTCTTTCTTGACGTCAGCCGTATCTATCATAAGCATTTTGCCGTCATTTTCAGGTACATACTTATCAGCGTTCTCATACTTTGTGAGCTTTGAAGTGTCGATAACGTTGTCCTTTACGTCCTCTTTCTTCTCTGCGTCAGAAGCAGCGCTTGCAGCGGCAGCTTTCAGCTTGCTTTCAAGAACTTCCTTGATTATCTTAGGTGTTGCAACGCCCTTGAGAGCCTTTGTACACTGACCCATGATAAAGCCGAATACCTTTGTTTCACCGTTCTTATACTGCTCTACCTGTGCGGCATTTGCGGCAAGTATCTCGTCAACGCCTGCCTCAACCTTTGCAGTATCCACAGTGATTATCATACCCTTGCTCTTTGCAATGTCCATAGGCTTGCCGCCCTCTTCTACCATTGCTCTGAACACGGTCTTAGCGTCATTCTTTGATACCTTCTCTGTATCAGCCATTTCAACAAGCTCTGCAAACTCCTCAGGTGTGAAGCTGATATTGTTTATATCTATCTCGCCCAGATTTACTCTTCTCATAAACTCGCCGAGAATGAACACAGCCACGCTCTTAGGATTGTTATATCTCTTAAGTGCATTCTCAAAGAAATCTGAGATTATCTTTGTTTGGATAAGCGTTTTTGCGTCTATCTCAGAAATACCGTATTCCTCAGTGTATCTCTTGAATCTGCTGCTTGGCATTTCAGGCAGTTTAGCCCTTATCTCGTCAAGCTGAGCGTCTGTAAGGTTTACCTGAAGGATATCAGGCTCTGGGAAATAACGATAATCGTTAGCGTTTTCCTTTGTACGCATTGAAGTTGTCTTATCTCTGTTTGCGTTGTAACGTCTTGTTTCCTGAACGACCTTTTTGCCTGCTTCAAGAAGAAGCGCCTGTCTTTTTTCCTCATACTTGATAGCTCTGCCCACAGACTTGATAGAGTTGATGTTCTTTATCTCCGCACGAGTACCGAACTCAGTAGCGTCAGGTCTCATAAGAGAGATATTAACGTCACATCTCAGTGAGCCTTGCTCCATTTTACAGTCGCAAACGCCTGCATACTGTAAAAGCAGAGATATCTGCTCAACGAAAGCCATAGCTTCTTCAGCTGACGCTATATCAGGCTCAGTAACTATCTCGATAAGCGGGATACCGCATCTGTTATAGTCAGCCATTGAGATTCCGTTGAAAGCGTCATGAACGAGCTTACCGGCGTCTTCCTCAAGGTGGATATGGTTTATTCTGATATTCTTTTTCTGACCGTTCACCTCGATAGGCACATAACCGGGACCTACGATAGGTCTGTAAAGCTGTGATATCTGATATGCCTTTGGCAGGTCAGGATAGAAGTAGTTCTTTCTGTCGAATACTGAAAACTTGTTGATACCGCAGTTGAGTGCATATCCTGCCTTTACAGCATACTCTACAGCCTGCTGATTGATGATAGGCAGAGTACCGGGCATACCTGTACATACAGGGCAGCATCTTGTATTTGGCGCACCTCCGAACTCAGCGGAGCAGTTACAAAAGATCTTAGTTTTGGTAAGCAGCTCGGCGTGGATCTCAAGGCCAATGACCGTTCTCCATTTTTCCATTTGTCTTACCTCCCTTAAAGCTTTGGCGCAACAGGCTTGAAGCCCTTTTCGTATGCGTCGGCAGTCTTGATGATAGTTGCCTCGTCGAACTTTCTGCCTATAACAGACATACCGATAGGCATACCCTTGCTGTCATAGCCGCAAGGAGTTGAAATTGCAGGCAGACCTGCGATATTTACTGTAACTGTGCATATATCAGCCTGATACATCTGAACAGGGTCGGAAGTCATCTCAGGGCTGTATGCAACAGCAGGAGTTGTCGGCGTAAGAATAACATCGCACTTCTCGAATATATCGTTGTATTCTTTTCTGATAAGCTGTCTGAGAGCCATTGCTTTTCTATAGTAAGCGTCATAATATCCGCTTGACAGGCAGTAGTTTCCAAGAAGTATTCTTCTCTTTACTTCCTCGCCGAAGCCCTCTGAACGTGACTTGATTATAAGCTCCTCATAGCTGTCGGCTGTGAGCGTTCTGTGACCGTACTTGATACCGTCATATCTTGACAGGTTTGAAGCCGCCTCAGCGCAGGCAAGAAGATAATAACAAGGAACAGCATACTTAAGCGACGGCATTGAGCACTCGATAAGCTCAGCGCCCATTGCCTTATATTCCTCAGCAGCCTTTAAAACGGCAGCCTTTACCTCATCATTGATGCCCTCTGCATAGAACTCCTTAGGGAGTGCTATCTTCATGCCCTTCATTGACTCGCCTATCTTTGCAGTGAAGTCAGGCACTTCAAGCTTTGAGCTTGTGCCGTCATGGAAGTCATAGCCGCATATCTCGTTAAGGAGTATAGCACAGTCATGAGCGTCAAGACCGATAGAGCCTATCTGGTCAAGAGATGAAGCGAAAGCCACAAGACCAAATCTTGAAACTCTGCTGTATGTTGGCTTGATACCTGTTACGCCGCAGAAAGCAGCAGGCTGTCTGATAGATCCGCCTGTATCAGTACCAAGAGCAACAGGTGCAAGTCCCGCAGCAACTGCCGCAGCAGATCCGCCTGATGAGCCTCCAGGTACACGGTCAAGATCATAAGGATTCTTTGTCTTTGCAAAAGCGGAGGTCTGCGTAGAGCCTCCCATTGCGAACTCGTCCATGGAAGTCTTGCCGAGCATTACGATATTCTCAGCGTCGAGCTTTTCCATAACGGTCGCATTATAAGGCGGAACAAAGTTTTCAAGCATTTTTGATGCACAGGTGGTCTTTACGCCCTCTGTACAAATATTGTCCTTTACTGCCACAGGTATTCCCGTGAGAGCCTTTGCCTCGCCCTTATCGATAACAGCCTGAGCCTTTTCAGCCTGCTCCAGAGCCTTTTCCTCTGTAACAGTGATAAAGCTCTTTACCTTATCGTCATATTTCTTTATTTTCTCAAAATATGTCTGTGCAAGCTCTTTAGCGGAAATTTCCTTACTGTCAAGAGCCTTACGCATATCACGGATTTTCATTGAAGAAACGTCCAAATTTCACACTACCTTCCTGTTAAATTTACTCTACGACCTTAGGCACTACAAAGCAGTTGTTTGTATTCACTGCATTTGAAAGGACCTTTGAAGTAGGCATAGATTCGATGACCTCGTCTTTTCTCAGATCGTTGAGGTAAACATCATGATTGTCCTTGAGATCGTCATAGGTAATGTCGATTTCCTTTACGGTATCCATAAGATCAATAATATCAGTCATCTGCTCGGCTGTGGCTGCAAGCTCTTTATCGGAATATTCCAGCTTGCTAAGCTCTGCCAGATACTTGACCATGTTCAAATCCATATATAATCCCTGACCTTTCTTAATATTAAGGCAACGCCTTAGGTGCAAAAATACACCAATTCAATTTAATATTATACTACATCTCATACTATTTTGCAAGCAAAAATCACATAAATTCCGATTTTTTTAATATTTGCTCACCAAACGCCCCAAAAACAGCAAGACCCACAGAGAAATTCCCTGTGGATCTAAGCACCATTACTTATTATTCTTTGTATATTTATCAAAAATATCAGTGAAATCAAATGTTGCGAAATAGTCAGCAGGAGTTTCGGCACGTCTTATCATGTCGAATGAACCGTCCTCGTGGAGAAGTATCTCTGCTGAGCGGAGCTTTCCGTTGTAGTTATAACCCATTGAGAAGCCGTGTGCGCCTGTGTCGTGGATAACGATGATGTCGCCCGTGTCTATCTCAGGCAGCATTCTGTCGATCGCAAACTTATCGTTGTTCTCGCAAAGGCCGCCGGTTACGTCATACTTGTGGTCGCATGGAGCGTTCTCCTTGCCAAGAACTGTAATGTGATGATATGAACCGTACATAGCAGGACGCATAAGGTTGCAGGCACAAGCATCAAGTCCAACATACTCCTTATAAGTATGCTTGTGATGTGTGCAGGTAGCAACGAGATGACCGAACGGAGCAAGCATATATCTGCCAAGCTCTGTGAAGATAGCAACGTCACCAAGACCGGCAGGAACCATTATATCCTCAAATGCCTTGCGAACGCCCTCGCCGATAGCGAAGATATCGTTCTGCGGCTTGTCAGGCTCATATGCTATGCCAACACCGCCTGAAAGGTTTACGAACTTGATGTCTGCACCCGTCTTTTCATGAAGCTCAACAGCAAGCTCAAAAAGTATTCTTGCAAGCTTTGGATAATAAGCGTTTGAAACAGTGTTTGAAGCAAGGAAAGCGTGAAGTCCGAAATGCTTTGCACCCTTCTGCTGAAGTATCTTGAAGCCCTCAAAAAGCTGCTCTCTTGTGAAGCCGTACTTAGCCTCACCAGGGTTGTCCATTATCTGAGTTTCTATCTCGAAATGTCCGCCCGGATTGAAACGGCAGCAGATAGTTTCAGGAATACCGCAAAGGTCGTCAAGATAATCTATGTGAGTGAAATCGTCAAGGTTGATATAAGCGCCAAGCTCTCTTGCCTTGAGAAAATCCGCCTTTGGAGTTACGTTTGAAGAGAACATGATGTCGCTTCCGCTGAATCCGCAGCAGTCGCTCATCATAAGCTCAGTAAGAGAAGAACAGTCAACGCCGCAGCCCTCTTCCTTGAGTATTTTCAAAATGAATGGGTTAGGGGTAGCCTTTACAGCGAAATACTCTTTAAAGCCTTTGTTCCAGCTAAATGCCTTGTAAAGATCTCTGGCTCTCTGTCTGATACCCTTTTCGTCGTAGATATGAAAAGGTGTAGGATACTGCTTGATTATCTCCTCTGCCTTTTCCTTGGTTATAAATGGTGTTTTCATTATATATCAATCCTTCTGCAAATAATATATTTTATAAAAATACATATTTATCATACCATTTTAATACGGATTAGTCAAGTGAAATATCTGATTTTAAGAAATAAAATACACTTTATTGTCATTTTTCAATACAGCCACACCACTGTCACACCCATTTTAGTAAAAAAAGCACAAAGCACACAGCCGTAAAAGCCGTGTGCTTTGCATATAAAAGCCTGCTTTATGAAGCCTGATCAAACTGGCTGTTATAAAGCTCGGCATAAAATCCGCCCTTTGCCATAAGAGTTTCATGGTTTCCGCTTTCGATAACGTCGCCGTCACGCATAACAAGTATCAGGTCTGCGTTTTTGATAGTCGAAAGTCTGTGTGCGATAACAAAGCTCGTTCTGCCCTTTGTAAGCTTATCCATTGCCCTTTGGATAAGAAGCTCCGTTCTCGTATCGACAGAAGATGTTGCTTCATCAAGTATGAGCATAGGCGCATTTTGGAGCATTGCCCTTGCGATAGTGAGAAGCTGTTTCTGTCCTGCGGATATTGCCACGCTTTCAGAAAGCACTGTATCAAAGCCCTCAGGGAGCGTATGAACGAACTTATCCAGACCGCAGGCTTTGCACACTCTTTCAAGGGACTCGTCGCTTATGCCCTCCATGTTGTAAACAAGGTTTTCTCTCACAGTGCCCTCAAAAAGCCATGTGTCCTGCAAAACCATACTGAACATATTGTGGACAGTTTCACGGCTCAGCTGTGAGATAGGCGTGCCGTCTATGGAGATACTTCCACTGTTTATCTCAAAAAATCTCATAAGCAGATTTACCATTGTGGTCTTTCCTGCACCGGTCGGTCCGACGATAGCCACCTTCTGTCCTGCCTTTACCTCTGCGGAGAAGTTCTTTATTATCACCTTGTCATGAGTATCAGGATAGCTGAAACGTACATTTTCAAAGCTTACATTGCCCTTTACCTCAGGGACTTCACTGCTCTTGTCGCTCTCGTCTGAAAGTTCTTCGCTTTCGATAAAGTCAAATATTCTCTGAGCCGAGGCGGAAGCTGTCTGCATATTCGTCATGCCCTGAGCTATCTGACCAAGAGGTGATGTGAAAAGTCTTACATAAAGAATGAACGATATTATTACGCCGAATGTGATAGTGCCGTTAAGGGCGAGCATTGAGCCGAAAACGCATACTGCAACGTATGCAAGATTTCCGATAACGTTCATAAGCGGCTGCATGATGCCTGACAGAAACTGTGACTTCCAGTTTGCGTTGTATACAGCTTCGTTAAGTCCGGCGAAATGTTTCTTTACATTATCTGCTCCACGGGATATCCTTACTACCTCGTGGCCTGAATACATCTCCTCAACATAGCCGTTGAGCTTACCAAGGCTTTCCTGTCTGTCGAGGAAGAACTTCTGTGATTTTGACATTATGAAAACTATCAGGAAAAGTCCCAAGAATGTGATGAACAGTGAGATGAGTGCAAGTCGCCATTCTGTAACGAACATCATTATAAGACAGCCCACAAACTGTGCCGCTGCACTGATTATGGTCGGAAGACTGTTTGTAAGACCCTGTTGTAACGTTGATACATCATTTGTGATACGGCTGAGGATATCACCCTGTGAATGTGAATTGAAATATTTCTGAGGAACGCAGTTTATCTTTCTTGAAAGGTCGCTTCTCATTCTGTATGACATTTTCAGGGTGACTGTCGCCATTATATACTGCTGAATGAATGTGAACAGTGAGCTTAAAATATATATCGCTCCAAGGAATATTCCTACCCTTGCCACCGCTTTAAGGTCAATGCCTGTCATAAGTCCGTCTGCTATAAGGTCGGTTATCTCGCCCACCTTGTCAGGTCCTATGATAGTCAGCACCGCACCAAGCGCCGCAAGAACCAATGCCACGGCAACGATACCTACACTGCCTTTCATATACTCTATTATTTTTTTCATAGCGGACGCCATTTCGCCCTTACTAGCCTTTTCGTATTTTCTCATTGTGCAGTCCCCCTTTCTATGCAAGCTCTGCCGCACTTAGCTGTGAAAGTGCTATCTCTTTGTATACGTCGCAGTTTTTCATAAGCTCCTCATGAGTACCCATGCCAACGGCTTCGCCACGGTCAAGGACTATTATCTTGTCTGCATGACGGATAGTGCTTATTCTCTGCGCAACGATTATCTTTGTTGTGTCCTTAAGCTTTTCGTTAAGACCCTCTCTGAGCTTTGCGTCTGTCTTGTAATCAAGTGCTGAGAAAGAATCATCAAATACAAGTATCTCAGGCTTTCTTGAAAGCGCCCTTGCAATAGACAAACGCTGCTTCTGTCCGCCTGAAACGTTTCTGCCCATTTGAGATATCATATGCTCTGTGCCGTCAGGAAGCTTATCCACAAACTCCTCCGCCTGAGAAAGCTCGATAGCGTTTTTTAGCTCCTCGTCACTTTCAGGAGCGGCACTCTCGCCGAAAAATACGTTTTCTCTTATACTGCCTGCAAAAAGCACAGCCTTTTGCGTGACATATCCAAGCTTGTCATAAAGGGTGTCGAACTTATAGTTTTTTACGTTTACTCCGTCAACAAGAACTTCGCCCTCTGTTGCGTCATAAAATCTAGGAATAAGGCTTATAAGCGTTGTCTTGCCGCTTCCTGTTGCACCGATTATGGCAAGGGTCTGACCCTTGTTTATCTTAAAGCTTATGTTGCTCAGCTCGTCCTCAGAGGCATGAGGATATCTGAAAGAAACGTTTTTAAATTCCACAGTGCCCTGCTCTCTTCCCTCGCTGACGCTTCCCTCTTTTATGTTCACGTCACGCTCAAGCACTTCGTTGATACGCTCTGCTGAGACCTGAGCCGCAGGGAGCATCATGAATATCATAACCAGCATCATAAACGACATTACAACGTATGTGGCATATGTGCTGAAAACAACAACGTTGCTGAAAAGCGTTATCCTGTCCTGAACAGCCGTCAGGGCTATCTGCTGGATAAGCACTGCACCAAGCCAGTAGATAGCAAGGGCCAGACCATTCATTCCGATATTCATAACCGGCATCATAAGTGCGAACATTCTCTGGTTTTTAAGCTGTGTGTTCATCATCTCCTTGCTTGGAACATCGAACTTGTCGTTCTGATATTTCTCAGCATTGAAAGCATGGACAACGTTTATGCCTGTGAGATTTTCTCTTGCCACACGGTTTATTTTATCAGTTAGCTTCTGAACGATACGAAAACGTGGTATGCAGGTCGCCATAACTGCAAGAACGAATACGCATATCACCACAACGAACGCCGCAGTCACCGCTGAAAGCTCCCAGCTCTTGCCAAGTATCTTTATAACAGCCCAAACCGCCATGATAGGAGATTTAATTATCATCTGAAGTCCCATTGACACTATCATCTGTATCTGTGTGATGTCGTTTGTTGTCCTTGTTATAAGGCTCGGTATGGAAAAGTCCTGCATCTCCTCGCTGCCCATATCCATAACGTGGTTAAAAAGCTTTTCTCTTACAGTGTAGCTGAATCCTGAGGCAGTCTTTGCGGAAAGATAGCCGCAGCCGATAGCAAGAGCGGCACTTGCAAGGGTACAGCCCAGCATTTTAAGTCCAACGTTCAGAATATCGGAAGTTTCACTGCCTGCCGTGTTGAGCATCATGGTCAGGTCAGTCATATAGTCAGGCAGCGTCAGGTCAAAATACACCTGTCCCAGCACCAGAAGTGCACAGAGAACAGCCATAAGCACCTCACGCTTGCCCATCTTTTTAAGCAGTTTTATCATAGTTGTTACCTCCTTCTACAAACATTCTTTAAGAATGCTGTCTATATTGTCGCTAACGATATGCAGGCATTTTCTGAAATGTGCCATGTCATCGTCCGAAAAGCCAGCGATAAGCTTTTGTGCAAACTTTTTCTGCAGCTCTCTGCCCTCTTTTATAACAGGCTGGGCCTTTTCTGTGCAGACCAAACGGCATTTTCTTCTGTCGCCCTTTACCGCCTGCCTTTCAACAAAGCCTGCTTCCACAAGCTTTTCTACATGGAAAGACACAAGCGCCGCCTTGATATTCCTGTATCTACACACATCACCCGCTGTGTTGAACTCAGGATTGTTCGCAAGGAACATGAGCACGTCAAGGGCAGTCTTTGGCATATCGAGCTTTTTACAAAGGGGCTGCATGACTTTTTCATATGCTTCTGCAAGCTTCTTTGAATGATCAAACATATGCGTTGCTGTTGTCATATTATCGTTCATTGTCAAACCTCCAATATTAGATATTTCAAATTTGAACAATCTAATATTAACACTTTTTGAAAGCTATTCAATGAACGTTTTGTAAATTCAGCTTCTTATAATGTCATTTTTGTAACAATGCAACAAAAATCAAATATATAGACTATAATATTTGTACAGCAATAAAACCGCCCTCTCCGCTATTGCAATAAAGGGAGAAATGTGTTATAATAACGATGTATGGGCAGAGTATTCGCTCTGCTTCACCTTTTAAGAAAGGAAAGTGGTGCAAAATGGATATTGTAAAAGGCGATATTCTTGTAATGAAGAAAAGTCACCCCTGCGGCAGTAACAGAATGATAGTTCTGCGCTCAGGCATGGATTTCAAGCTGCGCTGCGAGGGCTGCGGACGAGAGTTCATGATAGTACGCAGCAAAGCCGAAAAGAACGTAAAAACTATTATCAGAGAGGCTGAGTCATAGCTATTCTCGCAATTTATGATATATAACAAATGTATGATATGAAATAAAAATGTCAGGAGAATATAACTATGTTTGAAAAACTTAAAGCACTTGAAGATAAATTCAATGAAATAAACGAAAAGCTCATGCAGCCTGAAACTGTAAACAACACTTCACTGTATACGAGCCTTATGAAAGAATACAAGACACTTACGCCGATAGTTGAAAAGTTCGGCGAATACAAGAAGGCAAAGGCTGCCAATGACGAAGCTCTTGAACTTCTTGACGCAGGCGGAATGGATAAGGACTTCAAGGAAATGGTGCAGATGCAGCTTGAGGAATCCAAGGAAGATATGGCTAAGCTTGAAGAAGAGCTTAAACTTCTCCTGCTGCCGAAAGACCCTAACGATGAGCGTAACGTTATCATAGAGATAAGAGGCGGAGCAGGCGGTGAGGAAGCTGCGCTGTTCGCAGGCTCTCTTTATAGAATGTATTCAATGTATGCCGCTTCAAAGAGCTGGACCATAGAAGTCATGAACGCCAACGAAACAGAGCTTGGTGGCTATAAGGAAATAACTTTCAGTGTTTCAGGCGACGGAGCTTATTCAAGACTTAAATACGAAAGCGGAGTACACAGAGTTCAGCGTGTGCCTGAAACTGAGTCACAGGGCAGAGTTCACACGTCTACTGTTACAGTTGCCGTCCTCCCTGAGGCTGATGAAGTAGAGCTTGACCTTAACGAAGAAAAAGATCTGAAAATAGACGTTTTCCGTTCTTCAGGCGCAGGCGGACAGCACATCAACAAGACATCTTCCGCTATCAGAATAACTCACCTGCCAACAGGCATGGTAGTTGAGTGTCAGGACGAGCGTTCACAGTTCAAGAACAAGGAAAAGGCTCTGAAAGTTCTCCGTTCAAGACTTCTTGATCAGAAAGTTCAGGCGCAGAACAAGGAGATCGCAGACAACAGACGTTCACAGGTGGGAACAGGTGACCGTTCCGAAAGAATAAGAACTTACAACTATCCTGAGGGAAGAATTTCCGACCACAGAATCGGTCTTACTATCTACAGACTTGAACAGGTGCTTAACGGCGCACTTGACGAAATAATCGACGCACTTGCAACAGCCGATCAGGCTGCCAAGCTTGCAAGTCAGGAAGAAGAATAAAAATGTTTGACACAAAAATACTTGGCACTGACGAGGACAGCATAGCATATGCCGCAAAGCTGCTCTCACAGGGTGAAGTCGTCGGTATGCCGACGGAAACTGTATATGGTCTTGCAGCGAACGCTTTTGATGAAGCGGCTGTAAGAAAAATATTCGCCGCCAAGGGCAGACCTGCCGACAATCCTCTAATAGTGCATATATCTGACATTTCTCAGCTTGAGGGACTTGTGGATAAGATACCGCCCCTTGCTGTAAAGTGCGCAGAAAAATTTTGGGCAGGACCTCTCACCATGATAATGCCAAAGTCTGAAAAGATACCAATGGTAACGAGCGGAGGACTTGACACGGTGGGCATAAGAATGCCGTCACATAAGGTGGCAAGAGCGCTTATCTCAGCCTGCGGCTTCCCTATCGCCGCACCGTCGGCAAACCTTTCAGGAAGCCCGTCGCCTACAACAGCACAGCACGTCCTTAACGATATGCACGGCAGGATACCCGCCATAATAGACGGCGGAGCTTGCGGAGTGGGCGTTGAATCAACTGTCATAAGCTTTGAAGGCGAGGACGGAATAAGACTTCTCAGACCGGGATTTATCTCAGCCGAGGATCTTATGGAGATCACCCCGAAGGTTCTTATCGACAAGGGCGTTTTGGAAAAGCTGGGTGAGAACGTAAAAGTCCGCTCCCCTGGTATGAAATACAAGCACTATGCCCCAAAGGCTGATGTGACTATCATTGACAGCAGTCTTGAAGCTTTCAGAGAATATGTGAAAACTCACGCTGACAATGACACCACTCTTATGGTGTTCACTGACAGCGATTGCGAGGGGCTTGATATCCCTCACATCTGCTATGGTGCAAATGACGAGGAACAGGCAAAAGAGCTTTTTGACGTCCTCAGAGAGCTTGACGATATTGGTGCAAAGAAAGTCTATGCACGCTGTCCTAACAAAGACGGCGTGGGGCTTGCAGTGTATAACCGACTTTTAAGAGCCGCAGGCTTTCAGGTGGTGAAACTGTGAAAAAAACAGTAGTAGGGCTTACAGGTCAAAGCGGTGCAGGCAAGACAACTATATCGGACGCTTTCAGAGAAAACGGCTTTGAGATAATAAACTGCGATATAGTCGCAAGAGAAGTCACACAGGCAGGGAACGAATGCTGTAAAGAGCTTGCAAAGCTTTTCCCAAACTGCTTTGACGAGAACTATTCTCTTGACAGACAGAAGCTCGGGGAGATAGTTTTTTCAGATAAGAATAAGCTTCAAATGCTCAATGATACCATATACCCTTTTATAAACAAGCTTATTGACGAAAAGATAAACGCCGCACCAAGCAGGTTCATACTTCTTGACGCACCGACCCTTTTTGAAGCAGGTGCGGATAAGCTTTGCAGTGTTATCGTAAGCGTTGTGGCAGACTTTGGCATAAGGCTTGAAAGGATAACCAAAAGGGACGGCATTTCGGCGGAGCTTGCAAAAAAGCGTTTTTCTTCTCAGCATACTATGGAGTTTTTCAAGGCTCACAGCGATTTCGTCATTGAGAACAACGGCTCTGTGAATGACACATTCCAAAAGACCTGTGAGGTCATAGAAACAATAAAGGAAAGATATAATGGCGGCTAATGGAAAAAACAGCAGGCGTAAAAAGAAAAGGCACATAAAAAAAGGTCCCGTACTCATAGCAGTCATACTTCTGCTGTGCGGTATAGGCTGGCTCACATATCTTTATCACGAGCAGATAATCAACAAGGCAAAGGATATTCCGAACTCTTTTTCATATCCTACAGATTATGAGGAGTATGTAATAAGATACAGCACCAAGTACAAGTGCGACCCTGTGCTTGTGTTCTCTGTAATAAAAGTGGAAAGCGGCTTTAATAAGGACGCTGTTTCATCAGTGGGTGCCAGAGGTCTTATGCAGCTTATGGAGGACGCATACGATTGGATAAAATATCGCCTTGACGATCAGCGTGACAACACCTATGACGATATGTTCGACCCTGAACTTAATATCCAATACGGCACATATTATCTCAGCTATCTTATGGAAAAGTATGACGGTTCAGTAGAGCTGACAGCGGCGGCATATCACTGCGGAATGAATCTTGTTGACAGTTGGATAGAAAACGGCACTGTTGACCCTGACAATTTCAAAGTCAGCGACATACCTGACGAAAATGACCAGACTTCAAACTATGTGCGCAAGATACGCAAAGCCTATGACAATTATAAGGATATACTCAGCAGTCATGGGGATATTACAGAAAACAGTTAAGCAAAACCATGCGCAGGGGCGAACAGTGTCCGCCCATTGTAACGCAGTTTCAATAAGAATACATTAAAAGGAGGACTTTACAATGGATAACAAGAAGAAAGAAAAGTCCGAGGGCGAAAAGCTTGCAGAAAAGCTTCTTTCGGATAAGAAAAACGGTGGACTTCGCCTTAGCGAAGAAAAAATCAAAAAGGCAGACAAGTTCTGCGAGGGCTATAAAAGCTTTCTGAACACTGCAAAGACAGAGCGTGAGGCTGTTATCGAGGCAGTGGCTCAGGCTGAAAAAGCAGGCTTCAAGCCTTATGAAAAGGGCAAGAAGTATGACGCCGGCGACAAGTTCTATTTTGTAAACAGAGGAAAGGCTATCATACTTACAGTTATGGGCAAGGACGGTCTTGAAAAAGGTATCAGACTTGCTGCCGCTCATATCGACTCACCACGTCTTGACCTTAAGCAGAACCCGCTTTACGAGGACAAGGAGCTTTGCCTGTTCAAGACACACTATTACGGCGGCATAAAAAAATATCAGTGGACAACTGTTCCAATGTCACTTCATGGCGTTGTTATAAAGGCTGACGGCGAAAGCGTTACGGTAAATATCGGCGAGGACAAGGACGACCCTGTTTTCTGCGTAACTGATATCCTGCCACACCTTGCAGACGCTCAGATGAAAAGACCTGCTCCACAGCTCATCAAGGGCGAGGAGCTTAATCTGCTCATAGGTTCAAGACCATTCAGAGATGACGCTGTTTCAAACAAGGTAAAACTCAACATAATGGCTATCCTTAACGAGAAATACGGCATCGTAGAGGACGATTTCGTTTCCGCAGAGCTTGAAGCTGTTCCTGCATTCAAAGCACAGGACGTTGGCTTTGACAGAAGCATGGTAGGCTCTTATGGTCAGGATGACAGAGTTTGTGCATACACAGCTTTGCAGGCTATCCTCAAATGCAAAGACCCTAAAAAGACCTGCATGACCATACTCACAGACAAGGAAGAAACAGGAAGTGACGGCAACACAGGACTTAACAGCTCATATCTGCCATACTTCATCGCCGACCTTGCAAAGGTATACGGACTTGAGGGCAGAAACGTTATCTCTGCTTCCGAGTGCCTTTCAGCAGACGTAAATGCGGCATATGACCCAACATTCTCAGAGCCGTTCGAGATAAGAAACTCATCACAGATAAACTACGGCGTTGTTGCCACAAAGTTCACAGGCGCAAGGGGCAAGTCTGGTACTTCCGATGCTTCTGCTGAGTTTGTGGGCAGAGTAAGAAAGCTCTTTGACGAACACAACATCGTTTGGCAGACAGGCGAGCTTGGCAAGGTAGACGGCGGCGGTGGAGGAACTGTCGCACAGTATATCGCAAACCTTGACATGAACGTTATCGACGTTGGCGTACCAGTGCTTTCAATGCACGCACCATTTGAGATAACCTCGAAGATAGACACTTATATGGCATATAAGGCTTTCTCAGTTTTCTTTGCTGACTAATTTGATATCAAATAAGCATATCCGCTTTCCCATTTGGGGAAGGCGGATCTTTTTTTGTCCCCATTGCGACAATTTTTCCATTCAAGCAGTGCTATCATAATATCAAAGGGAGGAACGCCATGAAAATTTACATAGATATACTCCTTGTGACAAACGCCATTATGACGCTTATCATGCTGGAAGCGGCAGGCAGGATATGTCACAAGATCATAAGTCCGCTGCGGCTGTTGACAGCTTGCTCGGTGGGAGGACTTTCGTCGCTTGTTATGGCTATAGACAGCAGAGGATATTTCACTGCAGTTCTTATTGTGGTGATAAAGCTTGTCAGTGCGGTATTCACAGTGCTTATAGCCTTTGGCTGCAAAGATCCTTGGCAGCTTCTGCGATACTTTATCATATATGGCACAGCGAACGCAGTTTTCACGGGTATAGTGGTGACCCTTTGGCAGATATCAGGGAGCAAGGTGATTTTTTTCAGAAACCTCACTGTGTATTTTGACATTTCTCTATTTAAGCTTGCCATTGCCTGCGGCATAGCATATGGTCTGCTCTGTCTTTATGAGAACATCACACGCAGGTGTTTCAACAGGGGCGCAAAATACGAAGCCATATACGAAAATGGTGGCTGTATAGTGAAAGTCCCTGCCATTTGCGACAGTGGGAACAGGCTTTGCGACAGCTTCACAGGAACGCCAGTGGTGGTTTTCTGCTGTGACAGGCTTTTCTATCACTACGACCTTGACCGTGACGAACCTGACCCTCTAAGCGGTTTCAGGCTTATCCCCTGCTCTACTGTCAGCGGTGAGGGAATTATCCACATAACCGCCGCAGGGAGCGTAAAGATAATCGACGATAAAGACCGTGTACACAACGTCAGGTGCTATGTAGGCATAAAGCCCTCGCTGAACGGAAAATCACGGGCTATATTCAACCCCGCATTGCTGGGATAATACAGGAGGAATACAAATGACCACACTTAAAACACTCGCTCTAGGGCTGAACAGATTTTTGAGCCGTTTGTTTTCAGACGACCCCGAAACTATAGATTACCTAAACGGTGCAGATTCGTTACCGCCGCCCCTAAACAAAGAGGAAGAGAAAAAAGCCTTTGAGCTTCTTGAAACAGACCCCAAAAAAGCCCGAGAACTGCTTATCGTGCATAATCTCAGGCTTGTGGTATATATAGCAAAGAAGTTTGAGTCAACAGGCACAGGCATAGAGGATCTTATCTCAATAGGCTCTATAGGGCTTATCAAGGCGGTGAACACCTTCTGTCCTGATAAAAACATCAAGCTCGCGACCTATGCTTCACGGTGCATAGAAAACGAGATACTTATGTTTCTTAGAAAATCAAATCAGTATAAAAATGAAATATCCATAGACGAACCGCTGAATGTTGACTGGGACGGCAACGAACTGCTTTTATCCGATATTCTAGGCACCGATGACGACACCGTGAACAAGGGCATAGAAAGCGAAGTTGAGAAACAGCTTCTTCTGGAGGAGATCGAAAAGCTCTGCCCTCGTGAAAAGCAGATAATGAAAATGCGATTTGGGCTTTCAGGCAAAAAAGAAATGACCCAGAAGCAGGTCGCTGATGAAGTCGGTATATCCCAATCCTACATATCAAGACTTGAAAAGCGGATAATAAAATCCATACGGCGAAATTTAGAAAAAATATGCTGATTAAAAGACTGGCGAACACGCAAAATGTTCACCAGTTTTTATGTTATATGGGATAATTTTGTTTTCACAGCAGTATAATTCTTCTCAGAAATAGGGATCACCTTGCCATATGTAAGTTCTATTCTGTAACGGCTTATACGGCTTACATATTCAGGATTTACAAGATAATTTTCATGACAGCGCACAAACATATCCCTATATCGTCTTTCAAACACCTTAAGGCTCTGCACTGATTCAAAAGAGCCGTCAATGGTATATATGACGCAGTGACTGCCACTGCTTTCCACATAAGCTATCCACGACCTATCCAGAAAAACAAGCGACCTGTCTACGCCGTTTACTATCACTCTCTTTGTACGCCTTTCACCTGAACAGACATTTTTCTTGTATATTTCTTCATAATGTACAGGATATATCCTGTCACGTTCATCATATTTAATGGCATTGGAAATGTGACAAAGCTTTATTTTTTCTACGCCGTTCTCGCTCACCCATGTAAACTGCATCCTTTGATCTGCTCTTCCAACACTGCTGTCAGGCCAAATCGTATCCAAAATGAAAAACATTATGACCTCGCAGGAACATTCAGTAAGACCTATGGAAAACACCTTTAGGTCGCTGAGCACAAATTCAAGCTTGTGTTCTTCTTGCGAAAAAGCATCAACAAGCTCCTTTCTGGTGCGTATCACGTGCTTCTCAGCTGGACCTATCCACAGAATGTCTTCATGACAGGCATTAAGAAAGCTGTCTATCTCGTTACTGTAGTACTTAGTGAGAATATCGGCTGAACGTGTTTCAAGAACTCTATATTCCATGAAATCAAATCCTCCGTTTGCTGAATTAATTTGTACATTTTTTATTATTTCTTCTATTATACGACATTTTTATTATTTTGTCAATAATACTGACACAATTTCATTTTCGCAAAATTTCGACAGATAAACTATGTATAAATTCTTCAGAAGTTTTATTGTAATTTTAAAGCATATGTGATATACTTAGACCATACGATAAATGAAAGGAGAAGATATCTTGGCGATAGATAGATTTTATGCGGTGATACCCGCTTATGAGCCTGATGAAAAAATGCTGGCTGTTATTGACGATATATCTTCATTGACCGATTTTCATATAATTGTCATTAATGACGGCAGCGGCAAGGATAAGCTGCCGATTTTTGCCGAAGCCGCAAAAAAAGCCATAGTTCTCACCCATGAGGTAAACAAAGGCAAGGGGCGTGGCATAAAAACCGCACTTGAATACATAAAAGAACATGAATCCGACACTGTGGGCATCGTCATTGCAGACGCAGACGGACAGCATAAGGTGGAGGATATAATAAGGGTGTCGGAAGCCCTGAAAAGCTCCCCTGACAAGCTTATTATGGGTTGTCGCAGATTTTCGGGAAAGATACCACTGCGAAGCAAATTCGGCAACAACATCACAAAATTCGTTTTCTCATTTGCCGCAGGAGTAAAGGTAAGCGACACGCAGACGGGCTTGCGTGGCTTTTCCTCAAAGCTCATACCTTTTATGCTGTCGGTAAACGGTGACAGATATGAGTTTGAGATGAATATGCTGCTTGAATGTGCAAGAGAAGGCATAAGATTCTATGAAGTGCCTATCGAAACTGTTTATCTTGGCAAAAACGAGTCATCACATTTTAATCCTATCAAAGACTCATGGAGGATATACAAGGATATCCTGAAATTCTCCTGCTCATCACTTCTTAGCTTCTGCGTGGACTATATTTTCTACAGCATTTTCGCAATGATAAGCGGGAGCGTAGCTTTTTCTAACATATGTGCAAGAGTGATAAGCTCCATTTTCAACTTTTCGATGAACAAAAAATTCGTCTTTAAAAATAAGGAAGGCATTGCAAAGACAGCCGCAAAATACTTTCTGCTTGCCGCATTAATACTAGCTGCAAACACAATAATGCTGGAGCTATGTGTGAAATATCTCATACACAACAAATATATCAGCAAAATACTTATAGAAGTGCTGCTTTTCTTTATAAGCTGGGCGGCGCAAAAAAGTTTCGTTTTCAGAAAGAGGGAAAGAAAAATTGACGAATAAGACAAAAAAGCCAATGCCTGTTTGGGCAATGGTGATAACAGACATTGTGCTTACAGCGGCAGCGATAGGTGTGTTCATGCTTTTTGACTACGTTATGCCGCAAAGCTCAGGAGTAAAGGGAGAAGTGATCGCAACAGTTGACAGCTCCGCAGAGGGAAGCTTCACCCTGCCAAATGCGGCTGACAACTCGCAGAAAGAAAGCACTGCGCAGGACGATAGCGAGCCTGCAGTTACCACAACAGCTCCGCAGGCAGAAACGGCTACAACCACACTGCGTACTGAGCAGACGAACCACAGAAACTGGGGCAATCAGGACACTGCCGACTATCGTTCAGACCAGAACGCTATAAGCAGTATAACAAACGGTGCCATAACCTCTGAGGAGCTTGGCTCGGCTTCAACTGACAATGCTCAGGTGACAGTATACAAAAAATCTATCGGTGAGGGCAGCGACAAGATAACCTATTTTGTGGCTGATGTTTATGTCACAAGCGCAAGCGAGATAAAAGCCGCCTTTGCAGACGGAGAATTCGGTAAGAACATCAAGGACTCAGTATTCAGTATGGCGGTGGAAAACAACGCTCTTTTCGCCATAAACGGTGATTTCTATGGTAATTCAGAACGCAGTATCGTTATAAGAAACGGTATAAAATACCGTGATGATGTCAACGACGCAGACGTGTGCGTGCTGTTCACAGACGGCACAATGCAAACCTACTCTCCGTCTGAATATGACAGCGACGCTGTTATAGCAAAAGGTGCATGGCAGGCTTGGAACTTTGGTCCTGCACTTCTTGACGGAAGTGGCAACGTTCTTGAAACGTTCAACACAACAAAATATCTCAATAGTGCAAATCCACGTTCAGCTATCGGCTGTGTGTCGGCAGGCCACTATATTTTCGTGACAGTTGACGGCAGAAACGAAGGCTACTCAAAGGGCGCAACTCTCAGCGAGCTTGCGGCTATCATGAGCGATGAGGGCTGTATGTCTGCGTTCAATCTTGACGGTGGAAAGTCCGCTATGATGTACTTCAACAACAGCATTGTGAACGCTCCTGACGGCGGTGGACGTGACCTCAGCGACATTATCTATATAGGAGGATAAAAATGAAAAGACTAAGCAAAATTCTCCCACATATCACGATAATACTTGCGGGAATGTTCATTGTATTCTGGATATTGGATATACTCAACCCTACAATGAATTTCATAAACAGAAAAATATCCAACAAGCTTCTGCTGGCATTTTGCATATCAGCCATAATAACAGCGATACTAGCGGTCTACTATCAGCGCAAGAGCGACAGAAAAGAATAGAACTAATGCAGAGTCACACGGCTCTGCATTTTTTTATGGTCAGATTTTCCTGAAAATTATCTGTATAGTTCCTGATCGAAAGGTAATAATTATATTATCACGGCAGCATAAAATGCTGCTTTTTAACAGGAGCGTGCGATGCAGTACAATAAAGTTGAGATAAGCGGAGTGAACACCAATGAGCTTAAAACGCTGAAAGAGTCGGAAAAGCTGGAGCTTTTGAAAAAAGCCCATTCAGGTGACAAGAAAGCCCGTGAGGAGCTTATAAACGGCAATCTCAGGCTCGTGCTGAGCGTTTTGCAGAAGTTTGTGAGCCGAAGCGACTCCCCTGACGACCTTTTTCAGGTTGGTGTTGTGGGGCTTATCAAGGCGATAGATAATTTCGATACCTCTCTTGATGTGAAGTTTTCTACCTACGCTGTGCCTATGATAGCAGGAGAGCTTAGAAGATTTCTTCGTGATTTTCAACCCATGAGGGTGAGCCGTTCTCTCCGTGACCTTGCTTATAAAGCAATGCAGGCGAAAGAACAGCTCATATGTGAAAACCAGAAAGAGCCTACTGTTGAGCAGATAGCAGACACTATCACCGAAAAGCCTAGTCAAGTGGTCATTGCCCTTGAAGCCATAACCGACCCGGTCTCACTCTATGAGCCTGTGTATTCTGACAACGGCGATGCTCTTTATGTATTGGATCAGGTGAGCGACAACTGTGACGATAAAAGCTGGCTTGAAGAGCTTTCATTGAAGCAAGCCATGAGCGAGCTTCAGCCTCGTGAACGTAATATACTCTTCCTGCGCTTTTTCAAAGGACAAACTCAGGTGGAGGTAGCAAAAAATATTGGCATCTCTCAGGCACAGGTATCACGGCTTGAAAAAGGTGCATTGGAACACATCAAGAAAAGTATCTAACGTCTGTCGCAATACGTTAAATCGACATTTATGAATATTTTTGTTATATACAATTACATTAAGGTCACGTTTTTGAAACAATTTGATTAATAATGTGCCATTAAAGTTGCTTGTAGTCAAAAAATTTGATATAATATATATATGAGTTATTATGTTAAATCGTCATAAGGGAGTTGAAGTGTATGCTGACTGATTATTCGGTTCTTATTTCCGAGTCATATGACGGCCAGCATAAACTGTTGACCGAGGAACTGAAACGCAATGGTACAAAGGTCCATATATGCGGTGATACTGAAATAGAGCTTGAGATAGGTGCTGTAAAATATACTCCTGACGTTATCGTTATTGACTGCTGTAAGCTGGGATATAAAAAGCTTCTGCATTTTCGTGAGATACTTCACGAAGATGACATTCATCCCATAATATATAACATCTACACTTATGATGACACAGAAACGATCCGTATTCTTCTCGATTATGATGATATTCTGCACATACTTATGCCATACGACGCTAAGAACGTATGCCACTATATGCTTGACAAGCTAAAAAGGATACCTGTCGATCCTGATATCCTTAAACAGAATATTTCAAAGGAGATACATAGGATCATAACATCAACGGGCATAAACCGCAAGCATTCAGGATATGACCATATCTACTACATGATATTCCTTATTATATTCAAATATAACGGTAATAAAGTACAAATAGGCGAACTTTATAAGGACATTGAAAAACAATATGGAAAAAACGCTGCAGCTATTGAACGCTCAACAAGAAGTGCTATAGTTTCAGGCTGGGAAAAAATGAAGTCTGTGGATAAGCAAATGCTTTTTGAAAGCTGCCTTGCTAACGGAACAAAGCCTACAAATGCAATGTACATAAACACCATAGCTTTATATATAAAGCATTTGTATAACGATCAGTTAGAGATGTATTACAAAAACAAAAACGATCATACATAGGACGATCCCCAAAGTGCATACCTATTATAAAGGGTATGCACTTTTTTTGAAAGGGGAAGGTTTCATGATATGTAGTTTTTCAAGCTTACGAAATAAAGAGGTCGTCAATATGCGAACAGGACTGAAAATAGGCTATGTTGATGATATAGAAATGGATACTCAGGGAGCGAATATAGTTTCACTGATCGTCTATGGCAAACCAAGGGCTTTCGGTATCATGGGCAGAGATGAGGATATTATCATAAAATGCTCGGATATCGAGCTTATCGGCGAAGATACCATACTTGTAAAATTCAACGATAGTGCAGTATGCACAAAGAGCAGAACTGTAAAAGTCGAAAATTTGTTAAAATAAATTGTCGTAAACTCTTGAAATGAAATAGAAAATATGATATAATATTGAAGCAATTCGCACGGACAGGTTTTTGCCGTTGGTCCTGCCGTAAGACAGGTGAAAGCAAGTAAAGCCGTCCGGAGGATAAAAACATCTGCGAAAGCAGAAATCTAAAACCAAACAGGAGGTTACTACAATGGGAGTAGTATCAATGAAGCAGCTTCTTGAAGCTGGTGTACACTTTGGTCACCAGACAAGAAGATGGAACCCTAAAATGGCTCCATACATTTTCACAGAAAGAAACGGAATTTACATCATCGATCTTCAGAAGACCGTTAAGAAGCTTGAAGAAGCTTATATGTTTATCCGTGACATCTCAGCTAATGGCGAAGAGGTACTTTTCGTAGGTACAAAGAAGCAGGCTGGAGATTCTATCAAGGAAGAAGCACTGAGAGCTAATGCACATTATGTAAATGCAAGATGGCTCGGCGGTATGATGACAAACTACAAGACGATCCAGCAGAGAATCAAGAGACTTGAGCAGCTCCACACAATGGAAGAGGACGGCACATTCGACCTTCTCCCTAAGAAGGAAGTTGTTAAGCTGAAGCTTGAGATAGAAAAGCTTGAAAAGTTCATGGGCGGTATCAAGAACATGAAGAAGCTTCCGGGCGCACTTTTCGTTGTTGACCCAAGAAAGGAAAAGATCGCTGTAGCAGAGGCTAAGAAGCTTGGCATACCTGTAGTGGCTATCGTTGACACAAACTGCGATCCTGACGATGTTGATTATGTTATCCCAGGTAACGATGACGCTATCAGAGCAGTTAAGCTTATCGCTGGTTGCATGGCTAACGCTATAATTGAAGGCAGACAGGGTGAGGACGCTGAGTCCGCTGAAGAGGCAGACAAGGTGGAAGAAGCTGACGAGGCTGCTGAATAAGAGCTGAAATTTCAGGCAGGCATTTATAGTATATTTGTCTGCCTATTTCGATATAAAACACTAGGAGGAATAATAATGGGTAAGGTATCCGTAGCAGAGATCAAAGAACTTATGACAGCAACAGGCGTTGGCATGATGGACTGCAAGAAGGCTCTTGTAGAAGCTGACGGCGATATGGAAAAGGCAGTAACACTTCTCCGTGAAAAGGGACTTGCTACACAGGCTAAGAAGAGCGGCAGAGTTGCAGCAGAGGGTATCTGCACAGCTGTAGTTAAGGGCAACGTAGGCTGCGTTCTTGAAGTAAACATCGAAACAGACTTTGCTGCTAACAATGATGAGTTCAAGGCTTTCGTTGCAGCAGTTGCTGATACAATAATCGAGACAAACCCTGCTGACGTTGACGCACTTAAGGCAACAAAGATCAGCGGCGGTGACAAGACAGTTGAAGAGACACTTCAGGATCTGTTCATCAAGATCAGAGAGAACATGGTAATCAGAAGATTCAAGAGAATGGAAGGCATTCTTGTTCCTTACGTTCACGGTGCAGGCAGCATCGGCGTTATGGTAAAGCTTGATTCTGACATTGCAGCTGACAATGCTGAGCTCCTTGCTGCTGGTAAGGACTGTGCACTTCAGGTTGCAGCTATGAATCCTGCATACCTGAACAGAGAGGCTGTTCCTGCTGACGCTCTTGACAAGGAGAGAGAGATCATGCTGGCTCAGATGGCTGAGGATCCTAAGATGGCTAACAAGCCTGAGCAGGTTAAGCACAAGATTATCGACGGTAAGATCGGCAAATACTATTCTGAGAACTGTCTCCTTGAGCAGGCATTCGTTAAGGATGATAAGGTATCTGTTGGCAAGTACGTTGAGTCTGTAGCTAAGAAGCTTGGTGGCAAGATCGACGTTGTTGAGTACGTTCGTTTCGAGAGAGGCGAAGGCGTAGAGAAGAAGGAAGAGAACTTCGCTGACGAAGTTGCAGCAATGACAAAGTAATCTTTCTGACATAAATGAAAGTCCCTCGGTGGTTAGCCGAGGGACTTTTTTTATGGGCTTTTGATTGTAACTTGTCAAATTTTATTATAATGCATCAAATAAAATGTGTCAAGTGATATTGACAAAACCAAAACAACAAAAAGATAATCACACTCATCTGCATTTTCACGCAGTTCAAGTATATCAAATTCATCAAGACAAAGCATATTTTGGTTGTGATTTATAAGCATATTATATCCTTTCATTACAAATTTTTTCGCAGAGGACAAAGTCTAATTACTGAAGATAAGAGGCAACTATCGTTCAGAGTTGACATCATTATCTGAATTATCTCCTCACTCAAACACTCCCACGTCAAGCTGTCCGCAGAAATAAAGATCATTCATAGTCGGCTCGCTTATAACAGCGTTTGGAGTGGGCTTTGTCTTTGATATGGTCTTTGACTTTGTGTCCTCATAATAAATGTTCTCGATAGGCAGCAGACCAATGTCCGCTTTCGGAATATCCCAAACCATACCCCTTATATGCTCAAAAAGCGCCTCTGGGCTGTCATTAGCGATAACAGAGCCTTTGTTAAGTATGATCAGGTCGTCCGTTATGGTGTCAATATCAGAAACGATATGGGTGGAAATTATTATAATGCTGTCCTTTTTAAGTCGCACCATTATCCTCTTGAATTGCTCACGTTCGAATGGGTCAAGACCAGCAGAAGGCTCGTCAAAAATCAGTATCTCGGGGGAGTTAAGGATAGTCTGTGCAATGGCAAGGCGCTGTTTCATTCCGCCAGAAAATGACTTTATCTTGTCATCAAGATTTTCAGACAGATTCACAAGCCCCAGCACACGTCTTATCTCGTCCTCAATAAGCGGCTCGGGCATTCCTTTTAATAACGCCGAAAATCTCAGAAATTCGTGGGCGGTGTAGCTTGGATAAAATGGCTGATATTGAAACTGAAAGCTCAGCTTTTCACGATATTTTTCGCCCATTTCAAAAACGTCCTGCTCGTCAAGGGTCACACTGCCACCCGACTTTTTTATCACGCCCGATATGCAGTTCATTATGGTGGTCTTGCCTGCGCCGTTTGGTCCAAGCAAAGCGTTTATGCCCGTATGAAATTCGCAGGTTATGCCCTTGAGCACCTGCTTTTTGCCGTATCTTTTGGATAAGTTTTCTACTCTTAAAACGCTCATATCATCACCACTCCTTATCGGTCAAAGCTTTTTTCATAATATCCGCTGTATCTCCATGCAGTCAGTCCGCTCAAAATCGCTGCAAGATATATGAATACAGCTACCGCTTCCGAACAATCAAAAGCCCTCATATAGTCAAGGTTGTTAAGCTGCCCATTTACGCTTGTGACAGCCGCAAACATATAAGGCGAAAACGTTCCTAGATAATGTGCGGCGGCGGACATGACCGCTATCAGCCCAGAGGTCAGCATAACATATTTTTTCACAGAGCGCACTTGCTTTGCCACAAGCACGAAAATGCCGTAGGTTATAAAAAGCGACATAAGCCTTGTGACATATAGCCATATTATAGTACCTCTCACAGTGAGCATTACGGGTGAAAGGTCAAATTCCCATACGCTTTGCAATGGTGCGGTGCTGTATTCGCTCTGCTGTAAAGTTCCGCTTAAAATAAGGTCTGCAAAAAAGCTCAGTGTGAACATTATAAATATCGCCGCCGATAAAATTATTTCCCGTGACTTGAAAAACGCCGCCGAATTTTTTGATATCTTTATCTGCCGATCCATTCTCTTTTCATAACTATCTGCAACAAAAACGCCCACAAGCAGAAGCACAAATATAGGCATGATATCTACCGCCTGCAATTCAAGAAATTTCAAAAACGGCTCGTCATTTATCACCTGTGGAGTTGGAAATGCAGCGTAAAGTCGGCTGTTTTTCACAAGGTCGGTAGGTATATTAGCGTCTGTTAGACCTTTTCCTGTGCGTGCATAGCTTCTGAGGCTTTCGACCATGAAACAACTGCGAAGCTCGGTCTTATACTTGTTCACGGCGGCTGTGATGTTATCGTTATAACCGCCTGCGTAACTCCTCAGCTCATAGTCCGTTATGTATTCATCACATTGATCAAGTGTCTTGTCTGCGGAATTTTCTATAAGTTCATTGTATATCTCCGCCGTTTCTTTGTTCATATATGTAAGATTATTTGAAGAATCAAAGCTCCGATATACTGTGAATTTTGCGGAAGCTGAAAAAATTATCACTATGACAAAAAGCATCCAAAATTTCTTTAAAAGCCGTGAAGTCTGATAACTATACATACTTTTCATTATCCCACCTGCCTTTCAGCAAGAAGATATGTCCCTGCAGCAAAAACTGCGGTCATGATGAACATAATAGCAAAATAAACAACGTATTCTCGTGCAGGTATTCCCCAGAAATTCATATAACCTGTGTCATTGAGCATATTGGTGTAATTGCCTGTTAAAATGTCAACGGCAGGATTGGAAAGACTTGTAGTTTTCAGATATAATGGTACAAATATTGGCACAAGACAGACCGCTCCTGCAAGTATGGTCTTTCTGCAAAGCATTGAAAGAAACATAACAATACTTGCGGTGAAAAGCGCATAAACAAGTTTTGCGGCAAATACTGCAACTAGATATCCGCCAAAGCTCATATTCGCCGAACTTAGTTCAAAACCGCTCAGATATTGCAATGGCATATCAAGTTTAAAGCCGTTTGTATCGTAAATAAAAAGAGTTATAATATCCACAGTGTAAATTATCAAAACAAGAATTATTACAGCAACAAAGCCGGTACAAAGCTTGAAAAGTGAGAATTTCCTCACGCCCGTTTTGGTTATTCCAAAGCTTTTTATCCTGCTGCTTTGTATCTCTGATGAAAATATGCTGAAAAGGAGCAGATAAACACCGAATGGTATGAGTATTTCAGATGACATATAGTTTTCAAAGCCGTCAGCGGCTCTGGTGTCAATGATATTATCAGATTTTTCAAGCGCTGTTATAACGGAATCATAGTCTTCTATAAGTTTGTTTGACAGCTTTAAAGAATACTCATCAGTGACGCCACGCCTTGCATTTCGGCTGTAACCTCTCACACGCTCGGATATGAGCTTCAAAGAGTTTTGCTGAGCGTAAAGCTGCCCCTCAATAAGAGAAAACATACTGTCAAGACCCACACCAGCCTGAGAATTTTTCTGAGAAAAATCTATTATCTTTTCCTCAAGCTCCACAGGCAATTCAGCCTGTTTTACACCGCCCGTGTTGTGGTTATTTTGATAGTCGTTTATCTCATTATTAAGGGAGTTTTGCTCATCAGCAAGCTTTTGAGCGCCTTGGCTTACAGTTTCCGAGCCGCCTTTAAGATAGGTCATGTATTTTTCGCCATAAGCATAAGAGGGTCTGAGTACAGATATCAAAAAGGCGCAGGAAAGCAAAGCCAGCAATAAGCTTATCAAAGCTGACTTCGCCATATCTTTTCTTATCATAAATCTGAGAAGTTTCAAATCGTCACACCTCAAATATCAAGCTCTTACATTTCTGATTGTATCTCTGCATATGTATCATAATCCCATTCGCCGTTTGAAATAAACTTGTGCAGTTTAAAATCTTTATCCACAAGATAAGCGGCTGTATCAGCGTCGGGATTATAGGTCGAAAGAAGGAAATAATCCTCACAGTTATTGAATATCGTCATATAGTCGATATACTCATAGCCGTAAAAATACTTTTCATTGAGCTTAGCATCATCAATTATCTTCTGCGGTTTATTGTCGTTATCAAGATAATAAAGCACATACTGATACATTTTGCCATTATCATTTGGCTCACGAACAAGCACTATCATAGTGTTATTGAAATACTGAAAATATCTTACAAAAGATTTGTCTTTAAAAGTGCAAACCGTGTCACTTTTTTCATTATCCTCGTTATACCTATACAGCTTGTTTTCGCCATTAGAGTAATACACATTTCCGTCGGCAGGATAATACATATACGGCGTATTTTCGCTTATCTGAGAGCCAACATCAATGCCTGTATCCTTGACGTTCTGAGGGTCTGAAAGTGGAGCTATAAATAGGCGGACTGTATCCGTTTTTGGACAAAGCCTTGTAAAATAAAGCTTGCCGTCGCTTATGTAATAGGTATTGGCTTTTGTTATCTCGCTTTTGTCAGAGTTTTTGAGAGCGTATTTATATAGCGAATAGCCTGTGCTGAATCCGTTCTCGTCGGTCTCGCTCTTTTTGTATTTGCCCTCAACAAAATAGATATCTCCGTCTTTGTCCATAGACATACAGCCTAATATGCTGTCCTTTGGTGCAGAATACACTTCCGTGACTTCACCGCTGTTGTAATCCACTGTGACAATGCTGTAATCTTCTTTTTGCGTAGCAGAATTATACACTGACCTTACAGCGTATATAACGCCGTCATATATGGTATAGCAGGACAAGTTTGAATACTCTTGAAGCTTGACCTTTATCATTGCAAGGCTGTCGGATTCGATATCATATTCTGCAATGCCGTCATAGGTTTTGTAATACACAAAATTGTTTGCAAATGCAGTAGAAGAAGCTTCAGGACACAAAAGGTTTGTGGGAGAAGCGGAAAGTTCTTGTTGACCCTTTTCAGAAGAAACCGCCTTATCGGATTTTGTGCCAAGAGAAATGAAAAGTGTAACTGCAACTGCGGCAATTATAACTGCGGCTGTTGCGATAATAATTTTAGTTTTCATAATTCACACTCAAGTTCTATTATTGACTATCAACGGAAAGCGTTGTGCTGTAATTGCCATGTACCTTATCATTATAAATATGTACAGTTTTTACTAACTTTGAAGATGTACAACCTTTTAACCCAAACGAATGCTCAATTTTACCTGTGTCAGAGTGAGATGATCCACAACCAGTACCACCAACAGAGGCACTTGCATAAACATAACCGCTGTATTTACAATTTGGATTGTAAACATTGTTATTGTTACTTGATGTCCTAGTCCAAGCTTGACCAGCTACAGTTGAATTTGTTCTTATTCCTGTTACAAAACATGAAATATAAGCATTTGAGCCAGAACCACCAACTGCTCTGCCGTATTTTATGGCTTCATACGCACTAGCCCCAATAGCCATAGAGCTCATCATCATAACAGCAGCACCCATAGCTGCGATTCTCTTAACGATCTTTTTCATATTAAACGTCCTTTCTCAATGTAAGTGTAATTTTCTTTAAGTTTTGTTGCAGAGTATTTTAACTTCATCATATCACACAATTATTGCAACGGAGAATTGTGCATAATAAATATTCACATCTTCATTGGACTCAGCAGCTTTCAATTATATAAACTGAAAAAGCAGTGAAAATGGCTGATTGAAATACATAAGTTTGTATGTTTTCACAATTGCACGTACTTGTTTTTATTATTATTACATAAAAATAGTGCACAGTATCACACCATGCACTATTGATTCCTATTTTACAGAATAGTAGATATCCATTATTTCTGATTCAGATATGTCACCACTTAATTCAAATATATATTCGCCATTATCCCACAAAATACTTATGAAATCATCATTTTTGTATATCATAAACTCATTTCCGAATTTATCTGATGAAGTTTTGAAATGACCACGTTCATTATCATAATATGAAGAATAAGAATCCGCTGTATATTGGTCGAAATATATACTTTCAGATTTGTTTTCTGAATAATATCGCAAACCAATATTGCTGCTTGTTGAAACACTTTCGCTTTCATCTAAAATAAAACCGTTTGGAACAGTAATGCTGTATCGCTTTTCTATCTTGCTTTTGTGATTGCCTATATCTTTGCTATCATGTTGAACAGATACAACGGTGTGATCATTGAAAATTCGCAGGAAGAAATTCCTTACTGCATTTCTTGCAGGTGCATAGGCGGCAACAGTCGTTGTACCCATAATAGCTGCCGCAATTATGGCAGAAGCGATCCTTCGTCCTGTGGTTTTGATAAGCGGATAATAAATGCGGCTTTGGTTCTTTATGAGCTTTTCTTTTTTGTTCAGATAGTCCTCAGAAAACTCATAATAGCTGTATGATGACAGGTCTAGGCTATTTAATTCATCGCAATACAAAGGCACAAGCTTTTTTAATTCTGATCGTGTATCACTCATCGTCGTTTATATCCTTTCTGAGTATTTTTCGAGCTTTTTCAAGTCTTGATTTTACTCCTCCAACAGATAGATGTAGTTGCTTTGATATTTCATTGACCTTAAAGCCATAGAAATATTTCATCATAATAACGTCACGGTAAATATCAGGCAACTTTTCGACCATGTCAGCAACAATAAGCTGTTCAAAGTGGTCGCAGTCTTCAGATATCTCTTTAATTTTATCATCTATCTGAACATTGATACTGTGTTTGTTTTCTTTTGCAAGAATATCGATACACACGTTTCTATTAATAATAACTGTATAAGCGACTATTTCGGCTGGTTCTAAACTATGAATTTTTTTGAAATTTTCTGCTAACGCCAAAAATGTTTCAGAAACAGCTTCCTCCGCCAAGGCATTATTATGTAACTTTGACATTGAGAATACGAACAATTTTCTTTCAAGAGAGTCATATATTTTTCTGAACTCTGATTTATCATCATCGTCGATCAGCGTCATACAAACAGTGAACACTTGATCACCTCTGTCTAATTTTGTAATAAGCTTAGTATAGCATTATTTATATGTAATTTCAAGAGGGATTGTCTGTTGAATTAAAATCTTGTTGATTGTGAAATGTTTGTTAACATCAACACGGAAGTTGAAATAGCCGATTACTTATAGCTCTTGACTTTTTATTAGCATTGTGATATAATGAAAATGACAAAAGGGTACTGCATAAGCCTATTGGCTAAGCGGTTTCTCCCAAAGATTTAGTGGAAAGAAACACCGTTACTTGTGAGATTGTTGGCGGTGTTTCTTTTCGTAAGGGGTGCCATAGGCAACACCTTATCAACGATAATTTGGTAAAGTTTGGACGGTTGGCTTTACAGCAATAAAACCGAAAGGACAGATATAAATGATCGATGCGATGTATAATTACAGACAGGTTGAAATCCACTCCGCTGAGTTCTCTGATGAGTTTAACAAGCTCTGTATACCGTTTGAAGATTCGCTGAGCGAGGAGCAGATCGATGTTTTCCACAAGATACTGGACTGCGTGATCGATACTGCCGCCGCTGAGATGAGGGCTGCATATAAGGTCGGATTTAAAGATGGAGTACAGCTTATTACAGAAATCGAAAGATGATTTCATAGCAAAAATCATGAAGGCAAGGCTCGCTGATTTCAGTGGGTCTTGCTTTTTTGGGAATATTTCGATCCTTTTTATTTACAGTTATCTTTCAGAACACGGTAATAGCAATTGATAGTTAATTTCAGTTCAGTAAATAACAAATGTACCGAATAAATCTCAAAAAAGACTTGAAATTTTATCCACTTTGTGCTATAATGTATGATAAGTATAAATGATTTATCAGTATGCGAAATGCAAGTGAAATTAAGGTATAGTAATGATATATAAGATTGAGAGGATAAGAATATAAGCAATATTAGTATTCCGCAGCAGATTGATGAGATCATCGCAAAAAGAAAACAGCGACTTGATTCATTAGAGGCAACTAAACGTACTATTGATGATGCTGCGAAAAGTGTTTCTGATTTTAGGGCTTTTCAGAATAGAATCAAAAATAGCCCTGAGAGCTTCCCTATGTTTAAGGGCGATTACAGCATAATTGAACGAATCACCGAAATTTCCACTGAAGAATTTTCACAGCTCTATGCAGATTATTCACGAGAACTTGATAAACTTACTGCACGATTAAGCCGTGATAGTCTCAATATCAGTTTTATAGGACGTGAAGGTCAAGGCAAAAGCCTTGTAATGAAAAACATAAGCGGGTTGGATAATTCTGTAATCCCTTCTTCCGATGGCACTTCTTGTACTGGAGCAAAATCAATCATAACAAATGTTGATAGTGATTCGGTAACAGCAGAGATAACTTTCTATACTGGGGATGAGATCGTTGGAATCATAAACAGCTATCTTCATCGTTTGACAAACGGAAAGCAACATATCACTAAACATTGGCAAATTTCAGAGATAGATGTTAATACTATCCAAGCAGAAGCCGAAGAATCAGAAGAAGCAACGGATGATGTTGCCGAAATGTGTGATAATCTTAGAGAATATGTGGAGCATTATGACAAATACAAAGATGATCTTGATAAGGTTATATCAGTAGAAAAAGATCAGATTGAAATGTATGTTTCTCACTATTCGTGTAATGATCCAACCCAAAAATACTATAAACATCTTGGGGTTAAATTAGCTAATATAAAAGCTCGTTTCCCACATAGTGATGTTGGACGTATTGTTCTTGTAGATACCATAGGCTTAGGGAAAACGGCTATCGGCGTTGAAGACGAAATGTTAAAAGCAGTCGAGAATGATAGTGATGCTATTATATTGATAACAAGACCTGACGCTAAACGTTATTCATTGGGTCCAGATTGGAAACTTTTGAAAAGAATTCAAGAACGTGTTTCTAAGGCTTATACAAAAGAAATGCTCTTTTGGGTTATGAACAGAGTCGAAAAAGGTGAAAGTAACGTAACTGGTGTAAATGAGTTAATCAACCAAATCGATAAAAAAGACTATGCTGTTGCTAAGGCATTAAATGTAAACTGTCTCTCAGGGGACGAAGTAGTTAATAGATTGCTCATTCCTGTTTTGGAACACCTCTCTGCTCGCATTACCGAAGTTGACAAGCACCTTATCGAAAAACTAAATCGTTTGGGTGAGCAACTTTTTGAAGCATTCAAAGGTATTTGTACCGCCTCCGATTGTGCATTAGCTAATTCTGCAAATGATGATATAAAAAGACGCTTCTTCAAACGCATCAATTCCACTATAAAAAAGGGAGTCTTAGGTCAACTAAGAACGCTGTACCTGACCGAATATGAACCTCGCCGTGACATTCCTTGTGAGGAACTTATGGATGCTGTTGAAGTCAAGCTCAATAATATCCTTAATTGTGTTCCTTCAAAAGAACAGATTATCGAATTTACAGAGTACGGTGATGCTAATCAGCTTAACGTATATGAGAGCTGTACTAATTTGATGCGATTGAGCATAATAGATGATTTCACTCAGCTTAACGATGTTCTTGAAAAGCTTGTTGAAGAAATGAAAATGCAAGTTTTACATATTTTTGCTGATGATGAATACGGAAGACTTGGAACAATCATTCCGTTAAATAATGCAACCAGTTCAGATGCGTGGATTGATTCTTTCCTTGAAAAAATTGATGGGGAAAAGAATTATAAATTTTTCGCAGCAGCCCTACGGAAATTCCAATCATATACAATTAATGTACAAGGCTTCTTAATTCATGAAGTGCGTGATCAGCTTGACAATATTGATATTTCTATTCCGAAAAAGAATGGTGAACCTACAGTTCCGCAAATTTCTGCACCTATGAGTGACCCTGATGCTGTTGCAGATGATATTTATGAATGGCTTCGCACCTACGTTGAAAACATTCACGATAATGTTGAGATTGCTTTGCGTGATTTGTATAAGACTCCAAACAAATCTTTATTCGCCGCAATCAAGGATTTATATGATAGAATTACATACACAATGGTAGATAATGAAAGCAAGATTGTTGAGGAATGGCGGTATCTTTATGAAGATTGGATGGCTCTGATTTGGAAAGACGACTATCAGAAAGAAAGCGCTTTGCAGAGTATTGCAGAAAAATGGAACGCTGTTACAGGCGCACTTAGCAAACTGAACTCCATTGAGTATTTTACAATTGAGAATTGAGGAAAAAACTATGGAATGCACTGTTAATATTATGATGTTTGGCGGAAGACGTTGCGGAAAAACAAGCGTTATTTCCGCTATAAAAGATTGTTTTTGTAAAGTGTTTGGTAAGAGTACTCATCTTGAAATTCAGATTGAAGATGAAGATACGATGGATATGCTCAGAGAAAATAAGCAGGAAATAGAGCAGTATTTTGCAAATAAAACCCGAAGCATGACCTTTAACTGTGATGGAACAGATGATATTGTAGATTACAAAATGGTTGTTTCTATTGCAGGAAAGAAGGGTGGCAGAATTAATTTTAGTTTCTGTGATTTTCCCGGAGAATGGCTTATAAAGTATCCAGGACGAGAAGATGAATGGAAACGTCATCAAGCACAACTTAGTGACAAGATGAAAAAATGTGACATAATCATCGTGGCTGTTGACAGTATTTATCTTATGGAAAAAGCTATGACCCGAAAGGGAGATTCCGTGGGTCAGTTTAACGAAGGAAGAAATTACTGTTCTGTAATTGCGAATATGGTGAAAAATAACTTTACTGTTTCTGAAAACGGGGATCCGAAAATGATTATGTTCGTTCCTTTAAAATGTGAGACGTACTTTGATCAAGGACAGATGCAACTTCTTAATCAACGTATTCATACTGGCTATCAGGAACTCTTTGACTATGTACAAAAAAAGGAAAACCGCAATCACTATCAGGTCATAATTGCTCCGATACTTACTCTTGGAGAAAACACTGTTCGTTTTTCAAGATTTGAATATACAAAAGACGGGCAGAAAGATGAACAGATAGAAGTAGATTCTGTTACCAAGATTCCAAGCATTGTAAAATTTTTGTTTAAAGACATGAATGCCAGCTATAATCCTAAATTTTGTGAGCAGCCACTTTTGTACACTCTTGCATATTTGCTTGATCTGATGAATAAACTGAAAGAAAAAGAAAAGCAGGATAGTGGATTGATTGCAAATTGGATTCGTGGATTAAAAGAGAAGTATGGAAATCTTGCGTCTGCGAAAAACTTTTTAGCTGAAAAGAAGCTAATCCAAGGACAGCTAAAAAAATCCAATGATGGCTACGAATTGGTAAACAATCCTCTACGATTCTAATTAAAGGAGATGAGAGCGTGATAAAAATTCATTCCTATTGCTCTTATAAGCATTCTCCTTCGGGCTTTGTCTACGGATCTTTTCTGGTTGGAGAAAAAGCAGATAACTCCGATTACTGCCCTTCTGAGGAAAATAATGCTAATATAGTTCAAACTGCTTTTGAAAATGGTATTATTAGAAGATTATGTGGTAAAATACCAGATTCATATAGATATATTTTTCTTGTTCGTAAGCTAAAGTATAATTATGGGAATGATCATTCTGATATTGGTAGAGAAGTTCAAATGAACTTTGGGTTTGAATTTGATTCATTCGATGAATTCCTATCATTTGTATGCGGATTTATTAATGCTGAGGAACAAGACGCACAAACTCTATATCATCAGCTTGCTGATTGTGTAATTCCTGATGAAAGCGTTAAAACATATAAATATAGAATCTCAAAAAAGACATTAGATTTATGGATTGCATCAATTAAACAGCCACTTTCAAATAATGAGAATGAACAGTATAAAAAATATAAAAAAGGTATTTATATAACTGCTTCCTCGACAAGTACAGACTATACTGAGGAAATATCGTCTTTGTTTGAATTTCCTAATACTATTAACGAACAACCTGTCGAGCTTTGTAGAGAAAAAAACACAGCTAATTACTATTATCCATTAAAAAAAAAGTCAGTTCAGCAAGAAGTGGACACAAGTGAGAATAAAACCAATAATAGTAGTTGCCTTAATCCTAATAGGTCTATTGGCATTCGATTTATGGAAAAATTCTTCAAAGAAGCAGACCAACTTATCAAACAAAATGACGATTCCGATTGAAAAAACCATGATGGTAGATGATCAACAAATTGTGTTTATCAAGCATGAAGTAATGCTATCATAAATCCATAGCCTAATGGCGCACCTGTTTTCCGTTCCGCATAAGTCCGATTAGGCATTGTGGAGCATACCACAACAGGCACAAACCCTATTGGAACTGAATAACCGCAAGCTTTCGGAAACGCTCAGTAAGCGTTTCTGAGGGCTTTTTCTTTTCAGCGGTTAGTTTTCCGCTCCGCAGGCTCGGACGGCTCTGTGGGACTTTGACCTTCGCCAGACTGGTCAAACAGAGGTCTGTTCGGTGATACCGTGACGGATTTTATATCCACGCACACGGCGGTAAAAGGTGTTTGCCGACATATCCATTCTACGCATAAAATCCCTGCCTGTGATGTTCTTCGCTCTCCATTCCCCATAGAGCTGCCCGAACATTGTCCAGTCGGTGGGGAGAGGTTTCCGTCCCGTGTACTTGCCCTGAGCCTTAGCGACCTCGACGCCCTCACGCTGTCTCTGTTTGAGCTGCTCACGCTCCAACTGAGAGAGGGCTGCGAACACGGTAAGCATAAATTTGCCCGTAGGTGTGTCGGCGTCGATGATGTTCAGCAAGTCTTTCGTGGAGCGTCCTAAACGGCTGATACTCTCAATGTAAAGAGTATCGCCCTCCCTCACATAGTCATAGTCCTGAGCTGAGGGCGGTCTGTGTTCGCTCCTGACAGCTTCTAGAAGAAGATGCGGTCAATCTGATAATTGCACATTATCTCTTGCTGACGGGCGGTTTCTTGGTGTTCAGTGGAAACTCTGATGTATCCGATTTTGCTCATGTTATCATGTCATTTCTTTATTCGAGTGTGTCTTTCTTTCTCTGCTGAGTGAGCTTTTTCTGTCTGCTCTGCTCGACAGCCCTCTTGTTGATCTGCTGGTCTCTGTAACGGCGAACAGCTTGCGTGTACTGCTTGGCAACTTGCTTCTTGGCAAGGTAAGCCCTGTGTTCAAGCGAAATCTCGTCACGCCTGTCTTTCATTCTTTGTAACAGCTTTTCCGTATCCTTCAATGACGGCAGCTTATCGTCTGTGGTGTAAGGCCCTGCACTGCTCTTTGAGGAAAGCTCTGGTCTGCTCATAGTCCTCGATCTCCTCAGAGTGCTTTTTTTCTGTATCGGCTCTGCTTAAAGCCAGATAAGCCCTTGTACTCTCGGTATGTAGGCACAAGGTCATCATGGTGCTTCATCTTGGCGATGATAGTTTCAACAGTATTGATATGTGTTTTCACTCGTCTGTGTGGTCATCATCGTGCTGACCTCGATACATAAAGCCAGTAAACTCGGTGAAAGAAGTGATTCCGCCTGCTTCAAGCTCTGCGATCATCTTGTCGCTGTCACGCATACCACGAACGAGATTCCACGGATCTTCTTTTTTCTTTTCAGGCGCTTTGACCTCTGTCGGCTCAGGTGCAGGCGGTGGAGTTTCAAGCTTATCATACAGCGGTGCAAGAAGTTCCTCCGCTGTAATAACCGTTCTGTCGGTGTCGGGTTTGGTGGTAGTCAGCGGTATGATCGTGGCTGTAGATTTAGGTGCTTGTGAGATGCCATTTTTCTGCATTTTTGAGCGAATGAGATCGGTGATAAGGTGTCCGGGTTCTGACGGTGGTGTTTTCGGTGCGGTGACTGCCTGTGTCGGCTTCGGCGGTTCGATAAGCATATCGGGAGTGACATTCTCCGCTGATAGCTTTTCCTGTATCTCCGCTATCTGCTCGGTGATGCTTTCGACGGTGAATCCCTCACCCAGCGTTTCAGCTCTTGTAAAGCGTTGCTGACCGTCACCAGATAGCTTGAATTTCAACTTGTATTTGTTCTGCGGAGTGTAAACAAACTCGATGCCGCACCGTCGGCGGTCTCACTCGCTCACGCTTCAGCGTGATGCTCTCAATCATCATCGGTGTCAATATTCTAAACTGGTACGGCGCATTTATTGCGCAGTCTGGGCGGCAATCTCGTGAAAATGTCCATTGACTTTTCCGTAGGCGGTATGGTATAATAAGACAGGTCAACAGTTTGATATTCTATAAACTATAAGGAGAGAGCATATATGAGGGCTATTCTATTTCCATTAGATAAAGTAGTATTAGATGATAAAGAGATTAAGCTCGGAATGACAAAGAATGATGTTGAAACTGTACTTGGACAGGGTGAAACATATGATAGTTCACGTTACTATTACCATGATGAACTTGCTATTGACTATTCCTCAAATGATAATACAGTTGAATTTATAGAGTTACTTGGCGGTCCAGATGGAGAAATACAGCCTGAAATATATGGTATCAAAGCATTTCAGGTCGATGCTAATGAACTGGAACAAGTTTTATGTGGACATAATGGTGCAGATGTTGATTATAGTGAGGAGGACTCCAGAGCATATCGAAAAATTAGTGTAGGAATATATAGTGAAAACTATGAAGATCGTTGGGAAACAATTGGATTAGGTGTAACAGATTACTACTAATAACAAAAATGATGATGAACCTCTATAACTTACAAGCTGTGTGAGCGAACTCCGCTCCGCAGCTTTTTAATTTTCCCCATAACAACTTGACAAACTCGAAAACTCTAATGGCGCACAAAGTTCATGCGCCCTGCGAATAGGCAGATAGCTCCGAAATTTGCTATAATATTATCGTGGGGTTAAATCAAATCCTGCGATACTCAAAACCGAAAAGAGGTGATGTGAATGAGTAAGAAAGCTAAATCTGAGATTGCTGACGAGTCCGCCGTTATCATTACGGATGCCGTGCTTGCCGAGAATCAGGCAAAGCTCGACAGCTACGAAAAGTCTATCAAGGCGGCGCAGGAACGCAGGCGCAAGGTCATCATCGAAAGCAAACTCTACACCTACGATAAGCTATCCGAACTTTACGGTGGTGCTGAGGGGCAGACACTTCTCAATGCTGTGACTGCGGAGCATACGCTCATCGGCAAGTTGACCGACAGCGGAATGTCCTACGCTGACATTGAGGGGCTGGTAGATAGCTCTGACGGTGCAGACAGCAAGTCGGGCAACAGCTCGGACAGTGATGTTGCTGACGGACAGACTTCCTTCTTTGAAAACGAAAATCCGTATGCGGTTTAATATAACCGACAACAAAACGATAGCCGTGAGGGACGGCTCTGCCGTTCCTCACGGCTATAATCACAACCAACAACCATGAGGGTAAGAGAAAAAAAGCGATGCCCTCAGACCTATAAGCGTAGATATAGAGAAGCTAAGGAGATAAATTCGCTATGAATGAAACAACAACTGCCGCCGTTGCGGTATCGGAAACTGTGTCCGAGTACCATATCGGGCATACGATTTACAGAGTGAAAACCGTCTTTAACCCAGCTTTTCGGCAAAGCCTGAGCGACATTCTCGCAAGGCTCATAACGGCTGACTGTGAAAAAATGCTCGGTGAAACCAGCCAAGAACCCGTACAGCAGGCTGTTTGATTTTGGAATATCGGCGCATTGAAAAAAGAAATATGGTGCGCTATAATGATAATAGCTTGCTGTATCCTGTCGGAAAGTGAGGTTAATATGACAGACAAGATAACAGCTTTATACTGCCGTCTTTCGCAGGACGATATGTTGAACGGCGAGAGCAACAGTATTACCAACCAGAAAGCAATTTTGCAGAAATTCGCTGAGGACAACGGCTTTCCAAATCCAACTTTTTATGTCGATGATGGAGTGAGCGGAACGACTTGGGATCGTGATGGCTTCAAAGCGATGATGTCGGACATTGAGGACGGCAAGGTCGCAACGGTTATTACCAAAGACCTTTCAAGGCTCGGTCGTGACTATCTGAAAACATGTGAGCCGATCGAAATGGTGTTCCCCGACTATGATGTGCGATATATCGCCGTCAACGATAATGTTGACACGGCGAAGTCCGAGAATGAACTGCTTGCTTTCAAAAATATCTTCAATGACTGGTACGCCCGTGACTGCTCAAAGAAAATTTGTGCTGTGTTCAGGGCAAATGGACAGTCGGGCAAGCACCTGTGTCCGCCCGTGTATGGCTACAAGAAGTCCGAAACGGATAAAAACCTGTGGGTAATTGACGAGCCTGCTGCTGAGGTGGTACGCAAGATATTCAAGCTCTGCATTGACGGCTATGGTCCGGTGCAGATAGCCCGTATCTTGACCGAACAGGGTATCCCTACGCCGACTGCCTACGCATTGTTGCAAGGTCGTGACAACGGCAGACACAATGCTAAAACATACCGTTGGGGTGCGCAGACAATTGCCCATATTCTTGAACGCTATGAATACTGCGGTCATACTGTCAACTTCCGCACGAAAATGAAGTCCTACAAGGTTCACAAAATCGTCTACAATCCGCAGGACGAGTGGCAGATTTTCGAGAATACGCAAGAGCCTATTATTACCCAGGAAACTTTTGACTTGGTGCAGGAACTTCGCAAGAATAAGCGCAGACCGCAACGCTCTGAGGTAGTAAATCCGTTCGCAGGAATGGTGTACTGTGCCGACTGCGGAGAGAAGATGTACCTGAGCCGCCGTAAGAATGAGCGTCCCGAACAGGAGCATATGCGTTGTTCTACATACGCTAAAGAACAGGACAAATGCACTGTCCACTATAACCGCACCTGTGTTCTCAACGAAATTGTCCTCGGTGAGCTGAACAAGCTCCTGACAATGGTCAGAGGCAATGAGGAGGAGTTTGTCAAGCGTGTCATGAGCAGTTCCGTACAGCGTAAATCCTCAGAGCTTACAAAAGCAAAGAAAACGTTGAAACAAGCTGAAAAGCGTATCGCTGAACTGGACAAGCTCTTTACAAGGCTCTATGAGGATAATGTCCTCGGCAGGCTGTCGGATGAGCGTTTCACGATGATGTCCGCAGGATATGAGGAAGAACAGGCAAAGCTGAAAGCTACCGTTGCGGAACTTACAACCCTGATTGACGGTGCGGAACAGAAGTCCTCCGATGTTACCGCTTTTCTGAAAGTCGTACACAAGTATGAGCATATCGAAAAGCTCACGCCTGAGATCATGCACGAACTGGTTGACAAGATCATCGTCCACGAACCCGACAAGTCCAGCGGAAAGCGTGTGCAAGATATTGAGATACACTTCCGCTTTGATGTGGCGGTGTCCACGATTTCAGTTGAAACAGGTAAATATGGAAAAAAGGTCGCATAACCGACGGTGTTATGCGACTACACTAAGGGAGAAAAAACTTCTATATCACTACTGTGCTTTTGTTTATGCTTTAAAATATTCAATGACAGCGTCCAAACTGTCCATTTTCTTGTACACCATTGACAATATCTCATCTGTCGGTGCAATAAGATCTGGCACCATTATTGGTATCATCTTAGCATTGTAAGCCGCCTTTATGCCATTGTAAGAGTCCTCTACAGCAACAGTTTTCTCAGGCCTTACACCCAGTTTCTCGCAGGCAAGTAAATATATCTCAGGCTGTGGCTTTGAATGTTTTATCATATCTCCACCAATAATCACATGGAAATAATCAAGCAGACCTGCTCCCTTTAGATTTCTGATAACCCCTTTGTAAGACGTTGATGAAGCAAGCCCCACCTTTATATCACACTCTTTAAGATAAGAAAGCAACTTCCTTGCTCCGCTTTTCAGAGGCAAACCACGCTCAGCGATAATATCTGCACAAATGGCTTTTGCTTCGTCATAAAGTTCGGGTATTGACACTTTGTCACCATATGCAGCTTCTAGGATAGCCATTGTATCAACAGTGCTTCTGCCAATGCACTTCATAGCATTTTCGTGAACGTTGGTCAAACCATATTTCTTTCCAAGGCGCTCCCAGCTTTCAAGACCTATTGCTTCGCTGTCGAAAATAACGCCGTCCATATCGAATACGATTCCGTCAAGTTCTGATAATTTCAAACCCACCACGCACCTCACTTGAAATACATATACAGATTACATTTTATCATGCCGTTGTAAAGCTTGCGCTTTTTGTCAGCCTTTTTGCCGAAAAACACCTCAAACTCCTCATGTGGGGAGATTATATAGCATGGGTTCTCCTTTGACGGGCAAAGTCTTTGACCCATTTTCTTATAAAGCTCCTCGGCTTCCTTTATTTCAAGCATACGCTCGCCATATGGGGGATTAACAATTGTTATCGAACCCTCTATCTGGCTGTATTTTGAGATATCCTGCTGTTTTACTGTAAGCTTAGAGCCTACACCTGCCTTTTTAGCGTTGTTTCTTGTAAGCTCTACCGCTATATCATCAACATCAAAGCCAAATGCCTTGAATGCACCCTGCCTGTCGATAGCGTCCATAGCCTCGGCTCTTGCATTGCGCCACGCTGTTTCAGGTATCTGTGACCACTGCTCTGCCGCAAAATTTCTTCTCAGGCCAGGTGCAACTTTCAGTGCCTTGTATGCCGACTCAATAAGAAATGTACCTGAACCACACATAGGATCCACCACAACTGAGTCCGCACGAACTCTTGCAAGGTCAATTATACCTGCGGCAAGTGTTTCCTTGATAGGTGCGTCGTTGGAATTTCTTCTGTAGCCACGCTTGTGAAGTCCTACACCTGATGTATCAAGATAGATAGTCGCAATGTCCTTATGGATAGCAAACTGTATCTGATGTTTCGCCGCAGTTTCCTCAAAATAGCTTATGCCATAGGCTTTTTCAAGTCTTTTAACGCAGGCTTTTTTGATTATCTTCTGACAATCAGGGATAGAATGAAGCTTTGAATTAAGGGCATGACCCTTAACAGGGAAAGCGTCCTCCCTGCCGATAAAATTCTCCAGAGGAAGATTCATAACACCGTCAAAAAGCTGTTCAAAGCTTTCTGCTCTAAAGCTGCCAAGCTCGATAAGTACACGCTCTCCTGTGGCAATCCAAAGATTTGCCTTTGCAAGCACGTCAAAGCCACCTTCAAAGCTTATCTTGCCGTCAGTTGTGGTAAGATTTTCACCGCCTATCTTTTTTATCTCATATGCAAGCACGCTTTCAAGCCCAAAATGGCATGGAACGCACATTCGCAGTTTATTTTCCATAATGATTTCCTTTCAAAAAAGCCTCCATAGAGTTATGGAGGCTTTAATTTTAATGATTTCCGCTGCAATACTCAGGCTCGTTGGACTTCTTGTAATATCCGGTCGCCGTGCTATAGCATGAATTTGACGCAAGCTTACCTGTCTTTGTGCAGTAGGTGAGCTTTTCAACTGTATCAGGCATTTTGAAAGTCTTGTCAAATGACTTATGCTTCTCATTCTCAGCGATATCACCAAAAACATTCTTCCAAATCGCACCGATATTCTGATACTCGTTCGTAGGGATAGTGGCAGGGTTTTCATAACCTATCCAGATACCTGAAACGTAGTCAGGAGTACAGCCTACAAATGAGAGGTCAAACCAGTCAGATGAAGTACCTGTCTTACCGACAAGGTCAGTATTGTTTAGCTTAGCATATCTACCGGTACCGTCCTGCTGAGTTATAACATTCTGCATCATTCTGTTCATAACATAAGCGGTAGACTCGCTGATAGCCTGCTTGTATCCGTCGCTCTTTTCATAGATAGCGTTGCCGTCTGCGTCCTCTACCTTTGAAACGTAGGTAACGTCATACTTCTTACCGCCATTGCCGAATATCATATAAGCGCCTACAAGCTCCTCAAGCTTAGTACCATTTGTAAGACCGCCGACAGTTACTGGTGAATAGTCAGCGTCGGAGTCAGCAAGCGTGGTGATATCAAGCTTTTCCTTAAGGAAGTTATAGGAATAAGCAGGTGTCATTTTTTTGATGAGCTGCGCAGGAAGCGTATTAAGCGACCTTGTGAGCATTTCTACAGTTGTAAGCTGCTGATAAGACCAGTTTGCACTGTCGCCTGTTTCCGAATAGTTTACAGGCCACTTTTTGTCCTTGCCCTTTACCTTAATAGTGATAGGCTCATCAGTGAACAGGGTTGACCATGTCATAAGATCCTGATCCAATGCAGGAGCGTATGAAGCAATAGGCTTGATACAAGAACCTGGTGAACGTTTGGCATCAGTAGCAATATTATAAACTCTCGACTCCTTTTTCTTATCACGTCCGCCAACGATAGCCTTAACATTGCCCTGGTAGTCCATGGCAATAAAGCCTGACCACAGAGTATCGTCCTTTTTGTTCATTTCATAGGTGGTGAAATTACTTTGCTTCTGCATTTCCTTTTCTACCTTCTTCTGCATACTTCTGTCAACAGTGGTATATGCAGTAAATCCACCGTCATAAAGTCTTGCGGAAGCGTCCTCCCATGAAATGCCGTAATAGTCAGCGATTATCTGTATAGTCTGATTGATAGCAGCGTCCATGAAATAAGATGTCGGACCCTGATCTTTTGTTTCGTCCTCATAGATAGTTGAGCTTGTGTAGGTTATATCGCCTGTTATTTTAAGCTCATAGTTGAGGGCTTCGTTATATTCCTGCTCAGAAATTGCACCGTTATCAAGCATATGATCCAGCGTATACTTCTGTCTGAGCTTGTTATTTTTCATATTATCATATGGGTTGTTTGCAGCAGGCCAGCTTGTCATACCCGCAAGTGAAGCTGCCTCAGCAAGGTTAAGATCCTTTACGTCCTTGCCAAAATAGAAGTTTGCAGCAGCCTGAACTCCGATGATATCATACTCCTGAGTTGTCAGTGGCACAAGGTTAAGATAGCTTTGGAGGATATCTTCCTTTGTGTAGGTCTTTTCCACGTTGATAGAACGGAAGATCTCTCGTATCTTACGCTCGATACCATGGATAGAATCTCTGGAGTCATCACCCGTGATGTTCTTGATAGTCTGCTGAGTGATAGTCGAACCACCTATCTGTCTGCCGCCGTATATCGGTATGAATACATTGACAAATGAAGCGAACGTTCTCTTGAAGTCAACGCCGTCATGAGAATAGAATCTCTCGTCCTCGGTGTACACAAAAGCGTCCTGAACATACTGAGGGATATCCTCAAGATCAGCCCATACAACGTGCTTATTGCTGTTTTTCAGAGCATAATAAAGGTCATACTCCTGTGAATCCTCATCATCTTCATCATAGTCAGGGTTGACAGACAAAAATCTCGAAATGTTGCTTGTTTCCGTCTTATCAAGGCTGATAGTTGTTGTGGTATCTGCAAAGTTAAGGACGTAAATAGTCAGAACTGTTGCAAATATAGAACAGGTGATAATGAGTATCAGGAATATCGACAGCAAAGCTGTGCCTAATATTTTGAGAACTCTGACAGCAGGATTAGTGGATCTTTTCTTTTTGCGTTTTTTCACTGCCGTGTTTTTTATTTCATCCATAAATTTAACCTTTCGTCTTTATTTGATCTGATATTATTATACCACATACGAATCAAAAAGTTAAGTCTTTTCGGTAAATCTTTAGTTTTTTCTAAGGATTTTTTGACAGAACAAAGCTGCCGTTATTTCATTGAAAATAAAAAACGAGGGCGATCACTCGCCCCCATGAATTTTATTGCTTATTCAGCGTCCTCAGAAGCCTCGTCATCAGCAGGAAGCAAAGCTCTCATAGACAGGCTGATCCTCTTCTTGTCGAGATCTATCTCTGTGATCTGGCAATCAACTACCTGACCTACAGAAAGGATATCTGCAACATTGTTTACTCTCTGGTTAGCGATCTGAGAAATATGGATAAGGCCGTCAATACCGTCAATGATCTGTGCAAAAGCACCAAAGCTTGTGATAGAAACAACAGTAGCCTTAACTACCTGACCTACCTCATAGTTAGCCTTGAAGATCTCCCACGGATTCTCAGAAGCCTTCTTATATGTCAATGAAACCTTCTTTGTTTCGCTGTCGATATCCTTGATAGTAACAGTGATCTTATCGCCAACAGAAACAACGTCTGAAGGGTGCTTGATCCTGTTCCAAGAAAGATCCATTCTTCTGATAAGGCCGTCAACGCCACCGAGATCTACGAATACGCCGTAATCTGTGATAGACTTAACTGTACCCTCTACCTCAGAACCGATCTGAGCTGTCTCAAAGAACTTAGCCTGAGCTGCTGCTCTTTCCTCTCTTGCTACTGCACGGATAGAACCAACTGCTCTCTGCTTAGCCTCGTTTACCTCAAGGATCTTGAAGCTTACTGACTGCTTGAGCAGATCGTTAAGATCGAAATCTCTTCTTGGAGCTGCCTGTGAAGCAGGGATAAATACCTTAACACCGTTAGCTGATACGAGTACACCGCCCTTAACAACGTTTGTAACTGTACCTGTAAGTGTAGCGTCAGCTTCCTTAGCCTCAACTATCTTCTGGAAACCAAGAACTGCGTCAACCTTCTTCTTAGAAAGTGTAACGATACCCTCCTGGTCATTTGTCTTAAGAACGATCAGATCGATCTTGTCGCCTACCTTTACGATATCCTCTGGCTTCTTAGTAGGATCATCTGTAAGCTCAGATGCAGGAATATAGCCTGTGTGCTTTGTTCCGATATCTACGGCTACTTCACCGTTATTGATATCGGTGACAATGCCCTCAACCTTCATTCCCGTATGTATTTTTTTCAGAGTCTTTTCCAGTTCCTCCTCAAAATTAAATTCTTCGTCAACATTGTTCAACATTTCACTCATGGTCTGTTGTACCTCCTTGATTATATAAGCCGGCGTCGATGCACCAGCAGAAATCCCGATAAATTTTGCACCTGATAAGTCAATATCACATGCCCTCAGTCCTTCGGCGTCCTCCACAAGCCAACATTTGCAATATTCATCGCATATGGCTTTAAGCTTGTGAGTATTGGAGCTGTGCAGCCCTCCGACTATTATCATTATGTCGGCAGCCTTCGCAAGCTCCGCCGCCTCCTTCTGTCTTTCAGAAGTGGCACTGCATATGGTGTTATACACCACAGCCTCAGGCAGATACCTCTCAAAAAGCTCTTCGCACTTTCTCCACATATTCTTATTATACGTTGTCTGAGCCAGAATTGCAACCTTTTTTGACGAAAAATCTTTCTCTTTCACCAAATTTTCAAAATCGTCACATGAACTGAACACATAACTCTCTCCGCTGCAATGACCTCTTATACCCATTATTTCCGGGTGAGCCTCATCGCCTGCGATAAGAATAACGTATCCCTCTCCCGATTTTTCGGCTGCTATCTTGTGTATCCTTGCCACAAAGGGACAGGTAGCGTCAATTACTTCCGCACCTACCTCTGCAAGCTTTTCATACACGTCCAGTCCAACGCCGTGGGATCTGATAACAACTGTCTGGTCTTTCGTGACCTTATCCACATCGGTGGAGTAAACTCCTTTTGCTTCAAGGTCAGAAACTACGTTTGGATTGTGAATGATTGGGCCTAACGTTACAACATTATTTCGGTTATCTAATTCATTATACACTATTTTTACGGCTCTGTCTACACCAAAACAGAAACCTGCGGTCTTTGCAACGCAAATTTTACACTTTGTTAACATTTAATGTACCAGCTCCGTGATATTTTTCATGATCTCGTTCTTGATAGTCCTAAGAGAATGAGGGTTGGTGGCTGTAACGCCTATCTCGCCAGGCACTATAGGCTTGCCAAATCTTACAACTACACGCTTTCTGAATTTGAGCTTGCCCTCGAAATTGATACCAACAGGGACCACAGGCACCTGAGCCACAGCCGCCACCAATGCAACACCGGTTTTGCCCTTTCCTACCTTGCCGTCCTTTGAACGTGTTCCCTCAGGGAATATAACAAGGTTTCTGCCCTTTTCAAGCTTCTCTATAGATGTATCTATGACCTGAGTGTCGCCCTTTCCTCTTGTGACAGGGAATGCTCCGAACGCTTTTATAAGCAAAGTGAAGAACACATTCTGATGAAAAAGCTCCTCCTTAGCCATATAAGAAAGCGGCACTCTTGTTGGCAGTGCAATAAAAACAGGGTCCTGATAGCTTCTGTGGTTTGAAGCGAATATATTTCCGCCGTCCTTTGGGATATTTTCCGTACCCTCGAAAGTGATGTTAAAATACAGATGATAAAGTCCGATAACGATATATCTCAGCACTGTGTACCAAAACATATGGAAATGACCAAGCCTGTGTTCTTTTTTAACAGGTCTGACAGGCATTATCTCTTTTATCTTACGCTCTTTTTTTTTAGTCTTGTCGGTTATTACCTTGTAGATAGCCTCAACAGACTCTTCAAGAGTCAACTCAGTAGAGTCCACCTCAACAGCGTCATCAGCCTTTTTCAGCGGTGCTATCTCTCTGTGTGTATCGTTATAGTCACGCTGGATTATATCCTGCAATACCTCGTCATATGTAGAATTGTCGCGCTTTTCCTGAAGCTCCTTGAAACGTCTTTCTGCTCTTGCCTCTGGAGCAGCTGTGAGGAATATCTTCACGTCAGCGTTTGGCAAAACCACAGTGCCGATATCTCTGCCGTCCATGATGATGTTATTTTCTTTTGCGATATTCTTCTGAAGTTCAAGCAGAAATTCTCTTACCTCAGGTATAGCAGACACCTTTGACGCACCCATGGATATCTCAGGCGTTCTTATTTTGTCTGAAACGTCCTCGTCATTGAGCATTACTCTCTGCCCTGCTTCTGTGTAGCAAAGCTTTATAGATATATCCGCAAGCAGAGGCTTTATCTGCTCAGGGTCAGAAAGGTCTGCACCCTTGCTTATAACATAATAAGCTATAGAGCGGTACATCGCACCTGTGTCTACATATACATATTCAAGCTTTTTCGCTACCGCCTTTGCGATAGTGGACTTTCCTGCTCCGGAAGGTCCGTCGAGAGCCACGTTTATTCCCATATCAAAATCTCCTTATCCTATTTTATCCGCACAGCTATACGCCGTGGAAAACGCTATCTGCAAATTAAAGCCCCCTGTATAAGCGTCAACGTCAAGCACCTCACCGATAAAGTAAAGTCCTTTACACAGCTTTGACTCCATTGACCGTGGGTCTATCTGTGAAACATCAACTCCTCCACGGGTTATGATAGCTTCCTCTACAGGACGCATACACTTCACTGTGAACGTTAGCTTTTTCACTGTGGAAACAAGCCTTTCACGCTCCTCACGGGTTAACTGATTGACCTTTTTTTCAGGATCGATACCGCATCTTTTTATTATAAGTGGTATTATCTTTGAAGGCAGCAGCTTACCCAGTGAATTCTGAAAATCCCTGTTTGGAAAATCGCCGAAATCACGAAGTATCCTGCTGTCAAGCTGTTCATGGCTCAGTGCAGGTTTAAGGTCGATATCCATATAATACCTTGACTTGTTCATATCACCAAGGTGAGCCGAAGCCGAAAGTACAAGGGGTCCGCTCAGACCAAAGTGTGTGAAAAGCATTTCTCCAAGCTCGTGGAAAAGTGGTTTATCTTTGTCCTCTTCACGAAGCGTCAAGGTGCAGTTTTTAAGGGAAAGCCCCATTGCGGAAGCACATTCTTCACGCTCATATGTGACCACAGGGCAAAGTGACGGAGTTATTGCCGTGACCTTATGCCCCACAGACTTCGCAAGCCTATAGCCGTCGCCTGTTGAGCCTGTCCGTGGATAGGACTTTCCGCCAGTTGCAACGATAACGCTGTCTGCGTAATAATCCTCATGCTCGCATTTAAACCCCTCTGCTCTGCCGTCCTTTATGATAAGCTCTTTTACCTCATCGTCGATAAACTGCACACCACTGTCCTCGCAGGCTTTTACAAGTGCTTTTACAATATCCTTTGCGTTGTCGCTCACGGGGAAAACCCTGTTGCCACGCTCAGTTTTAAGCTCCACCCCAAGGCACTCAAAGAAGCTCATAACGTCCTCTGGAGCAAATCTGCTCAGTGCTGAATACATGAACTTGCTGTTGCGTGGGATATTTTTCATAACAGTGTCAGCGGTACAGTTGTTTGTGACGTTACACCTGCCCTTGCCTGTTATCATGAGTTTTCTGCCCTGACAGCCGCTATGCTCGATAACAGCAACGCTCTTTCCACGCCAGCCAAGCTGAACTGCGCAGAACATTCCTGCCGCACCTGCGCCTGCTATAACTGCGTCAAATCTTCTCACTGTGTATCTTCCTCGCTTTTTGCGTAAACGTCATACTCAGCCCATACCTTTTCAAGACGTTCAAAGGTCTGGGACACTCTGTCGATATTTCTTATTGATACCGCAACGATAAGTGCATTTATAAGGCTCAGCGGTGCAACGAGGGAGTCAACGAACGAAGCCATATCGCTTCTTGCAAGAAGCAGGCTGTCTGCATACTTTGCGATAGGCGAAGCCTTTGAATCTGTTATAGCTATAACGTTCGCACCGTTGCTCTTTGCATATTTAAGTGCCTTGACAGTCTGCTTTGAATATCTTGGAAAAGATATGCCTATCATGGCGTCCTTTTCGTCTATTCTCATTATCTTTTCAAAAAGCTCGGAAGTAGTTGTACTCTGAACGAGCTTTACATGAGGGAAAATAAGTCCAAGATAATAAGCAAGGAACGAAGCGATAGAAGCTGCACTTCTCGTACCCATTATGTAAAGGGTATTGCAGGATACGATAGTGTCAACGGCATTGTTGAAGTCCTCCTTTGAGGTTTCCTCCAAAGTACGCCTTATCTTGTCGATATCAAGATTCAGCACCCTTTCAAGCACGTTGTCACTGCTCATAAGGTCGGAAGTGACCTCTATTCTCTGAACAGTTGTAAGCTTGTTTCTCATAAGCTCCTGCAAGCCTTTTTGAAGGGCAGGATAGCCGTCATAACCAAGCTCTGAGGCAAATCTTACCACCGTTGATTCGCTGACGCCCACAGTTTTTCCAAGCTTCTGAGCCGTCATAAAAGCCGCTTTGTCATAGTGGGAAAGAATGTAGTTCGCAATAAGCTTGTGTCCCTTTGACAAGCCTGACAGCTTTTCATTGATAAGCGTAAATAAATCTTTTTCCATTTCTATCTATACCTCTCAGCATATAATCAAGCCCACAGGTCTTCCTGTAGGGCGAGTATCCTTTTTCTTCTTGCTTCTATTTTGCCTTTATCTGGGATATAAACGCCGTCCTTTAAGATAAGCACATCACCCTCGTGAACGTCTTTTGTTTCAGAAAGCGGTATATCCTTTTTTTCTCCCTGCTCAGTTTCGCACACGGCATAGCCGTTTTCTATCCTGTCAACTATAAGAATCTCTTCCATATCACTTTTCTCCCTTTTCAGCAGAAACGCTCAGCCCCTCGCCATCTGAGCTGAAAACTATCGTTCCCACATCTGCAGTGACATACAAATGGGAAGCATATTTTTTCAGCCTTGTGACAGTTTCCTCGTGTGGGTGACCATACTTGTTGCCCTTGCCGCAGGATATAACAGCATATCTCGGCATGACCTTGTTAAGAAAATCGACCCCCGAAGAAGTGGAACTGCCGTGATGACCTGCTTTAAGCACCTTTGCAGAAACGTCATACCCCTGAGAAAGTATATCTTTCTCCTCAGTGGTCTCGCAATCCCCCGTGATAAGAAAGCTGTTCTCACCGTCTGTTATCTTCACAAGGGTGGAATAGTTATTAAGATCATCATAATCCTTTTTTGGTGTGAAAAGCTCAACCTTACAGCTTCCAAGCTCAAATTCCATAGGCTTTGCCTGTGTTATCTTCAAGCCCTTTGCCTTTATGCTTTTGAGCATTTTCTCATATATCGTTGTGGTGGGCGTCATATCAGCCTTGACTTTCGGCATAATGAATTTATCCACCTGAAACTGGTCTATTATCTCGCTCATTTCACCAATATGGTCAGCGTGAGGGTGGGTGGCAATGAGATATTTTAACTCTGTCACTCCCTGCTTTTCAAGATATTTTTCTATTTTATTGCTGTCATCTTTATCGCCGCTGTCAATGAGCATAGCCTCCCCTTGTGATATCACAAGGGTGCTGTCGCCCTGACCAACGTCGATAAAATGCACCTCTGTCTGAGCGTGTTCCGCCGGCTTGTCCTCAATGCCTGCTTTGATAAGCAAGCTGTCGAAAGAAACTAACCCCGTCAGGTCAAGCACTGTAAAAAGCAGCACCACAAAAACCGCTATGAGCGTTACCGCCTTTTTAAGCGATGCTGTCGAATTTTTCTTTTTCACAGATCTGCCTGCCATGTTATCCCTTTCCGCCTGAGCTATCTTCTTGCCTGCATTTCAGCCCATTCTTCTTTTGTTATGTTTATCTTTCGTGCCTTAGAGCCTTCCTGTGGTCCTATTATGCCCATTTCCTCTATCTCGTCCATGATACGGGCGGCTCTAGGGAAACCGAGCTTTAGCTTTCTCTGCAAGAACGCAGTGGAAGCGTTATTTGTCTGCACGATTATGGATATTGCCTGATTTACAAGGTCATCATCAGGATTTACGGAAACATTATCGCTGCCTGACGAACCGCTGTCCTTTGGCTGTGGAGTATTCTCCTCCACCTCTGCGATAACTTCGTCGCTGTATTCTGCGGTATGCTCGTTCTTGAGGAAATTTACAACTTCTCTTATCTCAGAAGTCGCTGCATAACCGCTCTGCATTCTTATAGGCTTTTTAACGCCAACAGGCTTATAAAGCAGGTCGCCGTTTCCAAGAAGCTTCTCTGCACCGCTTTCATCAAGTATAACTCGTGAGTCAACGTTGCTGGATACACTGAGAGAAACTCTCGATGGGATATTCGACTTGATAAGTCCTGTCAACACGTCCGCCCTAGGGGACTGCGTTGCGATTATCATGTGTATTCCTGCCGCACGGGCGAGCTGTGCAAGTCTTAAAACCGAGTCCTCTACCTCGCTTCTCGCAGCCATCATAAGATCGGCGAACTCATCGACCACAATAACTATCTGCGGCAGCAGGTCGATCTTTGCACGGACTTCGTCCTGCTCCTCGGCAGGCTTATTGCGTTCTTCAAGAACCATATCGTTGAATTCCTGCAAGTTCTTTACATTGTTCGCCTCGAACATAAGATAACGCTTGTTCATTTCATTTACCGCCCAGCCAAGCGCACCAGCCGCTTTTAAAGGCTCGGTAACAACAGGGATAAGCAAATGCGGTATCTTATTATAAATAGGAAACTCGACTTTCTTAGGGTCGATAAGGATAAGCTTTACTTCGTCAGGTGACGCATGGTAAAGTATAGAAAGTATGATAGAGTTTGTAAAAACAGACTTACCTGAACCTGTTGTACCTGCAACGAGCATATGCGGCATTTTGGCGATATCGCCGATAATGATATTACCCTCGATATCCTTGCCCACTGCAAAGGTAAGCTTGCCCTTTGCCTTTCTGTATTCCTCACTGTCAATAAGCTCACGGAGGGAAACGGTATCTCTATGATCGTTCGGCACTTCTATGCCTATGCACGCCTTGCCCGGCACAGGAGCTTCGATACGAACGCTCATTGCCGCGAGGTTAAGTGCAATATCGTCTGCAAGACCCGTTATCTTCGACACTCTTACGCCTGCTGCAGGCTGAAGCTCATATCTTGTAACGGACGGACCTCTGTGTATGCCCACGATCCTTGTTTTAGCGCCATATGTTTCAAGCGTTTCCACAAGCTTCGCAGATTTCTCTTGTATTTCCTGCTGGACTATCTCGGAAGCAACAGGATTTTTAGCATATTTGAGTATATCCACAGGCGGATAAACGTAAGCAGATATTTTATTATCTTTCTCAAAGAACGTTGTCTGACCGTTCTTATCAACATTCACTACTGGTGGCTTAACAGGCTCGTCCTTGGACTTCTTTTCTTCTCTGCTGTCGCCTATGGCGTTTTCTATTATCTTTTTAAGCTCCTCATTATCGGTAGTCTTAGCCGTTTCTTCAAGCTTTTCATGTGTTATCACAGGGGCTTTCACAGGGTGGACCGGCATATCTATCTTTGAAGCGTCCACCTTGTCTGTAGCTTCTTCCTCCTCTGCAACAGGCACAAAGGCTTCCGCCGCAGTGTCAGGGCCATCATCAGGATAGAACTTTGCAATATCAACCCTACCATTACGCCTTGGTTCTTTCTTCTCTCTTGGAGGCTTCGGAGGCTGAGCCGCACGCTCGATACGCTCCTCGTTCACCGCTTCATAACTCTTTATAAAAGGCTTTGAAACTGCCTTTAGAAGCTGCGGAAGCGTAACATTTGTAAGCAGCATTATAAAAGTGAACGCCACAAGCACGATAACGATACCTGCGCCAACTCTTTTGAAAAGCGAAAGCAAAGGCCAGCCAAGCAATGCGCTTGCAAGTCCGCCGCCACGGAGCTGTTTTCCATCATTGAAAAGCCCCACAAGTTTGAGCCAGAACGAACTTCCGTCCACAGAGCCCACTTGGATTATCTGAGCCATGCCGCTTATAAGAAGCATAAGAACGCTTCCCTCCACCACCTTCGCTATGACCTTGTTGTGGGTCACATCTGAAGCTATCATAAGGGCAACATAGATGATCATAGGTGCAAACAGAAATACTGTCACGCCGAAAAGTCCTCGGTTCAGCTCATGGAGCCATTTCCACAAGCCGTCCCCCTCCACGAACGTGATAAGCAGTTCAAGTATGCCGAAAAAGAAAAGTATGTAAGACCAGAAGCGTCTGTTCTCTCTTTCTCTCACTGCTGTCATGGAATTTGACTGTGGCGGCTTGCTCTGAGGCTTTTGCTGTTTTGTATTCTTTTTTGCAGCTTGCGCAGGCTTTTGTGCGGGCTTTTTCTTTGCCGCTGTCTGCTTTGGCGCAGGCTTTGAGCCTTTCTTTTGAGCTGCCATTTATTTTACCATTCCTTTCGGTATTTGTCTTATTTAAGCAAATAAAGGCAAAATGTTATTTGCCTTTATAACCCACAAAAAAGCCTGAAAACAGAATTTCAAGCTTTTTCACAGAAACTGTATTATCTTATGTCATTACTTTGCAAAGGATATAGGGTGACCCATGCACATCTCGATAAATGAGATAACAAGGACTATGACGCCAAGCACAAGGGTATAATAAGCAAACACCTTGAATTTATCCGTTTTAACGAGCCAGTTTACAAGCTTGATAGCACAAAGTCCCACAAATGCGGCAACTACAAATCCAACTGCACAGCTAACCCAATCTATATCAGTATGTGTTGAAACTGCGTCCTTGACTTCAAGCAGACAGCTCATAAGTATAACAGGTATGCCCAGAATGAAAGAATACTTTACAGATGTTTCTCTGGTCATGCCTGAGAAAAGTCCTGCAGAGATAGTCGAGCCTGATCTTGAAACGCCGGGCAGCAGTGCAACTCCCTGAAAAAGTCCAACCGTTATTGCGTCCTTATAAGCTATATCGCCCTGAGTCTTTTTACCCTTTACACAGCGGTCTGACATAAAAAGTATTGCCGATGTATAAAGGAAACAAAGACCCTCTGCGAAAATGCTTGAATCCTCTGCAATGCCCTCAAACCAGCCCTTAAATGGCAGGAACGGTACAAGGCAGAAGCAGGAAACAATTATCATAACTATCATACGCCTTGGAGGATTCATATTTTTAAGAGTGAACTTGCCTGTAAAAATATCCTTTATCATAACGCCAAGCTCTTTGATCATATCCCATATGGTCTTCCTGAAAGCCACAAATACTGCTACCAGCGTGCCAAGGTGAAGTATCGCCGAGAAAAACAAAGCTCCCTCTCCGCTGTTTCCTGTAAAATGCTGATACAGTGAAAGATGTCCTGAACTTGAAACTGGAAGAAACTCCGTCAAGCCCTGAATTATAGCCTGAAAAATCGCATTGATGATACCCATTGCTGTCCTCCGAAATTTTGTTATTTGTCAGAGATAAAAGCCGTCACGGCTAAGATAATGTGCCGGGTCTGTGTCCACAGCAGTATCATCACCCTCAAACTCTTCTCCGATATCTACGTCAGTCCTGAACACGTCATAAAGGTCGATTATTGTCTGAAACATTTTCAGCTTTCTCCTTTTCAGAACTGTTTTCTATCATATCATAAAGGCAGTCTATCGCCTCGGAAAGCCCTCCAAGCCTGTCGATAAGCCCCTCTTTTACAGCCTGCTCACCGTCGATAACAGAACCAACGTCCATTACAAGCTCGCCCGTTGACATCATAAGCTCACGGAAACGATCAGGCTTTATGGCTGAATTATCGCACACAAAGCGAACTATCCTTTCCTGCATTTTATCAAAATAAGAAAGCGTCTGAGGTACTCCCAGCACAAGTCCGTTCATTCTAACAGGGTGTATGGTCATTGTGGCGCTTGGCACTATAAATGACTTTTTCGCACACACCGCCAACGGCACGCCTATGGAGTGACCTCCGCCCACAACCATTGACACAGTAGGCGTTTTCATACTAGCAATAAGCTCCGCAATGGCAAGTCCTGCTTCCACATCTCCGCCCACAGTGTTGAGGATTATCACAAGCCCCTCTATGCTCCTATCCTGCTCGATAGCAACAAGGGCAGGTATGATATGCTCATACTTGGTGGTCTTGTTTTGTGCAGGCAAAATATAATGCCCCTCCACCTGACCGATAATGTTCAGGCAGTGTATAACGTGCTTTGCGTCTGGCAATGTGACAGAACCCATTTCCTTTATCTGCCTTATATCCTCAGCAAGCTTTTCGCTCTCTACATTTTCTTCTTGTTCAGACACTCAGATACCTCCCGTTCTTCATTAGTAACTTTCGTCACAAGAGAAGTATTTGCAGTGTTCATTGAAAATATGCAGGAAAACCGCCACACCTTTAATATAATAGCACAAGTTCTACCTAATGTCAACAACTTGCAAGGGCTAAAAAAAAACAATTTTGCAGGAAATTTACGCTATCCTGCAAATTATTTATAAAAAGTTTAAATCTATTTTTGATACTCCTCAGCAAGCACCTGTTCACACCAAAGTATAAGATCTGCGAAATCTTCCTTGTCAAGATAGGAGAAATACTTGTTCACAGCCTCACCCTCAGCAGCTTTTATGGTGTCCGTCAGGCAATAGCCGTCAGAGGAAATAGTTATCTCTGTTTTGGTGTTCTCTTTAAGTCCCAGAGTTATCTGTATAAAATCAAGTCCCGGATCTTTAGACGGAGCCATCCTGTATGAAGCGTTGCCGAAGCTGTCTATCATTTTCACAAGCTCGTTGTAATCATCATGATTGGCAAGATAGCATTCTCCGTATTCTCCGCCTACTTTCACACAAACCTTTGCATATGCGCCCTCGTAGATATCATAATTATAAAAGTCGTCAAAGCAAGCATAGTATATGCCGCCATTCTTTGTGAGCTTGTAAAAGCCTTTGTACGCCTTATTTGTATCTATGCTGTCGGCTGATATTTCCTCAACAGAATCCCACTTATCCGAGCCGTCTGATGACACAACATTTTTACCGTCAGGAATCATAAGTGAATAAACAGCGTCCGTGCCGCTGTCATCAGCCTGCGACTCATATGTATAAAGGCTGTCAGCGGAGAATTTCTTATGCTTATAGTCACTTAAATTTCCGTCGCTGTCATATTTCACATACTGCATAGGAGCGTTGCGCTCTTTATCATAGGAAAGCTGTAGAATACCATTGCTAACCACAGTTATTTCAGTGTACTCATCAGCTTCAAGCACAACGTTTCCCGACTTGTCAAGAAGTCCCACTGCTCTGCCGTCACGATAAGTGAAGAAAAGATCCGCAAGAAGCTTTTCACATTTATATTCCTCAAAGGGCTGCTCCTCAACCTCGGCAACATACTGAGTGCTGTCAAAGCTTGTATAAAGCTTTCGTGAAAGCTCGTCAAGGCTTTTTATTTTATTCAGAAACTCCGGAAATTTGTATTCCTTGACCTTCACATTGCTTGGTTGAGCTGAGTCGCTTGTCTTTATCTGCGACACCGCAGACGACTGTGTTGTTTCTTTGTCTTTTTCACAGCCAAACATAGAAATTGTCAGCGTCAATGCAAGCGCAAGAGCCGCACATTGTTTTCTTTTTGTCATCGTTATCCCCTCGTATTTTATTTTGTTATCTCACAGCACGAGCCGTTACACTATATTATAATACACAAATCTGATTTTTGCAAGATATATTAAAACTTTTTATTCTTTATCATAGCAGTATGGTAGCACGCTAAATGTTATAAAAATGTTAAATGTTTAAAAGTGCCTTTACATATAGAATGTTTTGTGCTATAATATCTTGGTGGCAGTGTTGGTTTTGATAAATATCTGCTGCTAATTTTGCTGTTTTATGGCAAGGAGGATAAAATTAAATGGTTAGAGCGATTGTCGGCGCAAACTGGGGCGACGAGGGTAAGGGCAAGCTTACCGATATGCTTGCTGAAAAGTCTGATATAGTAGTAAGATTTCAGGGCGGTGCTAACGCAGGACATACTATTGTAAATCACTACGGAAAGTTCGCTTTGCACACTTTGCCTTCCGGCGTATTCTATGATCACACAACAAATATTATCGGCAACGGTGTTGCACTTAATATCCCTGTATTTTTTAATGAGCTTAAAAAGGTAACTTCCGAAGGCGTTCCAATGCCTAAGATACTTATTTCTGACAGAGCGCAGATGGTAATGCCATATCACGTTTTGTTCGATCAGTACGAAGAAGAAAGACTCGGAAAGGCAAGCTTCGGCTCAACAAAATCGGGTATCGCACCTTTCTATTCTGATAAATATGCAAAGATAGGTTTCCAGGTACAGGAGCTGTTCGACGAAGAAGCTCTCAAGACAAAGATCAAGAGAGTTCTTGAAACGAAGAACATTCTTCTTGAACATCTCTATCACAAGCCTCCTATCGACGCTGATGAGCTTTTCAATACTCTTATGGAGTATAAGGAAATGGTCGCTCCATATGTTTGCGACGTATCTGCTTTCCTTTGGAACGCTATCAAAGAGGGCAAGAACGTTCTTCTTGAGGGTCAGCTTGGCTCACTGAAGGATCCTGACCACGGTATCTATCCAATGGTAACATCTTCATCTACACTGGCAGCATACGGTGCTATCGGTGCAGGCATACCTCCTTATGAGATAAAGACTATCGTAACTGTTGTTAAGGCTTATTCTTCCGCAGTAGGCGCAGGCGCATTCGTTTCTGAGATATTCGGCGACGAGGCTGACGAGCTGAGAAGGAGAGGCGGCGACGGCGGAGAGTTCGGTGCAACAACAGGCAGACCTAGAAGAATGGGTTGGTTCGACTGCGTTGCAACTAAGTACGGCTGCCGTATCCAAGGCACAACAGACGTTGCTTTCACAGTAGTCGACGTTCTTGGCTATCTTGACAAGATACCTGTATGCGTAGGCTATGAGATAGACGGCGAGGTAACAACAGACTTCCCTACAACAAGAAAGCTTGAAAAGGCAAAGCCTGTTATCGAAGTTCTCGACGGTTGGAAGTCAGACATCAGAGGCATCAAGAAGTATGAAGATCTTCCTGAAAACTGCAAGAAGTATATCGACTTCGTTGAAAAGCATATCGGCTTCCCTATCACAATGGTTTCAAACGGACCAAAGAGAGAGGACATCATCTACAGAGAAAGCCCACTTTCAAAGTAATTTCAAATATCACAAAAGGCTGCGGCAAAAAGTCGCAGCCTTTTTTCATTTAGAGTGTAAAAAACGAATGATCGGCACGTCGCATTTCTGCGAAACAGAAATTGAGCCGCTCCCCTACAAATAACGTAGATATCGTTGATTTGGTACAGGTATGATATTAAACACTAACTAAGTGTGGTTCTACATTTTGGCTTTATTGAGAAAATAGAGGATATCTTTTGGAGAATAAGCTTCTACCGCTCCGTCACGGAGAAGCGCACACTGTCCTGCGTATTTCTCGCTGAAAATGTCATGAGGCGGTATAACAAAAACGTCTTTATTCTGGGATAAAGCATGATTTACAGTATTCAGCGTGCCGCTGCGTATTCCTGCTTCAACCACAAGAACGCAATGTGAAAGTGCCGAAACAATGCGGTTTCTTATACGAAAATTCTCAGGAACAGGTCTTGCCTGCGGGAAAAATTCCGATATGGCTGCCCCATGTGTTGCTATCTCACGCTTGAAGCCCGTCCTGCCACGAGGATAATCATATTCTAACCCACAGCCCATAACAGCTACAGTGCTTCCCCCTGCACGCATCGCACTGCGGTGTGCGGCAGTGTCTATACCCATGGCAAATCCGCTTATGATATTTATTCCTCGCTCTGCAAGAAAACTTGAAAACTCCTCAGCCACGGCTGTTGAATAATTACTTGGTTCTCTTGTGCCGATAATGGCAACGCTCTTTTCAATAGACAGACAGCTTACATCGCCACGGCAGAAAAGCACAGCAGGCGGACATTCTATATGTTTCAACCGCTCAGGGTAAAGAGAGTCGTCAGGGGTGAGGATATATATACCCTTTTTCTCGCAGTATTCAGCCACCTGTTTCGCCTGAAAGAACGTACAGCAGGCTATCTTTTCAGCCTCCTGCTGAGTAACATATCCACAGCGCAGTGACAATAGATCATCGCACATTTCTTCAACACTGTCATAATATGACATAACGTCCCACAAACGCTTGTCCGCAGGTCCGAACGCAACATCAAGCCACAGCCACAACAGCTTTCTGTCTGTATTTTCGATCATTTTAACAGCTCCCCTCGTCGGCAGATTTCTTTTAATCTTATTGTATCATATTTTATTGTTAAAAACAACAAAATTTTATAGCATTTTGGTTAAATCAAAGGATTACGGTTGAAAAGGGTAAGGGCATATGCTATAATGATAATATTGAAAATTTGAACTTGAAAGGATCGTTGCTTAATGATAAACAAGCTTGACCTCAGCGGCGAGTGGCTGCTGTGTCTTGATAAGGAATGTAAGGGTACTGACCTTGTTTTTGATGATACAATAAACCTACCAAACACCACTTCCAACGCTAAAAAAGGCGAATACAATACTGAGAGAGAAACAGGCTTTCTTACAGACACATATAAATTTGAGGGCTTTGCATGGTTCAGAAAAAACGTTGACTTCTCTGCTCTGCAATGTGAAAATCTTAAACTTTATCTTGAAAGAACAAGAATAACTGAACTTTATATAGACGGCAAAAAGATAGGCAGGCAGGAGAGCCTTTGCACTCCGCACATCTATGACCTGAACGAGTATATCGGTACTGGCATACATGAAATGACTATCTGCGTTTCAAATGTTGGCTACAAGACCAAGGGCGGACACCTGACTTCACCTGACACTCAAACCAACTGGAATGGTATCACAGGACGCATCGAGCTTATAGGCTACAAAAACGCCCACGCTGAAAATGTTATGCTTTGGTGCGATATTCACAACAAGACAGTAAAGGTAACTGCTGAAATAACAGGTGGAAAAAGCGGAAAAGCTGTCATAAGCGCTGAGAGTTTCAACAGCGAAAAGAACCATACACCTGCTGTGCAGAGCTTTGAATACACAAACGGCAAGCTTGACGCTTTATACAAAATGGGCGACGATTGCCTGCTTTGGAGCGAACATGAGCCTAATCTCTACAAGCTGAGAATAGATATCGACGGCGACATGAGCGAGCATATCATCGGTATGCGTGAGTTCAGGACTGAGGGTGGAAAGTTCACCATAAACGGAGAAAAAACCTTTCTCAGAGGAAAACATGACGGCATGATATTCCCTAAGACCGCTTTTGCACCTACCGACCTTGAAGAATGGCTGAGGGTAATGAAGATATCAAAGTCCTACGGCATGAACCACTATCGTTATCACACCTGCTGTCCCCCTGAGGCTGCGTTTATCGCCGCGGATATGCTTGGAATTTATATGGAGCCACAGCTTCCTTTCTGGGGAACTATCACAGAAGAGGGCGAGGAAAACCACAATCAGGAGGAGCAGGATTTCCTCGTTGAAGAGGGCTTCAATATGCTGAGATACTTCGGCAACCACCCTTCATACTGCATGATGTCAATGGGAAATGAGCTTTGGGGCTCAAAGAAGATACTCAACGATATCATAGGCGGCTACAAAAAATTTGACAACAGACACCTTTACACACAAGGTTCAAACAATTTCCAGTGGTTTCCTAACGTTATAGAAAATGACGATTTCTTTGTTGGCGTAAGACTTGCAAACGACAGGCTTATAAGAGGCTCATACGCTATGTGTGACGCTCCACTTGGTCATATTCAGACTGACAAGCCTGCGGCAAATCACGATTATGACAGCATTATAAGACCTAAGAAGCAGGCAAGCTCCACGGAAATTTCAGAGGACGGCACTGTTCAGATACAGTACGGCACGACCATGAAAACTGTCAAGGCAAGCGAAGCTGACGCAGATTTTATCCCTGAAGTGCCTATCGTTACTCACGAAATAGGTCAGTATGAAACTTATCCGAACTTCAAGGAGATAGAGAAATACACAGGATCCCTTAAAGCCAGAAACTTTGAGGTATTCAGAGAAAGACTTGAAGAAAAGGGTCTGCTTCCGCTGGCTGAGGATTATTTCAAATGCTCCGGCAAGCTTGCTGTGCAGTGCTATAAGGAAGAAATGGAGGCTGTTTTCCGTTCAAGACTTCTTGGCGGTTTTCAGATACTTGATATTCAGGATTTCAGCGGTCAGGGTACTGCCCTTGTGGGTGTACTTGACGCATTCATGGACAGCAAGGGACTTATCACAGACAGCGAGTGGAGAGAGTTCTGCAATGACGCTGTTGTAATGGCACGTTTTGACAGCTATGTTCTTGAAGCTGTCAGCAGTTTCAAGGCGCACACAGAGCTTTGCAATTACAGACCTGACCTTAAAGGCGGCAAGCTTATTTGCACTCTCACTCTTGAAAGCGGCGATGTCATTGGCAAAGTCGAAAAGAATTTTGTTGCAGAAGGCAACTACACTGACATTTGCGATGTAGAATTTACTCTCCCACAGGTCACAAAGAATACAAAGGCTGTGCTTTCACTTGAAATAGAGGGTACTGACATACACAATCACTATGACCTTTGGGTCATTCCGACAGTTGAAAAGACAGATATAAGCGGCACATACATTTTCAACGAGGTAAATGACGAAGCTGAAAGTCTGCTGAAACAGGGCAAGACAGTGCTTATCGTGCCTGACCTTTCAAAGCTTGAAAATTCTATCGAGGGCTTCTACTGTCAGGACTTCTGGTGCTATCATATGTTCTGTATCATCTCACAGATGATGAAGAAGCCCGACCCTGTTGGCACAATGGGACTTCTTATCGACACCGAACACCCTGCTCTTGCAGGCTTTGCAGGGGAAAAATACTCAACGCCACAGTGGTGGGAGATAGTTCAGAACTCACGCTCGGTTATTCTTGACGACTTTAAGGGCGAGAAAAAGGTCATTGTCAGAACTATCGACAACTTTGACCGCAACCACGATCTTTCACTCCTCTACGAGTATGAAAAGGACGGCGGCAAGGTGGTAGTTTGCTCATGCGATTTTGAAAAGCTTTCCAAGTCACCTGAGGGACGTGCGTTCATAAAGTCTGTCGTTGACTATGTAAGAAACTAACAGAATATTTATTGCTAAGGGCTGTACCGCAAAACAGTACAGCCCTTATTTTGTTTGTGCTTGTTGCATAAAACGCCCGCAAAACATTTGTCTGATATAACAAAAGTGCCGACACCACAGTGGCATATGGTTCACTTATTACGAAAAATGTGTTATAATTTAGGTGTATGTTATACAGGAAGGTGATGTTAAGTGCCAAAAGTAAAACGTTATAAATACAAGAATATTGCAGCGGCTCTTGCCATACTGCTTTTGATCATTCTGGGAATATCTACATCGTGCAGTTCAAATGCTGACAGCCCGAAGAAAATTTCCGACAGCTCGTCAAACTCCTCTGAGGTCAAGGTTGACAGCAGCAGTAAAAAAGCTGCAAAAAAGCTTACGGGCAATTATATGTATGTTACCGCAAAAAACAAAACTGATATGGTAAATGGAGATCTTATTCTCGTTAATGGCGACCACTCCTTCACCGGTACAGTGAATAACACAGACACAGTTTATTCCTATTTGTTTGACAAGAACGGAAGTCAAATAATGTCCACCAGCAGCACTCAACTTACGGCTAAAAAAGAGACCTTTGAAGCCTTTAGCAAAATGGGCAATGATTTTTATGCTGACAAGAAGATATCAACGCTTATGATAAACACAGCTATGCCTGCGGAAGCTGATGAAGACAGCAGCTCTGCCTGCTACGAGCATGACACCGGACTTGCCTTTGACCTGCATCTTTATGACGCAAGCACAGGCGCATATCCTGAGTTCACAGGCGAGGGAGATTATAGTTGGATATCTGAAAACTGCTGGAAATACGGGCTTATCCTCAGATACCCAGAGGACAAAGCTGACATCACAGGTGTAAGCCCTATGGCTTATCATTTCAGATATGTTGGGATACCACACGCTGAGATAATGACAGCAAACAAGCTTTGCCTTGAAGAATACATAGATTTTGTCAAGGACTATACATTTGAAAAACCGCTTACATTCACGGCTTTTGATGACACTGAGTATTCAGTTTACTACGTTGCCGCAGACAAGGGCAGCACCACAAACGTGCCTGTACCACTTGACGACAGCAACAATGAGCGTCCTAACACTATCTCAGGCAACAACGTTGACGGCTATATCGTCTGCGTGAATATGACAGAAAATGCAGCACCTGCTGACTCGTCCTCTCAGACAGACCAGCAGGCGGCTACAGAATAAATTTTTTCGGAGGAAATAAAATGCTTAAAGAAACAGTAGAAATAAAAGTAGATTATGAAAAGGCTGGCGTTTCAAGCGAGGGCTGCGCACCTGTGCTTGATTGCTATTACAACACACTCACTGAGGAAATAGGCAGAAAGAAGCACAAGGCAATTATAATCTGCCCGGGCGGAGGATATGATTGGTGTTCTGAGCGTGAAGCTGAACCTGTTGCATTCAGATTTTTGGGTGCAGGCATATGTGCATTTGTGCTAAGATACTCGTGCGTCAAGAAAAAATTTCCTACTGACGCTTTGGAATGTGCGGCGGCTGTCAAGTATGTTAGAGATAATGCGGAGAAATTTGACATTGACCCTGACAAGATAATAGTATGCGGTTTTTCAGCAGGCGGACACCTTGCGGCAACAATGGCAAACTTCTGGAACAGCGAGCTGCTCACAAAGCCTCTTGGCTGCAATCCCGAGGACATCAAGGTAAACGGCTCTATCTTGGGCTATCCTGTTATCACATCCGACCCTGAATACACTCATGAAGGCTCAATACTCAATATTATTGGCGAGGAAAAATCATCGGAGTTCAGAGAACTTGTTTCAATGGAGAAGAGAGTATCGGAGAACACTCCTCCTACATTTATCTGGCACTGTGCTGATGATGGCTGTGTAAGGGTTGAGAACACACTTTGGTATATGTGCAGTCTTTCAAAGTATCACATTCCATTCGAGAGCCACATTTATGAATACGGTGGACATGGACTTGCATTGTGCGACGAAACCACTGCCACATGGGAAGGTCACTATCAGCCGGTGGCGGCTCATTGGGCAGAGGCGGCTATTGATTGGGTACATAGGCTATAAAAATATGTTGCGTGTGGCAACATAATTAAGCTAAAAATTAACTCACATCAATTTGATATATACTCATATAGACATTTTCAAAGAACTAATATGAATGACCTATATAGTGAACTATGAACAGGACAGGTAGATACCTCAATTGAGTTATCTACCTGTTTTTATTTGTCCTTTTCTCTGCACTCGTATGATCTGTTAATAAGTTGGATATGTTTTGACGTGAGTCATTTTTTATCAAGAATATTGAGTATCCCTCGGGATATATGTTAAATCTGTTGGTTATCCCCAAACTTTCTCTGCGATTTCCTTAACAAGAGCGAGCTTTGCCCACTGCTCCTCATCTGTGAGCTTGTTGCCTATCTCGCAGGACGCAAAACCGCACTGTGGGCTAAGGCAAAGTCTGTCAAGTGAGATGTATTTTGCAGCATCGTGGATACGGTCGATAACAGCCTGCTTGTCCTCAAGTTCAGGCTTCTTTGATGTGATAAGTCCGAGGACTACCTTCTTGTCGCCGCTTACTGCTTTCAAAGGTTCAAAGCCACCTGAACGCTCGTCGTCAAATTCAAGATAATATGCGCTTACATTTTCGCCTGCGAAAAGTGTTTCTGCAACGCTGTCATAAGCACCGCTGCTTGCATATGTTGAGTGGAAGTTACCACGGCAAACGTGTGTTGTGATAACAAGATCCTCAGGCTTGCCCTCGATAGCAAGGTTGTTTATTCTCAACAGAAGTCTTTTTATATCCTCAAGACCTGCGTCATCAACTTCAAAAATAGCCTTTGCATTAGGGTCAACTATCATGCCCCATGAGCAGTCGTCGAACTGAATGTTGCGGCAGCCTGCTGCATAAAAGTCAGCTATGACTTTTCTGTAGCCCTTTGCGATATCCTGAACAAGCTCTTCTGTATCATTATAATACTTCTTTGTGTTCTCCAGTGCGAAAGGCATTATCATCTGCTCAAGGAACTGTGCAGGGGCAGGGATAGTCTGCTTTGCGACTGTGTTCTCGTCCTCGAGAGCCTTAACAAATTTAAAATGCTCAACAAATGGGTGGTCGCCAACTGATACCTTGCCTGTGAGATATGTATCGTCTATCATTGCGGCTTCGCCATGGAATGGCAGACCTGTCTGTGTCTTGCTGTGACCAACTCCGTTGAAGCCCCACATAAAGTCAAGATGCCATGTGGCTCTGCGGAACTCTCCGTCAGTGATGATATGATAGCCAGCCTTTTTCTGCTTTGCAACGAGATCAAGGATAGCCTTATCCTCTACCTCTTTAAGCTGCTCGGCTGTGATAGTGCCGTTTTCAAAATCTGCTCTTGCCTTTTTCAGATAGTCAGGTCTGAGAAAGCTGCCAACAAAATCATAGCGGCATGGTACTTTGATATTATTGCTCATTTTTATTACCTCTTTCATTTTACTATAGTTTATTTCCTATTGGTTTGCTGGTATTTAGTATAACACGAAAAATGGCGATAGTAAAATATTTATTTCTGTGGGATAGATATAGTTTCAAACTATATCGGATCGAATAGTTTGCTTGACTTTGGTGCATATGGTGTGGTATAATGAATAATACGATATAGTTAGACGATAAATCGAGATTAGATAAACAAAGGTATGTAATATGATAAAAATTGTGTGGTCAATAAAAGATATAAATAAATATCAAACAGGAAACTTACCCGATAATGCAATAAAGATAGAAACGCCTAAGAGCGTCGATGAACTGATGAAAAAAGCGTTGCCGATAGCTGTAATTCTATGTGTTTTACTTTTTGCCGCTATGCTTGGTAAAACCATTGTGTGCAAGGTGGTCGTGATCTCTCCAATATTTATTCTGGTGGGATTTGCTTTAGGCTTTTTATTGTTGATAATTCACGAGTGGTTACACGGAATCGTTTATCCTAAGGACGCAGATGTAACAATAGGAAGAATTAAAGGAAAGACAACATTCGTGGCATTAGCATCATATCCATTAAAACGAGATAGGTTTATATTGATGTGTCTGCTGCCTTTTGTTCTTGGGGTGGTTCCTTTTATATTATTTTTAATTAGTCCTGCCGAATTTAGAGTATTTAATGGATTGAATTTTGGTATGGCGTGTATGGGTATGGTTTCGCCATTTCCAGATGTTTATAATGTCCTTACCGTTCTAAGGCGCTCTGAAAAAAACGATTCAATAATGTTCTACAAAAATGATATGTACAAGATCTCTTGAATTTCCAGACTAAGCTTTACCCATATATTCCACCGATACAGCCCCCTCTGTATCGGTATTTTTCTGTCCTTACCGCCTTCCATCGCCCCAATTCTATTGACATTTCCACCTTGTTGTGCTATCATAAAAGCTTACGAGTTAGTCACAACTAGCTGCATGATACCGCAGAAGTAAGATAGATAAGAGAGGCGGAACATAATGAAAAGTTCTGCAATAGTAAAAAAGGCACTGCATAAAGCGGACGGCGTTTTGTACCCGACTGTCGGCAGGAAAGATAAAGTAGTTATCACAATGTCAATTTGCAACGTCATGCAATGAAAGTTTTTTTTACTTTTATCATGCTTTTTTCGTCCACCTAATTTTTTTGAACAATCATGCTTTTTCTGACATATTATAAAAATGAAAATGCAAACGCGGTCATACTGATCTAATGCGTTTGAGATATGGAGGGTAATTTATGTCAGAAAAGTATTTTTTGGGTGCAATGACGCAGAATGGTTTTTCCACGGAATTTGGCAAGATAATGGCTGATAAGGAGTATTTCACATTCATACTCAAAGGAGGTGCAGGCACGGGAAAATCTTCACTTATGAAAAAGATAGCCGCTGAGTTTGAACCGACAGAGGACGTCACTAGGTTTTATTGCTCCTCTGACCCTGCTTCCCTTGATGCAATCGTTCTGCATACATCAAAAGCCATAATCTGCGACGGCACTGCGCCACATGTTATGGAATGTTCATATCCAGGAGTTTGTCAGAAAATAATCAACTTAGGAGAGTATTGGGACGAAGAAAAGCTGAAGGCCTTCAAATCTGAAATAATCGAGGTCACAGACAAAAACAAGTCGCTTTTGGCAAGAAGCAAAAGGTTTACCACTGCCCTGTCTAACGTTTGCTTCGATACCTACAATTGCGGTGAAGGCTGTCTGCTGGAGGAAAAGCTGAAAAGTTTCACAGAACGATCAGCAAAACGTCTTCTAAACAAAAAAGGCTGTGGCAGCGGCAAAACTGATCTTAGACAGTTGACCGCTTTGACGGAATACGGCTGTATGACGCAGCTTGCCACTCTTGACAGCTACCTTGACGTATTCGCCATGAACGATGATTATTATGCCGCTTCCCACAAGTTCGTCACCCTCATGGCACAGCAGGCTGTAAAGCGAGGTTACGATGTTATACTTTGCCCTGCTATCCTATTTGGCAACACCCTTTACGAGCATTTGCTTATCCCGGAGGCTGGCATCGCATTTGTTATAAATTCCCCTATAAGCAAGCTTGACGGCTTTGAAAAAGCTATCAACATGGGCAGATTTTATGACAAGAAAAAGATCTCAGCCCTGAAAACAAGACTGAGATTAGATAAAGTCACCGCCTCCGACCTTGCAGAGGAAGTGTATTCAGGCATCAAGAAAGCCAAGAAAGTCCATGACGAGATAGAAAAGTATTATATAGCCGCAATGGACCACGCCGCCCTTAATAAGGTTTGCGACAGCATTTCAAGGGAAATTCACGAGAGGACTATAAAATAGTTTTCCACATTCCGTCGTAAGGCGCAGGCTCAAAGCCCATTTTCTTATAAAGCGATATGGCTCTGCCGTTTTCAAGCTCGACTTCAAGTCGGATACGGCGGAGCTTTTTGTCGCCATTTTCCTCGATATACTTAAAAAGCTCCCTGCCTAGACCTTTTGAGCGGTATTTCTCCAGCACAAAAAGCTCGTCTATCCATATAGTAATACCGCCTGCTTCAACTGAATATGTTTTCATTGTAACACAGTAGCCAACATTATTGCCGTCACAAACGAGCATATAACCCTGCACATACACGTCAGACCTCATCATTTCATCGAAGCCCTGCTCAAAATGCTCTCTTGGAACAGGCTTGTCCACCGCAGAAGAATTATAGAACTCAGTTGAAAATCTGATGTAATCTTCCCTGTCCTCAGGCACAAATTTTCTTATCATTTTTATCTCTCCGTTTCTTTGATATTAGCCTATTATAGCATTTTATTTACCAAAAGTCAAATGCACAAATTTTGTTGCAAAAGTCCAGATTATGTGATATAATTATTTTGGATAATTTTAATCATATTTGTGAGGATACATAATGAAATATACTTTTGATTGCGACCACTGGGGAAGCAGTTTTTCAGTGCCGTCTAAAGTGGTCGATAAATACATAAAATTAAGCGATGGCGACTTTGTAAAGGTACTTCTCTGCATACTCTGTTCAACGGAACGTGAATGCGACAGTGCAAAGCTTGCGGAAAAGTCCGGACTTCCTGAGAACACTGTCATTGACGCTGTGACACATTGGGTATCACTAGGAGTCATCACCACAGAACACAGTGATATGGCAAAGCCTGCACAGGTCAAAGCCGTTTCTACGCCTGTTTCAGAGCCTGAAACAAAAGCCGAGCCTGTTTCAAAAGTTGAGGCAGTTGCCCCGAAACGTCAGAGCGTTTCAAACAAGCTGTGCATAAGATATAAAAATTCTGAGATATTGGAAAAACAGCAGAAGGACCCTAACCTTGCACATCTTTTTGACGAGATACAAACCGTTTTACAACGCACTATCAATGGAACTGAGCAAGGGGAACTTCTTGCTCTTTATGAGTATTACCGATTTGATGCTGCATCTATTCTCTTAGCCGCAGAATACTGTGTGTCACTTGAAAAGCACAACGTGTCTTACCTTGTGACAGTAATGCGAGGGTGGTTTGAACAAGACATCTGTACTTATCAACAAATTGAACAAGAAATAATTAGGCTTTCCAACATAAAAAAGTATGAATTCAAGGTACTGAAAATTTTCGGACAGACCGCAAAGCCGTCAAAGCAGCAGCTCGAGTTTATAGAAAAGTGGCGAACAATGGGCTTCACTGTTGAAATGCTGGAGATAGCCTATAACAAGTGCGTTGACAATACCAACAAACTGAATTACAAATATATAGACACTATACTATCAAACTGGGCCGGCAAGAGCATCACTACCCCGGAACAGGTCACACACGAGGACGAAAAGTACCACACCTCCAAGAAAAATAAGAATACTAATAAGAATACAAATAAGCAAACTTCCTATGATCTTGATGATTTTGAAAAATTCGCAATGAATTTTGATCTAGAAAAATCAGGAAAGCTATGATAAGGAGTAAAAAATGAAATATTCAATAACCGCCTATGACAAGGCTGAAAATGAACTTAAAAGACGGCGTGAAGCTGTCATGAACGAGCATGAGGTTCACGCTCAGGAAATAGCACAGCGACTTCCTGAAATAGAGGTTCTTACAAGATCACTAAAAGCAAATAACTGTGAACTCATGAAGGGCATAGTAGGCAAAAATGCTCATGGAAGAGAATATATACAAAAAATGCGTCAAAACAATGCCAATACTAAACGTGCCATTAAAGGGCTGCTTAAAATGGGAGGTTATCCTGAAGACTACCTTGATTATCACTATTACTGTCCTAAATGCTGTGATTATGGCTATCGTGACGGAGTGAAGTGCCAGTGCTTCACCGACTTGCTGAAAAAATACACCACTGAGGAGCTTAACGAGAATTGCAGTATCCAGCTCCACGATTTCTCTGAGTTCAGAATAGAATTTTATCCTGAAAGCGACGGTAATGGAATGTCACCGAGAGAGAAAATGAGAACGGTGTATTCAAACTGCCGTGCATATGCTGACAAATTTCATGAAAACTCTCCATCACTGTTTTTCATTGGCAAAACAGGTCTTGGCAAGACTTTTCTTTCAGCCTGCATTGCAAATGAACTTATACAAAAGGGCTACAGCGTCATTTTCGCCTCTCTGCTGAAGCTTCTCAGACAGATAGAGGACGAGCATTTCGGCAGAGCCATAGGTCAGACACTTGACATCATAGAGAATGCCGACCTTGTTATCCTTGACGACCTCGGCTCAGAATTTCAAACGAGCTTTACCGATTCCGTGATATATGAAATAATCAACGAGCGTATCAACCTTGGCAGGCCAACGATAATCTCCACCAATCTCACCAATGACGAATACAATGCAAAATATAATGAGCGTATAGTTTCGAGGCTCACAGGCTGTTTCATGCCTATTATGTTTGTGGGAAACGATATTAGACACGTAAAGCTGAAAAATAATCTTTAAGGGGTAAAAAATGAAAAAAATTAGGGGAACTTTTCTTTCTATACCGGTGCTTCTGCTTGCAAACGCACCTGCGCTGTGGAAACTTATTGACATAAATTTTCTGCTCAAAACGCTTATCATCATACTTTTTGCACTATACACCTTGGTTTTCATGTTCAAATCACATGGACGCAAAGGTTCTCATGGAAAAATCCGACGGCTTGATTCCGGAGCGTTTGTACTTGGCTGCGGTGTTTTGCAAAGCGTGATACAGCTTATAATAGTTATAACGCTTTGCTTTACAAAGCTGAACGGTTGGCGGCTTCTTGCAAATGCACTTTGCGCTTATGCTGTAACAACGCTTTTGTGTCTGAGTGGCATTGTGCGGATAGCGGCTTCGGCACGTCAGGTGAAAATACTGTGGTATGTTATTCTGTTATTCACCTGGTACATACCACTTGTGAACTGCATCGTGTTCAGAAAATTCTACAAGGCAGCGAGAAGTGAATACTACTTCGAGCAGGCAAAGCTTGACCTTGACGCTGCACGAAAAGAGAACGAGATATGCAAGACAAAGTATCCTATACTTATGGTGCATGGCATATTCTTCCGTGATTGGCAGGTAATAAACTATTGGGGCAGGGTACCTAATGAACTTATTAGAAATGGCGCAGAGGTCTATTACGGCAAGCAACAGTCCGCCAACAAAGTATCCGTCAGTGCCACCGAGGTAGCTGAAAGGATAAAAGAAGTCATTGCAGAAACTGGCGCAGAAAAGGTCAACATAATCGCACACTCAAAGGGTGGGCTTGACTCGAGATACGCTATCTCTCACCTCGGCATGGACAAATATGTGGCAACTCTTACCACCATAAACACGCCACACTATGGCTGTAAATTCGTTGATATGCTTCTTGGAAAGATTCCTGAGAGCATACAGAGCTTTGTTGATAGAAAATACAACAAGCTTTTCACTGCTCTGGGTGACAAAGACCCAAGCTTTTTAGATGGCGTTTATGACCTGACTTACAAAAACTGCTCTGAGCTTAACGCAAGCACCCCTGACAGCCAGTTGGTTTCCTACCGCTCCGTGATGAGCGAAATGAACAGCATACGTTCCGCAGGTTTTCCGTTAAATATCGGCTATCTGCTCAACAAGCCATACGGCAAGGGCAATGACGGGCTAGTAACAGTTGAGTCGGGACTTTATGGTGAAAACTCCAAGATGATAGAACACAAGGGCAAGCGTGGCATTTCTCATGGCGATGTTATCGACCTTTTCAGGGAGAACATCAAGGATTTTGACGTGAGAGAATTTTATGTAGATATAGTAAAAGAGCTTAAAGAACAAGGCTTCTGATAAAAAAGCACCCGTATCGCACATGATACGGGTGCTTTGCTATTTTCTGGGGCGAATTAAATATTTCATTCTGAAACGCTGTCTGCCCTTGATAGTTTTGCGATTGAAGTTTGCTATCTTCGCATTGAACGCAGACATCATTCTAAGCTCATGGGGTGGAAGCTCCTCCTCACCATAAAACCGACAGTCTGACAGACTATCGGTCAAAACTCAGTTATCTATTTTTGTCACATTGTCATAAACTATCTTATATTTTTCGCAGACCTTTTCATAATCCTGCTCATAGCCTGACAGCTCACCGTCCCTAAGATCTTCTGTAAGGTCATAGCTCGCCTTGTAAAGCTCATCAAAGCCAAGATTGCTGCAAATGCCTTTGAGGGTGTGAGCCATACGGAAAGCTTCCTTGGCGTTTTTCTCCTCTAAAGCCTTGCACATATCCTGAAAAGTTGTATCATCAGCAAATCTTTTTGCAAACTTTGTTATCATTTTCTCACTGCCGAAACGTACCAGAACGTTGTCATAACTTGCGCCAATGCTTTCATAAAATTCTCTAGTAGTCATCAGGACACTCCTTACAAATAATATCATCTCTTATTCTACGCCCTTTGCAAGCTCGTTCTGAATATCTTTAAGACATTCGACAAGCACAGGGTTGAATGTGCCGCACTCTCCGTTAAGTATCAATGCCATAGCTTTTTCATGAGAATACGCCTTTTTGTAAACTCGCTCGCTGACAAGTGCGTCATAAACGTCGGCGACAGAAACTATCTGAGCCGATATGGGTATCTCGTCGCCTTTTAGTCCGTCGGGATAGCCCTTGCCGTCATAACGCTCATGGTGCCACCTGCATATGTCATGGGCTATCTTCAAGAGTGGCTCGTCACGGAACTGCTCAAGACTTTCAAGCATATGCGCTCCGATAGCGGAGTGAGTTTTCATTATCTCAAACTCCTCTTTGGTTAGCCTGCCGGGCTTATTGAGTATCTTATCGTCAATGCCTATCTTGCCGATATCATGGAGTGCCGCAGCCATTGGTATGAGAAGCTGCTCAGTGCCGCTGACAGTATACTTGTTTGTGCGCATAGGAAGCCTATCTAAAAGCAGCTCCGTTATGCGCTTTATGTTCACCACATGGCTTCCACTCTCGCCGTTTCTGAACTCTACTATCTGACTGAGTATGCTTATCATCATACGGTTGTTTTTATCTTTTTCGTACATCTGGTCACTTACAAGGGAAATAAGTCTGCGCTGTTTTGCATAAAGCTTAATGGTATTGAACACACGCTGATACACAACGCGTGAATCAAAGGGTCTGCTGATATAATCAGAAACGCCAAACTCATATGCTTTTCTTATAGAGGACGCAGAATCCTCGCTTGATATCATTATAACAGGGATATCCTCTATCCAATGATGTTCCGCCATATAATCAAGGACTTCAAATCCGTCCATTTCGGGCATGATTATATCTAAAAGCACAAGCGAAATTCCAGTGCCATACTGATTAAGCAGGTCAATACACTCCTCGCCGCTTGCCGCCTCATGTATGATATATTCATTGCCAAGCATTTCAGAGAGTATCTCTCTGTTTATATTTGAATCGTCAACAATAAGTATCTCCTGCTTTTGAGGCTCACCGACAACACTTTCGTGACCATCTGTGACAACTGTATCTTTCTTTGTCTTTGCCTGATACATAAGCTTATCAGCCTTGCTGACAGCTTCGTCAAGGCTATCGCCATCAGAGAAAACGCCGCCGACGCTTGCTGACAGACGTATATTTGAATACCCTGGCACAGTTGCCGCATGGATATTTCGTTTTATCTTCCTGAGCTTATGGGCAAAATCATCCTCCTGAATATCAGGCATGACAAGCAAAAACTCGTCGCCACCATAACGCACAAGCACATCAGATTTTCTAATACAGCGCCTTATAACATCAACCACTGTCACAAGCACCATATCTCCTGCGTCATGACCGCATGTATCGTTATAAACCTTGAAGTCGTCAAGATCTATCATCGCAACGCCCGCAGGCACATGGGACTTTTTAAGCTTATCTTCAAAATATCTCCTGTTGCTCGCACCTGTCAATGCATCAGTATACATTGCCTTATGATATTTTGACAGCTTATTCATTATCTTTTCTCTGTCCTGAACACCCAGCAGAGAGTCCTCATCAAGCTTTTTGATAAGCTCCATAACATACGGCTCTCCGTCAACCTGAACATACTTTGAAAAGACCTGATAGATGTCAGTTCCCATAAATTCAAGCTTAGTTCTCGGCTTTTTATCAATAAAAGTTTTTAAGGATATACAGTTTTCACAAGGCTCGTCCACTTTCCAAAAAGAAAAACACTGACATGGATTTTCAACGCAGCCGCTCACTCCATGAGGACCGTCCGCTTTCAGAAGCCTGACAAAATCAAAAGTTTTCCTGAGAACGTCAATTTCCTTTTCTATTTCCGATGAGGTAGAACTCAGTTGGCTTTCGCTGTTATCATCGCAGGTCCATAATTTGTACACGTCCATATTCACGTTCTCCTTACGCTTAGTGTAGACTTATTGTTGCTTTTTTTTACTTTTTTCGACATTATTAGCTGATTTATTATACCACACCTCAATCGCATTGTCAACCGAACGATACAAATTACAATATTATTCACAATATTAACTCATTCATATTTTAAGCGACTTTGCTCTAGTTTTTTATATACTTATCGTCATTCATAAAGTAAATATGGCACTCCACCTTGGTTTTCTCACTGAGCGAAAGCATTTTTCTGAGTATCTTTTCATAAAAATCAAGCTGTGAACGATATGTCTTTAAAATTCTCTCCTCAAAAAGCTTTCTGTCGGCTTCTTCCTGTATGTTGGTCTTATAGTCGATTATGATAAAGCTTTTGTCTGACATTTTAAGCACAAGATCCATAACTCCATTGCTGTATTCATTGCCGTCCATACTGTAGAATGGAAGCTCTGTATACACCGCCTGCGCAGTTTTGAGCAATTTTTCGATATCCTTATCTTTCAAAAAACTGTGAAGCTGATAGTTGATATAGTCCTTATAAAAGCTCTCAGAAGTCTGCGAACTGCACTCGTCCTCAAAGTCGAGATACGCTCTGCTGACAATCTTCTGAATAAGCTCTTTTTGCTGTGGCGTTTCGTTATACGGAAACAGCTTTCCACGCATATTCACCGCAAGCTCAAAGGCACGATGTACCATATGACCGATATCTATGCCCTTTGGACGTTCATAAGACAGTTTCTCCACTCCACTTGGTACAGTGACCTTTTTGCCGTCCTCAAGGTGGCTAGGAGTGATTTTGCTAACATATTTCTCACTGAGCTTTTTAACGTTTTCATCAAAAGCATTTCGGCTGTTGTTCACCTCGTCGAATATATCCTTGACGTTTATCTGCACCGCCTGCGCAGCACTTTGCGCTGTGGCATTGTTTATCTGCGGCAGTTCTCTGCCTATTTTGCTCATTGTAAGTTTGTCGATCACAGGTTTTTTCCGTTCAAAAGTATACACAAATATAAAAGCCTGCTTTGCTCTTGTGGCCGCAACATATTCAAGCCTGAGCTGTTCGCCAAAATATTTATCCTCTGCCTGCTTCCTCTCATTAGGGTAGAATGTCAGATAGTCCATATATGAATAATCGCTTGTTTTCAAAGGTACATAGACCTGTCTTTTAGCCACAAGGTCGGTGTACTTTCCACCGCTGAATTTATGATTTTTAGCCTCCGCCATAATAACGATATTTCCCTCAAGACCCTTTGCCTTGTGAAGATTCATGAGCCTAACGCAGTTCTGCTCACTGCTGTCAAGGATAAGCTCTTTTTCTTTCAGCACAGAAAGCTCGTTTTTCATCATGTCCATAAGCTCATCGCTTCCTGCAAAATCCTGCTTTTCCCACTTTTCAATAAGATAGAAAAGATTTGAAAGCTCATATTCTCTGTTGCTGGTATTATCAAAAAGAAGCTCAGGAAAATCAAGTATCTTATATAGCTTCGCTATAGGCTCATTAACAGTATCGGCAGACGCCTTTACTGCAACAAGCGTGGCGTCATTGCTTTCACAGTTTTGTTCATAATCGTCTACGTCAATTACAGCGTCTTCAAAATCGATGCTGTCAGGTCTACATCTCCAAAGGATAGAATAAGCCTTTTCCTTTGCGGTAGGGCTGTAGCTTTCAAAAACGAACTCTGCAAGAGCAATAAATCTTTTCAGCACCAGACTGTTTTTCTGAGGACGTTTGCCCCACATTGTATATGGTATGCCACAATCTGTCAAGACCATTGAATAAAACTCCATTTGAGTTGTGTTCCAAAGAAGCAGAAGAAAATCACTGTATTTTATAGGTCTTTCCACACCCTTGTCGAATATCTTTCCACCGTTCACTAGGTCTGATATTATCTTAGCCACGCTTTCAGCACCAGGCTCTTTGACAAAATACGCCCCTCTGATAACATCATCGGAAACAGCCGCAGGCTTATCAGCCTTTGATATCATATCGCTGTATGTCATACCATATTTGCCGTTTATTTCAGGCTGGAACTTTTCATTTACCCAAGCTATAAGCTGCTCATCAGAGCGGAAGTTGTAATCAAGTGAGAAAAACTCGCAGTTTTTCTCGTTATTGTTCTGGAATTTGGCTTTCATTTTGTTATAAAGCCTGATATCAGCGTCACGGAAGCCGTAGATAGACTGTTTAGGGTCGCCCACCGCAAACAGCGCACCGTCACGGAGCGAGCATTGCCATATATCACCGCCTGCTGTAAGCTTGCTGTCGTCAGCGCAAAGATACAGCAGAAGCTCAGTCTGCATAACGTCAGTGTCCTGAAACTCGTCTATATAAATGCAGGAATACTTGTCTTTGAAAAACGCTCTTGCCTCACTGCTGTTTTTGAGAAGCTCGTGAGTGTGATACAAAAGCCCGTCATTTGAAACGCTCTCCCCGTCTTCACTCTCCTGATAAGCCTTTACAGCCTGCTCTATATACGTTGCCGTCTTGTTGAGTGCATACAGTGCATTTTCTTTCTTTACATTATCAAACCCACTTGGGCTGAAAATGGCCATGTTCTCGTTGCTCTTTGGATGATCTTTCTTAATTTTCGTCTTATTAAAAGGCTCAAGGAACTTTTTGCAAGCTTTAAGATTAGCGCAAACTTTTACATAATTATACTTTGGGTCATAGGTCTTCATATCATCAGGTAATTTCTTCGTCACATCATCAACAAGAAAACCTGCTATATCTTCGTATTTTCCACCCAAAGCACCATTATAGAATGCACGCACAATACTATCCCTATAGTTACACATTTCTTTATAGGCAAGCTTATTTATGGTGTCAAATGTCACACTGTCATAGCTTTTATCCCTAACAAACTCAACATCTCTGTATTCAGCACATTCAAGAAATGTTTCCATAAGAAAGTTTTTCACACGGCTGTCTTTAAGCTTATATTGATTGCTGTTCAGAAAGCCGAAATCTTCTATGTTCGCACCATTTGTACGGTAATATCTCTCGAAAAAGTCAGCCTGTGCCTGCTTTGTTTCACCGTCCTCGGCAAGTTTTAATCCCAAATGCAGGTCAGCTTCAAAAGGCTGTTCTGACAGCATACTCAAACAAAAGCTGTGTATAGTGCTTATCTTCATGCGCTGTAAATTCATAACAGCGTTCTCATACAGCTTCTTTTCCTCACCGCTGCATTTTGCAATATTCTCCGTAAGCCCTGCCTGTATCCTCTCATAAAGCTCGTTTGCAGCAGCGTTGGTGAAAGTTATAAGCACTATCTTTTCAACAGGTATACCTGCGCCTATCTGACCTATAACACGCTGTATTATAAGCCTTGTCTTGCCTGCACCTGCGCCTGCTTCAACAAGGATATTCTTATCATAACTGTCTTTGTTTATTATATAGCTTCTTATCTGTTCTTCACTCATTCTGTTGCACCCCCTGAGCAAACTTCTTCATAAGCAGGACAAAACGTGCATGGAGTAATTTTATCATTCTTATTCACAATACACTTTTTAAAGCCCTCTTCTACTATTTTCTTAAATGTTATTGTTATCATGTTTTCAATTCCAGAATTATCCTTATTGTTAACTACATGGCAATTCCCTTTTTCAAGAATGAAAACATAATCTGCGGAAACGATATCACTTTCGCTCACTTCTCCCACAGGCGTAAGACCTTTTTCAAGCGCAAGGGCATAAATATGATCCTGTGGGTCTTCTGGAAGCTTCTCCCTGAATTTTTTGATATCCTCCGTCTTGTAGTCAACTATCTGATATAACACCTTTGTGCCGTCTATTATCTTGTCAAGGCGGTCTATCCTGCCCCTTATGGTGACATTATATTCGCCTATCTCCACATCACCGCAGAACGGACACTCGACCTCAATGATCTCACGTTTGCCTGAGTGTATATCGCCGTGCAGTTCGTCAAGATATGCCTTGACACAGGTGTAATATTCATTTCTCTCCCTCTGCGCAACAGTCATATCCACAGGGGGATAGTTACGGAGATAGTTTTTAGAAACGCTCTCGAATATCTCATCAAGCATCGCCTTGTCAACAATTTCAGACACCTCAGCCGCACTTTTGCCTTTAAGCACAACCTTGGCATAATTCTCCATTATCTCATGTATATACATTCCCTTGACATTGCCTTTGAGCCATGCACTGCGGTCTATATCCACCTCCTGCGGCTTTTCAACATGGGCGATACGCTCATAGAAAAACCTCAGCGGACACTGAAGCATAGTTGAAAGGCTTGTGGCAGAAATGATAAAATGTTCATTTTCGCACATTTCACGCAATATATCTATACGGCTTTTTCTTTGCTTATCAAGATACTCCGTAAGGCTTTCGCTTTGCTTTGCACCGTCATCATGAAGCCCGATTTTTTCTGCCTTGTTTAGAAAATCACTGTTTAATGATATCTCAGAACGCACGCTCACCTTGCGTCTGTCAGAAAGATAATCATACACTTCTATTTTGTTTACATCAATGCCCTTTTCAGCCGCAATAACAGTATACACTGCCGACGGGCTTTGCGCTCTTATTTCTACGGTATCATAAACACTACAGCTTACAACAAGGTTTGCTCTCTCAGCCATGAGAACAGTTCTCACAAGGTCAGTGAGCTTTCTGCGCTCGATAGTGTCAGAACAATGGTCACGGTTGCCGAAAAGCTGTTCTCTCTCCTTATCGTTCAGAACAGGCGACTCGTCCTGCATGACAGGAAATCTTCCTGTTGTCAGACCAAGAACATATATGTTTTTCATGATAAGCGCAGAATACTGCCCCATAAGACAGCAGGTAACAGCGCCTTTTGATGCAGGCAAAGAATACCTTGCGTTCTCTGCAATGTCGGTGATCTCAGTCATTGCTTCCTTCAAGCTAAGTTTCTTGTCATAGTCTGCATAAAATCTATATCTGCCTATCAAAGCGTCCTTAACGCTTGATATGGAACTTCTCTGCTCGGCATTTGCTCCATTCACATATTTTTGTACCAAGCCCAGCACGCCACCGTAAAACTCTTTTGCGCTGACATTTTCTTTTTTAAAGACCTCATTAAAATCCTTGAACATCTTACTATCCCTTGTGCTATACCATTCAATGCCCCAGCCGTTTCCTGAGTTCTGTGCTTCAAGGAATATCCTGCCCTTGCTTTTGGTCTTGCCGTCCTCTGTTTCTTTCTCATAATGAAAAACAGGAGAGAGCATCACATCTTTGAAAAGGTCAAATCTATAGTCATTTTTGCACCATTTGAGCATTGCCCTGAAAAATGCAACAACGTCACTGTGTCTGCATGAAATGCCCTCAGGAAATTCCACGGGGACTTTGTATTGATCGCACATATTCATGAGCAAGTCCATATACTCATCATCTGGACACAGCACAGCGGTATCGCAAAGCTCGTAACCACTGTTCACGATATGTAGAACAGTTCTCTCCACCTCGTTTGTTACGCCATAATTTCTCCAAAGCTCCCCCTTTTGTGCTAACTCTCTCAGACCATTCTGATACTGCTCATCGCTCATATCAGCCATGTTATCTATAACCGCAGGATCAGGCAAAAGCCCTATATACTCCGCTGTCAGCTTGTCAGCTTCTATTTCTTTGTCATATGCAAAATGAACGTTGCTCACGTCTGTCTTACCAGCCTTTATAAGACCGCTGGCAATGCTTATGAGCTTTGCACTGTCATATAGTTTGCTGTCTGAAAGCTTATTTTCATACGCTTGAAAGATCGCTCTCAGCGTGTTGATACGTCTGCTGTCCAAGGACAATGAATCAGGGCGTATACAGTTCATTCTAAGCTCTGATATTGTCTTGAATATCTCCATGCAGGCATTATGGTCGTCGCTTTTGAAATAGCTTATACCGCTTTCATCAATAATACGTCTTACTATCTCACAGCCCTCAGCGTTTGACAGCGTTATTATTCTGCTGTCCATATACTCGGCACTGGTTTCGATAATATGCTTTGCATGATCTGCGACTGTGTATCTTTCAAGCCTTATAACAATATTTTCACCGCTTGCGTTCTCCAACATTCTCTCGGCGTTGAGATAATCATTACATATGTAAACCTTTTTAGTCAAAGGGTCTGCTTCATTACAGCCTTTGAGCCAATCTATAAAAGTCATTACGCTTTCTCCCCTAACATAAATTATCATAATAATATTTTACCATAGCAGAAACTTCCTGTCAATCGACTTTTTCCGATTTTATCTACTTTTCAGAAACATTTTATTAAAGAAAATTCATTGACAAAATCATACCGCTATGTTAAAATATACTTTGTAAAACTTGCGTGGATTTTTCCTGACAGTATGTCACTTTTCGCCACACAGCAAACAGGCTGTGCGGCTTTTTTTCTGCCCACAGACAAAGGAGTGTAAAAAAATTAATGAACAGTGATTTCATGAAAACAAGACCGATCTTTCCTCTTCTGCTTTCAATGTCCATGCCAATGGTGATATCAATGCTTGTAAACTCTCTTTACAACATCATTGACAGCTTTTTTGTGGCAAAGATAAGCGAGAACGCAATGACATCGCTTTCACTGGTGTTCCCTGTGCAGAATTTTATAAGTGCCACTGCTATCGGCTTTGGTATCGGCATCAATGCGGTCATTGCCATATATCTTGGTGCAGGCAGAAAGGAAAAGGCTGACATTGCCGCAACTCAGGGACTTGCCCTTTCGGCTTTGCATGGTATTGTGCTAATGATAATATGTATACTTATAATGCCTGCATTTCTATCTATGTTCACAAGTAATAAAAACGTTGTAGATCTTGGCGTGCAATATTGCAACATTGTATTTACATTCTCTCCTGCATTAATGCTTGCCATTGCATTTGAGAAGATATTCCAATCTGTCGGCAGAATGAAGATATCAATGTTCAGTATGCTCTGCGGCTGTATTGCAAACATAATCCTTGACCCTCTGCTTATTTTTGGCGTTGGATTTTTCCCTGAAATGGGTATAAGGGGTGCGGCACTCGCCACCGGTATCGGTCAGGTGCTGACCCTTGTCATATACATAATAGCATATCTTCGCTGTGAGCTTCCTGTTAAGCTTTCAGCAAAACATAAGCGTCCTGACGGCATAATAATCGCAAAGATGTACTCCATAGGCATTCCTGCAACACTTAATCTTGCACTGCCGTCACTTCTCATATCCGCCCTCAACGGCATACTTGCGGCATATTCACAAAGCTATGTGCTTGTTCTTGGAATTTACTACAAGCTCCAGACCTTTCTTTATCTACCCGCAAACGGTGTTATTCAGGGTATGCGACCAGTTATCAGTTTTAACTACGGAGCAGGCGAGAGGGAGCGTGTGAAGAAAATTTACCGCATTGTTCTTTACATGACAGGTGTGATATTGGCGGCAGGAACTATCATATGCGCACTTTTCCCAGCCAAGCTCATAGGGCTTTTCACGGAAAACGCTGACACTATCGCCATAGGCAAAACTGCACTGCGCCTAATTTGTATCGGCTTTGTTATCTCCGCAGTATCCGTCACCTCATCAGGTGCGCTGGAGGGACTTGGCATGGGCATTCCGTCGCTTATGATATCTCTGTGCAGATTTATTGCGATAATACTGCCACTTGCGTTTTTCCTCTGCAAGCTCACGGGACCAACAGGCGTATGGAACGCATTCTCGATAACAGAAGTCGTCACCGCTTTGATATCTTTATTTATCTACAGGTTTTCAGTTTCAAGGCAAAAAGATTTAAAATAAACACCGTTGCCATTCCACGATTACCATTTATTTCTGTTTAACAACTTGTAATTTGCAAAAAAGCGTTGACATTTTGCAAAAAAAGTGTTATAATATATCTTGCATGCCGCTGTGGTGGAATAGGCAGACACAAGGGACTTAAAATCCCTCGGAGTAAAATCCGTACCGGTTCAAGTCCGGTCAGCGGCACCAGAAATCATCGTAAAATCGGGCTTATTTGAAGTCCGATTTTATTTTTTGTCCGTTTATCTACCAGTCAGTCACATTTCTTTTATTTCTTCATGTCATCAGCCGTATTAGGGTTTCCTTCACTCTTGCTTTCCGCAATAAAATTGCAACTTGATAATTGAATATTTTCGTAAAATAGAGGATTTGACGAAATACGACAGAGCAAAGCTTAAAAAGAATCGTAAAATAGTTATTTATCGTTATACGAATAACGTAATTTTGCCGTCAAAAGCACATCATGATGAATCATAACATAACAAAATAAAAAAAAGCTCTTAGATCGTTCCTGTGATCTAAGAGCTTTTCTGCTATAGCAAAAAATTGACGGCACTCACACGAGTACCGCCAGTTATCCTATTCTTCTTCCTTTTTGATCTTGAAAATAAGCCTCATTAAACCCGATATGACCTTTGGACTTTTTACAACTACAACTTTCATAAGTATTACCTCCCGAATAGTTATAGTTTATATTATTCAAAAATCAAAAATCGGTTACCATTTTTGACTGTACTGACAGCAGATAGCCACTTTTGAATGATATCTCGGCGTATTTTCTATCCTGCCCATTAAAGCCTTTCACCACGTTTGATATGCCAAGTGGAAAAGCATTGGTCAGCAGACAGTCCTCTACCTCATATTTTGCACCCTTTATGGTCAGACCCTCTACCTTATCGGTATATGCCACCAGTGAGAACGAAAAGCCCTCACGGTCATATATCCTGTAACTGCCTGCACGATAAAGCCGAATTATCTCCCTATCTGCGGCTATCATTCCTTCACCGCCACAAGATAAAATATATCCCAGAGATTGGATATTTCCAAGTAAGTGGTCTACTCGTCCGCCTGTTGCACCGAATATGAGAAAATCATCACAACCCGACCCAAAGCCCTGCTTTATGGCAAGCATAAGGTCGGTATCGTCCTTTTCAGAGGGAAAGATCTCGATATTATCAAAAACAGGTTTTTCAGCAGAATCAAAATCGCCCATAATAATGTCCGACTTCACGCCCACTGCCTGTGCAAGCTTATAGCCCTTGTCAGCGGATATCACAAGAGAATCGTCGATAAAAGACTTATATTCTGCCACACACTGAGCCGACACCGCTTCACCGCCTGAAAAGATAGTGCATTTCTTAGTCATTTTTGTATTCCCACTCCTTAAGCTGCTTTGCCTGCTCGTACATTTCCACATAACTTTCATGCCTTGACTTTGCGATCTCGCTATTTTTTACCGCCTCTATGACCGCACAGCCCTTTTCCTTTGTGTGGCTGCAATCAGGAAATCTGCACTTGCCCTCGTATTTCTGAAACTCAGGAAAACAGCCTGCAAGCTTGTCCTTGAAAATAATATCATATCTGTTGGTATCAAACGACGAAAAACCAGGGGTATCGGCAATATACCCACCGCCCTCCAGCTTGTATAGCTCTACATGGCGTGTGGTGTGCTTTCCTCTGCCAAGCTTTTTGCTTATCTCGTTGGTGGCAAGCCCCAATGCAGGGAACATATTATTGAGCAGTGACGATTTGCCAACGCCCGTGTTTCCTGTAAATGCCGACAGCTTGCCCTCCAGCACTGCCTTAACAGCTTCACTGCCCTCGCCGGTGGTATTGTCTACCTGAAAGGTCTTTATCCCTGCGCCCTTGTATATGTCCACAAGCTCGTCACAGCTTTCCTTGTCTATCTTTGTAAAGACTACCACAGGCTCTATTTTTTTGAAAACAGCTATTGCAATAAACTTATCAAGCAACAGCAGATTAGGTCTTGGTTCGCAGGTAGACGAAACGAACACCAGCATATCAAGATTTGCAAGAGGCGGTCTTATAAGCAATGAGCGTCTTTCCTCTATCTTCTCGATAACTCCGCTTCCGTCGTCCTCCAATGAAAATTCGACTCTGTCGCCGCCTACAGGAGAAATGTTTTTTCTTCTGAATACTCCTCTTGCCTTACATTCATAAATGCCGTCGGAGGCTTCTACATAGTAGATGCCTCCGATAGCTTTAACGATTATTCCATTCATGAACTACTGACCCTGCTCGTCTGGCTCCTGAGGCTCCGGTGCAGGTGCTTCAGTAGTGGTAGTTGTAGTAGTTGTTGTGGTCGTAGTTGTAGTAGTTGTGGTCGTTGTCGGAGTAATGTCGATCAGACCGCTTTCATTCAGGCTTCCGCTAAGAGTAGCTGTCTGCTTATCATAATCTATGTCATATACTGCATAACGGCACTTCTGCTGATTTTCGTCATTTGTGATGAAGATAGTCAGAGTTTCTGTCTTCTTGCCCTTTACAGTTATATTTACAGAACCGCCTGCAACAGATTCTCCACTACCGATCTTCTGTGTATATGCAACGTTGCCGTTATTGTAGATGTCTATAGAATATGAGCCGTGGATACCACTTGGGAGTGGCAGTGAGAATGTTACCTCAACAGGTGAAGTTTCTCCGGTCGAAACGTAAATAGTAACAGTTGTGTCACGCTCAACATATGTGCCTTCATCTGTATCCTGCTCGATGACCTTGCCCTTATCGCCCTCATGCTCGATCTCCTTGACCTCAGCCTTGAGTTTGTTCTCCTTGAGCATTGCAACTGCCTTTTCTTCTGTAAGACCTACAACTCTTGGTACTTTGACTCTTGTTTCAACAGGACCCTTACTTACAAACAAAGCAACAGTCGCACCTACGGCATACTGCTCGCCTGCTGCCGGCTGTGTTTTCACAACAAGACCTGAAGCTATATCCTCAGACCATATATCTCTCTTAACGACCATAAATCCTGCAGCCTTAAGCTCGCTTTCAGCCACAGTGCCGTCTTTCTTCACCATGTCAGGGATAGTTGCCATTTTTTTGCCCTTACTTACAGTAAGTGTAACTGTGAAGCCTTCCTTAACAGACTTTCCTGCTGCCTGACCCTGGAATGTGATTATTCCCTCGTCATACTGGTCATTATACTCTTCGGTGATATCAAATTTAAGCTTATCCTTATAATCCTGCTCAACCTGAACGATATTCTTGCCCACAAAGTTTGGCAGTGTAACTGTACCTGTGTGCATACCGTTTGAACCGCTGAACGACTTGAATACAACTCCTACGATAACGAACGCTGCAATGATAACTACTGCAACTGTAACAGCAAGGAGTATCGGAACAACGTAAGAACGCTTCTTTTCTTCCTCTTCTTCCTCGTCATCGTTTTCTTCGTCATCGTCCTCATATTCTTCATCGTCGTCATAGTTCTCACTATGCTCATCGTCAAAATACTTGTTATTATTATCAGCTACAGGGATAGGAACAGGGCTGTTCTTATATCCGAAAACAACAGATGGATTGAGCTTGAATGTGTCTATATCCTTTATCATCTCTGCTGCTGACTGATAACGTCTTGCAGGATCTCTCTCCATAGCGTGCATAACTATTTCTTCAAGAGCCTCTGGGATAGAAGGCATGATCTCTCTTGGCGGAACCGGATCCTCCTGCATATGCTTGAGAGCGATAGCCACAGGATTTTCGCCGTCAAAAGGCTTTCTGCCTGTGAGCATCTCATAGAGCATAACGCCTACAGAGTATATGTCAGATCTTTCATCTGTCATATCGCCCCTTGCCTGCTCAGGTGAGATATAGTGAACAGAACCGATAGTCTTGTCAGAAAGTGTCTTTCCGTCGATCCTTGAAAATCTTGCGATACCAAAATCCATGACCTTGATAGTTCCGTCAGGGAAAAGCATTATGTTCTGCGGTTTGATATCTCTGTGAACGATACCCTTATCATGAGCGTGCTGCAAAGCACGGAGTATCTGAGTTACAAAGTGCAATGCGTCTTTCCACCTAAGCACGCCCTGCTGCTCGATAAACTCTTTAAGGGTGATGCCGTCGATATACTCCATAACGATAAACTGTATCTCGTCAGAAAATCCCACGTCATATATCTTTACGATATTAGGGTGAGAAAGTACAGCGATAGCCTTGCTCTCGTTTCTGAAGCGTCTGAGAAATTCCTCGTTCTGTGAAAACTCAGGCTTAAGTATCTTTACCGCAACAGTACGGTTTTCCATAACGTCAACTGCCTTATAAACGTCAGCCATTCCGCCTACGCCGATAAGCTCGGTTATCTCATATCTGCCGTCTAGCTTTTTGCCGATATTAGAATCCATGTAATTCAACTCCTATATTATTCATGTTTTATTGTCATTCCATTAATTTGCTATTACCGCAGCAGTAATATTATCTTTACCGCCGCATTCGTTTGCGAAAGCAATAAGCTGTTTTATAGCCTCGTCAAGATTATTGCCAAACACAGTTTCATATATCATATTGTCTGTGCAATAATTGGTCAGACCGTCAGAGCAAAGCAGCACCGCAAAATTATCATTTTCTTCAAGCTCGAAATAATCGACCTCAACATCTGATTCAACGCCCACAGCCTTTGTGATAACGTTTCTCATATGATGATTTTTCGCTTCTTCTTTGGTTATCTGACCCGACCTATAAAGCATTTCCACATAAGTATGGTCAGTGGTTATCTGAGCTATACCGTCCTTGGTAAGAAGATATCCACGGCTGTCGCCCACGCTCACCATATAGACGGTCTTATCCACCACCAATGCAGCAACGCAGGTAGTACCCATGCCGTTTTTGTCAATATCCTCCTTGCTCTTGCCATACACGATCGTATTCGCATAATGCACTGAAGTGAGCATAAGATTTCTTATGGAATTTGGTTTCATATCTTTTCGGAAATTTTCCTTGATACGTTTTACTACTGCGTCAATGGCAAGCTGACTGGCAACTCCGCCTGATGACGCTCCGCCCATACCGTCACAGACCACCGCAACGGCAACATTGTCAGCAAGAAATTCAGCATGCACTCTGTCCTGATTTTCACTGCGTTTTTTTCCGATGTCTGTATCAGACGCTATAAACAAGCGATTCACCACCTTTTATCAGATCTCATATTCTCGTCTTAGCTGACCGCAGGCAGCGTCTATATCCGCACCCAAGGTCCGCCTCACAGTAGCGTTTATCCCAAGCTTCTCCAGATATCCTCTGAATCTGTTGGCTGACTTTCTGTCAGAATGATAATTACGCTCCTTTATCTTATTAACAGGGATTATATTCACATGACAGACAAATCCGCCCAGAAGCTCCGCAAGCTCCCTTGCGTCCTCCATAGAATCGTTATGCCCGTCTATCAAAGCATATTCAAAAGAAATTCTCCTGCCTGTTACCTTAAAATAGTATCGGCAGGCGGCAAGAAGCTCGTTGATATCATACCTGTCATTAACAGGCATTATCTCGCTCCTGCTCTTATTATTGGAAGCGTGCAAAGAGATAGACAATGTTATGCCAAGCTTTTTCTCTGCAAGCTCATATATCCTCGGCACAATGCCGCAGGTAGACACTGAAACGTGCCTTAGCGACATATTAAAGCCCTTTGGACAGGACAGCACTTCAAGGAAATTCACCACATTATCAAAGTTATCCATAGGCTCGCCTATTCCCATAAGCACAACGCCTGATATCTTTCTTCCGCTGTCACGCTCAGAAGCGTATATCTGTCCCAGTATCTCCGAGGAAGTCAGATCACGCTTGAAGCCTGCAATAGTTGACGCACAAAAGCGACAGCCCATTTTGCAGCCCACCTGAGTTGACACGCAAATGGTGTTTCCGTAGTTGTATTCCATTATTACGGATTCCACATGATTTCCGTCCTCAAGCTCATATAGATATTTTACAGTATTATCGGTATGAGATTCAAGCTTTTTTGACACAAATAGTGATTTTAAACAAAATTTTTCATTGAGCAGATTCCTTAATTGTACAGATAGATTAGTCATTTCATCAAAACTTGACACTCGCTTTACATGAAGCCAATCAAATATCTGCCCTGCACGGAACTTCTTTTCTCCAAGCTTTAGTATCTCGGCTTCCAGCTCGTCAGGCAGAAGCCCCAATATATCTATTTTTCCATTATCATCAAATGCTACCAAAAGATCACCTCAGCCTGATAAACTTAGCAATAAAAAATCCGTCTGAATTATATTTTGCAGGTGTGATAGACATTCTGCAAAGACCGCTGTCGCTGCCGAAAGCCCTGCCTAGCGGTGCAGGCTCAAAATCAGGGTGTTCAGCCAAAAATCTGTCTGCCACTTCATCATTTTCCGCCCTTGACAGGGTGCAGGTGGAATACACCAGCGTTCCGCCGACTTTTACATACTCCGCTGACGTTTTCAGTATATCATACTGTATTTCAGGAAGTCTGTCGAAATCTGAGGGTTCTTTATACTTTATCTCAGGTTTTCTTCTTATTACGCCAAGTCCGGAACAAGGTGCGTCGCAAAGCACTTTGTCAGCCTTTGGCATTTTCTCGTCATAAACCTTTGCGTTGTTGACACCTGCGCTTATGCAGTCAAGCCCAAGCCTTTTGGCACCGCTTTCAATAAGCCCTGCACGATTTTTATGTAAATCAAAAGCAAGCACTCTGCCCTTGTTGTTCATACGCTCGGCAATTGTAAAGGTCTTTCCACCAGGTGCGGCACAAAGGTCAAGAACTATATCGTTCTCCTTAGGATCAAGAGCCGCACAGCAAAGCTGGCTCGAAAGATCCTGAACGTGTATCCTGCCCTCTTTGTACGCTTTAGTATGCTCCACCGCTCCTGCGCCGCATATCCTTATGCAATCAGGAAGGACGGACAGCCTTTCAAATGTAATGCCCTCCTCAGCGAGCATATCCAGTGTGCTTTCAAAAGAATGAAAGACCGTGTTCACTCTTGCGGTGACAGGTGCCTGTCCCACAGAGGTTTTCAGCATTTCAAGGCAGATATCCTTGCCGTATTCCCTTGTCCACTTCTCCGTCAGCCATACAGGTGCGGAGTATTCTATAGAAAGCTCCTCGGTGGCATTTCTACCCTTTGGAAGCTTTTTGTCGTTTCTTATAAACTCCCTTAGCATTGCGTTCACAAATCCGCTTGCCGCAGGGTTTCTGTTTTTCTTTGCAAGCTTCACAGACTCGTCCACAGCCGCATTGTCAGGAACGGAGTCCATATATAAAAGCTGATAAAGACCCATTCTAAGTATAACTCTGACCTCAGTACCAAGCTTATTCTTAGGGTTGCGTGAATATTCCCGAATAATGTTATCAAGAGTTATCTGTCTTTCCAAAACGCCGTAGAAAAGAGCTGCGGCGAATTTCTTGTCCTGAGGTGAAAGGTCTGACCTTTCAAGGCCCTCGTCAAGAAGTATATTTGAATATGAGCCGCTGTTTTCAAGCCTTGTAAGCAGCCTTAAAACCGTTTTTCTGGCGTTTCCCATAGTTCCTCCGAATTATCCCAGCACAGTGCCGTTCTCGATATGTCTGCCTCTGAGAAAATCAGCGGTATCCATTCTCTTTGAGCCTTCAGCCTGCACCTGAGTAAATCTTATGACTCCGTCTGAGCAGGCAACGGAAAAGTCGCTGTTATCCACCACAGTGCCCGCAGGCTTTCCGCAAGGCTTTGTGGAAGCTATCTCAGATCTATATACTTTCAGCCTTTTGCCCTCAAGCACTGTAGTAGCGCATGGCCAATCAGACAGACCGCATATCTGTTTGTGTATCTTTCTCACTGGCTTTGTGAAATCTATAGGGCAAAGCTCCTTTGAGAGCATTGGTGCATAAGTCGCAAGGCTCTCGTCCTGCTTAACAGGGGCTATCTCCCCCTTATCAAGCTTTTCAAGGGTATCAACAAGCACCTCTGCACCCATTTCAGCAAGTCTGTCAAAAAGCTCTGCGGCTGTTTCGTTCTCGCCAATAGGAGTAGCCTTTTCCACAAGGATATCTCCTGTATCCATGCCCTCGCCCATAAGCATCGTTGTAATTCCAGTTTCAGCTTCGTCATTAAGCACAGCCCACTGTATCGGACCTGCTCCACGATATTTAGGAAGCAGCGAGCCATGGACGTTCACACAGCCAAGTCTTGGTATATCAAGCACCGACTTAGGGAGCATTTTGCCATAAGCCGCCACCACGATACAATCAGGGGCAAGGTCATTGATAATTTTAACATACTCCTCGCCGTCTTTTTTAAGGCTTTGCGGCTGATAAACAGGAGTGTCATGCTCCTGCGCAAGCACCTTTACAGGGGGCGGAGTAAGCTTATAGCCTCTGCCCTTTGGCTTATCAGGCTGAGTGAAAACAGCCTGCACCTCATATCCGCTGTCATAAAGCTTTTTCAGCGTTGGTACAGCAAAATCAGGCGTACCCATGAAGATTATTTTCATTAGTCCTCGACCTCTACAAATTCTTCAACTATCTCAGTAAACAGATGACCCTCAAGGTGTGCAAGCTCATGGCAAACGCACTGTGCAAACAGTTCTGATACTTCCATTTCGTACCACTTGCCGTGTCTGTCCTGCGCCTTGAACTTAACTCTCATAGGTCTTGTAACATAGCCCCACTCGTTCGGGCATGAAAGACAGCCCTCCAGAACTCTCTGCTTTTCCTCGCTCTGCCATGTTATCTCAGGGTTGATAAGCTCGTAAACCTTATCATCGATTATTATAACGACCACTCTTCTCAGCTTTGCCACCTGTGGACCTGCAAGACCAACGCCGTTGGCGTTTTTCAAGGTTTCTGTCATATCGTCAAGAAGCTGACCAAGCTTGTCGTCAAATTCTGTAACAGGCTTGCAGACCTTGTGAAGAATCTCGTCGCTCTTATTAAGTATTTTTCTGAGTGCCATTTATTTAACTATCCTTTCTTAAAGCCCGATATCGCCATTTATGTCGGCATAGATACGAACTGTCTGATAATCTTTATTTTTATAGAACTCGCCCAGAACGTGCTTTATCATATCACGAAAATCCGCAGTATTGCGTGTTTTCAGGATAAGTCTGTATCTGTAGCGATTATTTATCATTTCAAATGTGCATGGTGCAGGGCCTAGCGCTCTAAGGGGAAAATTCACCCTATGCTGTGAGATATACTCTTTTATAAGCTGAGTTACCCAGCGTGAAGCGCCTATTACCTTGCTTTCAAGGGGTGCTGAAAAGCCTATGACGCATATATCGCAAAAAGGCGGATATGTCAGCGATTTTCTCAAGGCTATCTCCTCTTTATAAAACTCATCATAATTTTGCTCTGCCGCAAGGTTCAGCACATAATGGTCAGGCACAAAGGTCTGAATGTATGCGACCCCTGGTTTATCTCCTCTGCCGCTTCTTCCTGCCACCTGAGTGAGCAGTGAAAATGTTCTCTCATAGCTGCGAAAATCCCCTGTGAACAGTGCCTTGTCAAGTGATATGACACCCACCATTGTGACGTTCGGGAAATTCAGTCCCTTTGCTATCATTTGAGTGCCGAGCATTATATCATACTCGCCTTTCTCAAACGCCTTGAAATTCTCCTCATAGGAATATCTTGAAGAAGTGGTGTCAGCGTCCATTCGCAGAAGCCTTGCCTGCGGAAAAAGTCTTTCAAGCTCGTCCTCCACACGCTGAGTTCCCACACCGCTTGATTTGAGCCGCTGTGAGCCGCACTGTGGACAGTGCTCTATATTATCCATGGTATATCCGCAGTAGTGGCACATATACCGATCGTTTTTCTTGTGATAGGTCAGTGGTATATTGCAGTTTGGGCAAGCCACAGGCTGACGGCAGTCCATGCAAGTGATATACGTTGTATAGCCACGCCTGTTCAGAAGCAGGATAGCCTGCTCTTTTTTCGCAAGCACTTCTGTGAGCTTATCACACATAACACGGCTAAGCAAGCTGTCATTACCCTCTGCCGCTTCCTCCTGCATATCGACTATCTCGACTGCCGGCAGGGGCGACTTTGAAAATCTGTTTTTAAGCTCAAACAAGTGATATCTGCCCTTTTGAGCGTAATAAAAGCTCTCCAAAGACGGTGTTGCAGAAGCCATCAACAGCACGCAGTTATTATATCCGCACCGCTGTATGGCAACATCTCGTGCATGGTATCTAGGCGTTGAGTCCGACTTATATGACGGCTCGCCCTCTTCGTCCATGATGATTATTCCCACGTTGGTGACAGGAGCAAATATTGCACTTCTTGTGCCGATAACTATTCTTGCTTCCCCACGCATTACACGTTTGAACTCGTCAGTACGCTGTCCCAATGACAATGAAGAGTGCATAACGGCTATCTTATCACCGAAAAGTGACTTGAATTTGCCGAGCATTTGTGGTGTAAGTGATATTTCAGGAACGAGCATGACCGCTGTTTTACCCATATCCATAACGCTTTTTATAAGCTTTATGAACACAGACGTCTTGCCGCTTCCCGTAACACCGTAAAGCAACGCACCTGCGGGCTTTTCAGCTTTTATAAGCCCCATTATGCCCTCATATGCCGCTGATTGTTCATCATTTAATATGATATCGTCAGGGTCCTGCCTTTCGCCAAGCTCGCCTATGGCGTCACGCATGACCTCATATTTATACTGCACGATAACTTTCTTGTCAGCAAGCCTTTTTAATATGCTTGAAGTGCAGTTGGTCATATAGCAGACCTCTTTCACAGAGGCACAGCCGCCCTCCTCAAGAAGCTTCACCACAAGGGTCTGCTTCGGGGTAAGAGTGGTCTGTATCTCCCCTGACACATACTCGTCAGAAAGCCTTACCATGCTGACATTCTCATCACCGACTTTTCTTTTCAAAGCGTCGCTGATCTCAACATAGCCCTTATCCACAAGAGAATCCACAGTTTTCTTCTTTCGTGGGTCATTATGCACGTCAAGAAAGCTGTCTATCTCCCTCTGACTTTTTGCACATCGGAGAAAGTCCACCACATTTTTCTCATCTTCATTTAAAGTATCCTCGTCAATGTAGGTATTGACAAGGCTGTAATGCTGTGAAAAAGTGTAGGAAAAGCCTGTAGGCACAACGGATTTGTAAGCGTCATAATAGGTGCAGAAAGTGTTTTCTTTCAGCCACATTATTATCCTCATCATTTCCTCGGTGACAAGGCTTTCCCCGTCAACCACTGAAATAACAGGCTTCAGCTTATCGTTATACTCGGCTTCCGTATACGTTCTCGCAACAAACCCTACGGCTTTGCGGTTTCCTCTGCCAAAAGGCACAAGCACACGCACTCCGCTTTTCACTTTCTGAGCCAGCTCCTCTGGCACACTATAGCTATACAGTGCGTCAAAGCTGTATGATGCACGGCTTATTGCAACCTTTGCCACGATAAAAACTCCACGCACAGCCGTACACCTCCCAATAAAAAGCCTCGATTATTTTCTGAGGCTTGGATCCTCGATTATCTTGTATTCGCCATTATAAAGCTCGTCAACTGCTGTCTTTACTGGCTTTTCATCAAGCACCAGCTTGTTGTCAAAAGCGTCGCTCGTGATCTCTCTTGCTCTCTTTGCAACTGCAATAACTAGAGAATAATAGCTTTCATTGTTCTTCAAAATCTGGCTTACGGCCGGTCTAAGCATCATAATTAAGCACCTCGTCAATTAATTTCTTTGTATCATCATTTTCTGATCTGAATTTATCCGCCTTGCCGTCCTCGGCTTTCACGGAGTTCATAACTGCAACAAAATCTTCCACAGCGTCCTCTAGTCCGTCGTTCATTATCACATAATCATAACCACCGGCTTTGCCGATCTCACCGGCAGCCTGACTTACACGGTCAGCAATAACATCATCAGACTCAGTTCCACGCTTTCTAAGCCGTCTGTCTATCTCCTTAACAGACGGTGGAAGTATAAACATCAGCACAGCTTCAGGAAAAGCTTTCTTCACCTGAAAAGCACCATTAGTTTCAATTTCAAGTATAACATCTCTGCCCTGCTCAAGATTAGCAAGAACAGGCTTTTTTGGTGTTCCATAATAATGACCAACATAGCCTGCGTGTTCAAGAAATTCACCGCTGTCTATCATTTTCTTAAAGCTGTCATCGCTTATAAAATGATAGTGAACGCCGTCCTTTTCGCCCTCTCTGGGCTTTCTTGTAGTGCAGGATATAGAATAGAACACATCTCTGTTTTTAAAGACCTCTGCAAGTATAGTTCCCTTGCCACAGCCTGAGGGAGCTGATATAACAAACAGCTTTGCATTGTTCTTATACATTGTCATCGTCCTCCTCGTCAACAGCGGCACGTCCGCCTACAGTTTCAGGTGCAACTGCCGACAGCACCACATGGTCGCTGTCCATAATAAGCACCGCTCTTGTTCTTCTGCCGTAGGTGGCGTCTATAAGAGTACCCTTATCCTTAGCTTCCTGAATGATACGCTTTATAGGCGCAGACTCAGGGGAAACTATGGCAATGACCCTTGCGGAGGACACCATATTTCCAAAACCGATATTAATAAGCTGCATATATCACACCGCCGTTATTCGATATTCTGTATCTGCTCTCTGATCTTTTCGATCTCAGCCTTAAGATCCACCACCATTTTTGTGATAGTGAGATCGTTAGCCTTTGAGCCGATAGTATTCACCTCACGGTTAAGCTCCTGCACAAGGAAGTCAAGCTTTCTTCCCACAGGCTCGTCCGACTTGATAAGCCCTCTGAACTGTGAGATATGGCTTCTGAGCCTTACTGTTTCCTCGTCTATTGCCACCTTATCGGCGAAAATAGCCACTTCTGTAAGTATCCTCTGCTCGTCTATGTCCTTATCGCCTAGAGTTTCCTTTATCTTTGCATAAAGTCTTTCTCTGTAGCTTTCAGTAACGCTAGGTGACTGATCTTCTATCTTGCCCACAGTTTCCTCGATATAATCAAGTCTGCCGCTGATATCGTCATACATCTTGACGCCCTCAGTTTCACGCATCTGAACAAATCTGTCCAACGCCACCTGAGCCACGTCCCTGACCTCGTTCCAGATCACTTCCTCATCATCTGTTTTCTTCACAACTGTGAACACATCAGGAAGCTTCATGATATGTGACAGTGTGATATCGTCATCAAGGTCAAGCTCGTCAGCCGCACCTCTCAGTGCGTCAAGATAGCCCTTTGCAACAGCCTTGTTAAGCTCTATCTCAGCGTCAGTACCCTCCTGATTATAGATAGAAACAGACGCCTCTACCTTACCACGGGAAATACCGCTTTTAAGAAAGCCTTTCAGCTTTTCATCAAGATAGCCGTAGGCTCTCGGAGTTCTCGAAGTAAATTCATAATATCTGTGGTTTACAGAGCGTATCTCAACGATTATCTCTCTGCCGTTTGCCACGATATGCTCTCTGCCGAAACCGGTCATGCTTTTTATCATAGCATACCCGTCCTTTCATATAATAATATTTATGTTATCCGCTTGGTACTTAACATAGTACATCAAATTATATTATAACATCAAGCTCCGTAAATAGCAATAGTTTTTCACATTTATTTAAAATTATATTTACTTAAAATTTATATATTCTGAAATATGTCCAACAGTGACGAGCCGATATAGATATGAGGGTATTTTTCAAAATCCTCTTTAGTGGTAGAGCCAGTTGTTACTCCTGCAAAATCCACCCCTGAATTGAGTGCAGTTTCAGCGTCGATGTAGCTGTCGCCTATATAAAGCACGTCCGATTTATCCGCACCGAAACGCTCTATTATCAGGTCAAGTCCCTGCGGGTCAGGCTTTGCCATTGTGACGTCCTCTCCGCCAACTATGATATCCACAGGCAAAGAGCCTGCCTGCTCATTGAAAGTATTGACTATCCTATAGCGATATTTCGTGGAAACTATGCCGACTTTTACCCCTGCGTTCTGCAAGGTCTGCAAAATTGCGATAGTATCGTCATAAAAATATGTTTTCTTCACCATTACCTCGTCTGCCTTTTTTACATACGCCTTGCGCATATCCTCACGCTGAGGATTGTCGGGCATATCTGTCAGCAGGTCGAAAGCGTCAACAAGGGTCATGCCTATGGTGTTGTAGATTGTCCTGTCGTCCTTTGGCGGATAACCAAACTCTTTCAAAACGTGCTTAAAACACTCCAGAATGCCCTCGGAAGAGTCTGCAAGAGTAAGGTCAAAATCGAAAACAAAATATCTGTATTTGCTCATAATAAACTCCTTTTCAAACAGCAAGGGCAACCCTTTGCGGATTGCCCTGTATTTTATTCAACTGTAACTGATTTTGCAAGATTTCTCGGCTTATCAACGTCATTGCCTCTGAGAACTGAGGTATAGTAAGCGATAAGCTGCAAAGGAACCACTGTCAGCATAGGCATAAGCAGATCGTCTATTGTCGGCAGACCGATCTTATAATCTGCCACCTCATCGTCAACGTTGATATATCCGTGAGTAACAAGGACAACGTATGCTCCTCTTGCCTTGACCTCCTTGACGTTGCTTATGGTCTTGTCAAGAAGCTCTCTTTGTGTTGCAACTGCGATAACAGGCATATTGTTTGTTACCAGTGAGATAGTGCCATGCTTAAGCTCGCCTGCGGCATATGACTCAGAGTGGATATATGATATCTCCTTAAGCTTCAGTGAGCCTTCCATAGAAAGCGCATAGTCAAGACCTCTGCCGATATAAAGAAGATTTTCCTTGTTTACAAGCTGTGAAGCAACATACTGACAATTATCAGGTGTTTTAAGGACAACTTCAAGCATATTAGGAACGTTCTGAAGCTCTGCTGTAAGTCTCATGCACTCCTCTTTTGAGATAGCTCCGTGAGCGTATGCTATAGCAAAGCTCAGCAGATAGAATACAGAAAGCTGAACGATATATGCCTTTGTGGAAGCTACAGATATCTCAGGGCCTGCATGGGTGTAAAGCACCATATCAGACTCTCTTGCGATAGACGAGCCTTTTACGTTTACGATAGAAAGTGTTTCAGCACCCCTCTCCTTAGCCATTCTAAGGGCTGCGAGAGTGTCGGCTGTTTCTCCTGACTGTGAAACAAGAATAACAAGATCTCCCTTTGCAATGATAGGATCTCTGTATCTGAATTCAGAAGCCATATCCACTGTAACAGGTATTCTTCCAATCTTTTCAAGCACATACTTGCCCACAAGACCTGCGTGCATAGCAGTACCGCAGGCAACAACGAAGATGTTGTTATAGCCCTTGAGTCTGTCATATGTAAGACCACACTCTTCAAGGTTTGGCATACCGTCAACTATTCTTGGTGTGATAGTTGTTTTTATAGCTGTTGGCTGTTCGTGAATCTCTTTGAGCATAAAGTGAGCATATCCGCCCTTCTCAGCGGCTTCCATATCAAAGTCAGCAACAAGCATCTCTTTCTCAACTGGCATTGAGTGAACGTCAAAAAACTCCACCTTGCCATCGTCAAGGACAGCGATCTCGTTCTCGTCAAGAAGATAGTAATTCTTCGTATATTTCAGTATTGCAGGCACATCAGAAGCTATAAAAGCTTCGTCCTCGCCAACTGCAACGATAAGAGGAGAATCCTTTCTTACTGCATATATTCTTCTTGGAAAATCCTTGAATATGATACCGAGAGCATATGAACCCTCTATCTCAGCAAGAACCTTCTGTATTGTCGCCATAGGGTCGCCCTCATAATAATAATCAAGCAGCTTTGCAACTGTTTCTGTATCTGTCTGAGATTCAAAGATATATCCCTTTTTCAGCAGAAAATCCTTGATAGTTCTGTAGTTTTCAATGATACCATTATGAACGATAGAAATATTCGCATTTCCGTGAGGGTGTGAATTTATATCAGACGGCTCGCCGTGTGTAGCCCAGCGTGTGTGACCTATACCGCAAGTACCGTTGAGCCAGCCCTCTCTTTTAAGCTTTTCTTCAAGGTCAGCAAGTCTGCCCTTTGTCTTTTTTGTCTTGATAGCATCGTTCTCAAAAACAGCTATTCCTGCTGAGTCATAACCTCTGTATTCAAGCTTTGACAGTGAGTCAAGCAGCACCTTTGTACAATCCTTTTTTCCCACATAGCCTACTATTCCGCACATGTATAAGCAACTCCTTTCATTCTCATTTGTTAAAAATCATTAAATTTCTTATATTTTTCCAAACCATATCCACATAAATATAATATATCATAGCATATTTTGCATGAAAAAGCAATAGCAAATGCAAAAATTAGCGAAAAGTACTGTTAATCTTACAAAAAATATGTTATAATTAGTTCGGTAAAACTAAAACACTAAAGCTTATCATAATATAATATTTTTACAGGAGGTCAACTATGTCAAAGGTAACAGAACTTAAAGACAAATTCGTTGAGATCTACACGGAAAACATAAAGCGCCCGGGTTCGGAAAAGCTGCTCAATTATCTGCTTTCAGAAAACAGCGACTTCTTTGTTGCACCTGCTTCTACAAGATACCACGGAGCATACGAGGGTGGCTTGTGCGAACACAGCATACACGTTTATGAGTGTCTGAAAAGCTATCTGGAGCGTGAGCGTGTAAAGGAAGATTACAACATGGAATACTCTGACGAGAGCATTGCTATCGTTTCACTGCTTCATGACATCTGCAAGGTAAATCTCTACAGGGTAAGCTACCGCAATGCCAAGAACGAACAGGGTGTGTGGGAGAAAGTCCCATACTATGAATTTCACGAAACACTGCCATATGGCCACGGTGAAAAGTCGGTCTACATAGTAAGCAGCTATATGCGACTGACCCGTGAGGAAGCCATGGCTATACGCTGGCACATGGGCTTTTCAGGAGAAGAAAACAAGAACAGTATCGGTCTTGCCCTTGAAATGTATCCTCTCGCACTGGCGACCCACATTGCAGATATGGAATCTACATTTTATATAGAAGGCGGCAAGGCGTGAGGATACTTATAGACGCTGACGGCTGTCCTGTTACGAATATCGCAGTTTCTATAAGCAAAAGCCATGGGCTTGAATGTATCATAGTTTGCGACAGCTCGCATATTTTCAGCTCTGACTATGCACAGGTGATAACTGTCGACAAGGGTGCAGACAGCGCAGACATGAAGCTTGTGAACATCGCTCTAAAGGGCGATATTGCCGTGACGCAGGATTATGGGCTTGCGGCAATGTGTCTTGCAAGGAACGTCCTTGCTCTGGACCAGAACGGCAGGATATATGACAGTTCCAACATTGACGCACTGCTTCTATCAAGACATACTGCAAAGAAGATACGCAGAAGCGGTGGCAGGCTCAAAGGTCCGCCAAAGCGCACCAAACATCAGGACGAGGATTTCAGGGTGGCTCTTACCAAACTAATCGAAGATAATATTAACTTTATGTAAAATATGCACGAAATATATAGAATTTCATAGAAAATTGTGTTACAATCAAACTATAGTTTTATAGAAAAGAGGTTTTCACAATGAACATAGACAAGATTTTGAAGGAACTCACACTTGAAGAAAAAGCTTCATTGTGCTCAGGCTCTGACTTCTGGCACACTGAGGAAATAAAAAGGCTGGATATACCAAGCATAATGGTGTCTGACGGCCCTCACGGACTTAGAAAAATGCGTGATGATACAGACAATCCTAACGAAGCTATCAAGGCAGTATGCTTCCCATGTGCCTGCGCACTTGCCTGCTCTTTTGACAGAAAGCTGCTTACAACTCTCGGCAAGGCTCTTGGCGAGGAGTGTCAGGCTGAGGACGTTTCCGTTATACTTGGCCCTGGCTGTAACATAAAGCGTTCACCACTTTGCGGCAGAAACTTTGAATACTTCTCAGAAGACCCTTATCTTGCTTCACAGCTTGCCACAGCACACATAAAGGGCGTTCAGAGCAAGGGCGTAGGAACTTCTCTTAAACACTTTGCCATGAACAATCAGGAAACAAGACGTATGAGCTATTCTGCCAACGTTGATGAGAGAACGTTCCATGAGATATATTTAAGTGCCTTTGAAACACCAGTCAAGGAAGCAAAGCCTTGGACAGTGATGTGTTCATACAACCGCATAAACGGCGAATATTCCTCGCAGAACAAGCTTCTGCTCACTGATATACTCAGAAACGAATGGGGCTATGATGGACTTGTAGTTAGCGATTGGGGCGCAGTTGATGACAGACCTCTTGGCGTTGCCGCAGGTCTTGACCTTGAGATGCCTACCAGCAACGGCAAGAATGACGAGCTTATCATAGAAGCCGTAAACAACGGCTCGCTTTCAATGAAAGACCTTGACAAAGCTGTGAGAAACGTGCTTACGCTTATTCAGAAAGCCGAGGACGGCTATGCCCCTGCAACAAAGTGGGATAAAGAAAAGCAGCATGAACTTGCAGGCAAGATAGAGTCCGAATGTGCGGTACTGCTCAAAAATGATGATAAGATACTGCCGCTTGACAAGTCTGCAAAGATAGCTTTCATTGGCGAATTTGCCGACAAGCCACGTTATCAGGGCGGCGGAAGCTCTCACATAAATTCATTTAAGGTGACTTCTGCTCTTGAAGCTGTCAAGGGCATGGATAATATCACATACGCACAGGGCTTCGTCACCGACCGTGACGAAACTGTTGACGAGCTTCTCGATGAAGCTGTGGAGCTTGCCAAGAACAGCGATGTTGCCGTTATCTTCGCAGGTCTGCCCGAAAGCTTTGAGTCTGAGGGCTTTGACAGAAAGCATATGAGAATGCCTGATTGCCAGCTCAAGCTTATTGATGAAGTTGCTAAGGTAAACGAGAACGTTATTATCGTTCTCCACAACGGCTCGGCTGTTGAAATGCCGTTTGCAGATAAGGTGAAGGGAATACTTGAAATGTATCTTGGCGGACAGAACATCGGCACTGCTGAAAAGGCTCTGCTTTTTGGCGAAGCTAACCCTAGCGGAAAGCTTGCGGAAACTTTCCCTGAAAAGCTTTCACATAATCCGTCTTATCTTAATTTCCCGGGAAATATGGACGATGTTGACTATGCCGAGGGAATTTTCGTGGGCTACAGATATTATGATGAAAAGGGCATAAAGCCACTGTTCCCATTTGGTCACGGACTTTCATACACAACCTTTGAATACAGCAATCTTACTGTTTCAGAAAACGAGATAAAAGACGACAAGACCCTGACGGTCATGGTGGACGTAACAAACACAGGCGACAGAGACGGTATGGAGATCGTTCAGCTTTACGTTTCCGACAAGGAAAGCTCAGTGCGCAGACCTGTCCGTGAGCTTAAGGGGTTTGAAAAGCTTTTCCTTAAAGCTGGCAAGACCAAAAAGGCTGTGTTCCACCTTGATAAGCGTTCATTTGCATACTATGAGCCTGATATACACGATTGGTTCGTTGAATACGGTGAGTTTATTATAGAGGCAGGCTCTTCTTCAAGAGATATCAGACTTTCGACTTCTGTTTATGTATCTTCCGATACAAAACTCCCAGTGCATTTCACCTTGAACACCACCTGTGGCGAGATAAATTCTATCCCAGAGGGAAGAGCTATGTTCGAGAACATTTTAAGCCAAATAGACTGTGGTTTTGGCGACACGGCTTCCGATGATCTTGGCGCTTCTGCAAAGGAAATGATGGAAGCAATGATAAGAGATATGCCGCTGAGAACCCTTGTTACATTTGCAAATGTTCCGGACATCACAAGAGCGAAGATGTCAGAAATGGTGGAAAATCTCAACGAAATGCTTGCAGAAAAATAACCAATTATGGACGGCAAGTTAGACAGCAACAAAGACGAAAAATCGAATGTGACAGAAAATGATGCTTCAAAAGCAAAAACAAGCAGAATAAAACTTTTCACAGGCGTGATCGCAGTTGCGGTCGCCATTACTACAGCGATCGCTTCTGCACTTGTTAACAGACCACAGCGTGATGATGTGGTGATACTCACACCGCCTGCTGACAGCTCTCAGGCTGACAAGGTGGACAATTCAGGCAGTGAAAAGGTCATTAGCAAGACTGCAAAGGCACACACCACAAAGAAAACAATGACATCAAAAGCCGTCACAAGCAGTATTGCTGAAACCAAAGAGAAATACAGCTTTCCTGCTGACATAAACAAAGCTGACAAGGAAATGCTTATGGCGGTGAGCGGCATAGGCGAGGTAACAGCCGACAGGATAATAGCATATCGTGACAGAGTTGGTGTTATCAGCAACATGGATATGCTTCTTGAAGTAAACGGCATCGGAGACTCTACACTTGCGCTTCTCAAAGGCTATTTTTATGTTGACAGTGCAGACTACCATGATATGCCGCAGGAAACGAAAGTCACAGAAACTCAGCCTGTTCAAACAGAAATCCCTGCTGATACTGTAACAGAGCCTACGGCCACAGAGGAGCAAACTGTCACAACGGCTGAAACTACTGAGAAAGTCAGGCAGAAAGTGAACATAAACAAGGCTGACGCTCAGGAGATATCAGACAAGCTGCTAATTGATATGGACAAGGCGAATGCTGTCATAGAACTTCGTGAGCTTATATCCTATTACGAAAGCCCTAACGAGCTTCTTTTGTGCAAGGGCTTTACAGAGAAACTTGTTTCCGAGCTTTGGGATTATATTGAAATATAACTGTATTTTATATATCTGCTACATAAAAAAGAACTCGCACATTTTCGTGCGAGTCTTTTTTTGCTTAATAACGCCAATGCAAACGGCGAGCCTTATGAATAACAGATCATTTATCCTTTGCTTTTTTTGACATGCTTACGGCAACGGCACCAAGCAGCAACATTGTCAATGCTGCGCCTGCTCCTAAGCCTGTGTTAGGTGACTTATCACCGTCTTTGTTTACATTTTGAACTGCTGTCTGTGAACTGTTTTGTAAGCTATCATCTTTTTTACCAGTGCTGTCTGTTGATATATCTGATGAACTTTCAGGTGTTTTTGTACCAAGGACATAGAAAGGTGCATCGTCTGTGACAAATGATATTTCTGCATCAGACTCTTCACATTTAAGACTGCTTACTGTACCATCAGCTTTAACGGAATTTACCTGATCTTTGTCTATGTTTATCGTTACCTTTATTCCATTTGCCGGCAGAATAGAATCTCCGTCAATGTAATAAATATGAAATGCTACGGTGTTTTCAGACTTTTTTCCCATGACGCTGTTTAACCAGTCAAGAGCTTCCTTCTCTGTGACTTGATCCACCGCAAGATTTTTATCTTTATCGGCATTCTCAATCTTCACGCTTGTGCCATCTGGAAAATCAATAACAGCATTTCCATCGTCGTCAACAGGCACACTGTTCCATGGAACATCTTCTGTATAGACCGCATAAACATTTCCATTTGCAGTTGTATTATTATCATCAAGCTTTGCCTCAGCCGCATAAGCACCAGAAGGTATGCTTAATGCAAGCACAAGAGCAAGAAATGAAGTCATTTTTTTCATTGGTCTATTTGACCCCCTATCTGTGTATTCAAGGAAGCCGCACCTGCACTACAATAAGTGTGCGGCTCGTAACCCATGATCTTAAGCTTTATCTTTGTACCGACCTCCGGCGTCTTTGAGAGCGTAACATATTTCACATACTCGTTTGGCTTGATAAGACCCGTTTCTCCGAGCATATTTCCCTGTTCGTCAAACACTCTGAGCTTTATCCAGGCATTGTTGCCCTCGATATTTGTAAGATATACTATTGCCTTATCGCCTTCCATAGTGACGTTTCCGCACACCGCAAAATCATAGCTCATATCATCTCTGTTCGGAGAGCTATAGCCTAAATTTTCCGAAACCTCAGGCTTGCCATGCTGTGCTGTGCTTTCAAAAGGCGGTGGGGTAAATTCTGCACTTTTTTTATCATTTGGACGGCACAATGCAAATATCATCACGCCAATGGTAACTGCAAAACAGACCATAAGCACTGATACGATCAGCTTCCCGTCATTTTTTTGCTTATCCATCATAAGCCCCCTGATATGAATACTTTTTTAATCACGCTATCGGCACAATCCCAATATCATTGTTTCTTACTACCCTCCATGCTCCATTTGATCCTGTTACATAATAAAGAGTTGTATCAACATGAGTAGAAGCAACCATTGCGTCAGTTACTTACTGAATGTCTTCAGAGATCGTTACTGTGATAGTGCCAAGATCCGTATTGTTTGTTTCTATCCCTGCCCCACTTACACTGAAATGTGTTGAATCTTTAGGTGCGGCGTCAACAGTAGTGCCTTCGGCTGTTTCCAATAAAATAACATCTTCATCAAACATGCCGTTAAGTCCTTCGACCTTTGATGCAAAATTCAGCTGTGCTTTAATAGCTGAATTTGAATGGTTTGTTACAGTTATCTCCTTAGGCTCATTCCACCAGCATGCAGACTCTGTGGTATAGCTATGTGTTTCAGGATCCCATACCTTATATCCGCCAAAGTAGGTAAAATTCATTTCCTCCCACTCAACGTCCACAGACATTGTCGTTGACTTGGAATCAATATAGCTTCCTGTAACATTGATATTTGTTGGTTCGCTGCCGTCATTTTTTTCTGAATTTACCGCATATGCTGTAACCACGCTAGTGCTTGCAAGCACTAATGCGGCAATGATCGCCAATTTGCTTTTCATGATAAATTCCTCCGTTATTTATTTTTCCACAGTGACAGTTATTTTTGCCACCGTATCGACCATTGCTTTTTCACCTGATTGCGGATCATAACTTAAAACTCTGAAATTTGCGTCTGAATAAGTGCCTTCACTAAGTTTGTCCGCCTCGCCCTCAAGCAAAGGAAGCGTTTTAAGCTGATTGCCTGGTTTTATAGTACCTGAGCGTGCGATGATCTCACCATTTACCTCGATACAAAGCACGATATCCTGAGTTGAACTGCTTGGATGCTTATAACTAAAATAAGCTGTTTTATCAGAAAGCTTGATATTCACTGTATTTTCGTATTCAAGAGAAATTCCTCCGCCACCCTCAGGCACATCAAGACTTCTGTTGTTGTCCTCCAAAGGTTCAGCATTCTGCTCTGTCTGCTGAGGTGCATAATCAGGTACTAGAGATTTTGTTTCTGGCTTTCTGAAAAACACAGCCCAAATCGTAATGCCTATGCAAAACATCATGCCCAGAATAAGTGCAGCTATTATGATCCTTTGTTTTTTTGCTTTGTTCTCATTATTCTCCATCATTATCCTCCTGCTTGTGCATTAGCCAGACATTCCTGCCAAATAGCATTAATGTTCACAATAATCATACATTGTTATTAACAAAAAGTCAACAATATTTGCACAAGTGGTAAAAATAATGCACAAGCGGTAGTTTTTTTGATACATATGGCATTCATTTTTTGACAGTTCAACATCTCCGTGACCGTTAAAGCACAACAAAAACGATAGCTCTCATAATAACACCGTTACTTTTTTATTAATAGATAATACTTGAAATCTTCGGGATAATATAGTATAATAGCTTTATATGTTGTTATCCTGATAGGAAAACTCAGGCAGAAGGAATGGTGATAGTATGAAAAAAGGAGTTATCTCTGTGAACTCAAATGCAGAGAAAACTATTATTGCAATGACGATATCCGTTGTTCTTGCCATTATTTTTGACGGCAAAAAGAAAAAGCCTGCAAAGCGCAAAAGCTTTGCTCAGCGTGTTTCAAAGCACTATAAAACTATCGACAATATAATGCTTATGACAGTTGCAAAGGACGTCAAGAAAAAAGAGCAGGAACGTGCGGCTCTTAAAAAGAAAAATTCATACAAGACCAAGCTCCGTGACCTTGAGATACAAGACGCTGAGTTTATTGAACTGTAGGTGATATCATGACGGAATATTTCAAGCGTTACCGCAGTTTTGTTGCAAGCTGTCTTGATGATAAAGACTGCGACTTTGCAAAGCTCCTTGATTATCACAAAGAACATATCGCTTTTTTTCAGCACGAACGGCTGATACATCTTATCGTGACGGTGCTTTTTGCACTATGTACTGTCATGACGTTCATTGCCATTGCAGTTTGGCAGGTCATGATACTCATACCCCTTGCCATTGCGTTTCTCGTACTGCTTGTGCCTTATATAAAGCACTACTATTTTCTTGAAAATCAGACTCAGCTTCTTTATAAGGACTATGACAAAATATACAGACGAGTACATAATTTTGGACTCGACAACGAGAAAGGCGTGAAATAATGGAGTACACAAAATACACCAAGGAGCAGTGGAAAGGCAGCGTCATAACCTCTCCCCTGCCGCCTACTCTCGTTACCTGCGGCAGTATGGATAAACCCAATGTGTTCACAGTTGCGTGGACAGGCATTCTCTGCACTCAGCCGCCCGTTACCTACATCTCCGTCAGACCTGAGAGATATTCCCACGAGCTTATCACTCAAAGCGGTGAGTTCGTCATAAATCTGCCGACCAGAGAGCTTGTGAAAGCTGTGGATTGGTGCGGTGTGAAAACCGGCAGAAAAGTGGATAAGTTCAAGGAAATGCACCTTACCGCAGAACCGTCCGCAAAGGTATCGGCACCTTTGCTGGCTCAGTCCCCTGTGAATATCGAGTGCAAAGTAAGAGAGGTCGTGAGCCTTGGAACGCATGATATGTTCATTGCTGACATTGTGGGGCTTGACGTTGCAAAAGAACTTCTCGATGAAAAGGGCAAGCTTTGTCTTGATAAAGCGGGGCTTCTTGCCTACGCTCACGGAGAGTATTACGGACTTGGCAAAAAGCTTGGCACGTTCGGCTACTCAGTAAGGAAAAAGAAAAACAACAAAAATATCAGAAAAGGAAAATAGAGTTATGAAAAAAATTCTCAAAGCCGCACTTGCGCTAGCTATATGCTACAGGCTCAGACCTATCAAAGCATACGCATGGAGCGGCACTACTCACGAGGACATTGTGAAAAAATCACTTGCACTTCTGGAAAAGGAGAAAAAGCAGAAGCAGGTGACATTCTATAAAGACTATCACAGCGAGATACTCAAGGGCTGCACACAGCCTGACGAGGAGAACGATATGGACAAAGGTCATGGCAAGCATTATTACTCCTGCGTTAATCCAAAGGGCAAGGAGCTTCCTGAAACTAACGGCTATTACCGCAACCGCTTTGGTGACCTTGCAGTGAGCGCAAGAACTTGCCTCGAAGAAAACTACACCGCCGCAGTATCTCTTTACAAAAGCGGTGACATAAAAAACGCCATGCGTGTTCTCGGCAGAGCCGCACATTTTATTTCAGACATGGGATGCACTGTTCACGTTGCAAACATGAAATATCAGGACAAGGCAAACAACGTGCATTACGCTTTTGAGAAGCACGTTTCCACCACCTGCACAAGACACACAGCCGACAGCTTCGACAAGCGTCTGCTGAAATACTACGGCAAGGATAACTTTGGCGAGGCTTCAAACAAGCTTGTAAAATACGCAGGCAAGTTCGTTGACACCATTTCTCACCTTGACCCAAGAGCTTTCGATGACGTTGCAAAGAACACTCTTCCGGTCACACAGCAGAATGTCACAGCGCTTCTTCTGAAATTCTATGACGATTGCACCTCTGACGCAGGGAATCACATACTTGACGGCAAGGCTTACACATTCAAAAACGAGATATCAGGTCTTGTACTCACTGTTACCCCAAAGGGATTGCAGCTTGAAAAGCCTGACAAGGAGCTTGAACAGAAGCTGACGGTCTGTCTTACAGAGGACGGCACATTCGGTTTAAGGATAGGCGACGGCGGATATGTAAACGCTTCATGCAAGGGCTATGACTATCTGAAAATAGACGGCAAGCCTGTTCAGTTCAGGGTCACTGCTCTGGGAAAAAGACGTTTCAGAATATCCACTGAATCCACAGGCTATGTAAAGGTGCTTGCAAACTCAAAGGGCGGAAAGCTCTCCTTTGCTGACCTTGAGCCTGAAAACTCAGCTCAGATCTGGATACTTAACTAAAGATCACAACACAAAAAAGGCAGACTCATCGTCTGCCTTTTTTTACTGTAAATTATGTTTGCGTGTTATTATAAAGTTAGTCAACAGGAAATATGCCAAAATATATGCGAACTGATACATTGTCATAAACACAAGTCTTAGGTTGAATGCCACTTCTGTATCGGGCAAGCGTGACGTTGGCATAAAGAGCATATTCCACAGAGAAAGGTCGCCTGCCAGATTGCTTATCATCGAGGATAACATATTGCAAGCGAAGATTATGGCAAAGCCTACTAGAACTTTGTGTTTAAAACAGTTTGAAAGGGAGATAACAAAATATAAGAAAATCTGCAAGCCTGCAAACAGCGTCAGAGTATACAGGCATATCAGAAACGAAGTGAGCGGTTCTTCAGCAAAGCCGTTGCCCAAAGCGTTTATAAAATCTCCCACCGAGTCAAGATATTCTGTTGGATCAATAAGCAACAGCGAAAGCACAAAAACGATCATGCTTGCCGCCGACCATATAACAGAAGAGATGAACTTTGTGAAAATGTGATAATATGGCTTGACAGGTATTGTCAGCATAAGATAGCCCTCGTCAGTGAAAAGGGTCTTGTGAAAGTTCGTCAGCGATATGGTAAAGCCCACAGTGAACAACGCCCCCACGGCAATACCATAGGCAATGCTCACAACAATGAATATCATCAGAAAATTAGGGCTTTTAACGCTCTCACCATAACGGAGCATCAGAGAAAATATCAGTGCAACTATCATATATCCCAACACAAGAGGGAAAAACTTTCTTGCCGAGCGTTTAAGCTCATATTTCAAAAGCTTGCCTAACATCTGTACACCTCCCTGAAAAGCTGATCCACAGACTTGCCGGTTTCGTTATGGATAGCGTCAACAGATTTATGCAGCCTTAGCATACCATTTTGTATCATCACCACGTCGTCAAGGACAGGTTCGATATCTGCAATAAGGTGGGTGGAAATTACCACAGCCGCCCGCTCGTTGTAATTTGAGATTATGGTGTTGAGTATATAATCTCTTGCCGCAGGGTCAACGCCTGCAATTGGCTCATCAAGAAGATAAACGTCAGCCTCACGGCTCATAACAAGACAAAGCTGCACCTTTTCTTTTGTACCCTTTGACATTGTCTTGAACTTTGCCGCAGGGTTTATCCCCAGCCTGTTCATCATATCCTGAGCCTTTGCTACATTGAAATTGCTGTAAAAATCCTGAAAAAACCTGAGCATCTCATTTACTTTCATATCGTCAGGTATGAAATTTCTGTCAGGCAGATAGGAAACCACTTTTTTAGTTTCCACGCCAATAGGCATTCCGCATATAAGAACGTCACCCGAAGTTGGCTTTATAAGTCCACAGCAAAGCTTGATAAATGTTGTTTTTCCGCTTCCGTTCGGCCCTAGCAGACCGATAATTTTACCCCTCTCCAGCGCAAGGTCAAGATTGCTCAGCGCTGTAAAGCTTCCATACTGCTTTGTAAGCCCATAAGTCTGCAAAACAGTTTCCATGCTGTCCCCTCCTTTGTAGCAAAAAGCAGCAAGACTTTAACACGCCTTGCTGCCGCATTATTATCTTTCTTCACAAATAAGCTTGATCGCAGTTCTTTCCTCACCGTCGATCAAAACGCTTGCAAATGCAGGGATACAAATAAGATCAATGCCCAATGGTGCAAGATAGCCCCTTGCGATCGCTATAGCCTTGATCGCCTGATTGGCTGCGCCTGCGCCCACTGCCTGTACCTCAACTGCACCGCTGTCACGGATAACGCCCGAAACTGCTCCTGCCACCGAATTAGGGACAGACCTTGAAGAAACCTTTAGAATTTCCACTTGAATACCTCCATAAGTAAATTCAAAGAATTTACCCCACTTATTATACTCACTATATTATACTACATACATAATAAAATTTCAAGCTTTATTAATACTTTTCGTTATTATCGCTTAATAACACGCTGTATATTTGTTGCTTTTCCCGATTTTTCATCAAATTTTACCACAACTCCGTTTATAAAGCAATCGTTTGTGCTTTCTGAAAACCTCACAGGGGTGCGATATTTGAACTTATTTATGACTATATCACTGTCCACCCCAAGTACGGAAAGCTCAGGGCCTGTCATTCCAACATCGGTGATATAGGCGGTATGTCCGCCTAAGATCGTTTCATCAGCCGTCTGAACATGGGTATGAGTGCCAAGCACAGCAGTGCATCGTTTTTGCAGATAAAAACCCATAGCCTTTTTCTCAGAAGTTGCCTCCGCATGAAAATCAACGATTATATTAGGCGTATCGATGCTTTCAAGAAGCTTGTCAACATAGTTGAAAGGATTTTCCACTGCTTCCATATACATCGTTCCCATAAGATTTACCACGGCTATCTTATAAGGACACATATCGATATAAGTCACTCCATGACCCATAACGCCCTCAGGGTAATTGGCAGGTCTTAAAAGTTGCTCGTTTGTGTCATAAAGCTCCTCAGCCTCACGTCGTCTGAAAGAATGATTTCCCGTTGTTACAACGTCAGCCCCCATGTTGAGAAGCTGTCTGTAAGACTGCGGTGTGATACCATTGCCCTGAGCAGAATTTTCACCGTTCACCACGGTCACATCTATATCATATTCACGCTTCAGCTTATACATTCTGCTTTCAAGAAAATCGCAGCCGCTTTGTCCCACAACATCTCCGATAAAAAGTAAGTTCATTTGCTATCTCCGTTCTATACTGCATTTTACAGTTACCCTTATTATACACTATCCTTACTACAAAATCAAGCAGACATCACAAAAAAAATCAGACGCTTTTACACGTCTGATCTTCCATATCAATTATCGTCAACTGAAATATCATCAACTATCTCAGGAGTATCCTGAATTTCTGGTGTTTTATCAGGTTCGCCCATAAACTCGCTCTCTGTAAGCTCGCCATTCATAAGCTTCTCAAATGTTGCACCGTCAACCTTTTCGTACTTCATAAGATACTTAGCCACAACATGAAGTTTATCCATATGCTCGTTGAGTATCTTTTCAGCGTCAGTAAATGCACTTTCAATAAGAGTTCTTATCTCATTATCGATCTCAGCCGCAACGTTATCGGAATAGCTTGGCGTATTAGTGTAATCCCTGCCAAGAAATACTTCATGATCGCCCTGACCGTATACAACAGGACCAAGATTGTCACTGAAGCCGTAGCGTGTTACCATGTTTCTAGCTGTGGAAGTAGCTCTCTCAAGGTCATTGGAAGCGCCTGTTGAGATGTCGTCAAGGATCAGCTTTTCAGCAACACGTCCGCCAAGAAGAACCACGATATTTTCGTACATCTCGTTCTTGCTAACATAAGATTTATCCTTGACAGGCAGGCTCATTGTGAAACCGCCAGCCTGACCTCTAGGTATGATAGATACCTGATGAACTTTATCCTGTGATTTGCTGTAGTATGTGCAGAGTGCATGACCGCCCTCGTGATAAGCTGTAAGCTTCTTTTCGTCCTCTGTGATGACCTTAGACTTTTTCTCAGGACCTGCCACAACCTTTATAGAAGCTTCCTCAAGCTCATCTTTGGTAATAGCCTTTTTATTCTTTCTTGCCGCAAGGAGCGAAGCCTCGTTCACAAGGTTTTCAAGGTCTGCGCCTGTAAATCCCACGGTTGACTTTGCGATAGTTTCAAGGTCAACGTCAGGAGCGAGCGGCTTGTTTCTTGTGTGAACTTTCAGTATAGCCTCTCTGCCCTTAACGTCAGGATAGCCCACAAGTATCTGTCGGTCAAATCTGCCCGGACGAAGAAGTGCAGGGTCAAGTATATCACGTCTGTTTGTTGCAGCCATAACAATAACAGAATCGTTATCCTCAAAGCCGTCCATTTCAACAAGAAGCTGGTTAAGGGTCTGCTCACGCTCGTCATGACCGCCGCCAAGGCCTGCGCCTCTCTGTCGACCCACTGCGTCGATCTCGTCTATAAAGATGATAGCAGGAGCGTTTTTCTTAGCCTGCTCAAAAAGATCTCTTACTCTTGAAGCACCAACGCCCACAAACATCTCAACGAAGTCAGAGCCTGAGATAGAGAAGAACGGAACTCTTGCTTCGCCTGCAACGGCTCTTGCGAGAAGCGTTTTACCTGTACCCGGAGGGCCGAGGAGCAGAACACCCTTTGGTATTCTCGCACCGATCTCGGTGTACTTCTTATTATCACGGAGAAAATCAACGATCTCCTTAAGCTCTTCCTTTTCCTCGTCTGCACCCGCTACATCATCAAAGGTAGCTTTCTTGCTGCTTGGCGCCATTTTGGCATTTGTTTTTCCGAAAGATGACATCTTTCCGCCGCCTGCATTCTTCATCATGAACACAAAAAAGAATATCATAACGCCCAGCATAAGCAGCGTCGGTATCAGATTAAGCCAGAAGCTGTTATCCGATATCGGTATAAGATTATACTGCAAAGGATCGTCTGGATTTTCAGTATTATATTTCTTACGATAGTTCTCAGCGTCCTCACCGCCAAGGACTTCATTTGCAAACAGTGAAACATTTGGAACTGTATAACTATATACCTTATCTTCGCCCTTGAGCTTATACTTAAGCTGTCCGGAGCCAAGATCAAGCTCAAACTGTGACACGTTCAGGCTGTCAAACTGTTCCATTATCTCCGAATATTTTTTGTCGGAAGATTTTGTGCTCATGCTTGTTAGCATATAGACCAATCCGCAGATTATGGCAACCGATACCAGCAGATAGATCAACAGGGTCTTTCCATTATTATTGTTTTTCAATCGATCACAACCTTTTGTTCTGTATTATATTTGGCTCCTTATTCGGAAACTATACCGATAAAAGGAAGATTTCTATATCTCTCATCATAATCAAGACCACAGCCAACAACGAATCTGTCCTCGATCTCATAGCATTTGAAATCAGGTGTTATGTCTGCAACACGTCTTGACGGCTTATCAAGCATAACAGCTATCTTAACACTTGGCGCACCCATTGACGCAAACTTCTTTTTTAACTCGCAAAGCGTTCTTCCTGTGTCGAGAATATCCTCAACCAATAAAACGTCCCACTCTCTCAGGTCAAGACCCATAAAATCATGATCTCCTGAAATTGAAACATTTCCTGTTGAGCTTGTGCCAGCATAACTCTTTGCAGTAATAAAAGCGATCTGCATATCGTTGTCGATACTTCTTACAAGATCAGCAGTAAACACGAACGCTCCCTTAAGAACGCACACAACAAGAAGCTTTTTTCCTTTATACTCTTCAGTTATCTCTGCTCCAAGCTTTTTCACAGACAATGCAAGCTCTTCCTCAGAATAAAGAACCGATATATTGTTCATTAACTAACAACCTCTCTGATTATATATTATCAATGTGACAGAAAAGTGAAAAAATACAAGTTCACACAAAAAACTTTTCAGCTTAGGGTGATAGTCCTCTCACTTTATGGTAAAAGCCAATATTTTAACGGTTTCAGAGTCTATCTTCACCCTTTCAGCCGCACCGCTTCCTTCAACGAAAACAACGCCCTGACTATCCTTTAGGATAACGGCACTGCTCCTGTCCTCAAGTCTGAAGGACTTGTTCACCAGCTTTCGCACATCGCTGTCAAAATCTCTGTTCACAAGGCGTATCTTCTCGCCCTCTCTGCGATTTTCGACAACAATCTCACCCTTTATTTTATCATAATCCAGACAGCAATTTGCAAACTTTTTATGAACATTTACGATTTTTCCGTCAAAAGGATAGATTTTGAACTCTATCTCCCTATTGCCAAACTTATAAACACCCTCGTCGCTTACCTTAACGCTCCTGAGAGTGCTGTTTTCAAGCATCTCGCCCTTTGCAAAGCTGAGCACACCTTTTGAGCAGACCGCAAAAACTCCGCCCTTGACGTTCGCCTTACCCACGTCAAGTATCAGCCTGTCGATATCCTCGATACTGTCATGGCTCACAGTAAGCCCCTCTTTCTCAAGAATGTGCATTATTGCACGACGGCGTACACTTTCGTGGAGCTGTCTTAGACACAATGCGTCATAGCCCTTTGGCAAGACCGCTTTATCAAAGGCTTCAAGCCCCTGACTTTCAAGATAGTCACTGTCTGTTCTAAGCCTGTCAGCTGTCATGGAATATGAGCCAAAAAGCGAACTGTTAAGCTCCGCAAGCCTTGGCACAACAAGGTGGCGAATCTTATTTCTGGTATAATCGTCAGTAAGATTTGTGGAGTCGGTAACAAAGTCCTGTCCTCTCTCTTTTAGAAAGCACTCTATTTCCTGACGAGTACAGTTTATAAGCGGTCTTATGATATTTCCCCTCACAGGCGGTATTCCGCAAATACCTTTCAGACCTGTACCTCTTGCGAGATTGAAAATGGCAGTTTCAAGACAATCCGAAAGGCTGTGTGCTGTGCATATCTTGTCTGCACCTATACTGTCGAAAAAGTCATATCTAAGCTTTCTTGCCCCCTCCTCGGTGGAAACAGAATGTTCCTTACAATAACCCACAACATCGGCATGAAACACCTTCAGCTCGACCCCAAGCTTCTCGCAAAGCTTTTCACAAAAATGCTGATCTCTGTCGCTTTCCTCCCCACGGAGATGATGATTGACATGACAAGCGCATACATCATAGCCCAGCTCATATAAACACAAAAGGAGCGTAACGCTGTCGGCGCCTCCTGAGAGGCAAACGAGCAAGCGTTCGCTCTTATTTGCCATATTAAATTTCTCTATGGTAGAAGCTACCTTTACAAGAAAATTATTCATCATCTCTCCTGAAATCAAGACCTCTGAACAGGGTATATTCGCCTATCCAGCCAAGCTGCACCTTATCTGTCTGTCCGTGACGGTTTTTCGCAACTATACACTCAGCCACGGACTTGTCGCCCTCATCGCTGTAGTAAGCGTCACGATAGAGAAACATGATGATATCAGCGTCCTGCTCGATAGAACCTGATTCTCGCAGGTCTGAGAGGATAGGTCTTTTATCGTCACGCTTCTCTGAGCTACGGGAAAGCTGTGAAAGTGCGATAACAGGCACATTAAGCTCCTTAGCCATAAGCTTCAAGGAACGTGTTATCTCAGACACCGCCTCAACACGGCTGGCGTTTTTATTTGCTGATTGCATGAGCTGTATGTAGTCGATGACCACAAGTCCAAGATTTCTCATTCTTCTGAGCTTTGCTTTCATCTGCGGCACTGTACAGCCTGCACCGTCATCAAAATATATAGGAAGCTGTGACAGCGTATCTGCCGCACCTGCTATCTTCTCCCAATCAGAAGGCTCAAGGTTGCCCGACCTAAGCAGGGTATTATTAACAAGTGCCTCTGAAGCGAGCATACGGGACACGAGCTGTTCCTTACCCATTTCGAGAGAGAATATAACAACGTCACGCTTTGTCGCCTTGCAGGTATTCACCGCAATATTAAGTGCAAATGCAGATTTTCCCATTGCAGGACGTGCAGCGATAATGATAAGGTCAGTTCTGTTAAGACCTGTTGTGATTGCGTCAAGCTGACCGAAGCCTGTTTTTGCTCCAAGATGTTCTCCTGCGTCAGGACCTGATATCTCCTGCAAATGCTCGAATGTATCAACGATAACGTCGCTTATTCGTGTAAGACCCTGAACATCTCTGCCCTGTCTTATCTCAAATATAGACTGCTCGGCAGCGTCAAGCTGCGTCTGAGAATCCTCACCGCCGTCATATGCCTTTTCAAGAATCTGATTAGCGGCATTTATAAGCAACCTTACCCTTGCTTTTTCCTCGATTATCTTGCAATAGCTCTCGATATTATCCGTTGACGGCACCATTTCCATAATACCAAGAAGATAATTCTTAGCCATTGCAGACGTTTCAAAAACACCCATTGTGACGGCTTCATTAATTACCGTGATAAGGTCCTCTTTGCTGCCTGTGGTGAACATTCTCATTATTATGGAGAAAAGCTGTTGATGCTGTGGACGATAAAAGCTTTCAGGCTTTAGTATCTCAATGACCTTCGGAAGCACCGAAGGATCACGAAGAACTCCTCCCAGAACGGCTTCCTCAGCCTCCTGAGAAAAGGGCAGCTCCCTGCCAAGGGTCGCTCCTGTGGTAAGCCCACGGAAATTATCAGCCATGATTACTCCTCAACGACCTTTACTTTAATGCTGCATGATACGCCATGAGTAAGCTTTATCTGTGCAGTATAGTCACCGAAAGCCTTTATCTCGGCTGTAAGATTTATCTTCTTCTTCTCGATAACAACGCCATACTGAGCCTTGAGGCAATCTGAAATAACGTTTGCTGTAACTGCGCCAAAGAGCTTTCCGCCCTGACCTGCCTTAGCCTTTACCAGAACTTCCTTATCCTTTATTTTCTCTGCGATAACTTTATTGTCGGCTGTTTCAACATCTATCTTATGCTGAGCGGAAGCCTTTTTGCCTGCAAGGTCATTAAGGTTTTTAGCTGTAGCTTCAAGTGCAAGACCCTTTCCGATAAGAAAATTTCTTGCATATCCGTCTGCAACGTTGATGATATCTCCCTGTTTGCCTGAACCCTTTACATCTTTTAACAAAATAACTTTCATATTATTCACTCTGCCTTTCTTTTTTTTATTCCTGCGAATTATTTTCCCAGTATTCGTCAATGGCGTCTGCAAGGCGTTTTCTCGCCTCATTCATTGAACAGTTGAGCTGAGTTGCCGCCATAGTAAGATGACCGCCGCCACCCAAAGACTCCATGACGATCTGCACATTACAAGCACCCATGCTTCGTGCAGAGATATTTATCACACCGTTCGTTTCATAGATAACGAACGAAGCTTTTACGCCTGTTATACCAAGCAGCTCGTCTGCCGCCTGTGAAGCCGCTATCCTTATTTCAGAGAAGCTTTCCTCTGTATAAGCCACTGCGCACTCTTTATAAAGGTGAGCACTGTTTATAAGCGACGATTTTTGATGATAAGTCTCAATAGAGTTTGCAAAAAGCTTTTTGACAGCTATGGTATCAGCGCCCTTTTTCTTCAAAAATGCTGCTGCTTCAAAAGTGCTTACGCCTGTTTTCATAATGAAATTCTTTGTATCCAGCATTATTCCCGCAAGCAGAGCCTCCGCCGCATGGACTGTGATATTGGAATCCTCGCCGAAATACTCGATAAGAGCGGTCACAAGCTCGCAGGCTGATGACGCATTTGGCTCTAAGAACGACATTATAGTCGGCTCGATACCATTCACCATTCTTCTGTGGTGGTCGATAACTACCACATTTTTCGCCCTTGTAAGTATCTCCTTTGACTCCACCAGTGCAGGGTTATGGGTATCAGTTACCACAAGAAGCGTGTTATCGTCAAGTCTTTCAAGACCCTCCTGAGGGGTTATGTAATAATGCTCTGACTCGTTTTCGTTTATGTAATTTATAAGCGTTTTCGACAAATTCTGCTCAGGGTCTACCACAACGTAAGCTTCTTTTACCATGTTTCTGATAGCACAGCAGAAGCCTGTTGCAGAGCCTACGCTGTCAAGATCGCCAAATCGGTGACCCATTATAAGCACCTTATCGTGATTGCAGATAAGCTCCAGCATAGCCTTTGCCACCATACGGATACGGGTCTTATTGTTCTTGTCAGGTGCAGAAGAAATGCCGCCGAAGAACTTGAACTCACCGTCCTCCTTGACAGCCGCCTGATCTCCGCCACGTCCAAGGCACATTTCGAGAGCCTGCTTTGCAAACTTCTCGCTCTCCGCAAGGTTTGCACCATCTCTGCCCACACCTATGGACAATGTAAGGTTAGAACGCTCGCCAACAGCAATTTTTCTTGCCTGCTCGAGTATCTTAAATCTCTGCTCGATTATAGGTGCAAGGTGGCGTTCCTCCATATAAACATAGAACTTGTCGCTTGCTACTTTCTTTGACACCGCAGTAGTATTCTCCAAAAATTCCTCTATGAGCTTTTCTATCTCAACAACAACGTGAGCCTTTTCACTCTCTCTGATATTTGACATAAGCTCGTCAAAGTTATCGATAGTTATGATTATTACCGCTTTGTGGGACATTCTGAACTCATATTCAAGCTCCACATAATCGGTAACGTCATTGAAATAGACCATTGAAAGCTCACCGTTTGTATCGGTATGTATAGCCTTTGCCTTATAGAAATGAGAATTTGTGCACACAAGGTCGCCGTCAGAGGTGTATATCTTATCCATATCGATATTCATAAGCTCTGTGAGGTCGATTCCGTAGGCTTCCTCCTCAGAGTAGACCTGTCTGCCAAAAAGTCTGTTATACCACACGATGACGTTTTCGCTGTCGATTATTATAGCAGGAGCAGGAAAATTCAGGAGAGAATCTCTCTCCGTCTTTGAGATCATCGTGGAAAGCTTTGCCACATACTTGCGAGTGTGATTGTGGAAAACCACTTCTTCAAGCACCCACAATACAGCCGCCGCCACAGACACTAGGATAAGCACACTGCCCGACTCTCTGTGAGACGGAGTAGAATGCAGCATAAAAGCGCCTATAAGTGACGAAAGCATGGTAACGCACACTGTTATTCTTATTATGATCTGTAATCCGTTGTTACTTTTCATTTTAAAGCTCCTGCATTTCTATAAACAACCGCACTGTTGTCAGGCGGTCATAATTCCATTATTATCGGCAAAATCATAGGACTTCTCTTTGTCTTTGTGAAGATAAAGTCCGAAAGATTGTCCTTCATTCTGCCCTTTATGGTATTCCAATCCTTCATATTTCTGTCAAGACAATCCTGAAGTGTTTCAGTAAGAAGCTTCTGAGCTTCGGTCATAAGCTCCTCGCTCTCTCTTACATACACAAAGCCTCTTGAAACCACGTCAGGCCCTGCAAGGATATCTCCCGAAGCCCTGTCGATAGTTGCCACGGCAATGATAAGTCCGTCCTGAGCAAGATGTTTTCTGTCACGGAGAACTATTGCGCCAACATCGCCAACGCCAAGACCGTCCACAAGCACCTTGCCCGCAGGCACTTGTCCTGTTATCTTCATGTCAACGCCGTCTGTTTCGATAACGTTACCTATATCAGCAATGATTATATTGCTCTCAGGGATTCCCACAGAAAGCGCCGTATCTCTGTGCTTCATAAGATGTTTATACTCGCCGTGTACAGGGATAAAGAACTTTGGTTTTGTGATAGAAAGCAACAATTTCTGCTCTTCCTGACAAGCGTGTCCTGAAACGTGCACCTCGTACATTGACTCATATATTACCTCTGCACCCAATCTCATAAGGTCGTTTACTACCTTTGTGACATACTTTTCATTGCCGGGGATAGGATTAGCCGAGATTATGATAAAGTCCATAGGAGTGATAGTAACGTTCCTATGCTCGTTTGCCGACATTCTTGTAAGCGCCGACATAGGCTCGCCCTGACTTCCTGTTGTGACGATGACCATTTTCTCAGGTGCATATCTTGATATAGTATCGATATCCACAAGCACGCCGTCAGGCACTTTAAGATAGCCAAGCTCGATGCCCTTTGAGATAACATTCACCATACTTCTGCCTGACACAGCCACTTTTCTGCCGTGTGTGACAGCGTTATTTATTATCTGCTGAACTCTGTGAACGTTTGAAGCGAAAGTGGCAATGATTATCCTCTTGCCCTCAGCCTTGTTGAAAAGCTTCACAAAGCTTTCGCCAACCTTGCGCTCGCTCATGGTATAGCCAGGTCTTTCAGCGTTTGTGGAGTCAGCCATAAGAGCCAAAACGCCCTTGTTTCCAAGCTCTGCAAATCTAGGCAGGTCGATTATACCGCCCTCGATAGGTGTATAGTCTACCTTGAAGTCACCGGTATGGATAAGCACACCAGCAGGGGTATGGATAGCCATTCCCACGGCATCAGGGATAGAGTGGTTTACTCTTATAAACTCCACCGCCATACAGCCAAGCTTAACTGTCTGTCTTGGCGTTACAACGTTGAGTTTTACAGTTCCTAGAAGCCCATGCTCTTTCAGCTTGCCCTCAACAAGACCAAGGGTAAGCCTTGTGCCGTAAACAGGCACGTTGAATTTTTTCAGAAAATAAGGCAGTCCACCAATATGATCCTCATGACCATGTGTAAGCACAACGCCCCTGAGCTTTTCCTGATTTTTCTCGACGTATGAGAAATCAGGGATAACGATATCAACTCCAGGCATTTCACTGTCAGGAAAAGCCAATCCGCAGTCGATAACGAACATATCGTTTGAACACTCGATAACAGTGAAATTCTTGCCTATCTCGTTAAGACCGCCAAGAGGGATTATCTTCACAGGCGTTCTTCTTACAGGCTCTTTCACTCTGTTCGCCGCAGGTCTTGGACGTCTTTGCTGAGTATTCTGCGGTTTTCTCTGTGGAGTTTCATTTCTCGGCTGAAGCGTTTTTTTAACACTGCCCGAAGCTCTCTGACTTTTTACACGGTCAAGCTCTTTTGAAGCCTGAGCCAGAGGTATCTCGTTCTTATTCTGTTTTTTTCTGAAAAAACGTTTTTGTGTAGGATTTTTTACTGTGTTGTTCTTTTCGTTCATAAAATAATGTACTTTGCCCTGCTGTACTCCGCTTTTAAGCCTTCAAAGGCACAAAATGCCGCAAAAAAGCAGCACAAACATACGGCAGGAGCAATTATCTCCTTCCTGCTGCATTTTATCATGCTCAAATAATATTCGATTTTTCCGTTTAGATTCAATATACCGCTGCGTTTGGGCTTTATTATCATGTGCTGTCAAAAACGCTTAAAGCCTCAAAGAAAGACAAAATGGTGTGATGAACGCAGTTTAAATACAGCGGCATGAGCCGCCTTTGTCCGAACAAAAACATCTGATTATATTGTACTCCATTTTCTTCTCAATGTCAATAGCAATTTATTACATTTATCTGAATATGCCCTTTATCCTGCTTGTTATATCCTCGCAAAAGGCAGCCGCCTGCTCGCAGCTCACACTTTCTGCAAACACTGTTATACCTTTTTTATCCCTCAGTGGTCTGATAACTGCGTGGGTCTTGCCCATTGTTATCTCACCCTCTGCCGAACAGCCAAGCTCTGAAAATATCTTCTCCTTGTTTTCACGGCTCATTGTTATGCCCACAAATCTGCTTGAAGTGTATGCGTCAGGCACATCACAGAGAGCTTTTTGTAGCGTTATTCCCTGCTCTGACAGATAAGACGTCACCGCTGACGCAAGGTAAAGTCCGTCATAGGCAAACATATTATGGGTCGAAACGGCAACGTCCTTTGCTATGTCAGCATTGTTTTCGTATCGGTAAAGCCTGCCACAGTGGTCTTCAGCAGCGGCATCGGCACTAGAGGGGAAATTCTCAGGCAATGCCACCGCAAGCCCCTTTTCAAAGCACACCCCTGCATACATTGCCACCAGCTTTTCCCACATGACATAGCTTGTTTTCTCACTGTAAGCTGATACTTTTGTGCCGTCTGCGGAAAGATTGAATATTATACGCTCACCGTCTATATCGTTCCTGCCATGAAAGAGTCTGTCGACAAGGGTCGCCTTTTTAACATCATATGTGCGCATATCCACATTTACGCCTTTAAATCGGTCAGGGAGTATTTTTTCAAGCTCTGCGACGTATATCTCCCTCACCGCTGAAAAATCTGTCACACAACCCGTCTGAGAAAGCCCCACACTGCGATAAGCTCTGTCGCCAGCTATGCTTCCAATGCGGTCAAGAAGCTTTTCATCAGGCAACATTCCCCCAGCCGAAATAAGCCTTGCATGACCTGAAATGTTTGCGCCTATGAGTATGCCGAACTCTCCGCCAAATCTGTTCACAGCATAAGAAAGCTCTGAAATGCCTGCTCTGCCTATACTGTACACGTTCACTCCCGCCTGACATATGCCGCAGTCAAGGGCTTGTTTGAGTAAAAAGCTATCGTCAGAGCCATAGGCTGTCACTATACTTCCGCCTTTTTTTGCAGCGCTTGCGGCACAAAGTCCAAAAAGCATAGCCTTTTGCGCTGTGGCTTCACCGCCCCACAAACTGCACTCGCCGTTTTCGTCTATGACAAGTCGGCTGTCAGATGATCTTTTCACGTTTTCATAAAACCTTGCACCCTTTTCAACAGTTTTTCCAGACCATATGCCCACGCCTTTTTCAATGACGGCTTCACTTGCGATATGAGCCTTTTCGCCTATGACGGAATATTCACCGCACTTCACACCGCTGTCAAGGACAGCCCCACGGCATACCACTGCACTGTTTATATCACAGCGTTCAGATACCACCGAGCCTATGCCAACATATCCGTTCACCTTGCCGCCCTTTACAACAGCGTTATTGTCTATGACGCTTCCGCTTTCTATGACCGACCCTGACATGACAGAAACGTTCTCTCCTATATAAACAGGCTCACCTATTGCCGCACCGCTGAAATTATTTTCTGTCAGCCTTTGGGACATATTTTCGTTGTAAAGCATATGCCTTTGACAATCAAGAAAAGCCTCAGGCGTGGTTATCCTTTTATAATAGCCTTTTCCGTCAAGCAGGACAGCTTCGCCACTTTTCACAGCCTCGGGGATAATATCCTCCGTCATATCCGTAGGCTTTTCAGGATTAAGACTATCAAAAAGCTCTCTTTTCACTATATATATGCCAGCAGGTTTGTTTTCAGTATCATAAGTCAGAGCCGTACAAAAGGTATCGTGGCTCAAATGAACTTTTATAATCTCATCAAGAGGGTAAGTGCAGATACAGTTACATTCCACGGCAAGAATTTCTGTTTCATCGCACATTGCTGTTCTAACAGCCTGCACAGTGCTTTTGCCTGCGGTGTTTATCATATGGAGCTTTATCTTACCTGAGTATTTTTCATCAAGAAGCCTTTCTACCTGTTCAGAGCCATAGCCCACCGCAAGGACAGCTTCTTCAAAGCCTGCTTTCTCCAGCATTTCAAGAGTAAAAAGCAGAATTTCTTTTCCGCATAATCTCAGAAGAGCCGCAGGTCGCCTGTCTGTCATGGGCATCAATCTTTCTCCACGTCCTCCGCATAAAACAACAGCTTTCATATATGTTCCTCCGTTCATAACATTTGATTTAATGTATTATTGGAAAACATAACCACTGTTATTCATGTGAAAAAAATTTGCAACCGCCCTTTTCAAGATAGAAAAAATATGCTATAATGTAGGATACGGCATAAAAGAAATTTTACGGAGGTGTATATAATGGAGCAGTTTACGGCTCTTAAAAGAAAAGCACTTGAAAAATATTTTTCACGAATGAACGACCAACAGTGCAAGGCTGTGTTCAAAATAAAAGGTCCGCTCCTTATACTGGCAGGAGCAGGAAGCGGCAAGACCACTGTTTTGGTAAACCGCATCGCAAACATGATATATTTCGGCAACGCATACAACACAGAGCAGACCTACGGCACGCCCTCTGAGCAGGACATACAGTTTCTCAAAGACTACATTGACGGCAAGACAAATGACGCTTCTACCCTCGCAGACATTGTGGCATACGACTGCATAAAGCCGTGGAGCATACTTGCTATCACGTTCACAAACAAGGCGGCAGGCGAGCTTAAAGAACGTCTTGCAGGAATGTTGGGAGAGGCAGGTCAAGGCATTACAGCGGCGACTTTCCACTCCGCCTGCGCAAGGATACTCAGGCGTGAATGTGACAAGCTTGGGTTTTCAAGCAGTTTCTCCATTTATGATTCTGACGATTCTCAGAGAACTGTAAAAAGCATATTGAGAGAGCTTGGCATATCCGATAAGATGTTTCCACCGAGAACGATACTCAGCGAGATATCCCACGCTAAAGACCTGCTCCAAGAGCCTGATGAATACATCGCCTCAGCCGCAGGAGATTATCGTAATATGACCATAGGCAAGGTATACAAGCACTATCAGAAGAAGCTCAAAGCCGCAAACGCTATGGACTTTGACGACATGATCTGCCACACAGTCAAGCTTTTTGAGCAGTTTCCTGACGTCCTCGACCACTATCAGAACTTATATAAATATATAATGGTAGACGAGTATCAGGACACCAACAAGGCTCAGTTCAGACTGGTATCGCTGCTGTCCCAGAAATTCCACAATCTATGCGTTGTAGGTGATGACGACCAGAGCATCTATAAGTTCCGTGGTGCGACTATCGAGAATATCCTCAACTTCGAGGAGCAGTTCAACTGCAATGCTGACACTGATGTTATAAAGCTTGAACAGAATTACCGCTCGACCCAGAACATTCTTAACTGCGCAAATCAGCTTATAAGCTACAATCAGGGCAGAAAGGGCAAAAATCTGTGGACAGCTTCGGGTGACGGTGAAAAGGTAACAGTCTACAAGGCTTCAAGCGAGCGCAGTGAAGCAAAATTCGTGGCTGACACCATTCTTGAGGACATAAACAAGGGCAGAAAATACAATGACCATGCCATTCTCTACCGAATGAACGCACAATCGAACGCTTTGGAGCAGACGTTCATACAAAGTGGAATACCATATAAAATAATAGGCGGTCTGAAATTCTATGACAGAAAGGAAATAAAGGATATCCTCTCTTATCTTTCTGTAATAAACAACCATTTTGACTTTCTCCGTCTTAGAAGAATAATCAACGAGCCGAAACGTGGTATCGGCGAAGCCACTGTAAACGCTCTTGAGCAGATAACCTCAGACCTTGGGGATTCACCTATCCACATCATGCAGGAAGCCGATATGCTTGCTCCCCTTGTGAAGCGTTCAAAACAGCTTATGCCTGTGGGCGATATGCTCTCAGAGCTTACTGAGCTTTCTGACACTCTGCCACTTGCGGAGCTTTTGGACAAGCTTCTTGATATGACAGGCTACAAACGTCATCTTGAAATGCAGGGCGACGAGGGTCTTACACGTCTTGAAAACATCAACGAGCTTAAATCCACCATGTCAAGCTACGAAGAAAATGCTGACGAGCCGTCGCTGTCTGGCTTTTTGGAGGAGATATCACTTTACACTGACGTTGACAATCTCGACTCTGACGCTGACTATGTTGTGCTTATGACAATGCACTCTGCAAAGGGTCTTGAGTTCCCCATAGTTTTTGTTGTGGGCATGGAGGACAATATCTTCCCGTCATCAAGAAGTCTTGAATCAGAAGCTGACACGGAAGAGGAACGCAGACTTGCCTATGTTGCGGTGACACGAGCAAAGAAAAAGCTTTATCTTACCCACGCAGAGGAACGTATGCTTTACGGTCGCACTGACAGAAACAGGATATCACGCTTTATAAAAGAGCTTCCTGCCGATTGCATAGAAAAGCAAGCCGAGGAAACAAAGGCTTCACCTTATCTCAACGGCTATGAAAAGCCCCACAGCATGAGCCTGCAGCAACAGCTGGCTCAGCGAAAGGCTGATAAGAGCAGTTTTTCTGTGAATACTGAAACTTTCGCACCAGGCGACAGAGTTTTGCACAAGATATTCGGTGAAGGCACTGTTTTAAGCTCAAAACCTATGGCTAACGATACTCTTGTTGAGATAGCATTTGATAATCGTGGCACAAAGAAGATAATGGCAAATTACACGAAGATAAAAAAGATATAAGGATATAAGATAGAAAGATCCACAGGGCGAAACAAAACGCTCTGCGGATCTTTTTGCAATATAAAAGCCGTACACCAAAAAATGTACGGCATATTTCATGTATCAGATAACATCATCTTCCTGATTTGGAATGTTAAGCTGTTTCTTTGGAACACGCTTGATAGGATCATAGACCCACTTCTTACAGCTATAATCAGCGTCTACCAGACCCTGCTTCTCACAAAGGACCTTATTTCCTTCTCTTGATCTGTTGCCGAAAAGGCAGTAAGAACATGACGGTGAAATTCTGTTACCAAAATAGCTCTTCTTTGCCATGATTTATACAACTCCTTTAAGATAAGTTAATCTTTTTTCATTTGTTATTAATTATATCATACTGTTTTAGAAAATGCTAGTCTTTTCTTCAAAGTTAGTAATAAAATCATCATAATCAAGCAAAACGAGGGAATAAAATTGTTCACTTTGACGAATTTAACATTATTTGTAACAGAAGTCAAAACTGAATCAGGAATAAAGAAAGGATAGATAAAACGGCATATGACAGCAGACAAAAAGGCTGATGTCAAACGTGAGATAAAAAACGGCACAAGGGAGAAATCCACGCCAAGTGCGGCTATCTGTATAATCACACACAGACCACCGAAGGAGCATACAGCGGCTATAAATGGCAGAAGATAAAATGGACTTCCCGAAAGCTCAGTGAGAGAAGTTATTTCAAGACAGCTTTTCACAAGCACCAATCCGTTATCTGACATCGAGAACGTATTTTTCAAAAAGCTGAACGCTCCGCAGTATTCAAGAGAGGACATAAACGCTCCGAAAAAGACTATCATAACGCAGATAACAAAAAGCGACTTTCCTGCCGAGATAACGCTGTCGGTGAACATTCTGCCGTCAAGTCTGAAAGTCGGCTTTGATGTTTTCTTATCCTCATTTATAGCTCTGCCGAGAACAAGTGCAGTGAGAAAATTTGCCGCTAGTATGGATACGAACACTGCAATGCCTGCTCCTGTACAACCAAACACTGCAAGACCCACTGTACCAGAATAAAAAGCAGGCCCTCCACAGCAGCAAAAGCAGGACATTATCTTTGCAGTACGCTGGGATATTATCTTTCTCTGACACAGATCTGAAAGAAGCTTTACTCCCACAGGATAGCCTGCGGTATTGCCAAGAAGAAATACAAAGAAAAGCTGAGGCGGTATGCCCATTATAAATCTCGATATATGATAAAAAGGCATTGAAACGCAGTAGTAAAGCCCACTTGAAACAAGTATCTGCGACAGCGCCATAAAAACAAACAGCGACGGTATTATGATATTCATACAGCGGTCAACTGCTTCGCTGATACCAAGCTTTACGCCCTTGCCCCCTGATATGGTGATAATGCAGAACCATATGACCACCCCCGCAAGTATATATACGCAAAGCTCCTTTGCAAGTCTTTTCAACATTTTTATTACCTCCCTACTTTTACTTTTTAAGTATATGTCAGTCTGTCTAATAATATAATTAAGCATAAGACAATGAACGGAGGACGCAAAAATGAAGAAGATACCATTTTTAAGCTTTTTCGGCATGACAAAAGAATTGACCGCACTAAGCTCATACATAAGCATAACTGACGACAGAGCCGCCGTTATCGAAAACTGCAAGCAGATAGTTGAGTGCAGTGAGATAATGGCAAAGGTACTGACAGGCTCTTTTGAGATAGAGGTATGGGGCAGCGGACTAACAATGTCAAATTTCTGCTCCGACAGCGTGGAGATAAGAGGAAAAATAGAGTCGGTCAAGCTTGTGTCAAGAAGTATCAGGGAGAGAGGATAATGATTTTCGGTTATATAGATTATGTTATCACAGGTGACAGCTTCACCAGGTTTTTCCGCAGGATAATGTCAAAAAAGCTTCCCGTTAGCAAAATGTGTGAAAAGAACGGAAAGCTCACTTTGCGTATGCCTGCGGAACACTGTAAGGCACTTGAAAGACTATGCGATGAACTTGGGCTTGAATACACCGCCACAAAACGTCACGGAAGCTTTGTTCTTGCAAAACGTTTTTTCGGAAGAGGAGGACTTGTCATAGGCACTGCGGCTGTCATGCTTTCGTGCTTCTATCTATCAAACGTGGTGGTGAGGTTTGACATACTCAGTGATGATGAAAATATCAGAAAAGGCGTTATGTCGGTGCTTAAAGAGGAGGGCGTTGAAACCGGCACTTATATCCCAAGCATTGACCTTATAGTCACAGAACGTGCCTTAAAGCAAAAAGTGGATGGCATATCATGGGCAGGCATAACACGCAAGGGTGACACGCTGATAATCGACGTTATCGAAACTGAGGGTGACACAAAGCGTGAGTCAAACCGCTATCCCTCAAATCTTGTTGCCTGCGAAAACGGAGTTATCGAAAAAGTCGAGGTTTATGACGGACAGCTAAAGATACCTGTGGGAAGCGGTGTGACAAAGGGCGATATCGTTGTAGGCGGTGAGATCATCACATCAAAATCAAGCTGGATAGACGGCAAGGAAAACGTTGAAACAAAGACAAGCTATGCACGCTCAAAGGGTAAGATACTAGGCACTTTTGAGCGCACTGTCACATTCACACAGCCCTTCGAGGACAAGGCAGAAAAGACGACAGGCAAGAGAGATACAAAGCGTTTTTTCACTGTGTTTGACGCTGATATCCCTCTTTTTTTCTCAAAGCCTGAGGGTTACTGGAAAAATGAGCAGAGATATTCTCCTCTGTCGCTTTTCGGGTTTGAAATGCCTTTTGGCATAACCACCTGCGAACTTGAAGAATATAAATTTTCACAAGACACCCTGACAGAACAGCAGGCATTTGACGCCGTTCATGAAAAGGCGTATTTATATGAGGAAAATTTTCTCTCAGACTATGAGATTAAAGACCGGCAAGTGGAGGATAATGTGACAGAAAACGGAGTAACCGCTACTGTAACATACACCCTATATGGCGAGCTTTGCAGAGAGGTGGAATTTTTTATTAAGAAATGATCAAAAAGTGTGAAAAGGTGCATAAAAAAAGTGTTAAATCTTACTGAGATTGTTGCAATCAGAGGAAAAATGTGATATAATAACTTTGTATAATAGGTATATCAGAACAAAAAAAGAGGAAGTTGTGCTAATGGCGGAAAAACTTATCAGCGTGGACAGAATGGAAACTGTACTCAGCCTTTTCGGCAATTATGACGAAAATGTTAATCTTATCCAAAAAGAGTATAATGTTGTGATTCTCGGCAGAGGTGACGACATCAAGATAACAGGCGATGAGGAGAACGTATTTAACGCCTCGGAAGCTATAAATAGCCTTATTGCTCTTATCAACAAGGGCGAGGCTATCACTGAGCAGACTATAAGATATGTTTTCACACTTGTGCGTGAGGGCAAGCAGTATGAGATAAAGCATATGTCTGATGACGGAGTTTGCGTAACGGTGAGCGGAAAGCTCGTCAAGCCGAAAACTCTCGGTCAGAAAAGATATGTTGAAGCAATAAGGAAAAAGACTATCGTCATGGGCATTGGTCCTGCGGGAACGGGCAAGACTTATCTTGCAGTGGCAATGGCGGTAAAGGCTTTCAAGGCGCACGAGGTAGAGAAGATAATCCTCACACGTCCTGCGGTAGAAGCAGGAGAAAAGCTGGGCTTCCTTCCGGGCGACCTGCAATGTAAGGTAGACCCATATCTCAGACCGCTTTATGACGCGCTTTTTGAAATGCTCGGTCCTGACACTTTCGCTAAACAGCAGGAGCGTGGCTGTATCGAAGTCGCTCCGCTGGCATACATGAGAGGACGTACACTTGACGATTCTTTTATTATCCTTGATGAAGCACAGAACACCACTCACGAGCAGATGAAGATGTTCCTTACACGTCTTGGATTCAACTCAAAGATAGTCATAACAGGCGATATAACGCAGATAGACCTGCCTGACCAGAGAAAGTCAGGACTTATTCAGGCAATGAACGTACTCAAAGGCATTGACGATATATCGATAAACAGATTTACCGACAAGGACGTTGTCCGTCACAAGCTTGTGCAGGACATAATCCTTGCTTATGAAAAATATAACAAAAAAGGAATGTGAAAAAGTAATGGGCAAGGTAAAAGTAATGATAACCAACAACCAGACAGAGGTAAAGATACCTGTTGGCATAAGGCTTCTTGTAAGACGCTGTTGCCATGCTGTGTTGGAATATGAGGGCCACAATGATGATTTTGAAGTTTCTGTATCTTTTGTGAATGACGAGCAGATACATGAGCTTAACAAGGAGCATAGAAACATAGACCGCTCAACAGACGTGCTGAGCTTTCCTCTTGGCGAGAACGGTGATTTTGACATGAACCACGAAACAGGCGCTTACCTGCTGGGAGATATAGTCATAAGCCTTGAAACAGCTTACCGTCAGGCTGAGATATATGGACACTCTCTTGAAAGAGAGATAGGCTTTTTGACAGTACATTCAATGCTTCATCTCCTTGGCTATGACCATGAAGAAAGCAATCTTCAGGAGAGGATAATGCGTGAAAAAGAAGAAGCTATACTTGGCAATCTGGGCATATCCCGAGACGCCACTTTCTTAGGCGAGCATGAACACAGGTAAAACAGGGATAGGACGTTTCTTCAAGGGCTTTGTTTATGCCTTTGAGGGCATTGTGAGCTGTATAAAAACAGAGCGCAATATGCGTTTTCACATTGGCGTTGCAGTGCTTGTGATACTGCTAATGCGATTTTATGGGCTTAGCGCCGCCGAAACTGCCGCAGTTTATATCTGCATAGGGCTTGTTATTTCACTAGAGCTTGTGAACACGGCTGTTGAAGCCGCTGTGGATATGGCGTGTAAAGATAAAAACCCCCTTGCTAAAAAGGCTAAAGACTGTACGGCAGGGGCTGTTCTCATTGCGGCGATAGCTTCTGTGGCTGTGGGAATAAGGATATTCTGGGACTATTATGCTTTTATGGCTATAGCCTCTTATTTTGCAAGAAACATATGGCTAGGGATAGCTTTAGCCGCAGGTGTGATACTGTGGCTCGTATGGGTGTTCAAAACGCCTGCTGACAAAGATAAAAAAAGATAAGGAAAAATATATATGAACAAGAAAAATGCAAATTCAAAAAATGCGTTCGTCACCATTGTTGGACGTGCGAACGCAGGCAAATCCTCATTGCTAAACGCACTTGTGGGCGAAAAGATAGCCGCAGTGAGCGACAAGCCGCAGACAACAAGAACAAAGATAACAGGTGTTCTCACAAAGGGAGAAACACAGTTCGTTTTCATGGACACACCCGGTATGCACAAGGCTAAAAACAAGCTTTCCGAGCATATGCTCAACGCTGTGAACGAGTCTGTTGCAGGGGTTGACCTTATTATCCTTATGGCTGACTGCACAAAGAAAATATCCGAAAACGAGCGTGAGCTTGTAAAGGGCTTCAAGACAGGCAAGACTAAGGTGATACTTGTGCTGAACAAGATAGATCTTCTTGAAAACAAAGAGGATCTTATCGCAGTGATAGCAGAATATTCAAAGCTTTTTGATTTTATAGATATCGTACCAGTGAGCGTTCTTGAAAAAGACGGTCTCGATATTATTATGGAAGATCTTGAAAAGAACGCTGTAGAAGGTCCGCACTACTTCCCTGACGATAAGTTCACAGACCAGCCTGAAAAGGTCATAATGGCTGAGATAATAAGAGAAAAGGCACTCAATAACCTTAATGACGAAGTTCCTCACGGCATAGCTGTGACTATCGAACAGCTTAACGAGCGTGAAAACAGAAACGGTGAAGCTATACTTGACGTTACCGCTACTATTTACTGTGAGAGAGAGTCACACAAGGGTATACTTATTGGAAAAGGCGGCTCTATGCTTAGAAAGATAGGTCAGGAAGCAAGAGCTGACCTTGAAGATTTCTTCCAGATAAAAGTAAATCTCCAGTGCTGGGTCAAGGTAAAAGAGGGCTGGAGAAACCGTGAGGGCATGATAAAGAATTTCGGTTTGGAATAAAGGCAACATATTTTTCCGCTTATAATGACCGCCAAAAAAGCTGATAATATCAGTAAGGCGGTGAATATCATGACTTTATGGGACAAGTTCTTTGAAAGCGGCAGGATAGAGGATTACCTCACATATGCCGCACACAGAAAAGAGGATACTGACAATGCTGACCTTTATGGGACTGATACTGAGAGAAAATGACAGGGGCGAAACAAGCAAATCCGTCACTGTCCTCACAGCAGAGCGTGGAGTCATAGATATATTTGTTCGTGGCGGCAGGAAAAGCACGAAAAATGCGTCATCAACGCAGCTTTTTGCATACTCTAAGCTGTGCGTTGAGGAAAAGAAAAACGCTAAAGACCAATCAATGTTTTTTCTCAACAGCAGTGAATCAGAGAAGCTTTTTTACAACATCAGGCTCGACCCTAAAAAAACGGCTCTTGCCTCTTACTTTTCTGAGCTTCTCATGTATATACGAACAGAGGAAAGCGGCTGTGACGAGATAATGCGGCTGACGCTGAACACACTTTATTTTCTCGATAAAGGCGACAGGGATAACGAACTTCTCAAATCTATATTTGAGTTTCGTCTGCTGTGCGAAGCAGGATTAAGACCTGCGCTTCTTGGCTGTTCGGTTTGCATGGCGTATGAAGCTGACATTATGCACTTCAATCTGTCAACAGGGGTCTTGGAGTGTGACAAATGCTGTTACAATCCTGACAGCATTTACGATATTGAATTAGACAGGACTATGCTATACATAGTCCGATTTATTGCACTGACGGAATATGAGCGGCTTTTTGCTTTCAAGATAAGCGAAAGATATCAGAAAAAGCTGACCGCTTTTACAGAGCGGTTTGTTAGATATAATCTGAAAGGCAAGTTTCCGTCGCTTGATTTTTACAGACTTTTGTAGGCATTGCGTAGCTTTGCCTATTGTCATATTTTGAGGTATATATAATGGACGAAAGATTTTATGATTCGCTGGAGCTGAACAAAATTCTTGAAATGCTTTCAAAAGAATGCTCCAACGAAAAAACGAAAAAAATGGCTTTGGGGATAAAGCCTTGTTCTGATCTTTACACGGTCAAGAAAGAAACAGGCAAGACCGCCGAAGCACTTGAACTCAGCGTGAGATACGGCACGCCGAATTTTTACAACATAAATGACGTATCAACTTACATCAAAAGAGCCGAAGCAGGCGGTGCGCTTTCTCTTGGAGAACTTATCCAGATAAGACGCTTGCTTGCGCAAACCTATGAGCTTCACCACTGGTATGAGCAGTGTGAGAACAAGGACACTTCCCTTTCATATCTCTTTGAAATGCTCTATCCAAACAAGTATCTGCAGCAGCGACTTGAAACGGCTATCATAGATGACACAAAGCTTTCTGACGACGCAAGTGCGGAGCTGAGAAGCATAAGACAGAAGATAACACGTTCAGGGCTTAAGATAAGAGAGACCCTTGACAAGATGATAAAATCTCCAAACACTCAGAAATATTTGCAGGAGAGCATTGTCACAATGCGTGACGGACGTTTCGTTCTTCCGGTAAAGACTGAGTTCAAGGGCAATGTCAGCGGTCTTGTTCATGACACCTCCGCAACAGGCTCAACGCTTTTTATCGAGCCTATGTCGGTAGTGGAAGCAAACAACGATATCAGAATTTTGCAGGGTCAGGAGCAGGACGAGATTCACAGGATAATCGCTGAATTTTCCATGGAATGTGCCGAAATGAAAGACCAGCTCATTTCAAACTACAATGCGGTAACAGAGCTTAACCTTTATTTCGCAAAGGCAAACCTCGGTGCAAAAATGAGAGCAATGCTCCCTGAGATATCCAATGACGGTGTTATCGTGCTGAACAAGGCACGTCACCCTCTTATCGACCCAAAAAAGGTCGTGCCTATAAACTTCTCTATCGGCACTGACTATCACTCCCTGATAATAACAGGTCCTAACACGGGCGGTAAAACAGTTGTGCTTAAAACTGTGGGTCTGCTCACGCTTATGACAATGTGCGGTCTGCTTATCCCTGCGTCAGACGGAAGCAGGATATCAGTATACAAAAACGTGCTCGTTGATATCGGCGACCAGCAGTCTATAGAAAACAATCTGTCTACCTTCTCTTCTCACATAAGCAGAGTAAAGACCATACTTGACGAAGCGGACAGCGAAAGCCTTGTGCTTCTTGACGAGCTTGGTTCAGGCACTGACCCTGTGGAGGGTGCTGCACTGGCGGTGGCTATAATCGAACGCATAAGGATATTCGGTGCGACCCTTGTTACAACTACACACTATCAGGAGCTTAAAATGTACGCTATCGACACTCCTGACGTTGAGAACGCTTCATGCGAGTTTGACGTGCAGACTTTGCACCCGACATACAGGCTTATCATAGGCTCACCCGGTAAGTCCAACGCTTTTGCTATCTCTGAAAGTCTTGGTATCGACAAGGATATAATCAAGTACGCTGAGTCGCTTATTTCTGAGGATAACAGAAAGTTTGAAACTATCATAGACAACCTTGAACGCACAAGAATGCAGCTTGAAGAAAACAACAGGCTTGCAGAGAAATACCGTGCGGAAAGCGAGGCTCTCAGAAAAGAGCTTGCAGAGCAGAAAGAAAAATTCTACGATCAGAAAGAAGCCGAGCTTGAAAAGGCAAGACGTGAGGCTCAGCAGATCGTAAATCGTGTTCAGCGTGAGTCGCAGGCGCTTGTTGACGAGCTTGACAAGCTGAGAAAAGAGAAAGAAAATCCGAACTTCACTCAGAAAGCTATTGACGCAAGACACAAGCAAAAGTCCACAATGAACAAGCTTTACAGCGAGGCTAACCCTGTTTCTGAGAGCAGGAACGAGGGATATGTGCTGCCAAGGCCGCTGAAAAAGGGCGACAGCGTGCTTATCGTTGACACAAACAGAAAGGGTATCATTATAACGCCCCCTGACAACAGCGGAATGTGCTTCATTCAGGCAGGCATAATGAAAACCAAGATAGATGTAAAGAAGCTTCAGCTTATTGAAAAACAACAGCCGCAAAAGCAGACAAAGAAGCCTGTGAAAAAAGGCGGAGTATCCAAAAGCGGCATTGAGAGCCGTATGACACGAAAGGTATCCACCGAGCTTGATATCAGGGGCTATGCCGCTGACGAGGGCGTTCATGAAATGGAACAGTTTATTTCTGATGCTATCATGTCAGGAGTGACGATGCTCACCATAATCCACGGCAGAGGCACTGGTATTCTCCGTGACGCCATAAGGCGTGCGCTTAAACACCACCCGTCTGTAAAATCATTCAGAAAAGGCGTTTACGGAGAGGGCGAGGACGGCGTAACTATCGTTGAATTAAAGTAAAATAATCACATATCACCGCATTTTGGTATATAATAAGCCAAAGGCGGTGATTTTTTTGAGCGTTCACAAGCGTTCTTTCAAGAACAGAATTTCATACATACTTCTTGCTGTCGTTATTATTCTTGCACTGCTAACGACGGTGTTTTTTGCACAGCTTTCAAGGCACATCAGCGAAATAAGCGAGTTTGAGAGCAAGCAGGCGGCACTTGATGTGATAAATGCGGCCATAAGCAGAGAGCTTGAAAAACTGCCCCAGAGCAGTTATATAAAGATATCTGAAACTGACGGCAGGATAACCTCCATAAACAGCGATACGAACGCTGTGAACAGGCTTCAAAGCAGTGTTTCAAAAGCTGTGAACGAAAGCCTTTCACAGCTTGAGGGTACAAAACTCAGCGTACCAATCGGCACACTTTCAGGAATAAATATCCTCACAGGCAGAGGTTTTGACATACCACTGCGGCTTCATCAGATAGGCGCGGCAAAGACCGAACTTAAAAGCGATTTAACGGAAGCAGGGATAAATCAGACAAAATATAGCCTCTATCTCACTGTGACCATAGAAATGACAGCCATTCTTCCTGCACACTCTACGGATATCGTGGTGAGCTATGACTATCCCGTTAGCGAAACTGTTATCGTAGGGGAGATACCTGATATGTACTTAGACAAGGGAAAAGGCTGATTTTTTCGCAGTTTATAGAAAAAAGGCTTGTATTTCACCAGTAATTATGGTATAATATAAAGGGCAATACCGCATAAGGCACGCCTAACGGCTTTGCACGCAATCTGCTTGCAGATTTTCCGTTATCTCGCACAGAAACTCCTTGAAATACGAAAGTATTCCTACATCGTTTCTATACAAGCTAACGAAAAATCCGGCTACGCATCTTGCGTACAATCCTTATGTGGTATTGCCCTGCGTATGATATGCCGTAAAAAGTTGGCAGAAATGGAGTTGTGTTATTTTGAACGAACAGGAAGCTAAAAAACGTATAGACGAGCTTGTGAAGCTTTTGAATTATCACTCTCAGCTTTACTATGTTGAGGACAGGAACGAGATCACAGACTATGAATACGATATGCTCCAGCAGGAACTAAAGGGCCTTGAGGAGCAGTTTCCGCAGTTTATCAGAAGCGACTCCCCTACTCAGCGTGTAGGCGGCAAGGCGATATCAATATTTGAGAAAGTCACACATCGTGTGCAAATGGGTTCTTTGCAGGACGTTTTTTCATTTGAACAGGTGAGAAGCTTTATTGAGACAGTTCAGCAGACTGTGGATAAGCCGCAGTTTGTAGTTGAACCTAAAATAGACGGACTTTCTGTGTCACTGGAATATCATAATGGAGAGCTTGTAATAGGTTCTACCCGTGGTGACGGATTTGTGGGCGAGGACGTTACTTCTAATCTGAAAACTGTAAAGTCCATTCCTATAAAAATAAACGAGGAACTGCCTTTGATAGAAGTCAGAGGTGAAACATATATGCCGAGAAATGTTTTTCTGAAGCTTGTTAAAGAGCAGGAGGATAATGACGAGCAGCCTTTCAAAAACCCAAGAAATGCCGCCGCAGGTTCTCTTAGACAGAAAGACCCTAAGATAGCTGCAAAAAGAAAGCTTGATATCTTTGTGTTCAATGTTCAGCAGATAGAGGGCAAGGAGCTTACTTCTCACAAGGAGTCTCTTGACTATCTGAAAACACTGGGATTCAAGACTATCCCTGATTACAAGCGCGTGTCTACTGCTGATGAGGTCATAGGCTGCATAAAGGCTATCGGAGAAAAGCGTTTTGACCTGCCGTTCGATATTGACGGCGTTGTTATAAAGGTCGATGATTTCAGACAGCGTGAGATACTTGGTGCAACTGCAAAAGTGCCTAAGTGGGCTGTGGCTTATAAATTTCCGCCTGAGGAAAAGACCTCAAAGCTGCTTGATATAGAGCTTAACGTGGGCAGAACTGGTGCTATAACACCTGTGGCCGTGTTTGAGCCTGTTTTTCTTGCAGGCACGAGCGTTTCAAGGGCAACCCTACACAATCAGGATTTTATAAGAGAGAAAAACATTTCCGTGGGGGATATCATCAAGGTGCGCAAAGCAGGAGATATAATCCCTGAGGTGCTGGGCTCTGTGGAAAAGCATGGCGACGGAGTTTTCACGCTCCCTGAGTGCTGTCCTGTATGCGGAACAAAGCTTGTAAAGTCCGAGGATGAAGCGGCGGTAAGGTGTCCGAACGTTGAATGTCCTGCGCAGATATTCAGAAGCATCGTTCACTTTGCTTCAAAGGGCGCAATGAACATTGACGGTCTTGGTCCGCAGATAGTTCACACCCTTCTTGACAATAAGCTTGTTACCTCTGTGGCTGACCTTTACACCCTGAGTGAAAACAAGCTTTTACAGCTTGACAACTTCAAGGAAAAATCAGTGAACAATCTGCTTAGTGCTATAGAAAAGTCAAAGTCCAATTCTTTGGACAGATTGGTTTTTGGTCTGGGCATAAGAAATATCGGACAGGCTTCTGCGAAGCTTCTGTGCGACAAGTTCGGCGACCTAGACAACATCATGAACGCTTCCGCTGAGCAGATATCCGAGATAGACGGCTTTGGCGGCGTAATGGCGCAAAGCGTTTACAACGCTTTCCATGAAGAGCATATGATAGAGCTTATCCAAAGGCTCAAAGAATGTGGGATAAACACAAAGTATGAGAAGATACAGATAGACGACCGCTTTGCAGGAAAGACTTTCGTACTCACAGGCACTTTGCCGACACTTAAAAGAAGCGAAGCAAAAGCACTCATTGAGAAATACGGTGGCAAGGCAAGCGGTTCGGTGTCCAAAAAAACGGACTATGTTCTTGCAGGTGAGGAAGCAGGAAGCAAGCTTGATAAAGCTCAGCAGCTCGGTATCAAGATAATCACCGAAGAACAGTTCAAGGATATGATAAAATAAGATAATATCTCTTTATATAAATAAAACAGGAGGAATGTAAAATGAACATTGACATTAAACACATTGCCAAGCTGGCAAGACTTCGCATCGAAGACGATCAGCTTGATAAGTTTGAGTCAGAAATGGAAAACATCGTGGGAATGGTTGAAAAGCTCCCCGACATTCAGGACGAAATGACCCTTGACCCTGACAACCCGATGATACTCAGAAAAGACGTGGCTGTTCAGGATAAATTCACAAGACAGGAGCTTATGCAGAACGCTCCTCAGGTAAAGGCAGGCTGTCTTGTCGTGCCTAAAACAGTAGAGTAAGGAGTGTTATAATTGGAACTTTTTGAAAGAAATGCCTGCGACTTGTCAGAAATGATAAAGAACAAGGAAATAAGCTCCGCAGAGCTTACAAAGTCTGTTTTTGACAGAATAAAAGCAGTTGAGGGCAGTGTAGACGCTTATCTGACACTTGACGAAGAAAACGCTATGAAAAAAGCCGCTGAGATAGATGAAAAGCTTGCAAATGGCGAAGAGCTTTCACCTTTGGCTGGTATACCTGTTGGTATCAAGGACAATATCTCAACAAAGGGTCTGAGAACAACTTGTGCGTCAAAAATGCTTGGAAACTATGTTCCGCCTTTCAATGCAACTGTAATGAACAAGCTTGACGATATCGTTGTAACAGGCAAGCTCAACATGGACGAGTTCGCTATGGGTTCATCAACCGAGAACTCACATTTTAAGCCTACTAAAAACCCATTTGATACAGAGAGGATACCTGGCGGTTCATCAGGCGGATCTGCTGCCGCTGTTGCAGCAAGAGAGGCTATCGTTACTCTTGGTTCTGACACAGGCGGATCTATCAGACAGCCTGCTTCATACTGCGGCGTTGTAGGTCTGAAGCCTACATACGGCAGCGTTTCAAGATACGGTCTTGTTGCTTTCGCTTCATCACTGGATCAGATCGGACCTCTCGGCAAGTGCGTAAAGGACGTTGCTATGGTACAGTCCGCTATCGTTGGTCATGACAAGTATGACGCTACTTCTTCCTATAGAGAGTATCCTGATTTTGCGGCTGACCTCAAGGCCGACGTAAAGGGTCTGAGGATTGGTATACCAAAAGAGTATTTCAGCGAGGGTATCGACCCATTCGTTAAGCAGTCTGTAATGAACGCTGTGAAAGAGCTTGAAAAGCAGGGCGCAACTGTAAAGGAGATTTCTCTGCCGTCTACAGATTATGCACTTTCATCATACTACATCATTTCTTCTGCAGAAGCTTCATCAAACCTTGCAAGATTTGACGGTGTAAGATACGGCTTCAGAGCCGAAGAATATGACGGACTTGTTGATATGTACGAGAGAACACGTTCAGAGGGCTTCGGCGACGAAGTAAAGAGAAGAATAATGCTCGGCACATTCGTGCTTTCATCAGGATTCTATGACGCTTACTACAAGAAAGCAAAGCTCGTTCAGAAGAGAATAATGCAGGAGTTCGCATCTCAGTTCGCTGACGTTGATGTTATCGCTACTCCTACAGTTCCGTCAACAGCATTCAAGATCGGTGAAAACACTGACGATCCCCTTAAAATGTACGCAAACGATGTCTGCACTGTTACAGTGAACATTGCAGGTCTGCCTGCAATAAGCATTCCTTGTGCATATGACGACAAGGGTCTGCCTGTTGGTATGCAGCTTATCGGCGGAAAGTTTACAGAGCAGCGTCTGCTTAACACAGCTTATGCTTATGAGCAGCTTGTTGGCGGATTCAAAATGCCTGAGCTTTAAGGAAAGGGGTCACAAAAATGGTAAAAGGCTACGAAGTTGTAATCGGTCTTGAAACTCATGCTGAGCTTAATACCGAGTCTAAAATATACTGCGACTGCAAGAACCAGTTTGGTCTTGAAGTCAATTCACAGGTTTGCCCTATCTGCATGGGTATGCCTGGCACACTGCCTACTCTTAACGAAAAGGTAGTTGACTATGCAATAAGAATGGGTCACGCACTCAACTGCGAGATAAACCGTGTCTGCAAGCAGGACAGAAAGAACTATTTCTACCCTGACCTGCCAAAGGCTTATCAGATATCACAGGCAGAAGTTCCTCTCTGCGGCAAGGGTTATGTTGATATCCTTGTTGACGGCGAGGAAAGAAGAATAGGTATCACAAGAATACACATCGAGGAGGACGCAGGTAAGCTTCTCCACTCTGACAAGTTCCATGGTGTATCACTTGTTGACCTTAACCGCTGCGGTGTTCCGCTTATCGAGATAGTTTCTGAGCCTGATATGCGTTCCTCACAGGAAGCAAAGGTTTATCTTGAAACACTGAAATCTATCCTACAGTATCTTGGCATATGCGACTGTAAAATGCAGGAAGGCTCTATCAGATGTGATGTAAACGTATCTGTTCACAAGCCTTGCGAGCCATTCGGCACACGTTCTGAGATGAAGAACGTAAACAGCTTCTCTGCCGCTGTAAGAGGTATCGACTACGAGGTAGAAAGACAGATAGCTGTTCTTGAAGCAGGCGGAAAGGTCGAGCAGGAAACTCGCCGTTGGGACGACGAAAAGGGAATGAGCATTCCAATGCGTTCAAAAGAAGACGCACAGGATTATCGTTACTTCCCTGAGCCGGACCTGCTCACTATCGTTGTTGAGCAGGAGCATGTTGACGAGCTTAAAAAGAGTATCCCAGAGCTTCCAAACGTAAAGATACTCAGATATGTAAAGAAGTTCGGTCTGAACATAAAGGACGCAACGTTTATAGCAGAGTCTGTTTCCCTTGCAAAGCTTTTTGACGATTGCATGGCAAAGGACAAGTTCCCTGCAAAGTGCTATACAACATGGATTCTTGGCGACCTTGTTAAGTACATGAACGCAACAGGCAAGACTCTCGAAGATACAAAGCTCACTGCTGACAATCTTACTGAACTCGTCGCTGCTATCGAGGCAAAGACCATTTCCAACGCTGGCGGAAAGAAAGTTTTTGCAGTTCTTCTCGAGGAGGACAAAAAGGTAAGCGACATTATCGAGGAGCAGGGTCTTGCACAGGTCTCTGATGACAGCGCACTTGAAAAGATCGCTGACGAAGTTCTTGCCGCAAACGAAAAGTCTGTAAATGACTACAAGGGCGGAAAGACAAATGCTCTGGGCTATCTGGTAGGTCAGTGCATGAAGGCTTCAAAGGGCAAGGCTAACCCTGGAAAAATGAAAGAGATAATTCTTGCAAAGCTTGGCTGAGCACAGAAAAATCTGATATAACGAAAGAGGATCGCATTTGCGGTCCTCTTTTTTGTACTCATATAAGTTTTCCGTAACAAAACTCGCCATCTGACGAGGTTATCTCTATCTTTAAAAGCTGTCGCCTTAAGGAAACTTCTTCGCTCGTCCTCGGTATTTTCACCGTCACATAATTTGGCGCATGACCCTGATGCCACTGAGGGCTTGTTTCCTTTTCAAACAAAACCTCCTGCACTGTGCCCACAAGACTTTTGAGATACAAAGCCTTTGTTTCGTTGCATACATCTGCCATTTGAGCCGCACGATTGTGCTTGGTCTTGCGGTCGAGCTGACCTTTCATTTTGTCGGCAACAGTGGTAGGTCTGCGTGAATACGGGAAAATATGCGTTTCTGCAAAAGATATCTTCTTTGCAAATGCCAGCGACTTTTCAAATTCCTCGTCAGTTTCCTGTGGAAAGCCCACCATTATGTCGGTGGTTATAGCGCAGTTTGGAAAATGCCTGCGAAGCTTCTCGCAAAGTTCAGCATACTCCGCCGTATCATAATGGCGGTTCATGCGCTTCAAAGTTTCGTCACAGCCGCTTTGCAGGGAAAGATGAAAATGCGGACAGAGTTTTTCAAGCTTTGACATTCTCAGGATATCTTCATCTGAAATAAGTTCAGGCTCAACAGAGCCGATACGCACTCTGTAATCGCCATCACAGCCGCAGGCGGCTTCAACAGCGTCAATGAGCCGTGTGCCGTTTTTGAAGTCTCTGCCGTAACAGCAAAGATTTATGCCCGTGAGGATTATCTCCTTGTGACCTGAGTCAACGAGCTGCTGAACTTCGGGAGCGATATCCTCCAAAGGTTTTGAGCAGATGTGTCCTCTCGCAGTGGGGATAATACAGTAGGTGCAATACTGATCACAGCCGTCTTGAATTTTGATATACGCACGAGTTTTTTGGTCAGCACCTGAGTTTGTCATTTTCTCAAAAGCCTTTCCCCTCTCACGAGGAATTATCCTGATAATACGCTCGCCACTTGTGATATACCTTTTTATAAGGGCAGGTATCTCCTTTTTTGCACCTGTGCCAACTATGATACCGCACTCGTCAAGAGCAGAAGCTTCCTTTTCAAAAGCCTGCGGAAAACAGCCTGCCAAAACTATCAGACACTCAGGATTAGCTTTTTTTATCTTGTGGATAAGCTGTCGGCATTTTGAGTCCGACTGAGCGGTAACAGTGCAGGTATTTACAACACAGACCTCTGCATCAGCATAATCCTCAGTGACCTCATACCCCTCGGACAGCATTGCTTCCTTTATATTTTCTGTTTCATATTGGTTTACCTTGCAGCCGAATGTATAGAAAAAGGCTTTCATATTTGATTTCCTTTCAGTAGCCAAATGTTTATAATGCACAATAAATCGCAATAATATATGTGCATATTGCATAAATCTAAACTTTGATTTTTATCACTCTTGACTATTGTACCATATTTTAATTTTTTTTGCAAATATCCATTGACAAATCAGAAAAATCGTTTATAATATAAATTGTAGAGAAAAGATCTACAGAATTTATGTGGGAATCAAGATCGGATATACCGATCATTCTGAAGGAGGAATATTTATGACAAAGGTAAAAATCATGCTCGATTCCATTGCAGCGGTAAAGAAGTTTGTAAGTGTAGTTTCTATGTACGACTTTGATGTGGATCTTGCGTCAGGAAGATATGCAGTTGACGCTAAGTCAATTATGGGTATTTTCAGCCTTGACCTTTCAAATCCTATCCAGCTCGTAGCACACACAGACGACGCTACTAAATTCCTTGACGAGATCAAAGAATTTATTGTTGACTAAACTTTGATATCACGAAAGCACTGAGTTTTAAAAGCTCAGTGCTTTTTTTGTCGCAAAATTTAAACGATTTCGCATTTTTGCAAAATCTCATCATATAGTTTAATATATTTACGAATATACACTTTCTACTTTTGTTGTATTTTCACTCAAAACGCATATAAAACGTTTGAGATTTTCGTAATAAGAAAACTTTTAGCTGATTTGTTATAGCTTTTATATAAGTTCCACATTAACTAAAACGTTTTAATATGATTAATTATCCAAATTTTATATAATAAATTAACATGAAATAAGTAAAATTCATATTAATATCTTTGCATATAATATTTTACACAATGTCTGTTTACTATTTGTTCACACAGACATATAATTATATATGGATTAAGATATGTGACATATAAGTATAGAACTGCTGTTGCTAATGTAAAAAGAAACGAAAATCTCAGAAATTTTCGGTTCTTTTTACTTTTTCAGAGGTTATTATTGCGAAAGGAGGATATGCCTTAGGGCATAATCACGAACATGATCAAAGCTTATATCAGGATAAACGATCTTAATGACATCAAGACTTTGCATGAAGCGGCTTTAAGCTGCAAATACGATCTGGTGGTGCAGTCAGGAACAAAAATACTCAATCCAAAATCACTTATGGGTATTTTCGGTCTTGGCACAAAGAAAACTGTATCGCTGGTAGCTAAATATGACGACAAGCTTGATTTTCTCGAAAAATTCGGTGATCTGATCTCAACTTAGATCATTCCTTATAAAAGCGTTCTGCTGCTGCGGAGCGCTTTTTCTTTTGCACTTGTAATCGCAAAGGCTATGTGTTATAATAGTACAAAAAAGACAAGGAGATAACTAATGAGCGTAAAAATAATATTGCTTGCACTGGAAACTTTGCTGTTGTTTCTGTTTCTTGTACCATTACCTGTTATATGCTCGGGCAACCTGCTTGGCATCATCGTTTCGGTGATACTAATGCTCATAACAGCAAACTGGACAAAATTCTGCGGTATTATATCAAAAATATGGGGACATGGCGCAGGTAAATTCGGGCTTATCTTTATAAGCACATTGATACTTGCTGGGATAATATATGTGGGTATTCTTTCCATACTTATGTACAAAGCACAGGAAAACCGTCCTGAAAAAGCCAATGTTATAGTTGTGCTTGGCTGTCAGGTAAAAGGCGAACGCCCCTCACGAATGTTACGCAGACGACTTGACGCTGCAATTACGGCTATGAACGACAATCCCGATACGCTTTGTATAGTTTCAGGCGGCAAGGGTGATGATGAGAAAATAAGCGAAGCTTTAGCAATGAAAAATTACCTTCTTGAAAAAGGCATGGACAGCGACAGGATAATAATGGAGGACAAGTCCACTTCAACTTACGAAAATATCCAAAACTCTCTCAAGATACTCGATGAACTCGGCATGAGCCATGATATGGCTATCGTCACAGACGGCTTTCATCAATACCGTGCAAGCCTTATCGCAAAGGCTCAGGGGGTAGAGAATGTCACCGCTTATTCAGCCTACACCGAGCCACGATACCTGTTCACATATTGGGTGAGAGAGTGGCTTGGGCTAACGCACTTTTTCATGCTGGGCAGCTAACTAAATTTCACGAAAATTTGCACAAAAAGCTATTGAAAACAGCACAAAGGTATGCTAGAATAAAGTCATAAATAAATGAAAATCGGAGGTTGAAACATGAAAAATATACCAGAAGTAAAACTTGGCATCGTTGCAGTTTCAAGAGATTGCTTCCCTATGTCGCTTTCAGAATCAAGACGTATCAAGGTCTGTCAGGAGTACAAAAAGGCTTACGGAGATATCTACGAATGTCCTACAGTTGTGGAGAACGAGAATGATATGCTCAAAGCTCTCGGCGAGGTGAATGCGGCAGGCTGCAACGCACTTGTTGTATATCTTGGAAACTTCGGACCTGAGTCCTCAGAAACACTTCTAGCAAAGAAGTTTGACGGCCCTGTTATGTTCGTTGCAGCTGCTGAAGAACCATGCGGTGATGCACTTATCGACAACAGAGGCGACGCATACTGCGGAATGCTCAACGCAAGCTATAACCTTGCACTGAGAAACATCAAGGCTTATATCCCTGAGTACCCTGTTGGTACACCTGACGAGTGCGCAAAGATGATAAGCGAGTTCGTTCCAGTTGCAAGGGCTATCCTCGGTCTTAAGGATCTGAAGATAATCTCATTCGGACCGCGCCCACAGGACTTTCTTGCCTGCAACGCACCTATCAGACAGCTCTACAATATGGGTATCGAGATAGAAGAAAACTCAGAGCTTGACCTTTTCGAGTCATTCAACGCCCATGCCGGCGACGAGAGAATATCTGCTGTTGTGGCTGACATGGAAGCAGAGCTTGGCAAGGGCAATAAAATGGCAGGCATCCTTCCAAGACTTGCTCAGTATGAGCTTACTCTTCTTGACTGGGCAGAAGCTCACAAAGGCTCAAGAAAATATGTTGTATTTGCAAACAAGTGCTGGCCTGCATTCCAGACGCAGTTTGGCTTCGTTCCTTGCTATGTTAATTCAAGACTTACAAAGATAGGCATTCCTGTTGCCTGCGAAGTAGATATCTACGGTGCTGTCAGCGAATACATAGGCGTTTGTGTATCGCAGAAGCCTGTTACGCTCCTTGACATCAACAACACTGTTCCTGCGGACATATACAATGATGATATCGCAGGAAAGTTCCCTTACACACATAAGGATACATTCATGGGCTTCCACTGCGGAAACACAGCTTCATGCCTTGTAAAAGAGCCTGAGATGAAGTTCCAGCGTATCATGAAGAGAAATCTTGAGCCAGACAGCGAGCCTAATATTTCAAGAGGTACTCTCGAGGGCGATATCGTTGACGGAAATATAACATTCTTCCGCTTCCAGTCAACGGCTGACGCACAGCTCAAAGGATATATTGCAGAGGGCGAAGTTCTTCCTGTGGCAACACGTTCATTCGGCTCTATCGGTATTTTCGCTATCAACGAAATGGGCAGATTTTACCGCCATGTTCTCGTTCAGAAGAACTATCCTCACCACGGTGCTGTTGCTTTTGGTCACTATGGAAAGGCACTCCACAGCGTTATGACATATCTTGGCATGACAGACATAGGCTTCAATCAGCCAAAGGGTATGCTTTATCCAACAGAAAATCCGTTTGCAGATTAATATTTTAGGGATACCGCACTGTAATGGTGCGGTATTTCTGCTTTTATGAACTAAAAAAATCAACAAGTGAGCCAACGCTTATTCACACATAATTATATGCCCTGCCGAATAATAAGAATATTATTGACAAATATGCGAAAAATGTAGTATAATAGAAGTAACTATTATAAGGAGATGTAGCCATGTCTGTTTACCGTATTTATGTAGAAAAAAAGCCTGAATTTGCAGTTGAAGCAAATTCACTTATCGGCGGAATAAAGTCAGCTCTGGGACTTGAAAACCTTACAGGTCTGAGAGTTATAAACCGCTATGACGCAGAGGGTCTTTCAAGAGAGGATTTTGACCTTGCAGCACCAGTCGTTTTCTCTGAGCCTGCTGTTGATGTTACTTACGATCATCTGCCTGCTGTAAAAGCTGACGAGTTTGTTTTTGCAGTTGAGTATCTGCCGGGTCAGTTCGATCAGAGAGCTGATTCCTGCGCACAGTGTATCTCACTTCTCACTGGAGGAAAAAGACCTACTATCAAGTCAGCGAGAATTTATATCGTTTCTGGCAAACTCACAGAAGCAGAGCTTGACCAGATCAAGCACTATATGATAAACCCTGTTGAGTCAAGAGAAGCTTCCCTTGACTGCTTCGATACACTCGATATCAAGTATACTATCCCTACCACAGTTAAGACTGTTGAGGGCTTTATCTATTCAACAGACGATGACCTGAGATTCATGCTCACAGACTTGGGTCTTGCAATGGACTTTGACGATATCAAGTTCTGTCAGGATTATTTCAAGAACGTTGAAAAGAGAAATCCTACTATCACTGAGATAAGAATGATAGACACATATTGGTCTGATCACTGCCGTCATACTACATTCTCCACTATCGTCGATAACGTTTCTATCGACTCAGACTACATAGCTGCTACCTTTGCAGACTATATCAACACAAGAAAAGACCTTTACGCAGGCAGAACTGACAAGCCTGTTACACTTATGGATCTTGCTTGTATCGGCGCAAAGCAGCTTAAAAAGGCTGGTCTGCTCAAAGACCTTGACGAGAGTGAGGAGATAAACGCTTGCTCTGTTAAGATAACTGTTGACGTTGACGGCAATCCTGAGGACTGGCTGCTCATGTTCAAAAACGAAACACACAACCACCCTACAGAGATCGAGCCTTTCGGCGGTGCGGCAACTTGTCTTGGTGGCGCTATCAGAGATCCGCTGTCAGGACGTTCATATGTATATCAGGCAATGAGAGTAACAGGTGCAGGCAATCCGCTGGTTCCTGTTGAGGACACTATCACAGGTAAGCTTCCGCAGAGAAAGATAGTTGTAGGTGCGGCAAACGGTTATTCTTCATACGGCAACCAGATAGGTCTTGCTACCGGTCACGTTCACGAGATATATCACCCGGGCTATGTTGCGAAGAGAATGGAGATAGGTGCTGTAGTCGGTGCTGCTCCTGCCGAGAACGTAAGACGTGAAAGACCTGAGCCTGAGGATATCGTTATCCTCCTTGGCGGAAGAACAGGACGTGACGGCTGCGGCGGAGCAACAGGCTCTTCAAAATCACACAACCTCCACTCACTTGAAAACTGCGGAGCTGAGGTACAGAAGGGTAACGCACCTGAGGAAAGAAAGCTTCAGCGTTTGTTCAGAAACCCTGAAGTTACTTCAATGATAAAGCGTTGTAACGACTTCGGCGCAGGCGGAGTTTCCGTTGCTATCGGCGAGCTTGCTGACGGACTTTCTATCAACCTTGACGCTGTTACAAAGAAGTATGACGGTCTTGACGGCACTGAGCTTGCTATCTCTGAGTCACAGGAGAGAATGGCTGTTGTTATCGCAAAGAGCGACCTTGAAAAGTTCATGGCTGAGGCTGCAAAGGAAAACCTTGAAGCAACAATGGTGGCAAGAGTAACTGCTGAGCCAAGACTTAAAATGAACTGGTGCGGCAACACTATCGTTGACCTTACAAGAGAGTTCCTTAACTCAAACGGAGCTGAAAAGCACACAGATATTTCTATCCCTGCTCCTGTTTTCGCAGCAGAGAGCAACGATGCTGACACTGCTGACCGCTGGGAGTCTATGATATCAAACCTCAACATCTGCTCACAGAAGGGCCTTATTGAGAGATTTGACTCAACAATCGGTGCAAACACAGTTCTTATGCCATTTGGCGGTAAATATCAGAACACACCTACACAGGCAATGGCTGCAAAGCTCCCTGTTCTTCACGGCAATACAAAGACAACGTCCATTATGGGCTGGGGCTATGACCCATATCTCTCATCTGTAAGCCCATACCACGGCGCAATGAGCGCAGTAGTTGAATCTATCGCAAAGGTCATCGCAACAGGCGGTACATATGAGAAGTGCTGGCTCACATTCCAGGAGTATTTCGAGAGAACACAGAACGATCCTGAGCGTTGGGGCAAGCCTATGTCTGCTCTCCTTGGTGCATACAAGGCACAGATAGAGCTGGGATGCGGTTCTATCGGCGGTAAGGACTCAATGTCAGGTACATTCGAGGAAATAGACGTTCCACCTACACTTGTTTCATTCACTGTATCAGTAACAGACGCAGACAAGGTAGTTTCACAGGAGTTCAAGAAGGCCGGCTCTAAGGTAATTCTTATCAAGCCTGAGTATGATGACAACAAGCTTGTGAACTTCGATTCACTTAAGGCAGTATTTGAAAAGGTAGAAAAGCTTATCGCTGAGGGCAAGGTGCTTTCATGCTGGGCTGTATCCTACGGCGGTGTATCTGAGGCTGTTGCAAAAATGGCATTTGGTAACAAGATAGGCTTTAAGTTCACAGACAAGCTCACAGCAGAAGAGCTTTACAGAGCTTGCTATGGCGCATTTGTTATCGAGCTTGCAGAGGGCGTTGACACTGACGAGAGAGTTATCGGTGAAACAACAGAAAGCTACGAGATAAAGTCAGACAATTACACAATAAGCCTTGACAAGCTCCAGACACTTTGGGAGGGCAAGCTTGAACCTGTATATCCTGTTCATGTGAAAGAGCCTGCCGAAAAGCCTGAAAAGTACAGCTACAAGGCAGACAAGAGAGTTGCACCTGCTATCAAGGTGGCAAAGCCAAAGGTACTTATCCCTGTATTCCCTGGCACAAACTGCGAGTACGATACAGCAAGAGCCTTTGAAAAGGCAGGCGCTGAGGCTGACATCTTCGTTGTAAGAAACCTCACAGAACAGGCTATCAAGGAGTCAGTTGACGCAATGGAGAAGAAGATAAAAGAGTCACAGATAGTAATGCTCCCAGGCGGATTCAGCGGTGGCGACGAGCCTGACGGCTCAGGCAAGTTCATAGTATCATTCCTGAGAAACCCAAGGCTTACAGACGCTATCCATGACCTGCTGAAAAATCGTGACGGTCTTATGCTTGGTATCTGCAACGGCTTCCAGGCACTTATCAAGCTTGGTCTTGTACCATATGGTGAGATAAGAGATATGAGAGACGACTCCCCTACACTGACATTCAACACCATTGCAAGACACCAGTCTAAAATGGTAAACACAAGGATCGCTTCCAACAAGTCACCATGGCTTGCAGGCTGTGAGGTAGGCGATATCCACAGCGTGGCTATCTCACACGGTGAGGGACGTTTCGTTGCAACAGCAGAGGAAATCGCACAGCTTGCTGCAAACGGACAGATCGCCACACAGTATGTTGACTTTGACGGAGAACCTACATTTGACATTCATTGCAACCCTAACACATCATTCCAGGCTATCGAGGGTATCACCTCACCTGACGGACGTGTTCTTGGTAAAATGGGTCACTCAGAGCGTAAGGGCTACTGCGTATCAAAGAACGTTCCTGGTGAAAAGGATCAGAAGATATTTGAAAGCGGCGTAGCTTACTTCAAGTAAAAAACAAAAATACAAGGGCGGAGCTTTTCCGCCCTTTGTTTATATGAGGGCAAAGATATGCTGAAATACATTATAATATATCTTTCCGCAATGGGCCTTTTGACGTTCATACTTTTTGGTGCAGATAAGCACAAGGCAAGAGCACACAAATGGCGGATACCTGAGAAAACGCTCCTTGGTCTGAGCCTGCTTGGCGGCTTTGCAGGAGGATTTCTGGGCATGGAATTTTTCCGTCACAAAACAAAACACTGGTATTTTTATATGGTGATGATAATTTCTCTTGCACTATGGGCATTTATCATATACAAGGTCATTGCAGAATAGAATAAGTTCTTTAGGTAGTCGATTATAACGGCTACCTAATTTTTACCAATTCTCGTAAAAAACATATAAAGCAGCGTAAACTTATTGGCGAAAAATAAAGTTAATCCTGTATAATAAAACTTGACACATACAAAACAGTGCATAGTATTATACCACAAAAAAGACTACTTTCTATCCTTTTTTCGGGGTAGAAAGCAGTCTTTTTTCATTGTGCGTTTTTTACAGCGGCTTCAGTAAGTTCAGTTTTCGTGAAGATATAGTTTTTGCCGTCATTAGGAGTGATATACACCGTGATAGTTCCCAGCTTGCAATTTTCACTGATAGCACCACCAGTAATACCGAAGTTCATCGTGTCAGATGGAGCGGCTGAGCCTTCATCCAAATTCTTTATAGTGTCAAGCTCAAGTTTGTCAGTTGAGGTGCCGTCTTTAGTGAAACTGCCCTCAATATCACCCTCTGAAGCAAAATTAAACTTCGCCATAATGCCCACATTAGAGTGATTTGTAACTGCAATAGCCTTTGTATCACTGGTCCATTTGCCGTCTGCCTGATCGACCTGATGTGTTTCAGGGTTCCAAGTCTTTTCGCCCTCGGTGTAATTGAATGTCATATCTTTCTAAGTAATGTCGGCGGATATAGTTACAGGAGATTCCGCACCTGCCTTATATTTGCCCTGCGCGTCGGCAGTGGTGTCCGCAAAGGCAGGGACCGCCATAGTGGCTGTCATTGCCAGCGACAGTATGGATATAATAACTTTTTTCATTTTTCTGCCCTCCTTATTCCGCTGTAACGGTGTAAATGCCGTTCTCATCAGGTCCGCTGACGGTGCATCCCTCTGCTAGTTGAATACCGCCATATCTGCCTGTTTCATATTCATCCGGCTTAAAGTTGTATGTACCCACGCCGCAGATGATCTTTGCCTTTTCTCTATAAACACTATCAAAGGAGAATTTGCCTATCCGAATATCACCCGACAGTTTTAAGGTCGGCGTACCGGTAGCAACCATGGGAACTTTAAGCGTCCCTAACGTAAAGTCGCCGGAAATGGTGACATCTTTCTTAACTTTCATTGTTCCGGTAATATTATTGACTCCCTCAAATTTCCAAATGCCACCATAGCTGGTAAAGCAATCTTTCGTGATGACACAATCTCTCAGGGTCACGTCTGAGTAATTATTATTGTCGCACAACTCATCCAGAGTACAATTGTCAACGATCAGATGTTGTTCAGCTCTTCCATTCATCTGCACATAACAACTGATAGTACCGTTGCGCAGCGTCAACGTTTCGTTGCCATCATTTGAGAGTGAAATAGATTCGACGCTCAGCGTCTTTCTGTTCAGATCAAACTCCAGATCCTTTCCTGACGAAAGCGTCAGCATCTCGTATGCTCCGTTAAGATCGCTGTTTAGCTTTGCCTTGCCACCATTTTCAAATACGCCGCGCAGATCCTCCAAATTTTTCACCATAGTGATGTCTGAGGTATCTGAGGTGATCTTTACTGTAATAGTTCCGATCTTCTGATCTTTTGTGATCGCACCTCCGGAAATGCCAAAAGCAGTTGTGTCTGTTGGGGCGTTTTCAATTGTTGTATTCTCTGCAGAAGCAAGATCAAACTCGGTCTTGTCAAAGCTGCCATTCAGCCCATCCACAACGGCTGCGTAAGGAGCTTGGGCTAGACGTTCCGTCGCCTAAGGAGGAATTCGACCCGCCGTTGGGTCTCTACGAAAAGTGCAGTATTATGGACGAAATGCCTCTGGCTTACTGCGTTATCGAGCTTGTATTCGATGAGGATGGTCACGGCGTTGACTTTATTTTCCGCTACTGCAACAAGGAGATGGCGGTAGTTGAGGGTGTGCCCGTGGAAGAAATGCTGAATCGGTCTTTTTATGAAGTATTTCGCAACGGAGACCGAAAATGGCTGGTATCTTACGCAGATGTAGCACTCAACGGCACAAAGCACGCGCTGAAGGATTTTAGCCCTGAGATTGGAAAAGACCTCACCATATATTGCTATCAGCCCAAACCCGGTTTCTGTGCCTGCGTCCTGTTGCCAGAATAAATGCACAACCTAAAATGACATTTCGTTAAAAAGCATAATGTAAAAAAGGCTCTGATAAGACCAATTTTAGGTCATCTCAGAGCCTTTAATCGTTAAATGAGACACAGGTTCGATAGATACTTTTTTAGCAAGTTCTTCAAGATAATCAAGCGTAAGTTCACTTTCTGATTTTGAATTGAGCTCATCTAATGCTTCCAATAACGTCAACATTACAATACACCTCCTTACTCATAGCCATATATTACCTTGGTCTGTCCACTTTCTTCGCCAGGCCATCCGGATATGTTGTAAGCTTTGAACGCGTCAGTTAACAAAATTTGAAGGTGTTCTTTATCGTTTAGCAATCCTTTCGGGAAATCAATACGTGTTATTTTCCAACAAACTTGTTGTTCATGAATACTCTTTATTGCTTGAACAGGTATCGGATTTGATTTATACATAAAGATAAATTCCTCTATATCATTATTCGTGTCATGATGGTTATAGCAATGTGCTAACCATGTTTCAGAATTTTTGTCAATAGTTAAGTACAGGGGCATGATACCTTCTGTCGTGTCCCTAAAGCTCCCGTATGGGTTCTTAATCTTTTTCTTAGCCAGTTCCTCTCTTTGCGTTGGAGTCAGCTTTTCATTAACAAATGCCATAGTCTAAACCTCACAATAATAAAAGTATTTAAGGGTATTTTAAAGAGAACCCTTATGAAAGCTCTTGCTGCGCTTGTATAGTAAATACAATGAATGAAACGTAAGCACTCAGAATCTCTTCCTAATGAATTATATAGATTATTTAATTGTTTGGTTTGGATTCCATTTATTGAATTCGTGTTGCCGATTTCTTCTATATTAGGGTTAACATTCGGATTTGGTTTTAATTATAGCTTCATCAATTTCGGCACTTGGTGCAACCCAAACAACAGTATCATCTCCAACAGGACGTCCCAATGTAACATCTTTGCCTGAAATATAGTCTTCATAACCTTTTTCAGATATTAAATAAGATGCACCTTTACTAAATATTTCGTCTATATTCATAATATACTCACCCCATAATTTTTAGTTGCAATGTTATTAATTCTTGTAATTTCCTGCCAAAGCCCATTTTCTTCATTCCAACCTTGCCATTCCTTACAAACACGAAGCTCCTTTTCGTGTTTTAATAGCGTTTCCTTCAATTTCTCAATTAACTCTTGATTAATGAATTTAAATGGTGCTTCGTGTCTTTTTTCATTCCTAATTTGATTCCAACATACCATAAACGCTATCCAATTCTTTGCTGGATCGCAATCAAGAAGATACAATATGGCTTCTTCGAATTTGGCAACAATTTTTTCATTTTTAGTTTCCTCATAAAGTTTGTATACTCCAAAATCTATAATTCTACTAAAATCCGTTGGTACATTTGCTGGAACAAAGTGACTTATAGGACAAGCATATCCTTTCTCTCCGCAAAGGAACTCAGCAACCTCGTTATTTTCAAATGCTTTTTTTGTAAGTTCACGAAGCTCTTCATTTGTAATTTGTTTTTCCAATTTCATAACATTTCCTTTCCCACCAAACGACGAATAAACATTTTCTGTTTTTACATCAAGTATATCTATTTGTATCAATCACGGGAACATCTTCTAAAATATCATCTATCATTGACGTTGTGAATTTGAATGTAACCATCAAACCCTCCGCATCTACCCCATCGATGACTAAAGAAGTATAATAAACTTCAAGCAACTCCATAGAGTAAATTACCCAATCTCAAAAAGTTTATAGAGCTGCTTAGACCAAATTAGATGTGGAGATAAAGATAATGAAAACAACGATCGCAACAGTAAAGAACGAATTTCGCCTGACTGAATGGTCAGTCCAGATCCAGGCACAGAAAAGTAGCGGACTTACAGTGCATAAATGGTGTGAAGAAAACGGTGTCAATGTTAATACCGTGTACTTGAATTTTGTTCCGATTATTTCGCTGCTCATTTGTTATTTAATTTCTTACCATTAATCTATTCATTCTCTAAAATATATTCATATTTATTATCTTCGCTCCAACGGCTGTCTATATCCTTAACAGACAGCGCATTGATCGAGCCGTCATCTCTGCCAACAGCCACGATCGCATATTTATTGCTGTCTGAAATTTCATACATATATACATCGGCTAAAACATGTTCCTTGTCATTGTCAAGAGATTCGGCATACGGAGCGCCGAATTTTTCCTTAAAGCTCAGAAAATCTCTGCTGTTCCATGCGGTTATATCATCATATTTTACAATACTTTGTGGATTGATTATCCTGTAAATATCTATAACTTCGTACTTATTGCCCGTCTGAGCCACTAAATAACTGCCGCTGTCGCCATAACTGGAAGCAACGCAGCAGTTATGGTCTGCAATTTCAATAGTATTGGCAGTATTACACTCGATATCACCGGACTCATAATCCAAAGTATTTATGGATATGTTATAAACGCCGACCAGATTTCCCCATCATCATGATTTTCATCGATGGGACAAACTGCTATATATACCCCATATTTTTGCTTATCCGTGATAATATAAAATGATCTGGAAAGAAAAGTACTGGTATAATTTTTTCCTGAAGAACTGGCGCTCACAGTATCCTTTTCATACTCTGTCGTGCGAATTATATCGCCTTCAAATCCATCAATCAGCGCTTGTATATCAGCGTCAATACCATCTGAATTTTTCAGACCGTTACACAGTAAGGATTTTACGCCGTCTTTATCCCCATCGTCTATGTATGTCAATAATTGATCTACCGTATCTGCGTAGAACTGATCGTTGTATTTATACTCAACACCGTTTATGATAGGCGTTTCTTTAATGGCACAACTACTCAGAGATATCACCAATACTAAGCTCGAAATAAGGCTGATGACTTTTTTCATTTATTATTTCTCCTTCCAGTCTAAAATTGCTATGTAAGTCTCATCTGAGAATGACCACCCTGCAGTTCCGTCAGTCGCATCTCTGAAAGCCTCATACATGATCTCGCCATTCTCCATCCTCAATATCCGGTTTTAAGTATTCATATTTTTCATAAAAGTCATTTCTGCTTTTATTGATAGCATCAGCCGCATTTTGGTCAATAGTCACAACATCGGAAATGTATTCACTAATATTTTCTTTCAATGACTCAAGTGATTTAATTTTGTCCTCTTGGGTCTGCGTTGATGATTTTATAGAGCTGATAACATCATCAATGTCGTATATGCTTTCATCTATGGAAAGCACTTTTGATTTCAGTGATTTCAAATCAGCATT